>ERZ772875.153-NODE-153-length-80349-cov-5.948103_pt1 | contig 80349 bp, 77 predicted proteins | sample MGYA00580585_ERZ772875 | MGnify/ENA primary metagenome ERZ772875 (study PRJEB29015, sample SAMEA2737736) | human gut metagenome | biome: human gut; feature: human-associated habitat; material: faeces | place: China | collected 2012 ... | reverse complement strand
GTGCGGGGCGTTCCCTGCAACCCTAACCGCAAGGGGTGTACCCTGTTCGGCGGTGGGGTGTGCGGGGCGTTCCCTTGCGGTTGCGGCGTGTTCGTCCAAAAAAGAAAGACGGGGGCATTTCTGCCCCCGCCGTTGCGGTCTGCCGTGTTTCAGTTGTTCGGGGTCAAGCCGATTGCAAGCGCCTTTTTCTGCACCTGTTCAACGGTCTTTGCAATCGCTCTTTGCGTCACTCCGAGATAGGTTGCAATGGCTTTGTAGCCCTTGCCCTGCATACGCAGGCGCAACACCTGCGCTTGACGGTCGGTCAAGTCCAGTCGTTCAACGGTCGTTTCGTAGTCCTCGACGGTCTGCCGGTCGGCGGTGTAGTTTCCGTCGCAGTCATAGCCGCCGAGGTCGGCGTATTTCTGCAACCGGTAGTAAATCGTTTCCAGTCCGTCGGCGCAGTCCTCGATATAGGTATAGCCGTTGCGGGGGTCGGTCTGCGTTGCGCGGCTGTCCTGCACAGCTTGACGCACAGCGCGGTAAACTTCCTGTATCGGGGTTGTGGTTTCGTCTCGATATGCACGGCTGTCCTCGGTGCGGATATAGACACGGCGGGAAAGGCGGCGGACGTTGTAGGGGGCGTCGAGCCATGCGGGGGCGTCGGCGTGTTCGGCGGCTTGTTCGAGAATAGCAAGGGCGGCGGCGTTCACAAGGTCAAGCCCGTCGGAAAGGGTTTCACCCACAAGGGCGGACACGGCTTTTTCTGCGTCCTTGTCAACGGTTTCGGTGGTCAAGTCCCCGTCGGCGTTGTACGCCGTGCGGGTTGCTTTGTTCGTCGCTGTCCGCAAGTTGTCCAGTGTGGCAAGGTCGGCGGCTATGCCCCGTTTCAGTTGGACAAGAGCGGGGTTGTATCCGTTGTCGGATACGGTTTCACGGTCGGCGGCGGTCTTGCGTTGCGGGTCAATACATTTGTTCAAGACGGAGTATGCAACGGCGGTTGCAAGGGCGGTCAATTCCTGTGTGCTGTCCTTGCCGCTTGCAAGGGCGTTTTCGTAGTTGCGCTTGACCTGTTCAAAGTCGGGGCGTTCTGCCGTTTTCGGTGTGTTGGTGTTGGTATTCATGTTCTTGTTCCTTTCTGCCGTGTCGGTCGGGCTGTGTGGTGTGGTGTGTGTGGTGTAGGTCTGCCCGCCGTAGTTGTCCGGCACGGATAGACTACCACAACACGCACAGAATGTCAACACAATTATTTTGCATACACCGACAACCGCAAGGGGTGTACCCTGCCGCCGTGCTTTTTTCGGCTGTCCGTGTCGGTCTGCCCGCCGTGTCTACTTGCCCTTTCTGCGCTATGGCAAGTAGGGGGGTGGTTATGGTATTTTTGCCCCCTGTCCTTGCCGCACACAGATGTAGTCGGTTCATCTAACTGACACGACCCATTTTTAACTCAGCCCCTCAACTCCTTGTGTTTCAAGGCTTTTCTGTCCAGAAGAATATTATTGGTTAAGCCTTTTGCGTAGTTGCTTTTATCACAGGATTCAACTTTCCAAAAAAGAAAAAGGCTTAACTACGCAGCCTTTTATTTACCAATCATTTTGATTTGTTTTTTCTCATTCTGTCTATATTATTCCCTTATATCTAAGTAGAATCTATGCTATAATATAGCATATCAAGTAAATTAAATAACATACTTCTTGCATCTGAAAGGAGAGTCCCTCGATGGCTCAGATTATCCAGTTAGACTTCAACAAGACGAATAGCGCCTCCGGTGTCATCGACATCGCCACCGTCCAGCAGAGCTGCCGTAAGCTCAAGGCTGGTCTCATCGCTCCCGCTACCGAGGAGGTGCACACCGACCTTGCTGTCGAGCACGCTGCTGAGCCCATCAAGAGCATGGATGACATCATCCGTATCTCTCAGTTCCTCATTGGACAGAAGCGATTCAGAGACAATATGCTGTTCATCGTTGGTATTAACTTTGGACTTCGCATCAGCGACCTTCGCTCTCTACGCTTCACCCATATCATCAATGATGATTGCACCTTCCGTGACCGGTTCCCCATTCTGGAAAAGAAGACCCGGAACACACGCAAGCATCAGCGTAATCGCTACATCACCATCAACACTGCAGTTGTCGAAGCTGTCACCCTGTACCTTGAGAACACTCCAAACGTTCGCCTCAGTGACTATATGTTCCGCAGCCAGTCCAATAACGGAGTGAATGAGAATAAACCCATCAGCAAGCAAGCCGTTGACTCTATGCTCAAAGGCATTGCTCGTGACCTTGGACTTGGTAACCGCATGGCGACCCACTCACTGCGTAAGACCTTTGCTTATCATCAGATGGTGATGAGTGGCAACGACCCCCGCAAGCTCCTGCTTCTCCAGAAGATGTTCGGTCACTCGACCGCTGCTCAAACTCTGGACTACATTGGTATCACCAGCGAAGAAATTGATGAAGCATACCGGAACCTCAATCTCGGTAGCATCAACCACAACTATCTGGTCGATAGCGACATTGGAGAGAGCGAATCTCTGATGGCATAATCCATTCCCAATGCACCTTGACAACTTCATACCGCCAAAGCAAAAAAAAGACACAGCGTGTGTCCTAACCGTCCCCGCAAAGCCTTGTCCCACAACGATTTCGTCAATGCACTCTATAAAAAGTATTGAGAACAAGAATTGAACTCTACTGGACAGAACATTCAAAGCAAGTTACAGGCGCTGCATTGATAGCGACGGTATAGCCAGCCGAGCGGCTTTTGTGTGTCCTAAAATTTTCGTACCCCCACTAATTCCAAAGAAAGGTCGTGATTTCTATACGAACGACTATCCATAAAGGTGGTGCTTACCACCGATGAACACCATCACTGTTGTCGATGCCCGAATGGGGCGCGGTAAGTCCTCCGCTGCCATTCGTTATATGAACCACTACAAAGACTCCAAACGATTTCTCTACATCACTCCGTATCTGGACGAGGTCGGACGCATTTGTGAGCGCTGCGATTTTGACCAGCCGGACAGCGACCACATGAGTAAGTCCACCGAGCTCAAGCTTCATATGCGGCTTGGACATAATATCGCCGCCACGCACTCTCTTTTTTACTTAATGGACGCAGAAGCCTTAGAGCTTGTTCGCCAGAAGCATTACTCGCTCATTGTAGATGAAAGCATCCAAGTGATTGAGCGTCTGAATATCACTAACAAGGATTTCGACCTCATCATAAGCCAGCTTGCCACAGAGCACGATGATGGTCGCATCGAGTGGCTGGATGATAGCTATACCGGTCGTTTCTATGACTACAAAGAAATGGCAAACACCGGCTCTCTATTCCGGCTGGATTCTGCTCTTCTCAACATCTTGAATCCAGAATTACTCCGGTCTTTTGATGAAGTGTTTATGCTGACATACTTGTTCGACGGACAGTACCAGAAAGCATATCTCGACTTCTTTGGATTCGATTACAACATCATCGGTGTCGAACAGGATGAGAGCGGATACCGCTTCTCGGACAGACCGGATGCCCCGCCTCCGCTGGACTACCGCGAACTGATTCGCATTGTCGATGACCCTAAACTCAATGCCGTCGGTGATAAGCACTATGCCTTGTCTAAGGCTTGGTATGACCGCAGGGGATATGACAACCCTGAAATCCGCAAACTTCGAAATGGCTTAAAGAAGTTCTTTCAAAGTATTCCAGATGGCAGCAGCGAGACGCGGCTTTGGTCTTGCTTCAAGAGTGATGTCAATAAGCTGGTTGACTCCCGTACCGGACGCTTCCGCAATAACTTCCTGCAGACGAGCGCCCGAGCTACCAACCAGTACAAGAACAGGACTGACATTGCCTATATGGTGAACCGCTTTGCCGACCCCAATATTATGAAGTTCTTTGCCAAGCAGAATGTCACGATTAACCCCGAGCACTTTGCCTTATCAGAAATGCTGCAGTGGGTATGGCGTAGTGCCATTCGAGACGATAAGCCCATCAACCTATACATACCGAGCAAGCATATGAGAGAGCTGCTCATTAACTGGATTAACACCACCAACCAAGGAGGATGCACGATTGAATAAACAATACCACCGACCGCTGCCAGAGGATTACCTCATGGAAGAGCGTGCCCCATATACATACGAAGATGCTGACCTGCTCAATGACGATGAAGCCCTCGAACGATTCATTGAGAGTGAGCGGCTTGCATTCCGTGCGGAATGGTTCCGTTATGTAGAAGAGAACGAGTAACTTGTGTCATATCAACATAATTAAATAAAATACGAAGTGAGGTGACCCATACTGGCTAAACAGTTAGTATGTCAGAAATACATTTTCAAGCTTCATAGCAGCCGCCTGCGAAAGGCGAAATGGAAGCTTACGCTCCCCATTGCAGAAGCAAGAAAGAATGACGAGGTAATCTCCCTCGCCGACAGTCAGGTTCTCCGCTGGCTGGACGAACTGAACGGCATCACTGATGCTGAAACACAGGCGCGGAAAATCAAAGGCGAAATCAAGCGACTTCGTAAAGAGCCGAACAGCGTTCCGAACCGTCGTCAAATCAAGAAGCTGTACGCACAACTGGATGATATCCAGTTTAAGCCGGACTATCTTTGTGTCATCATCGATAAAGAGAAGGACTACCATCGCGCTTGCCGTGGATTCAGTATTAACGGTCTCCGGTATCAACGTCTGCTTGGAACGAATGGCGGCGTCAAGAACGAGACCATCGTGTTCATCAGCGAGCGCCATGCCGACGAGATTCGCCGCCGCATTGACAATGGTCGCAACATGGAAAAGGAAATGGTGCCTGCCAAGCTGGAGGCATATAAGGCACTTACCTGTAGCGCGTCAATTCCTGTGTCAATTCCGCATGGCATTCTTGTTGTTAGCGACTGTGAGACCGAGTTCTTGTCGGATATCATCTATCTGAATGATGAGCAGGACGGAGAGCCAGTCATGGAAGAGCGTAAGCAGGTCATGGTACAACTCAACGAGTCCGATGGATACGGCTTGATGCTCCCGTCGCTTGCCGCCCGATGGGGCGAAGAGCTCGGCTTAGATTACCTTGTCAGCGGCGTGAACACACGCTTCTCTTGGGAGAAGGGCATGGTCTTCACGTTCGACTTTTTGGACTTCGCAGAAAATGTCGCTGAGAACTATATTGTCAAAGACGCTTGGGGAAACGATGTAGACATTCGTAATGTCGAGCTGATTCTTACCACGTCCATGCTGAAACTGTGGGATTCCTACGATAGCTGTGACGATTATGTAAGCAACTGCTTGGCAAACGGTTACACCTTCGGCATCGCCAAAACTTGCCCGAAGGAGCTTGAGTCCGAGCGAACATTGAACTATCAATTCATTCAGAGCTATGAGCTGAGTGACGACGACATCGAGCAGCTTATCAAACCGACGATGGACGAGATTCGGGACGTCCTCTATGCGGACTGGGCAAAGACGCTGCTGTTCTTAAAGGGTGCCGGTTTGAACGAGGACAACATCGACCGCGTTGATGACGACTACGTCAAGGCGATTATGATTGAACCGCAGATTTTGAACGACCCCTACGTCCAAAGCAGTATCTATCAGATGATTCGCAACCGCATCAACGAAGCCAAGGTCGGCGTGCTCAAGGTGCACGGCAACTACTCCATTGTTTCCGGCGACCCGTTTTCTCTGTGTCAACACATCTTCGGGTTGAAGGTCACTGGGCTTCTGAAGTCTGGTGAAATTTACAACAAGTATTGGTGCGACCAGCACGCTGAACGGCTTGCCTGCTATCGTGCACCAATGACCTGCCATAACAACATCCGTCTTGTATTCCCACACCGCAGCGATGCAGCATCACATTGGTATCAGTACATGACGACCTGCACGATTTTCAACTCGTGGGACACTGCCGCCCATGCACTCAACGGTATGGATAAAGATGGTGACCTTGTAATGCTTACCGACAACAAGGTGCTTGTTGATAATCTGAAAGTGCTTCCCGCTCTTATGTGCGTCCAACGAAAAGCGAAGAAGAAAATTGTCACTGAGGCTGACGCTATACAAGCCAACATCGACAGCTTCGGTGATGATATCGGGAAGACCACAAACTGGATTACCTCAATGTTCGATGTGCAGGCACAATTCCAGAAGGGTTCCAAGGAGTACGAGGAACTTGATTATCGTATAAAGTGCGGGCAGCTTTTTCAGCAAAATGCCATCGACAAGGCGAAGGGCATTATTGCCAAGCCGATGCCTCGTGAGTGGCACGACCGGCACAGCGCCAACATGATTGAAGACCCGGAAAAGCGCAGGCTCTATCAGCGTCTTGTTGCAGACAAGAAACCGTACTTCATGCGCATCATCTATCCTGCCTTGATGAAGCAGTATAACACATACATAAAAAACACAAACAAGAACGCCATGCGCGAGTTCCAGATGACGATTGATGAAATGCTGGAGATGCCGCGCTCCGAATTGAGCGAACGGCAGAAAGATTTCCTTCGCTACTATGAGAGCCGGATGCCAGTGGGCAACCACGACTGCGTGATGAACAGAATCTGCAAGCGCTTCGAGAAGGAGTTCGATGGCTATCTTGGTCGCCACAATGCCGATGTTGACTTTGACTACACCGTGATGAAGAGTGGCATTGAGTATAGCAGAACGCAGTACAACGCCATCTTGAAACTCTACGAGAACTACAACAAGCGCTTGCGCAGTTATGCCGTCTTTGCCAACTACGAGAGGGTCGATGAGTATGATACGTTCTCCCGCATGATTGAGATGCGCTCCGAGTTCGAACAAGAATGTGCCCGCGTTTGCTCCAACCGCTTTGTGCTATGCGACATTGTTCTGGATATTTGCTATAAGAAGAGCTCGACCAAGCGCTTTGCGTGGGAAATGTGCGGTGGCGAAATCATCCAGAACCTTTTGGATAAGCATAACGGGGTTATCTCTTACCCGACGGTTGACCCCGCTGGGGATATCTTCTTCTGCGGTGACAGATTTTCATTACAACAAAAAATGATTGGAGGGACGCTATGAGCATTGTTCTTAACGAATATGACTGGGCAGAAAAAATGATTGCTAACCATGACCTTGGTAAGAAGCCGATTGAGACACTGAGTCGTGTGTCCAAGTATTATTACGAGAATCACTACAGCAAAAGGGAGATTCGGAGTCTGCTCGACTCCTTCATGCTACAGTGTGACCCTTCTGCTTCACTTGTTCATTGGTCGGATATGCTTGATAAAGTTGCAAAGAACGTAAGCAAGTTTCCACTCATCCGTCTGGACGGTGTGGACATCACCAGAGAAGAGCTCGCCAAGATTGAGACGCTTGAAGGTAAGCAAATCCGGCGGTTGGCGTTCACGCTTCTCTGCGTTGCGAAATATTGGGACGCCGCTTCCGACCGGAACAATGGTTGGGTGAATACTTCGGACAAAGAGATTATGCAGATGGCGAACATCAATACCTCCATTAAGCGCCAGAGCTTGATGTTTGCCGAACTGCGTGATGCCGGGTTCATTCGCTTTTCTAAAAAAATCGACAACCTGAATGTCCAAGTGCAGTTCATTCAAGCCGGTGAGACGGCGATACATATCCAAGACTTCAGGAACCTTGGTTACCAATACCTCAAGTATTACGGTGGCGCATATTTCGAGTGCGAGAATTGTGGACTGACTGTAAAAGCACAGTCACCTGCAAAGGGTCGCCCGCAGAAGTATTGCCCCAGTTGCGCTGTTGAGGTTAAGACCCGTCAGACTGTTAATGCAGTAATGCGGTGCAGAAACGCCTTAAAGAGTTGATTATAAAACTCGAATTGTTAGAAATAAATACCCCCATCAAACCGTTGTGGCACAATGCTTTGAGGCGTGTTTGATGGGGTGTATGTATGAATGATAAAAGACAAAACATAAAACTATTTTGAAGAAAAGGATGATTTTTAAGTGATTGCAATTACCGCCTCAGAAAAAGAAGCCATTCGTGAGAAGTTTCCTCGTGTCCATATCGTTCGCACGATGAAGCAAGATTCCAAACGGCACCACTACTATATGGTTGAGGATGGCGCTCCTATGAAGCTGCTCCGCAGTTTGCGTGGACTGGAGCGTGTTCACGACAAACGAAAGGGAGTGTAAACCATAGCCAGCACAGCAAGCTATAAAGAGATGCGCGACATCGTAATTGGTAAGCTGGTTGACCGCACCATTGACGATGACTACGCAGAACTGAGTGAGCGTCTGTTTGGTGATGGCAACTGTTTTAACTCAAGCGAAGTCCGCAAAAGAATGTATGGCATGAAAGCCATCATCGAAGCCATCGAGCGGGATGGCGAATCTACTATTCAGGATACGGATGCATTGTCTGCATTGGATAGCAAGCGCATTGAGCTTCTCAAAGAACGTCAAAAGTTCTTTGACCAACGCAATGCTTTTAACAAGCTGATTCGTGAGCGTTCTCGGCAAGAAGAACTGAACGAGATTCTCGTGGACGCAGTAAAGAGTGGCAATTTGCCACAGCTCGAATACGAGCCATGCCATATCCAGCCGTCTGATAATGACCTTCTGGTTAGTCTGAATGATATCCACTATGGAGCGAATGTCGATAACCATTGGAATACATATAACTCTGATATCTGCCGCGAGATGATGTGCCATTACTTAGACAGAGTCATTGCCATTGGCGAAACGCATGGAAGTGAGAACTGTATTGTCTGGTCGAACGGAGATGCTATCAGCGGAAATATCCATCAATCCATCGCCATTACGAACAAGGAGAATGTGATTGAACAAATCAAAGGCGTATCTGAGTTGATTGCAGAATTTGTTGCTGAACTCAGCAAGCATTTTTCCACAGTCACATTTGTGAGTGTTGCGGGTAATCATAGTCGCATTACGCCGAATAAGGATGATGCGCTGCTCAGCGAACGGTTGGACGATATTGTTGAGTGGTATCTTGGTGCTCGTCTCCAAAATTTCGAGAATGTGGTTATCGGTACGGCAAGTGACACTGTTAAGATTGACAGTACCATGTATCTGATTAACATTCGCGGAAAAATGTATTGTGGTGTTCATGGGGACTTTGACGGCTCTGCAGGCAAGGTTCAAACATTACAGACAATGGCACGAGTCCCGTTGTATGCCGTGCTTTCCGGTCATTTGCACCACAACAAGATTGATGAAGTCCAAGGCGTCAAGACCGTCATGGCTGGCAGTTTCCTTGGTATGGACGATTATTGCGTCCAAAAGCGAATTTACGGTAAGGCAGAACAATTGGTTTGTGTCTGCGACGCAGACGGCATTCGCTGTTCTTACGGAGTACCCCTTTAACAATGCACAAGGGTTGCCCTCACCGGGGCAACCCTCTTTATATATTCCTCTTTAGCTCAGTTGGTAGAGCAGCGGACTGTTAATCCGTTGGTCGCAGGTTCGAGTCCTGCAGGAGGAGCCATCTGGGACAGTAGCTTACGCGGTCGGAGCACCGGTCTGAAAAACCGGAGGATGAAGGCTCGACACCTTCCTGTCCCACCATTTGGTGCCATCGACGAACCGGCTAAGTCACCTGCCTCTCAAGCAGGAGGTTGTGAGTTCAAATCTCACTGGCATCACCACCCATGCGGTGCGTTGGACGAATTGGTAGAGTCACCGCCCTTTCACGGCGGAATTTAAGGGTTCGACCCCCTTACGCATCACCACTACTTGGGAGAGTGGTAGAGCGGTCAATTACAGCAGACTGTAAATCTGCCGCCTTCGGGCTGCGTTGGTTCAAATCCAACCTCTCCCACCATATTGCGGACAGGACAAACGGTTAAGTCGCAGGTCTCATAAACCTTGAGGAATCGGTTCAACTCCGATGCCCGCAACCAATTTTAATTCTACAGAAAGCGAGGTGGCTTGTATGCCCCGAAAAACGAAGCAGAACGAAATCACAAGCCCTGAGCTTTTGAGTCAGGTCAACCCAGACAATGTTCGTTTGAAGCAAGACTTCATTGCATATCTGCAATCTGTTCAGCGTAGCCCCAAGACTATTGCTGGATATTCCAATGACATTGATATTTTTTGGGTTTGGAATTTGCAGAACAACGGGAACAAGTTCTTCCCCAAAATTTCCAAGCGCGATTATGCTGCGTACCAGCATTGGCTTATTAACGAGAATGGGAACTCGCCAGCTCGTGTTCGCCGTTTGAAGTCTGCAATTTCTTCTTTGTCGAACTATGTCGAGAACATTCTTGATGACGAGGATGAGTTTAAGGACTTCCGTTCGACAGTTCGAAAAATTGAGAATCCGGCTATGCAGCAGGTAAGGAAGAAAACAGTCTGGAGCGACGAGGCTTTGGACAAGCTCCTTGATGATTTGCTGGCATCCGGTCAAAACAAAAAGGCGTGTGCCGTTGCTCTTGCAATGTGCAGCGGTCGCCGTAAAGCAGAGCTGTGTCGATTCAAAGTGGATGACTTCAAAGATGAAAACCTTGTGTGCGGTGGTGCACTGTATAAGACCAGTGAACCCATTCAAACGAAGGGCTTCGGTCTTGGCAAGTACATCTACTGCTATACTCTTGCGAAAAAGTTCAAACCATATTTCGATGCGTGGATGGCGGAGCGTCAAAAGCTCGGCATCGAGTGTGAGTGGCTTTTCCCTGCCGGTACTACAAGTGAGCAGATGAGTGATAGCACGCTCAATAGCTGGGCTAACACATTCAGCCGCATGACTGGTGAGGATTTCTACTGGCATAGTTTGAGACATTACTTCACAACACATCTCGCCAAACTCGGACTGCCCGATAATGTTATCCAAGATATCGTCGGATGGGAGTCTGCCGACATGGTTCGTGTCTATAAAGACCTGAGTGCCGAAGAGCAAATTTCTCAGTATTTCGATGAAAACGGAGAGATTCGTTCTGATGCTCAAAAGTCTCTGGCAGACCTGTAACAGAAAGGACGGTATAAAGGATGGATATTAAAAGGGTCGATTTGATTCAACAGCTTGTGGATAAGCATGGTTATACGAAGAAGGCTGCGACAAGTATTGTTGATGATTTCACTGACATTATTCTTTACAATCTCGGAAACGGAGACACCGTTTCTATTCATAACTTCGGTTGCTTTGACATCTTAGAGCGCAAGGCTCGCAGTTGTCCGAACCCACAAACTGGTGAAAAGGTCGATGTACCTGCTCATTGGATTCCCCGGTTCTATCCCGGAAACAAAATGCGCTTGGCTGTCAAGCTGTGGGAAGATAGCACCAAAAGGGGGCTGAGGTAAATGGCTGAGGCTCCAAGACGTAAGAAGCTTGAGAAGACCGTTGATGATTCAACGACCACTCAGACTTCCCAAAAGTTTTACTGTTGCAGATGCGGCACATCATACAGCCGGAAAAAGGGCTACTTCCCAGTGAGTCATAGCCCCATGTATCGTGGCTCTGGCTTTTTGCCAATGTGCAATGATTGCGTCGAGGATATGTACGAACAGTATCGCGCAATGCTTGGCGATGACAAGGCGGCTATGAAGCGTATGTGCATGAAGCTCGACCTTTATTGGAATGAGGACATCTACGCAATGGTTGAACGCACGGCTGGCGTTCACTCTCGGGTTCGCAATTATATCGGAAAGACCAACATCATTCGCTATATCGACAAAACCTTTGACGACACGCTTGATGAAGAGGCGTTGCTTGAACCGGAAGAGACTCCCGCCGCTTCATACATCGCGCAGCCGGAAGATACTGCCGAGGCAGACGTTGACCAAGCTCTTGTTGATTTCTGGGGTGCCGGTTATACTCCAGATTTTTACCTTGAGTTGGAACGTCGCTACAAGGATTGGACTGGCGACAGGCAGGTCGTTGACCCAAGTGAGCGTGCACTGTACCGCCAGATTTGCTTGCTTGAATCCATTATCGCACGCGACAGTGCACAGGGCAAACCAATTGATAAGAACGTCAACGCGCTTAATTCTCTGCTTGGCAGTATGAACTTAAAACCGGCGCAGAAGAAGAACGATGTGGACGCTGAACTCGACAAGATGCCACTCGGTGTTGGTATCCAGAAATGGGAGTACAGCAGACCTCTTCCTGAAACGCCAAAGGAAAAGCGCGATATCCGTGGAACGATTAAGAATATCACGACATGGTATCTTGGTCACGCTTGCAAAATGGTCGGCTTGCGCAACAGTTATTGCAAGATGTACGAAGACGCAATGGATGAGCTCCGTGTTAAACACCCAGAGTACGACGAAGAGGATGACGACTCCTTGTTGAATGATATCTTTGGTAGCGCTCAGTCCAGCGGTGATATGTAATGGCATCGCCAAATCAAAGCAGACGCTCTCGTGTTATCGAGGGCATGGCGATTTGGGGCAGCTATTACCGCGAAAACATCGATATCTTTGTCGAAGAGTATTTGCAACTTGATTTTCTGAAATGGTTCCAGACTGCTCTCCTTGTAATGATGGACAGGAGCCGAACGTTCCTGTGGATTGCTGCCCGAGGAATGGGTAAATCATTCCTTATCGCCATTTTCGTAGTCATTCGCTGTATCTTATACCCCGGCACAAAAGTCGTCATTACATCTGGCACTCGCGGTCAGAGTATTAACGTGCTGGAAAAGATACAAACAGAACTGATGCCTGTGTCTCCAAATCTTAGAAATGAGATTGATATGGGTGACACAAAGTTTTCTGGGCAGGATGCAAAAATAATGTTCAAGAACTCCAGTTATATCAAGGTCGTTACGGCTTCAGATAATGCTCGAAGCAACCGTGCGAACATCTTGATTGTGGACGAGTTCAGAATGGTTAAGAAAGATACCATCGACACCGTCTTGAAGAAGTTCCTGACAAGTCGTCGAATGCCTCCCTACAGAGATTTGACCCCGGCTGAGCGTAAAGCTGAGTACGCTAAGGAGCCGAACAAATCCTGTTTCTTATCCTCTGCTTACTTCAAAGACCATTGGTCATACAACAAAATGCTGGATACATTTAAGCTGATGCTTGATGATTCTAAGACAGATTTTGTGTGCGGCTTCCCGTATCAACTCTCCATTCAAGAGGGACTCCTTTTCCCCGAAGACGTTGAAAGCGATATGCTCGAAAGCGACTTTAATGAAATCAAATGGAGTATGGAAATGGAAGCCATGTGGTTTGGCGCAGAGGACGGCTCGTTCTTTGATTTTGACTCCATATCAAAGAACCGCCGTATCAATTACCCGATGCTACCGGATAAACTGACCGCCCTTCTTGGCAACATCCAAAAGGTAAAAATTCCACCAAAGCAAAATGGTGAACGCCGCATCTTATCTGCGGATATTGCTCTGATGAGCAGCAAGAAGCACAATAACGACGCCTCCGCTGTATTCATCAACCAAATGCTTCCGACCAAAACTGGACGCTTTATGAGTAACATTGTGTACGGAGACACCTTCGAGGGTATGCATACCGAAGACCAAGCTTTGGTGATACGCAAATTGTACGATGAGTATTCTTGCGATTACATCGTGCTTGACTGTACAGGTCTTGGTCTTGGTGTTTACGACGCGCTTGTCCGAGACATGGTTGACCCAGACACCGGAGAAGTTTACCCCGCATTGTCCTGTTGCAACAATCAGGAAATGGCTGACAGATGCACAACCAAAGGTGCCGATAAGGTCATTTGGGCAATCAAAGGTTCTCCAATGTTGAACTCTGAATGCGCGGTGCTTTTGCGCGAGGGCTTCCGTAGTAGCAAAATCCGGCTACTCATTACTGAGTATGACGGCGAAGCGCTTCTGTCTGACATCAAGGGGTACAACTCCCTTTCACCATTGGAAAAGGTGACGCTTCAGAAGCCGTATGTACACACAACCTTATTGATTGATGAGCTTGTCAAGCTTCAACACGAGGAGTCCGGTGGTCGTGTTCGAGTCTATGAAAAGTCTGGAATGCGCAAAGACCGTTATTCCAGCTTGAGCTATAACTACTATGTTGCCCTGCAGCTTGAAAGCAAATATGGGCGCACAAAAACGGCAGACTTTAATGCGAATGATATATTCATGTTTAAGCCTCCGAAACTCAAATAAGAAAGGTAGGTGATATCTGAGTGGGCAAACAAACCAAGAAAACTAATGTTGACGGGATGATTGGTATTTCTCAGCGATTTGCAGTTTTGAATCGTCTTATCACGAGAGATTTGAACAACAACACCAGTGCTCCGACGTTCTCGTTGTATTCCAAGGACAATATCACGGAGTACCTTACAAACCCGTACACATATGAGAAGCAACTGCGTAAGGCTGTTACATACATTTATGGCGCAAGTTCTCATTTCCGCAGGCTCATCCAGTATTTCACTGGTCTTTCGGATTTCGCATACGTTGTCTCGCCATACCGCATTGACCCAAAGAGCGTAAACGTGAAGTCGGTCAATCGAAACTACCGTAAGGTTTTGAACGCCATGTCAGCGATGAATGTTCGTTCGCAATTCCCCAAAATTCTTACGGTCTGTCTCCGTGAGGATACATTCTACGGAACACTGTGGGTAACCAATGACAATATTACAATCCAGCAGTTACCGTCTGATTACTGCGGTATTTCCACAATCGAAGGTAATGTATTGAACGTAACATTCGACTTCTCATACTTCGATGCGCACAGTCAATATTTGGAGTATTACCCAACTGAGTTCCAACAGAAGTACAAGGTTTATCAGTCAAACCGTCGCGCTCGTTGGCAGGAGCTTGATTCACCCACATCTTTCGCAATCAAATGCAACAACGATATTCTGGATTACTCCATCCCTCCGTTTGCTGGTATTCTCCGTGAGGTCTATGACCTCGAAGACTATAAGCAGCTCAAGCTCACGAAGACAACGCTTGAGAATTATGCCATGCTCGTAATGACGCTCGGCATCAACGAAGATGGCGACTGGCAAATGGACTTGGACAAGGCAAAAGAGTTCTGGCGCAATCTCGACTCGGTCTTACCGGAAGAGATTGGCAGCGTTCTCTCTCCTATGCCCATTAGTAAAATCAGCTTTGAAAAATCAAACACAGGTGATACTGACACTATCTCCGAGGCTGAGCAAAATATGTTCACTGCTGCAGGCGTGTCCTCTCTTCTGTTTAACAATGATAAGGCGTCTGCAAATGCGTTGCTGCTGTCTATCAAGGCTGACCAAGCTATCACGTTCGGAATCGTAAAGAGCATTGAGGATATGGTGAACCGCTTCATTCAGTCTCAGAGCTACGGAAAGAACTTTAAGGTTACGTTCCTTGATTGCAGCCCATTTAACCGGAAAGAGCTTGGTGATATGTACCTCAAGGCTTGTCAATTCGGTCTTCCGTTTATCTCAATGTATGCAGCTTCTCAGGGAATGTCTCAAAGCGAAGTTGATTGCATGAGCTTCTTGGAGAACGAGGTTCTTGGGCTTGCGAGTATGTTTAAGCCATTGCAGAGTTCCTCCACATTAAGTGGTTCGTCTGACAGCAACGCTGCTACCGATGAAGGCGGTGCGCCGCAAAAAGACACTGGCGACCTAACCGACTCTGGTGAGCAGACTCGGGAGGACGGTGATGACTGGTGATGGAGAGATTCATCTATGTGATTGGTGAAGATGCGCGAGACCGTCTCGTTAATATGGGTTATCACCTATTAAGAGAAGACGAGACGAAACATATTTATGTGTTTCTAAGCCAAGACAATCAGAATTTTTCGTGTGCGGACATTCAGTTTGCAATGTCTGACACTTTGACCTTCTAACCCGCACGTCTGTGCGGGCTTTATTATGCCCAAAGATAGGTGGTGAACTGTGACATGAGCGAGAGAACCATGAGAATCGTGTTCTCTTCTGGTATCAGCAATTTAGTTGAGAAGAATTCCTCTTTTGATAGTGGCGTCCTTCGTGTTGCTTATACTGGTAAGAATCGCAACAACAGCTTCATCAGCAAGGAAACCTATGAGCGCTGTATCCAGAGCATTTATAACTGCCCCATTGTGTGTAACTATGACAGAGAGACTGACACAATTGGTTCGCACGATATAGAGCTTGTATCCACAGATGACGGCGGCATGAAAATTGTCAACGTTACTCAACCGGTCGGCGTTATCCCCGAGAGCGCCAAGTATTGGTGGGAGGAAATCGAAGACAATTCTGGTGTCCATGAGTATTTGTGCGTAGACGCTTTAATCTGGAAACGCCAAGAGGCGTATAAAAAAATCAAAGATGATGGCATTACAGACGAGTCAATGGAAATCTCCATCAAAGAAGGAGAAATGGTCGATGGAATGTACGTCATCAAACGATTTGAATTCACAGCGTTTTGCCTGCTGGGGACAGCAGAGCCCTGCTTTGAGTCAGCGTCGTTGGAGATGTTCTCATGTGACGGTTTCAAACAACAGCTTGCTGAGATGATGCAGGAATTTAAGGAGACATTTACTACAGCACAACCCTCGAAAGAGGTTGGCATACACCCACAAAATTATTCGGAAGGAGGAGAAGAGGTATTGGAACAGAAAGTTGCACTGATGGCAGAGTTCGGTCTGACTACCGAGATGCTTGATTTCAATATCGATGATTTCAGTGTTGAAGAACTGCGTGAAAAGTTTGAAGCGCTGAAGACCACTGGTAGTGAGCCTGCCGCAAATGCAGGTAACCCTGAGAGCTTTGCTCTGGAAGGACAGTTCCGCGATGAACTGTTTGGAGCTTTGGAGTCAGAAAAGGTCGAAACCTGCTGGGGAATGGATTCCCACTATTGGTTCTGGGATTACGACAGAGATGCGTCCGAAGTGTACGCAACCGATGTCACGGACTGGAACCTGTATGGATTCCCTTATTCAATGGATGGCGACCATGTCGTTATTGACTTCGCTGGCAAGAAACGGATGAAGCTGTCTCTTGTTCCGTTCGACGAGGGCGGTCAAGCCGACCCTATCAGCGGAATGTTTGCAAAGATTACTGAAAAGTATTCTGCGAACGATACGCAGTGGGCTGAAAAGTACCAGACCGCCTCCGACACGATTTCGTCTATGGAGAACGAGCTTGGCACTTTGCGCCAGTTTAAGACAGATACCGAAGACGCCGCTGCAAAGGGCGAACGGGAAAAGGTCTTCGCTCAGTTCGAAGACTTGGTTGGCGTCGAGGCGTTTGAAAACCTGCGTGAACATTGCACTGAGTATGCAGTCGATGTTCTTGAGGAGAAATGCTATGCAATCCGTGGCAGAAACGGAACTGCTGCAAAGTTCTCTGTCGAGCCCAAGAGTCCCAAGCTGGTGGTTGAGAAGACCAGCGTAACGCCGGAGCCCTATGGTGGTGTTTTCACCGAATACGGAATTGCTTCGCGCAATCAACATAATTAAATAACAAACAAGGAGGAGTCGATTTATGGCTTATGCAGTTATTCGTACCGACCTGATGAGCGGTACTAAGCAGCCTGCTGACCTTGTCTCCCTGCGCTTCTATGATGCGTCTGGCAATAAGGCAGAGGTGGAAAACGGCGTTATCGTCAAGCTTCAGGGTTATGAGGATGGCGAACGCGAAGTTATGAAGGCTGTCGCAGCGTCTGCTGGTGACGACCTGAACGATTGTGCAATCGTTGCTGCGCCCGAGGTCATGTACGACGAGCGCAAAAAGAATCTGGACGAATTTATCAATGAGGCTGGTAAAGCCGTTCGTGGCTATATCCCTCGCAGCCGCAATGTTTTCTCCGTGACCAAGGAAGGTTTCGTTGGCGGCACCGCCCCCACCAAGGGCGCTGAGGTCGGTATCGGCACCGGCGGCAAGATTGATGCTGCTGGTAAGGGTCTTGGCGTCTGCGTGGACGTTGAGGTCGTTGGTCGCTATACCTACTACGCCATTAAGATTGGCAAGACCGAGGCTGCTGCGTCCACTACTACAACCCCCGGTCAGGGCGGCTAATTTTTGAGAGGAGGTAAAAGCTAATGGCTGAAATGAAAGATATCGTTAAGGTCGCTGTCGATGCCTATCACGGCAATGTCGAGCAGTATTCCGTTGGTCAGTCAATGGAGCTTCTGCATAAGGCTCTGATTGATGCCAATGGCGGCAGCACTACCCTTAACTATAAAAACATCCGCGACGGCAAGTGCAGCGGTCTGTTTACGCTGATTGAGGAGGTTCTCTCCCGTACTGTTGTTGAGGGTCTGCAGGGCGATGAGTATTTCAATGCTCTGGTTGATTTCCGCAATGTTGCCGAAGGCGACAAGAACCTTTTCGAGGTTGAAGACAGCAATCTCTTTATCGTGTCTGAAGCTGCAGATGGTACGCAGGGCATTCGCCGTCAGCGTCTGAGCGGCATCAGCGAAGTTTCTATTCCTACCTCTTTGAAGGTTGTGAAGATTTACGAGGAGCTCAACCGTGTCCTTTCTGGTCGTGTTGATTTCAACACGTTCATCAGCAAGGTCGCCGAGTCTTTCCGTCAGAAGCTTCTGAACGATGTCTACTCCCTGTGGAGCACTGCTACTGCCGACGACTTCGGTGGTGTTACTTACTTCCCGACTGCGGGTGCGTATGACGAGGAAGAGCTGCTTGACCTGATTGCTCATGTTGAGGCTGCTGCCAATGGCAAGCCCGCAACTATCATCGGCACCAAGAAGGCTGTCCGTAATCTGGCTCCGTCCATTCAGGGTACGGACTCCAAGAGCGACCTGTACAACCTTGGCTACTACGGCAAGTTCTACGGCACTCCGGTTGTCGTGACTCCGCAGCGTCACAAGATTGGTTCTACTGAGTTTACGCTCGCAGATGATATGCTGACCATCATCGCTGGTGATGACAAGCCCATCAAGTGCGTGTACGAAGGCGACCCCATTGTTGTGATGGGTGACCCGCTGTCCAATGGTGACCTGACTCAGGAGTACCTGTACGGCGAGAAGTATGGCATGGGTATCGTTCTGGCTGGCGGTAACGCCGGTATCGGTCGCTACGAGATTGCCTGATAGACCATAAGCAAAATACGCGGGGCTCTTCGTGAGCCCCGCATTATGTATGAAAGGGAGATTTTACAATGGCAAATGAAAACGCAAAAACTCGCGGTGGTCAGCAGGCTGCTACACCGACTGAGTTAAAACAGGAAACATCTCGCGCTGCAGAAAAGCGCCCGCTCGTCCCGAAGGATATTGACCCGCATACGATTATCACCGTCCGTAATGGTTTCCAAGGTCGCCTTGTGTACAGAAGCAAAAAGACAGGCGAACGATTTGTCTGGGATTCCTTTGGCGCAGAGCAGGATATGGAGATTGGCGAGCTTCGCAATGCTCGGAATTCAAACAAGAAGTATTTCATCAACAACTGGTTCATGTTCGACGAGCCGTGGATTGTTGATTATATCGGTATGAGCCAATACTACAAGTTTGCAATCGCCATCAGCGATTTCGATAAGCTCTTTGAAAAGCCTATCGCTGAAATCGAGCGTGCCGTTTCCAAACTTTCTGACGGTCAGAAAAAGTCCATCGCATATCGTGCAAAACAGTTGATTGCCAGTGGCGGCATCGACTCAAATAAGACCATTGCTACTTTGGAGAAATGCCTCGGTGTTGAGCTGGTCGAGCACGACAAGTAAGGAGCGTGATTATAAATGAGCGTTCCATATGATGTGTTCACGGATGCGTTCTTATCGAAAATCACAGAGTACGACTTTGTCAATATGCGTGACTTTGAAAGGAACGGTCTGATTGACGGTTACATGAAACGGGCAATTGCGTCCTTCCGAAAGATTTGCAAGTATGACCTATCCACAACCGGCGATGACATCATTCGAGAGTTCGATGTGGACATCCCCGATGAAGATTTGGATGAGATTGCAGACATCGTTTCTGAAGGTATGCTTGTTCAGTGGATGAAACCTTATACATACAAGCAGGAAAGTCTGGAAAGTGTTTTGAACACGAAAGACTTTACCACCTATTCTCCCGCAGAGTTGCTCATGCGTATCGGCAACGCATATGCAGCCGCTCGAAAAGATTTTACGAATATGATGAGGGAGTATTCGTACAATCACGGGGATTTAACGGACTTGCACTTATGATGATTCAGACCACGGTTGGCGTGCCGATGGACGCTATGGTCTTGAATAATTATTTCCGCACCCTCATCAATCTTTTCTTTAAGATTCTTCCTATCAAGGAAAGCGGAGAAAGTTCATTGGATACCTATATGAGAAGTCTTCAGGCGGAGTTGCTTGGTTGTAAGGAGCTCATTGAGGCAATCCACGAAGACCCCTTGTTCCTGTCTTTGATTGCCATCCTGCAATACCTCATCGATAATCCATCTTGCGAAGTTTCGGTGGTAAAGCGTGAGGTGTTCCGTGCAATTTCAATTTGCAATAAATTGAAATCACGATATGCCGTGCCGCAGGAGGTGTCAAAATGAACCCTTGGAACACATACCGTTCCAGAATCAATGCTCACGGCATCACAAAGCGCGACTCTGTTTTGCAGCGAGAGCGAGCGTTTTTAAGCGCGAAGCTCCCTGCAAGCCTTTCGTACCATCAATTGACCGTAAACGGAACTGTACGCAATATGGCTGTCATTAACTCCGACAACCTTAATCTGAAAACACTGTGTACGATGCCCGGAGAAGATTTGCCGCACGGCGGTCTGGTCGAATGGATGGGCAATCACTGGCTGATTACTGAGAAAGATGCCAATAACGAACTGTACACGAAGGGCACGATGAAGCAGTGCAACTATCTGCTTCGTTGGATTGCGGAAGACGACACAGTCGTTGAACGGTGGTGTGTCATTGAGGATGGCACGAAATATCTGACCGGTGAATACGGCGACAACGATTTTATTGTTGTGCGCGGTGATTCACGAATTTCACTAACACTTGCTAAGGACGAGTATTCCATTCAGTTAAATCGCAACAATCGCTTTTTGATTGATGACTATGATTCGAAGAACGTCCTTGCTTATCGTCTCACCAAACCGTTTAAGCTCGGTGGAAGCTATAACGGAGAGGGCGTCCTTAACTTCGTTCTTACGGAGTGCAATACGGAAGATAGCGATAACATCGAACTTCATATTGCAAACTACTATGACCATTTCCCGAAAGAGAAACCGGACGAGCCAGACACTCCGCCCGGTGACGATACGCCAGATGTACCTGATGGAAAGAAGGTGTGGTTCTGATGCAACTGGAAGAGTTTTTCGATTATAAGAACCAACTGATGAACGACCTCTTGACAAACGAGGAAATCGTGCGGCTCCTTGCTGATGACTGCAAGCCAGTCAGCGATGTTCAAGACCTCGTTTATAAGCAGGTATTCCCATATGAGTACATTCCAGAAACCATTGAGCACGGGCAGACATTTATCTGTTGCGACGTTGACATCCAAAAGTCTGTAAATAAGACTTTCCTCATTCCGGTTTTATATATCTGGGTCTTTAGCCACAAGAGCAAGCTCAGATTACCAAAAGAAACCGGAGGTGGGATTCGTACTGATAAGCTGTGTTCCGAGATTGCGAAGGCTGTTAATGGCAGTCGATACTATGGTCTCGGTGAGTTGGATTTATACGCTGTGAAGCGTTTTGCTCCCATCACAGATTATCAGGGGAAAGTTCTCACGTTCCAAGCAAAAGACTTCAATCGGACATTACCGACCGGCAAGCCAGTCCCATCCAATAGGAAAAATGGATAATGCCGACACGTCATTTACTGTATCAAAAATACATCCCCATAAATGACTATATTCGGGTTATGATTCCGACTGTTGGCGAAGTATTGGAAAACGAGGATAGCTACTACAGCATGGTGTCAATGCTTACCGCTATGCCCATAGATATGATGGTGCAACTTGATGATATCGGGATTGATTTTACGACCATTAACGAGTGGGAGCTCTTTCTCCTCTTGTTTAACTCCTTAAAAGAACAGGACACCTCACTAATTTTCGGAGACTTTGACCTAAAGCCATTCCAGCCTGCAATCAATCCGCAAAACGGAAATGTGATTCTGGTCAACAAGGCAACCGGTGTACGAATCGACCGTGCTCTGCATGGACAAATTGCCGGGGCTCTTAGGAAAATCCACCACCTTGAAAAGGACAATCGCAAGCCAGCAAACGGCGAAGCGAGAGAATATATGATTGAGCGTATGCGGAAGAAACTGCGCCGTAAGGGTATGCGAACAGCCGACTCTCAACTTGAAGAGCTGATTGTCGCCCTTGTTAACACAGAGCAGTACCACTATGGATTCGAGGGGACACGAGAACTCTCTATCTATCAGTTCAATGAAAGCGTGCGCCAAGTAATCAAGAAAATTGACTATGACAACAAGATGCACGGCATCTATGCTGGCACAGTCAGCGCGAAAGACCTAAGCCAAGATGATTTGAATTGGCTAACTCACAAATAGGAGGAATGTCTAAATGAATATCAATGATATCACCATCACCAGCCTTGAGACTATCAATGCATTTGACATCGTGACTGGTGCGTTCAAGTTCACTCTGGACGAGCTGCAGAATGCAACCATCGCTCAGACTCAGGAAAAGACCGACATCACCGGTAAGCAGGGTCGTAAGCTGAATTCTCTGAAGAAGAATAAGGCTGTCACCATCAGTGGTACCAACGGTCTGGTTTCCGGCGGTCTGCTCGAAATGCAGGTCGGTAGCGAGTTCGAGAACAAGAAGACCACGGTCAAGTGGACTGACTATATCACTGTTACCGGCAATGCTGCTACCACTTCTTATAAAGCCGTCGGTACGACTGGCAATGAGATTGAAGCTGTTTATATCAAGAATAGCAGCGATGGCACTCTTGGCGACACCCTGACTCAGGGCGCTGCTGTGGCAGAGGGCGTGTTCACTTACAACCCCGAAACCAAGGCGCTCGCATTCAACGAGGGCGATATTGCAGACAACACCGAAATCGTCGTGTTCTATATGCGTCAGATTCAGGCTGATGTTCTGGAGAACTTGAGCGACCACTACTCTGGCAAGTGCGCTCTGTACATTGATGCTTTTGCCGAGGATAAGTGCGCGAATGTGTACCGCATCCAGTTCTACATCCCCAAGGCTGACTTCAATGGCGAGTTCAGCTTCGAGATGGGCGACAACCAGACCGTCCATGCATTTGAGGCTGAGTCTCTGTCCGGTGCTTGCGGCACCAGCGGCGCTCTGTGGACTTACACCATCTTTGGTTCCAACGCTGAGGATGTTGCCTAAAGAAAGTAGGTGGTAAACATGGCAACTGCGGTCAAGAAATGTCGCGTTTGTGGCAAGGAGTATGAAGCCTGCCGCAGCGCAAATAGAGCCGCAGGCGTGTTCCGGTGGCAAGAGGTAGCGTGTTCTCCCGAATGTGGAAGTATTTATCTCCAGCAGATAAATGAATCCAGAGGCATTGTTGATGCGCGGAAGAAGAGCAAGCATAAAAAGCCTATTGTTGCCGAACCTGTTGTTTCTGAGCTTCAGGTCGCAGAAGAGATTCTGCCGGATGAGGCGCCTGCTGAAATCGAATAAGCAAAATGGGAGGGCAGATTACTCTGCCCTCCCTTTCTCTGTTAGGAGGCGCTATGGAGCGGAGCAAATTTAACGTAGATAAAGACAAAGAGAAACGAACTTACGACAATATCGTATTCGATAGCCAGCTTGAAATGAAATACTACAGGGATGTACTTTGTCCCGCAGTGGAAAGCGGCGAAGTAACTCATTTTGAGTTACAGAAAAAATATGAGCTGCAACCGAAGTACACCCACAATGGCAAGACGGTTTTGCCAATCATTTATGTTGCTGACTTTTATATGGAATTTGCAGATGGACACATTGAAGTAGTAGACACGAAGGGGTGCCCTGATAGTGTAGCAAAGCTAAAACGTAAACTGTTTTGGTACATATACCCAGATATTGACTATAAGTGGATTACTTATGTTCAAAAATGGGGCGGTTGGCTTGAGTACGAAGTGGTAAAAGAATTGCGCAAAGAAGCAAAGCGCAACAAGAACAAAAAGGAGGAACCCGATAATGGCTAAGTCGGAAAAGAAAATTTCAATCGCATCTCTGGATAAGGTGCTTAAAGAACAGGCAGTGGATATTGCGACAGAACAGTGGTTTGGTAATGAGGTGAAAATTAAGCACACACTCTCTTTCTCGGAGGCGCTGGCATTTGTTGACGATGTGGTGTCAAGCTGCTTTCATACGACTGGTGGTTATATGCCAGAGTTGCAGGAGTTCGTTGTAAAGAGCAACATCTTGACTCGCTACGCCAACTTCAACCTTCCCGATAATTTAGAGCACCGCTATTCTTTGCTCTATAACACGGATGCAGTTGACGTTGTGATTCGGCACATCAACCAGAAACAGCTCGACGATATTCTGGAATCCATCTCTGAAAAGATTAGCTATCTGTGTGAGAGCAATATTGCTGCTATTGAGCGTCAGATGAATGAGGTTGTTTCTGCGTTTACTGAACTGCAGAAAAAGACCGAGGCTATGTTTGCCAATATTACGCCAGACGATATCTCGAAGCTGACATCCGCTATGGCAGATGGTCAATTCAGCGAAGAACGTCTTGTCAAGGCATATACGAATCAGATGAAGGGTGATGCCGATGAGTCTGTCGAGCAAACTGAACGCATGGATTAAGTCCCCACAAGGGCAATCTCGCCTCCAAAACAAGTTGGAAGAATATAATCGGAACGGTGTTAAGAAAACTGCCGCAGGCGATTCGGTTATACCTGAGACACGCATATATGAAGCCGCTGCAAAGTTTATCCAAGTTCTTCAAATGACAGCAAAGAGCTACGACCTACCGGATTCGGTTATGAAGCACATTGAAGGAATGAGTAGTAGCGGAACTATAATTCAGACTGAAGAAGGTTTCGAAATTCCTCTATACTTTGAGGGTGATTTGCATCGTGACTCTCTCGACAATGATTTGGGGTACGAAGGCATCAACAACATCGTTGCCCTTTTCAATAACGGATACCATGCGCAAAACTATGTGTATGGTTGGTGGGACAACCATTCACCATCTGGTGCGGCAATTGGACACTCGCTGTACAACGATAACTATGCGTGGGTGCGAAGCAAGAAAGAACGAGATGCACTGAAGTTTATTCAACAGGCAATCAGCGACTTTAACGGGAACTATGGTTCCGAATACAATATTACTGCCGTAATTGCGGCAGATATATATGAACAATAATTTTGAAAGGCTTGGCTTTATGCCAAGCCTTTTCTTCATAAGGGACGGTGATGAACGATGGCAATGGACGCAGATGTACGGTTACTAATTGGAGTTGCCCGTGGCGGTGCAGATGGTGACAGCGAAGCTCTTATCCGCAAAGAACTCAATGAAATCATGGGCAAAATCAAGCTCGAAGCTAAACTGGATAGTAAATCATTCGGTGAGCAAATCCGCAAACAGCTTGATGCAATTAGTAAGAACGGCAAATTTTATGTCAACTTGTCAAAGATTAACATCGGTGCCGGTGCCATTGCTGATTTTAGACGCCAGCTAAACACCGTCATCAATACTCTCAACCTTGATAAAGGGACAAGCATTACGCTGACTGCAGAAGGCATTGGAGAGGTTAAGAGTAAGATAAAAGAAACTGCAACAGTAACAGATGAAGCCGCCAGAAAGATGGCGGAGTTCAACGTTCAGATTGCTGCAATGAAAAAGCAATCCAAGAACATTGATACTGGTCTTGGGTCTTTGAGCAAGGGAGCAACTGCAGAAGAGGCTGCTCAGGTTACTGCACTGCTTGAGAGATATAAGGCGTGGCAGGTTGAGTTTGAGACACTTCGCCTCCAAGGTGTCGATGGTAGCAATGAGCGCCGAAAGGCACTTGAAGATGAAGCGGCTGCAATCCTTGTAAACATCCAACGAATCAATGAAGAACGAGAGGCTACTGCCGAAGCAGCGCAGGCAAAGGTTCAAGCAGAACGTGAAGCAAAGGCTGCGGATGATGCAACAGTAACGGCTGAAAACAGGAAAAACGCCGCAATGAAACAGGGCGTTATGCTTCTTACGCAAATGCAAAAAGCGGAGCAGGATTGGACTGCTGCGCAAAGCGGACGGAGCAGCGAACACTATAATAACATTCGGCAGGGTACCATGTACCTGCAAGAATATCTTGGTCAGCTTGAGCGTGGAGAAATTTCTGTTGATGAATTCCAACGCAGGCTTGCTGGTTTGCGGACATCTTTTGCTGAGTCATCAAATGCCATTAAGAGCGCCGGTGAAAATACTAAGACACTGAGCGAGCGTGTTGGTGGTCTTGCTGCCAAGTTTACGTCATGGCTTACTGTTTCTCAGATTGTTATGAAGCTCTATTCTTCCTTAAAGAAGATGGTTTCTGCTGTTATTGACATTGATACAGCGATGACTGAGCTGAAGAAAGTCACAGATGAAACGAGCACCGTATATGCTAAATATCTCGATGATGCATCTGTTCGTGCGAAAAAGCTCGGTGCAACAATTGCTGATACAGTTACAGCGTCTGCTGATTTCGCTCGCCTTGGCTATACACTGGACGAAGCTGCACAATTAGCTGACGCGGCATTGGTGTATAAAAACGTTGGCGATGGTATTGAGGATGTTAGCCAAGCATCCGAAAGTATTATTTCAACAATGAAGGCATTTGGTATTGAGGCTGAAAATGCTATAAGCATTGTTGATAAATTCAACGAGGTCGGTAACAATTTTGCCATTTCCTCAGAGGGCGTTGGCGAGGCGTTGCGGCGTTCAGCCTCTGCGCTTGCTGCCGGTAATAATACTCTGGACGAGAGTATCGCTCTCATTACTGCTGCGAACAGTGTTGTTCAAGATGCTGACGTTGTCGGTACGACAATGAAGACGGTCTCCATGTACCTCCGCGCAGCAAAGACCGAGGCAGAAGAAGCTGGAGAGAGTACGGAGGGTATGGCGAATAGCGTGTCAGAGCTCCGCGAGGAACTTCTGGCGCTCACAAATGGTAAGGTTGATATTCAGATTGACGAGAACACTTTCAAATCTACTTATCAGATTATGAAAGAGTTGGCGGGTGTCTGGGGCGAGCTTACCGATATCACACAAGCAAATATTTTGGAACAGATTGGTGGCAAACGAAACGCCAACGTTGTTTCATCAATGCTTGAGAACTTCAACGTAGCTGAAGATGTCGTTAAAACAGCGGCAAATTCTGCTGGCTCTGCGTTGAAAGAAAACGAAAAATATCTTGACAGCATCAACGGTAAGATTGCTGAATTCAAGGCAACGTTTGAAGAGCTGTCTATGACCCTCATTGACTCTGATTTTGTAAAGCAGGTCATCGAGTTGGGTACTGGGCTGCTTGATGTACTTAATGTGCTGGCAAAGGTGATTGATAAAGTTGGTGGATTGAATACCGTTCTGTATGTTACAGTCGGTATCCTTGCCACGATTAAAGCTGATGCCATAAAGACTTTCCTTGTTACAACAATCCCCAGTGCACTGGCGAAGGTGACTTCCGCCGTTTCAACCTTTGTTACTGGGTTTAAGCAACTCCCGGCTGTTATCAAGGCGATGAATAGTCAGACTGCGCTTGCAATCCCCGGAACGTCTCGCCTATCTGTCGCACTAAAAACACTTGGCATTTCAGCGTCTACCGCTCAGATTGCGGTCGCTGGTATTGCCGCCGCCATAGGCGCAATTCTTTTAATCAAAAACGCTATCGAGGATGCTCGTACCAAGCAAATTGAAGAGGCTGCGTCTACAATCGCAAGCACAGAAGCGACCATTGAAAATGCAGATGCAGTGAAGGCTGCATATATTGAGTACGAGAAGTACGCAAATCGCACAGACCTTACTGAAAGCGAAGAAGCATCCTTTAAGACCGCCCTTGACAAGGTAACCAGTGCTCTTGGAGATAAAGCTGTTGCGTTGGAGGGTTTGACGCAGGGCACCAAAGATTATACAGAGGCATTAGATGGTGCCATTAAGAAAGAACTTGAAGAGGCTCAACTTGCAGCAAAAGAAAAACGTGTGGCTGCTGAGAAGAAACTTCAAAGTGAAACTTGGTCTGGTTGGGATGGTTCCAAAATTTCTTATAACATCCAAGATGCGTGGACGGATGAGGAATATGTTAAAGCAAAAGAAGCTGCGCAGAAGATTGCCAGTGACTATTTGCGTGAAAAGGTTTCGTCTGTTGGTCATGGTTTAGCTGCAACAGAGTTGGTGTTAGAACCGGTTGATTGGAATGTTGACCATTCTAACATGGATGCCGTTGTTGACTACTATTATACGCTGCTTGACCTCAAGGCAGAGTTGCTCCGGCAAGACTTAACTGGCAATGAAATCTATGATGCAGTAATTGAAAAGACCGGATTGCTCAAAGATTCTGTTGATACATATGTCCAATCCATCTATGACGAGACATCAGCGACCTACGTTCTTCAGAACGGCATCCCGACAACGGTTGAAGAGCTTGAAAAGTTTAGAACATATCTTAATCAAACGATTGGCGATATGTTTAACTTTGACGATGGAAGCGATTCGTTGTCCGACCTTATCAATGGTTGGCTCTCAGATAGTGGTTTCTCTGACCTCTTAGCGCAAGCGGCAGAAACCGCTGCATCGGAAGACCCATTTACTCCATATACAGCAAAGCTCGAAAAATTAACTGACACAGTATCAGCACTAAAAGCCGCCTATGACGCATTAGATGCAGCTCAGGCAGATATGGCTACTGGTGCAGGTTTGTCAACTGACACTATTGAGGCACTTGCCTCTGCCAACGATGACTACCTCAGCTATCTGTATGAGGAAAACGGTGTTATTAAACTTAACACTGAGGCTTGGATGGAAAACGCCAATGCCAAGATGCAAGAACAGATGGCTGAAATTGAGAAGGAGACTGAATCCCTCAAGGAGCAAAACGCTGCCCTTGAAGAGAAGAATCGCCTTCTTGACGAGCAGGCAAAGAGCGGCGAAGATTACTATGACCAGTACGGCAGCGATGGTGGCGCTGGTACGGAGCGGTTAAATGCTGCTCGTGAATACCGTGCGGAAATCGAAGAGAATAACCGTGTAATCGAAGAGAACAACCTAAAGATTGCTGAAAATCAAGGGAAGCTTGCGATTTATAGCAGCTTGTACGGCAGCATTACCGGTGACCTCGATGCTTACACGAGTGCGCTGAACAACTTCTCTCGGATTTCTAACACAATCAACTCCGTTTCTGACTCTTTCCAAACTCTCGCTAATTTGCAGAATCAGGTTGCCGACGGCTTCACAATGTCTTTGGACAAGGCACTTGAGTTTGCGTCTGTATATCCTGAAATTCTGAACAATGCCACCGTCGCGGCAGACGGACAGCTCACGTTAAACGCAGATGTCGTCAACTCGTTCATTGCTGGCAAAAAGGCTGAACTGGATGCTCAGATTGACAGTCAGATTACGCAGCTCGAAGCGGATAAGGCTGTCCTGACAGCAAAGATGGAAAGTGCGCAAGCACAACTTGAGCTTGCCAAAAACGTAGGCGATGGCGAAGGTCAGATTGCCAAAGAAGTAGCAGAGTATCGAATCAATACTGGTAACGCTTTGACGGCAGCGCTTATTGAAATGGGCGTTGAGGAGTCAAAAGCGTATGCTCTTGCTGCTGCGGCTATGGCTGGTAATGAAGAAGAATTTGCCCGCGTTGCAAAAGAGTGTTTTGAGAACATGGATGACAATGCTGCCAAAGCAGCATATAACATGGCACACTCCATTTTTGTTAACGCAAGCAATTCTTGCAATAGCATTTCTGAAATTGCTGCGCAGGCGCATGAAACAGCTCAGGCTATTGCTGCTATGGGAAGCGGTGAAGTCGCTGGTAGCAGCTCCAGTATCTTCGGTGGAACAGACGGAACACAAACAGGCGGTCTCAGTCTTGACCTGTACAAAGGCAATTTCAAGGGGACGGATTATAACTATGAAGCAACGTCTGTTAGCTTGGACGATTATGTGTCACAGCTTGAATTAGATATTTCCTCCTATGAAAAAGCAATTGCTCAAATTGACGGTCAGATTGCTGTGCTCCAAGCGCTGAAAAACGCCCCGCTCAAGAGCTTTGAAAGCAGCTCGGGCAGCAGTGGTAGCGGTGGTTCCAGCAAAGAGGTCGAAGAATATCTTGCTGACATTGACGAGTATTACGAAGCAATGAAGCGGCTGGAGTCTATCCAGCAGCGTCTTGCCAAGTTACAGTCTCAGATTGAGTATGCAGATACAGAAGAAGAGAAGATTGCGCTCACAAAGCAACTTATCAATGTTTACAATGATGAAGCGGATGCGCTTGAAAATCTGAACAGTCTTCGTAGTGAAACCATTGCCAACGGCAAGGCAGAACTCGAAGCTCTTGGATTCAGTGTAAGCTATGACGCTACGACCAACGAGTTCATGGTTCATAACATGGAGCACCTTAACGAGCTTTATGGTGCTACTCAGGAAGAGACTAACGAACTCAGGAAGAAAACCGAAGAGCTCATCGATACGATGGAGTCTCTCAATGACTCAAACCAAGAGGGAGCTTCCTCTCTCCGCACGTTAAAGGCTGACATCAAATCTGCAAAGCAATCTATTATTGATTACTTAAAGCAGATTGTTACTGCTGCAAGCGATGTTGTCGATGCATACCAAAATGTGTATGAGACGCTCCATAATGCAGCCGATGAATATGCCGCAAACGGATATATCACGATTGATACCCTGCAGTCTATTATCGAACTGGGTGCGCAGTATATGCAATACCTCATGGATGAAAACGGGTTGCTGGTTATCAACGAAGAGAACATCAATAAGGTGCTTGCTGCAAAGACGCAAGAATTAGCTCTCAATCAGGCTATGACTTATGTCGAGCGTCTCCGCCTCGCATTGCAGGAGAACTCCATTGAAGACCTGAACAACCTTCTGTACGCCACTACAGAGGCTACGAACGCCACTTGGGGATTGGTGTACGCCAACCTCGCCTTGCTTGGACTGGACGATGACCAATATCAAGCTGCGCTCCATAACATCAATGCAATTCGTTCTTTGGCTGATAGTGCCGTTAGTGGTATCGGTCAAACTGCCGGTAAAACGGCAGAGGAACTAAACAACATGAAAGATGGTCTCGATGACATCTTGAAGTATGTTATGGATATGCTCAAGCAACGTATCAACGACCAGATTGATGCGCTTGAGGATATGAAAGATGCCTACGCTGACATTATTTCTTTGCGCAAAGAAGCTTTGGAGGCTGCAAAGTCGGAAGCAGATTACCAAGACAAGGTAGCAGAGAAGGTTAAGGCGCTCGCTAAATTGCAGGCTCGTATCAATGCGCTTTCCTTAGATGACAGCCGCGATGCACAGGCGCAAAAGGCAAAGCTCGAAGAGGAAATGTCTCAGCTCCAGAAAGAGCTTGCTGACACCCAGTCAGATTATGCGGTAGATGCTCAGAAAAGCGCACTTGACAATATGCAGAAAGCGTATGAGGAGCAGAAAAACGCAGAAATCAAAGTGCTTGAGGACAGCATCTCTTCTTATCAGAAGCTGTATGATATGGCTATTGCATATATCCAGTCAAACTGGGGCTCATTGTATGATGAGCTAATTGCTTGGAACTATCAATACGGCAATGAACTGAGCAGCACTATCACGACAGCTTGGGAAAATGCCTTAGCTGCCGCACAGAGATATGGAAGCTACGTCAATGCGTTGAATAGCATTGGCGCTGATATCGATGCTGCAAATGGTGCTGGTTCAAATTACATTGTTGGTGAAACGACATATGACAACAGTTCCTCCAACGAGGAAATGATTCATGCTATCATCAAGGAGATGTATGCGAATAGCCAAGCGCACCATACTGCCAGTAAGGAAGAGAAAGCGCGGCTCGACAAGCGCAACCTGACCCTTGGCGCAATGCTCGGTCAGTACGGCGTGAATGCTTACCGCCAAAATGGAACGTGGTATGTGGATGGTGGTGCACTTCTTTATGAGAAGTATCGTAAGTACATTTACCACACTGGTGGTATCGCAGGCGACCAGCCGACTCTAAAGCAAAATGAGATTCTCGCTGTCCTCGAAAAGGGTGAGGCGGTTCTCGACGCGAAGAAAGAAGCCGGTCTCTATCGCATTATTGATTTCACTACCGCACTGTCGGACAAGCTTAGCAAGTTGCTCACCCTTACGGATATGAGCCGTATGTTCGGTCAGATGCAAGGTGATGTTACGAAGGCTGCTTCTGCTTTCGCTCCAATCAATAACACACAGGCACCCAGCGTGTCCTTTGGCGATGTTATCATTTATGGAGCAAATGAAGAAACGGTTGAGAAACATCGTGAAATCAATCGGCAGTTCACCAATGATGTCATCAAACAACTGAATATAAAACGTTAACGGTGCGGAGGGAGCTTCTGCCTCCCTCCCACTGATATTTTATGAAAGGAGATGGATGCGGTAAACCATGTTTAACTGTTATGAGTTTACTTTTGACGGAGAGTCCTCTGCGATGTATGGGCTTATGGTCTATGACATTGGTGGCAGAGGTCAAAGCGATGTGAGCTTTGGTAACAAAGCATCCATCGTCGAAACGAGAACAAACAATCGGATTCAGCCAATTTACTTTGGAACGAATTACCACAGTAAGCCACTTGAATTCAAGTTGGTTTTTGGTGCCGAGCGCGAGCTCGACCGGTATGAGCTTGAAGATATCGCTTATTGGTTGACTGGACGCAAAGAGTACAAGTGGCTTTCCATCGGGCAACAGGACATGGAGCAGCTTCAATTTCGCTGCATGGTCACTGAGTTGACCCCCATCTCACATGGATGGTTGCCCGTCGCATTTCAGGCGACCATTCAATGCGATTGCCCTTATGCGTATAGCTACCCGTTTGAAAGGCAATACACGATTTCCGGTGAGACTACCATTCTGTTCCGCAACGAAAGCTCGGTGCGTGAATATCTCAAGCCTGAGATTTCGTTCGCACCTGCATCCAGCACAAGAACTTTGTCTCTTGTAAATCTGAATGATGACAACCGAGAGTTCAAGTTGACTGGCATTCCAAGCGGTGCATCTGTTTTCGTCAACAACAGCAACGGCATCATTCAAGAGCTCTCAAGTGGTTACAACCTATACGATGGATTCAATCTCAACTTCTTCCGCTTGGTTCACGGAGACAATAATATCAAAGTAACCGGTGATGGCGTGCTGACCATCTCTGGCAGGTTCTTATACAATGTTGCAGGATAAGGAGGTGTTGCGGATTGTATCTTGATTATTCCAAATTGGCGTTTGATAAAAACGGCACGCCCGAAACGCCTACGCTCGTCCTGAAGACGATGCATGAGGAGACTATTGGGGTTATCCCCGGTGTCTATAACCTAAAGCTGTCCGTCAAGTTTGCAGAACCAAGCGAAATGACATTCGATGTTCCTGCCATCCTTGATGGCGAGAAGAACTGGATTTATGACGAGCTTGTTGGATATAAGGTCATCTACACCGAACACTATGGTATCTACGTTGTTATGAACCCGACAACAAGTGCTGATGGTATTTCCGATGTGAAACACGTCCAGTGCTACTCTTTGGAAAAAGTTCTCGACACAAAGAAATTCTTCCTTGAAGACGGCGATGACGGTAGTACATTCAAGTTCTTCAATCAGACAAACCATAATGACCCGGACACTATCATCGGTAGAGTCCTTGAGGTTGCCGATGGCTGGCATATGGGCTATGTTGCTCCGTCTGTTGCCCAGCGCTATCGTACATTCGATGGGTATGACGATTACCTTATGTCCTTCCTGTATGGCGACTGCCAAGACAAGTTCCGCTGTGTGTTCGTGTTTGACCCTTACGAGCGCAGTATCAATGTCTATGACGCCGATATCGAATTAGAGACGCTTCCCATTTATCTGGACTTTGATAATCTGGTTGAGAGCCTTGATATCGAAGAGGTGACCGATGAATTGGTTACTGCAATCAGACCGTATGGTAGTGATGATGTAGATATCCGAGAGGTCAACCCCATCGGCTCCAACTGGATTTACGACCTTAGCTATTTCATTGCGAACGGTGACCTTCCTGATGCCCTTGCTGCAAAGTGGGAAGCATGGCAACGTACTGTCCTCAATCGCCAAACATACTACAAAGGTTTGGTAGCGTTACAGGCATCCGCATCTTCCACGTTACTTGCAACGCAAGCTGCACTCGCGGATTTGAAGGGTGAGCTTGATACGCTTACTGCACAGCAAAGCGTTACGATTCAGGCGCTTGCAATGGAAACCACATCAACCGGTAAGGCTAACCAGCAGAAGTTGCTTGATGAAATCAACCAGAAGATTGCCGCGAAGAAGGCTGAGATTGCTGCAAAAGAAGATGAGATTGCTGCGCTTGAAGCGAACATCAAGCCGTATGCAGAGCAGATTCAAGCTGTTGTCAACGAACTGTCTATCAGTAAGTTTTTTTCAGAAGAAGAGTATGCAATTTTGCGCAAGTACATTATTGAGCAGGATATTACCGAAGACACTTTTGTCGCCACAAGTGTTGATACGACTGTATCTGGTAGTTCCTACTCACTGGTAAACGAAAGAGTTTCCGTAGATGCTTCTTCAATTTCTGAGGTCGATTTGACCAACGAGTTCCAAAAGAAAATGTATGTACTTTCTGGTGGCAACTTTGCTTTCAGTGGAAGCCACAATATCACCGGCGATATTATTCGCGGCACACTGGAGGTTGGTTCAGATAACCAGTATGTGCTGAGTTTGTACGCAGGGTCAATCACTGTCAATACGACAAAGGCTTCAAGCGGCACAATCACGCTTGTCGGTTCGTTGTCATCTTTTTCATCTGACATTAGAGATGTGACCATCGATGAGGTAACTACACGGGAAGGCAGCAAGCTTTCGTTTGTCTGCGGCACTGGCTCTATGTATTTGACAGCAAACGTCAGTGATTACCAAAAATACTCTGTGCAGTTGGAACTGTATGACTACGCGCTGGATGTTCTTGCAGATTTGGCTACACCTACATATGAATTTTCGGTTGACTCTGCAAACTTCGTATTTGCCCAAGAATTCGCACCGTTTCGAAACCGTTTGGAACTTGGTAAGAGCGTGTATCTCAACGTCGGCGGTAAGCAGACAATCACGCCATATATCATCGAGTTTGAGTTAGATTTTGAAAAGCACAGCAATTTCTCGGTTGTCTTCTCAAATCGTTTTAAGCGAAAAGACTATGTCAATACATTGAAAGATATGGTAGAGACCAGCTACTCTACCAGCCGCAGCTTCGATGCCAACAAGTATTTGTATAATCAGGCTGCAAATCAAGCTGCGTCAGTCTCGAAGTTTATGAAGAGCTCATTGGATGCGGCAGTTAATACAATTATTGCCGCCAAGAACCAGAGTGTTGTTATCAACGGTAGTGGTATCCATGTCGGAGGTGATTCCAATTATCAGCTTCGCATTGTAGATAGCATGATTGCTATGACCGACGATAACTGGGCGACCGCAAAGCTTGCTATTGGTCTGTTTGCGTCCGACGAGGTTGGAACGTACTTTGGTGTGAACGCAGAGGTTATCGGCGGTAAGCTTATTGTTGGTAACAATCTTGTTATTGAGAATGAGACCGACGACGGTGTCATGCAGTTCAAGGTGGATTCAAGTGGCGCATGGTTGAATAACTCCACATTTGTTCTCCAAAAGGACAATGGCGGCAAGATTCTCATTGACCCTATGTATGGTATTGCTGCAGGCACAGGTGACCTGTACTCCGTAGATGGCACAACTGTTTATCCGTCATTTATTAGTCTTGGTCGCAGCCGTGATAACATTCTGTTCGACGATGACGGGATGCCTCAGAATGCAAATTTCTATCTCGATATCGATGATGGCAGCGTCTACATCCGTGGTAAGGTCTCTGCTACTTCCGGTAAAATCGGTGGTTTCACTATTGAAGATGACTACCTCCACGCTGGTAGTGGAAGTGACTATATCGCTCTGAACGGTTCTGGCACAAATGCTAACTCTGCCTATGCAATGTGGGCTGGTGCAGCCGCTCCCGCATCTGCGAAATTCTGGGTAAAAAAGAATGGCGATATGTATGCAAAGAGTGGTACGTTTCAAGGTGTCGTGTCTGGCGCATCGTTCAAGGACAAGTCTGGCAATTCCATGATGAATAGCAACTATGAGTTCACTGCTGGATACCTCAATCTCAATGGACTGAATGTTGGAAACGGCAATTTTACAGTCGATGCCAGTGGCAATGTTTCTGTTCGAGGTAGCATCACAATGGCTGCTGGTTCATCAATCAACTGGGCTTCTGTCACAGAATCAAACGTTGGAAATAGCAGCTCATATCAGAGAGCTAATACCGCCTACAACCTTGCAAGCACCGCGAACTCAAATGCAGGTGATGCATACAACTTGGCGAACACCGCTTTGCAGGCTGCCTACGATAATGCATTGAGCGACAGAGATATCTTCAATATGCTTACTAACGGAAGCACGCGGTTTGGCATTTTTAGCGATTCAACATCGAACAGGCTATATATCAATGCAAATTACATCCGCTCTGGTACTATTGATGCTGATATTATAACTCTCGGCAGTGATTGGGGTGGCTTCAAGTGTGCACTTGGTTCTGACGGTACTGGTCGTTACACCTATGGTGCTAAAATGTATGGGTCTAATGAGGAGTTTTATTTTATCGCTACAAATGCTGGTGTCCGTATGCAATCCGATGGTGAATCATTTGTTGTTACAAGTACCCGTATTGTTGCAAGTACGGATATAGACACCTCTTCGGACAGGCGATTGAAAAACAATATCTCGTCCGACTTAGACAGGTACATCCCATTTTTTATGCGTTTGCAGCCGAGCGTCTATCGGTTTAATTCTGGTCGAAGTGGTAGGTTCCATACTGGCTTTATCGCGCAAGAAGTAGAAGACGCATTGCGTGATAGTGGTCTTAGTACGCAGGATTTTGCTGGATTAGTAAAGTGCTCCGGGCTGAATGATGCACATTCAAAATATACAGACGAGTATTCCCTGCGCTATGCAGAATTCATTTCCCTGAACACTTACATGATTCAGCGATTGTACCGGCGTATTGACGAGCTCGAACAGAAACTTCAAGCAATTGAAGCATAATAACTCCACGATTGAAAAGCACCCGAAGGCTTTTGTAAGGAGTGGCACATCCTATGGTGTTCCGCTCCCGATTTTATTTACCCAAAAGATATAAAGGAGAGCCATATGAGAGACGAGATTATGAATCGACTTGCCGCTGTTCTGAATGCGTTGAACGCAGTTAGTGTAAACGGCAAACAAAACCTTGCAAATCTGAGTGGCAGCATTGCTGTTATCGAGGAGGTTGCCGCTATGCTGGGTGATGCTTCTATCGAAAAGGCTTCCGCAGCAGATGGCGAAAAGAAAAAGTAAAGGTGGTGAACCTATATGCCCTGTGATTACAGCCCATATACGTTACCGACCATTGACTTCGTAGCTGGAGAGACGCAGGACTTTGCGTTCTACACCTACTTCTATAAGAGCCACCAGCCGTTTGCGCTGAGTGGGTGTACGGCAAACTTCTCTATTGTTAGCTTTACCAACAAGACAGGTGTACCGATTCTTACGAAGCCAATGGAATCACATTTTAACGATGATGTCACCGCAGAAAATGTGTTGGCGGTTACATTAGACCCGTTGGACACGGTAGATTTGTGTGGTAAGTACATCTATCAAATCACTATCAAAGATATTAACGGCAATATTGAGATTCCCAAACAAGGCATCTTATTTATTACCAATAATATCAACAAGAGTTTCATCAGGCAATAAACCGGGGCGTATGCACCGGCTTTTATTATGCCCATTTTTAGAGGAGGACAGATTCTATGAATACAACCTACTTTCTGAATTGTGCGGCAGGCAATATTTTCAACACGAAAACGTCTCCTGCTCTGCCAAAGACCTATTACATTGGCTTGAGCACCAGCGCCCCTGCTATCAATGGTACTGGTGTAAACGAGCCGTCCACAGATGCTGGCTATGCTCGTGTAAAGTTGAGTTCCCTTGGTGAGCCGGTTGACGGCGTTGTCACCAACAGTCAGGCTATTAACTTCAATGAATCAACTGCGAGCTGGGGCACGATTACCCATTTCGTTATTTACGATTCCGCCACTGTTGGCGAGGGCAATCTCCTGATGTATGGTACGCTCTCTACACCGCGTAGCGTTGAGACTGCAACCATTATGACCATCAAGGAAGGCTACCTGTCTCTGTCTGCTCAGAACCCCACCTGATAAGGAGTTGAGTCGCATATGGCAAAAGAGTTTGATATTTACCTAAACAAACGACTTACTGAATGCGACATTATCGTCTACTCCATTCCATTCCGTGATGGATTGACCGCGACGAACCGTATGATTTTGGAGAGTTGCCTTGAGAGCTATACCCTCCAGAAGTTCATCGCTGTTGAAACTGGCTCCGAGCTGGTCTCGCATATCGACAAGATGATTAAGACCTGTAATGAGCGGCTGCACATGGCATCAACTTGGAGCATCGATTTGGAGTTCCAAACGCACTATGTTCTCAATCCTGTCCCAACCGTCATTGAGATTGCACCAAACGATGATTTGCAAACGCTTCGGAATATGTTTATGAGCGTTGAAGACAAGCTGCAAATCACCGCCGCATCTATAGATGCTATGGTTGCCAAGTCGTTGGGCGAAGGCGGTTCGAGAATGAACATTGACGCTGAAGTGCGCCAGTCTCTCAAGAATAGTCTTCTCCGCCCTGCGGCGGCACTTCCAGTTGACACCAAGGTACGCCAGATTTCAGAACAAAATTTCCTGACCATTGATGCTCCGGTCGAACCGAGTGCGGAAATCGTTGACCTTTGCTACCGTTTCTATACTGCGGCGGGGACAGCTATGCAGATTGCCGCCGCTGTCATTGAAACAGAGATTCACTTTTCTCTCGGTAGCGGCGAATCTGGAATTGAGCTCTCCGCAAGTGCAGATGGAACGGCAAAAAAGTATGAGGCAATACAGAGTACAGTCGAAATCCTTGCTGGCATCACGGAGAAAATCACACAATTTATGGCACCGGAAAAGGGTGGCATTTTGTTGTCAGCAGCAGCCACGCCAATCTTGAAGCGGCATAGACTGCTCAACGAAATGGACGCAGATACGCTGCTGACTTATGACGATATGGCGCTGGAAGACATCGACTACATTATCCTATAACGAACGGAGGTGACGCGAGTGATTTATATCAAGCTGGATGACAGTATGAACCTCGTTATCACTGTGAATGAACCGATTTACAGGGGCGACAACTTGAATCAGAAAATCATCTACCTGATTCCGTTGCAGGTCGGCGAAATCGATATGCTGACTGCGACCCCTTATTTGAGCTACATCCGTGCAGACGGTGTAGCTGACATCGTGCGGCTGGAACGCCAAAGCGAGAAATACAAAGAAGCCTATTACCAATATGTATTTCCGGTTTCTTGCCGACTGACAAAGTTCCCCGGAGAAGTTTGCTCATGGCTTCAAATCTTCTCGGGCACGCCGTCTAACCCGACCATCGCAAAGAGTGGTGAGTGTCTGCTTTATGTCGAGGAATCCAAGAACATGGACGACTATATCTGCGACCATCAGCTTTCGGCTATTTACGAGATGCAGAAGAAGACAGAGGACACGGAGAGCAATATGGACGCCATCCAAGAGAAGATTGACAAACTCGTTAAAGACGATGACATTATCCATTTTACAAGCAATAGCGGCAACGACCCAGTGGACGAAGATGCCGTGATTCAATTCTGATTGACGGAGGTGATATGAGATGGGCGTGAGAGTCGCTTACGGAAAGAAAGGTAGAATTTCCGCTGCAATTGCTTCCGGTACTATCCCGAAAGATAGTCTGATTATCACCAGCGACAGCAAAGAGTCCGAACTGTATTTCTACGATGCGAATGGTGAGATGAAAAATATCTCCGAGCGCAAACAGTTTGAGACGTTAACCGAGGCGCAAGCGTGGGTCAAGACCTACGATTGTGCTGGACACATTATTTCAGTGCATAACGGTTCTGATTGGGTTCCGTATATCGTTTCTGCTGACGGGAAATTGTCTCCCGTTAATGCAGGCGACATTAGCGTTGGCGATGTCAAAGTGATTGATGGCGGCGCTGCGAACGGTATCCAATGAAACCATTCTGCAAAAATATTTTGAAGGAGGAAAGTTATGCCCAATACTACGATGAAAACCCAAATCCAAGTTCGGCGTGACACAACGGCAAATTGGCTTGCTAACAAAGACGTTGTACCTGCTGCTGGTGAGCCTTGCTTTGACTTGGAGCTTGGCACTCTCAAGATTGGTGATGGCGTTACCACTTATGAGAACCTGAAGGCTATCAGTGGAGCAAGTGCTGCCCATTATGAAGGCGTGAAGGCAGAGGGCGAAAGTGACAACGATGTCATTACTCGCGTTCTGACTGCGGCTGGCGTTACTGCTGAGAAAGATGACATCTTTGTTGTCAAATCTCTGATTGCCGATGGCAAGTATTCTTACACTGCCTATGTCTACGATGGCTCTGTGTGGGCTGCGATGGATGGAAACTACAGTGCCGAGAATGTTTACTTTGCCGATGACCTGACGTACACTGCTGCCATTGGTGTTCTGACCGTTCCGAGCTCTGGCTCTGGTACGATTGCCGCATCTGGCAAAAATGTTAAGGATGTTCTCGCGTCCATTCTGGCGAAGGAAAAGAATCCGACAGCAACACAACCCGCCGTGACAATTACTTGTAAGCAAATTGCAGCGTATGAGGTTGGTTCAAAAGTCACTCCTGCGTACACCGCTTCTCTGAGCGCGGGTAACTATACATACGGTCCTGCAACTGGTATTACTGCTACCGCTTGGAGCGTAACCGACGGTACTGCTACCAAGGATACTGCCTCCGGTTCGTTCGATGAGCTGACAGTAGGCGACGCTACCAGCTACGCTATTACGGCTACTGCGACTCACGGCGAGGGTGCTGTTCCTGTAACGAACCTCGGTAATGAGTATGCCGCCGGTAAAATTGCTGCCGGTAATAAGAGCAAGGCGACAGGCAAAATCACTGGCTACCGCAACAGCTTCTACGGAACGCTGAAAGCGAAGGATGGCGAAGTGAACTCTGCACTTGTGCGTGGTCTTAGCGGTAAGAGTGGTAAGGCTCTGGCGGCTGGCAACAGCTTCAACCTCGCAATCCCCGTTGGCGCCATTCGCGTTGTGTTCGCGTATCCCGCAACGCTGCGTGATGTTAGCTCCGTGCAGGACGTGAATGGTATGAACGCGGAAGTCAAGACCGCTTTCACCAAGACCGTCGTTTCTGTCGAGGGCGCGAACGGTTATCAGGCAATCGACTATAAGGTGTATGTGATGGATATGGCTAACGCCAACGATACTGCAAACACCTATAAAGTGACAATCTAATATGGAGGTGACGCATAATGGCTGATTTTGGCAAACTGAATTTTGCGGTTTCATTTAATCCGCAAACTGCGTTCCCTCTGGACGCACGTTATTACTTCTCTTCTCTGAGTGCTGCTGAAGCTGCCGCCGCTACCGCTGTTGAAGTCGGTAGTTCGGACGGCACTTATTTTTATGGCGAAAATGTTTGCGTCGTAACGGAATCTTCCGCCGACCTGTACATTATTCAGCCGGACAAGACCCTGAAGGCAGTCGGTTCTGCCGTCCTTGGCGATGGCAAGTCCATCGAGATTGTTGATGGCAAGGTCGCTCTGAAGGGCTTTGGTTCCGCCACCGCAGGTCAGCAGCCTCGCATCAATGCGGCTGGTACTGCTATTGAGTGGTACACACCCGATACCAGCACCGTTTCCGGTCTGGCTGATACCGTCGCTGGTCATACACAGGACATTCAAAACCTCCAGACTGGTAAAGCTGATAAGGCTACCACACTTGAAGGTTATGGTATCACTGATGCTATGACCGCTACTGCAATCGCGGAAGCAATCAAGACGGCTATCGCCGAGACCGGTCATGCCAGCTTCACGAAGGTTGATGCAGTTCCTGCGGCTTCTGAAGCCAAGGATAATGTTCTCTATCTCGTGATGAATGCCGACACTGGCTTCTACGACATCTACGCAAAGGTAGATACCGAAGTTGTTCGTCTGGATGATGTGAGTGTAAACCTCGACAATTATTCCACCACAGAGCAGATGAACGAAGCTATTGCTACTGCCATTGCCAACAAAGTTGACAAGGTAGATGGTAAGGGGCTCTCTACCGAGGACTTTACAACTGCGCTGAAAGAAAAGTTGGTTGCTCTGCCAGAGGGTGCAGAAGCCAATTACGTCAAGAGTGTTTCTGACGAGTTCACTGTTTCTGCAGAGGGTAAACTCGAAGTCAAGGAGGTCGCTCCGGCTAAAGTTACTGGTCTCCCTGATGCTCTGGCTGGTAAGGTTGATAAAGTTGCAGGTAAAGGCTTGAGTGCCAACGACTACACCGATGAAGAGAAAGAAAAGCTTGGCGGCGTTGAAGCGGGCGCAAACAAGAACCTCATCGAGATTATCAAGCTGGCTGGTGCCGCGTTGAACATCTCTGAGAAGGCAGTTAACATTCCATTTGCTGGTGATACTGCTGGTGTTGTCACCAGTTCCACCGGAGAGAATAAGGTCGCTGTCGCTGAAGACGGAAGCATGGAGGTCAATAGCCTTAACATGAATAAACTGGTTCAGTCTGATGGGGATACACTGATTCTCGATGGCGGTAATGCCGCTGTCTGATTAAAAACACAATGAGCGGAGCTTTGTGCTCCGCTCTAACTAAAACCACATAAAAAGGACGGTAATCATTTATGGCTACTACAACATTTAATACCCGCATTTCTCTGAAGTATGACACCTACGCACAGTGGGTTGAAAAAGACCCTCAACTGCTTGTCGGTGAAGTCGCCGTTGTTGTCGTTCCGGCTGAGACTGGTGCCGTAGCGAAGGAGCCTGCTGTTCTGTTTAAGGTTGGCGACGGCGCACACAAATTCAGCGAGCTGCAGTTCACTGCTGGTTTGGCTGCTGACGTGTACGACTGGGCAAAAGCAGCTTCCAAGCCCACCTATTCCGCAAACGAGATTGATGGTCTGTCCGACTACATCTCAGGCGAGATTCAGGATACTGATACCCAGTACAAGCTGGAGGTCGATGCGGACAATAGCCGCAAGTTCCACCTGTATTCTCAGGCAAAGGGTACATCTACTTGGAATTTGGTGAGCACAATCACTATTCCTGACGAGACCGTTTATACGCTGGCTGAAGGCACTGCAAATGGTACTGTCAAGTTCAATGGCGAAGACGTGAAGGTTCACGGTCTTGGCACTGCTGCCTATAAAGACGAAGGCGCTTTTGACGCGGCTGGCGCTGCTACTAAGGCGCTGGAAGATGCAAAGACCTACGCAGATGGTAAGGACGCAGCAATTGCGGCAGCGAAGAAGGCTGGCGATGATGCGCAAACTGCCGTTGACGCTCTGGGTGAGCGCGTCGGTGCGTTGCCCGAAGGTGCTACCGCTACGACCGTTGTTGGTTACGTCGATGAGAAAATCGGTAAGATTCCTGCTCAGACCGACTATACCGTAACTGTCACTCCTTCTACCCCGGATGGCGTGGCAAAGCGCTACAACATCAAGCAGACGGCTACCAATCTGGATGTGAATATCGATATCCCCAAGGATATGGTTGTTGAGTCCGGTACGGTTGAGACAAAGGCTGAGGCTGGTGCATGGGGCGAGGCTGGTACATACCTGCATCTGGTTCTTGCCAACGCTACTGAAGACAACATCTACATCAATGTTGGCAGCCTGATTGAGTATGTCACTTCTGGTTCCAAAGTTGGCGACCAGATTGTGATTGATGTCAGCGCCGACCATAAGGTAACTGCTACTCTTACGGAAGGCTCTGTGACTCTGGCACAGCTCCACGCTGATGTACAGACCGCTATCGGCAAGGCGCACAGCCATACGAACAAGGCTGAGCTGGACAAGATTGTTACCGGCGATAAGGCAAAGTGGGACGCCGCTGAACAGAAGGCGCACGAGCATGGTAACAAGACTATCCTCGACACTATCTCTCAGGATAAGGTCGATGCGTGGGATGGTGCTGTTGCCAAGCAGCATGAGCACGCAAACAAGACCGTTCTCGACGGTATCTCCGCTGAGAAGGTCGCGGATTGGGACAGCAAGGCTGCTGGCAACCATGAGCACGATATTACCGAGCTGAAGCAGGCTTCCGGTTATATTGTGTTCAACTGTGGCAGCGCCTCTGTTAACATCTGAGCATAAATAAAACACAAGCAACCCCGTCGTGTGTTATGCACGGCGGGGCTTTGCTTATAAGGAGGCTACTGTATGGCTGAATATAATGCACGAATCAGACAAAAGCGAGACACGAGCGCAAACTGGACAGCAAAAGACCCCATCCTTTTGGATGGTGAAATCATCATTGTTGATACAGCCAGTGGTAGCGTTCGTAAGAAAGTTGGAGACGGTACAAAGAAGTATTCTCAGCTCCCCTTTGATGATGAAGAGATGCTGACTGCTCTTGCTGAAAAGTGTGATGCAAGCAATGCTGTTACTGCTACGTTGACCGCAGCAGGATGGGCGAGTGGACAACAGGCACTTACCATTGCTGGGCTTGGTGCAACGCAGAATGGTGTTATCGGCTTGTCTCAGAACATTACCGATGAACAGCTCTCTGCTGCGTCTGAAGCAGAAATGTATATCTGTGGTCAAGCAGCGGGTTCTGTAACGATTGCCGCAAATGGAGCTGTACCCACTTGCGATATTCCAGTCGTTGTTATCCTGCTTGGTTGAAAGGGTGGTGCAGTAAATGAGTAATACACCAAACTACAACCTCTATTTGACTGATGACAGTTCAACTCGCTTTCAGGAATGGCGCAACCAGATGAATGGAACCGAGAACTCCAATATGGTAAAAATCGATGCTGCCCTTGGTGAGAAAGCAAACAGCAGTGTGGCAATCAATACCACACTGCTTGCGTCTGCATGGGTTGGTGTCGATGCGCCCTACACGCAAACCCTCACGATTAGCGGGCTTACTGCATCGCAGAACGGCACAATCTCTGTTGCTCATAATGCGACTGCAGAACAGCGTGAAATTGCTCGTGAGGCAATGCTCTCAGTTATCGGACAGGCTGATGGTACATTGACTATCGCCGCTGATGGCGAGATGCCAGAGCGTGACATTCCTGTTTACATCATTCTCTTAGGTTAAAGGAGGGGCGTAAAATGCCTATTTTATCTAACTTCCCCGGCGGCGCAGGTTCAGGCAGTGGTGGTCTGACACTTGCGGCTGTCTCCGGTATTACCACGCAGGTTTCTTCTGGGAAAGTCTATGTGAAGTGGACTGACCCCGATGACCTCGTTGTGGCAGGTTCTACGATTGCTGCTTGGGGCGGCACCCTGCTTGTTCGTAAGGCAGGCTCCGCGCCTACAAGCCGTCGTGACGGCACTATCGTTCTCGATAGTAAAACACGAAACGCTTATAAGAATACTTACTTCTGTGACAGTGGTCTGTCCAACGGAACGAAGTATTACTATAAGTTCTTCCCCTATACAACTGCAAATGCCTACACTGACAGCACGGATGACGAATTCAATGCGATTCCGACTGTTCAGGTTGCAGGCATCACAAGCTGGAATGTTACCGGCATGAGTGCCTCTTCTGAAGCAGGCAACGGCAAGATGACCGTTAAGTGGACTGACCCTTCTGCTTCTATCTCTGCCGATGGCGTGACTCTGGCATCGTGGGCAAGCACCACAATTGTTGTGAAGAGCGGCAGCTATCCTACAAGCAAGGATGATTCCGGCGCTGTTTATACGCTAAAGGTCACGACACGCAACCAATATTCCAGCACGCCGTTGACGATTACCGGTCTGACGAACGGAACGAAGTATTACATCGCTTTCTTCCCAGAGACCACGGACGGCGGCATCAACACCTCTACGTCTCAGCGGACGACTGGTACAGCAAACCGTATTACGATTGCGAACGTACCCGCCCAGAGCGGTACACTGACCTACAATAAGTCTTCTCAGTCTCCGAGCTGGAGCAATTATAACACGACTTATATGACGATTGGCGGTACGACATCCGGCACGAACGCAGGCAATTACACGGCTTCTTTTACGCCGAAAACCGACTATCGCTGGTCTGATGGGGCGACTACCGCCAAGAGCGTTGTTTGGTCTATTGGCAAAGCGACTGGTACGTTGACTGTGAGTAAGACAACAATCAAGCTTAGCTTGAGTAAGCTTACTGATACGTTCACGATTGGTGGCAACTACGATGGCACGCTGAGCGTGACCTCCAGCGCAACTGGCGTTGCCACTGTTTCCCGTAGCGGGAATACAGTTACCGTTTCTCACGTCCACCAAACAAATGGCGAAGCTACTATCACCGTGAGCTGCACTGCTGGTACGAACTATTCTGCACCGGCAAGTAAGACTGTCAAAGTTACAGCAGAGTTTATTCTTGCTACGCTGAATGACAACTCTTGGGCGGCTATCCACAGTGTTTCTGGAACTGGCGCAAGCTACTGGGCAGTCGGCGACCGTAAGGCTGTGACTGTAAATGGCACTGTCGGCACACAGGCTGTGAACGGTACTTACTACGCTTATATTATTGGCTTTAACCACAATAGTAGCAAGGAAGGCAATGGTATCACATTTGGCACATTCAAAACTGCTTTGTCTGGCGGCACGGATATTTGTTTAGTTGATGGTAAGTACAACGGCTACTCAACAAACGGCACCAAGTATTTCAACATGAACCACAGCTCAAACACCAACGCTGGTGGCTGGAAGGGTTGTGACCTTCGCTATGATGTGCTTGGCTCAACGAACACGAATGATGGCGATGCCACAGCAACAACTGCGACAAACCCTGTCGCAAATACGTTAATGGCTGCACTTCCGTCAGACCTCCGCGCTGTGATGCAGCCAATGACTATCTACACAGACAATACGGGCGGTGGTAGTGACAATGCGTCTTATGTTACTAAGACCACAGACTACCTTCCGTTGCTGGCTGAGTATGAGATTTTCGGCACACGCACCTATGCGAACTCTGCCGAAAAGAACTATCAGGCGCAGTATGCCTATTACTCTGCTGGAAATTCGAAGGTGAAATACTGTCACAGCTCAACAAGTTCCACTGCTTGGTGGTGGGAGCGTTCTCCTTATTACGACGTCGGCAGCTACTTCTGCATTGTGGGCACGAACGGCGGCGCGGGCTATGACTTCGCAAGGAGTTCCGGTGGCGTCGCCCCGGCTTTCCGCGTCTAATCCTGCATCAACAGTATCAAGCCCACGGAAGTGGGCGTGTTCAAATCATTAAGGGAGAGGGATGGTACACCCTCTGCGGTAAATGCAAGGGAACCTCGTCCCCCTCCCTATTCTATAATTAGCAAGGGTACACCCTTTGCGATTAGTGGTGAACGGCTCCAGAATAGTGCATTCGGAGCTAATAAATCCAAGAACGAAAGGAGATTCTTATGTCAGTCTTAAAAGCACACAGGTCTGAAAGTAAGGCTGAGTTCGTCAATGTGGCGAACAAAATCTACATCCAAACCATCGCTTTCCTGTCGAGGTTGTCATCTCGGTACTCCCGGCTCGTATCTAAGTCCGTGTCGGAGCTTGCCTCAGAAGTTGTAGACCACGCAGAAAAAGCAAACAGCATTTATCCATCTGATGCGGCACGAAAAGAACTTCGTAAGCAGCATCTGCTCGAAGCGAGAGCCTCCCTAATGGCGCTCGATGTCCACCTTGCGCATTGTTACGACTTGATGATGACGAACCCGTCCGGTTGTTTTACGACCGGTAGCGGAAACTCTGTCGGTGCGTCAGACGCGAAGAAAAAGCTGGAGCACATGGCACAGGAACTTGGTGATTTAATCGATGCAGAAAATGGTCTTTTGACCAATGTGTTGAAAAGCGATAAGAGCCGGTAAACGTCTATGAAAATTTATGGGTGTATTTCTGTAAAACCTGTCGGTTGGGAGTCTTTTGCCTCTCTCTGTTCCACTGCTTGGTGGTGGGAGCGTTCTCCTAATTACAACAACAGCAACAACTTCTGCATTGTGAACACGAACGGCAACGCGAACAATAACAACGCAAGGAATTCCAATGGCGTCGCCCCGGATTTCGTAAACCAGAAATGGTCTGGGTCAATCGTAGTAGCCCAAAGGGTGAACTATGACCCTTACGAAAGGAGAAATACTTCCCGTGATGAAAGTCCGAAACTACCCTTTGATATTTTGACACGAACGCCGCCGGAGTCTCCGTGCGTGCATGGCGGGAGATGCATCTTACCTCGTTTCATGTGTCACGAATTAAGCAGATTAGACGATGCCCTACAAGACATCTGTACGGAGGGTGAATAATTTTTATGAGTAGACGTAAAGGACGTTACGAAAGGCGCAAGACAAGGCGCGAAGAGAATAGGTTAAGGCGTGCCGCCGCAGTTGGCGGTCTGCATGATGTCTTTGGATACGATGATATGTACAAAGCCGGAAAGAAATGCTGCAACGGTGTTCGTTGGAAGAATAGCACCCAACGTTTTGAGATGCACCTGTTCTCTGGAACAGCACGCAGACGACGTTTATTGCTTGAGCGAAAATGGATTCCGGGTGCATATGTACATTTCACGATTTCAGAGCGCGGCAAGACCCGCCCTATTGATGCACCGAGAATCCAAGACCGTCAAGTCCACAAGGTTTATACCAAGAAGGTACTTCTACCGTTGTATCGTCCTGAGATGATTTACAACAACGGCGCCAGTCTTGAAGGCAAGGGCTTCGAGTTCTCAAAGAGAATGTTAAAAGAGGACTTGCGCTGGCACTTCCGTCGTTATGGACGAGATGGGAATGTGATTCTGATTGACTTCAAACAGTTCTTCCCATCTGTGTCCCATGAAGAAATCTTCAAGCGGCATGAGAAGCTATTGCTGAACCCAGATATCAGAAAAATCGGAGACGATGTTGTCAACACTGTTTCGGGCGGAGTTGGTCTACCGCTTGGTGTCGAGCCAAGTCAGGCAGAAATGATTGCGTTTCCGTCTGCACTGGACAACTTTATTAAATGCCAGCTCTCTATCAAGTGCGCCGGTCATTACATGGACGATTATTACGTCATTGTTCCGCCTGACCGAGACGCCAAAGAAATCATGGCTCTGATTGTGGCAAAGGCAGAGAGTCTCAAGCTAACTGTCAGCAAATCAAAGTCAAGAATTGTCCCGCTCACAAAGCCGTTTCGTTATTGCAAAGCAAAATTTATTTTGACCGAAACTGGTCGTGTTGTGATGAACGGAAATCGTGATGGAGTAAAGCGGGCACGAAGAAAAATAAAAGCATTCCGTACAAAAATCCAGAATGGAGAGATGTCATACGATGACCTCTGGACTTCGGTGAACGGGATGCTCGCATACTTTGAATCCTACGACGACCACAATCGTGTGCTTCGGTTGCGTAGGCTTTTTTATTCGGTTTTCGGTTTTTCGCCGGAGCGAATTGAAAACTTTAGAGAAAGAGGAAAAAAGGATGAAATATGTTGTGCATAGACGCTTCAAGGACAAAGCAATTTGCGGCGAAGTAAATCTTCCCGCTATGACCATATGTGAAGAAACCAATGGATATATCTTCCACGGTGACAAGCTCCTCTGCGTTGTAACAAGCGAGAACGCGCACCAGTTCTTTGCCCGTGACGACGATGGCGCAGGTATGCTTCGTGGGAAATTAACACAAGCCATTCAAAAAACGCTCGCAAAGCGTGATGCGAATTATCAGAATCGTTGGGACAAAGTTTGGGACGACCCAGCCTGCCAGCCGTATAAGCGCATCGAATACGCGGATTTTTGGCTGTGGAACCATGATTTCTTTAATGCCGATATTGATACGCTCCGACACATTGCAAAGCTGGTAGGAGCAAAGGAGGTTGCTTAAATGTATCGAATTATCAAACTGGATGGAACTGAGCTTGGTATGACTGACTCTGTTCTGTATATCAAAGTCACAGAGAGTGGTAGCTTTACACCATGCTCTATTGATGAGGCGATTGGCGTGGCGTTCGACAGCGTGCCATACAATCTGGTTGGTCACGAAGATATTGAGGGCGCTGATACTGTGGTTGTTTCCAAGTGCGATGGCGGCGCGATGGTCGCTCATCAACGTGACCTTGTTGACGAATTGATTCTTTCTGCGCTGGAGGTGTAATCAATGAAAGAAAAACTGAAAGCTATGTACCAGTCTGGCGCTATTGATACGAACGGTCTTCTGAAGGCTGTTGAGCGAGGCTGGGTTACGATGGAAGATGTAATTGAAATTGTCGGCGAAGACAATTCTCTTGCTGTTATCAAGGCGGCGAAGATTGCAGAAATCTCAAAAAGCTGTAACGCTATCATCGTCGCTGGCATCGATTTGGAGCTGACTCAGGGTGTAGTCCATTTCAATCTCAGTATCGAAGACCAAGCGAATATTGCAAACCTGTTCCGTGTCGTTGAACTTGGTGGCACAGAATTCCCATATCAGTCAGATGGTGGTGTCTGCCGTATTTATACCGCCGCTGAGATTGCTCAAATTTATATCGCAGCGCAAACCCTCATTACCACACAGACAACTTATCACAACGCTCTAAAGGCGTATGTACAGTCTCTGGAAGGTTCTGAGGAAATCTCTGCTGTCACATATGGTATGACTCTGCCGGAACCATATTTGTCTGAGATGAATGCAAAGCTTGCTGTTGCGCAGGCTCAGATGAATGCTATTACGGCGAAGTTGGGCAACTAATATGAAACGGCTAAAGGTATGTCTCAAGCTGCTTGTACTTGCTGTTATCGGTGGTGCAATCTATGTCGGTATTGAGATGCTTTGGCGTGGGCATAGCCACCCATCCATGTTTATCCTTGGCGGGCTGTGCTTTGTTTCTATTGGTCTAATCAATGAACTGTTCCCATGGGATTTGGGAATTGTGTGGCAAGCCTTGCTCGGCGGCACATTGGTAACTTGCCTTGAGTTTATAACCGGTGTCATCGTGAATATATGGCTGAAGCTGGGAGTCTGGGATTATTCTGGACTCCCACTTAACATTTTGGGGCAAGTCTGCCTACCGTTCTATTTTGCGTGGGTTGGCTTGTCCGTTGTGGCAATCGTGTTTGACGATTATCTTCGCTATTGGTTTTTTGGTGAGGAGAAACCGCATTACAAGATTGTCTGATTATAAAACAATGCTTTTATCAAGGAGGTGGTTCGCATGAACGCCGACGAAAAAATCTGGCGCTATTTGAAATCTGCTGGTCTGAATGATTTCGGCGTCGCGGGTTTGATGGGGAATCTTTTTGCAGAGAGCGGACTGAATCCCAAGAACCTCCAAAATACATACGAGAAGAAACTTGGCATGACTGATGAAGAATATACTGCCGCTGTCGATAGCGGCAGTTATTCCAACTTTGTGAAAGACAGTGCCGGTTACGGATTAGCTCAGTGGACGTACTGGTCACGCAAGGACGCTCTCCTTGCCTCCTGTAAAGCCGCAGGAGCGTCCGTAGGGGACATGGATGCCCAGCTCAACTTCCTGCTTAAAGAGCTGTCTGTGGGCTATTCTGGGCTGCTGAGCACCCTCAAGAGTGCACCGTCTGTCCGTGAGGCATCCAATGCTGTTCTTCTCCAATTTGAACGTCCTGCCAATCAGGGGCAGAGCGTCCAAGAAAAACGAGCCAGCTACGGACAAGCTTATTATGACAAGTTCGCTGGCAAAATCCAAATCAATACACCAGAACAGGAAGGAGGATGCAAGTTGAAAATTGTAGACAACCTGACAACGGTTAACTTCCGTTCAGGCAACATGACTCCGAAGTACATCGTCATTCATTATTTCGGTGCGCTCGGAACTGCAAAGAGTGTCTCTGAATATTTCAAGACACCGGGTATTCAAGCGTCTGCCCATTATGCGCTTGACGAGGGCGATACCATCTATCGCTGTGTCCGCGATAAGGACATCGCATGGCACTGTGGTGCGAACAAGTACAAGCACCCTGAGTGCCGCAACTCTAACTCCATCGGGATTGAAGCACGCCCTTCCAAAATCAATCGCAAGAGGGTTATGGCTTCTGATACTGATTGGTATTTCGAACCAAAAGTTGTGGACAACCTCGTATGGTTGACAAAGAAGCTGATGGCTCAGTACAACATTCCTGCAGACCACGTTATCCGTCATTATGATGTGACCGGAAAACTCTGTCCGAGACCGTGGTGTTGCGCCGACATGAATGTCTATTACAAGACGAGTGGCGACGCACAGTGGGAAGAGTTCAAAAAGAGAATCAGCGACGGCAAAGAGGAGGATGAAGATATGACTCTGGACACATTCAAGGAACTGATGAAGGAGTACCGTGCAGAGCTGCAGGACAATGACTGCGGCACTTGGAGTAAGGAAGCTCGTGAGTGGGCTATCTCCAACGGTCTCATCAATGGCACTGGCACTGAGGTGAATGGTGAACCCAACTATGCTTGGGCTGACCAGCTTACCCGTGAACAGGCTGCTGCTTTGTTCTATCGTTTTGCAAAACTGATGGGTAAAGCGTGATGGCTACATATAGCGGCAGCAGACAGCAAGCAAGGCGAAGGAGAAAACGCACAAGCAAGCAGGACGCTTTTTCAAAAAAGCTGATTGACGATATCCGCTCTCTTCTGTGGATTGTTACAGTCGGTGGGTTACTTTTAGCGTTCTATTGTGTAAAGCGGAACTATACCGGAGCGCTGCCGTGGATTGGGGCAATGGTTGGATTGCCGTGGTCGGCACATGGCGTGGTATGCGCATTTTATTTGAACCTGTGTAAATCTGACCATTCTGCTGGTGGTATCACATTCGAAAGCGCAAAGGCAAAAGGCTTCGTCGAAGACCCAAGCTGGGAGAGCCCAGCAATCTAAGGTGCAGGGCGGCACCTGAAATCCGCCCCACTATCTTTTAGAGAGGAGTTTGCATATGGAATTTATTGTGGAGAATTGGTATGTAATTGTTACTGGCATTGTGTTTATCGTTGGCGGCGTTATGGCTGTCCTGCGTTGGCGCAACCTGTCCACCGACAAGAAGTACGAGCAGATTCGTGGATGGCTTCTGCAGGCTGTTCTTGGCGCTGAGCGCGAGTTCGGTTCCGGTACGGGCAAACTGAAGCTGTCATCCGTTTACGACAAGTTCTGCGAGCGTTTCCCTTGGTTGGCAAAGGTCTTGCCCTTTGAAACCTTTAGCAAATACGTTGATGACGCCCTCAGCGAAATGAAAGACGTGTTGAAACAGAACTCTGCTATTGCCTCCATAGTGGAGCCGAAGGAAGGGGAAAAATAATCATCCGAGGAGGTTTCTCTTATGACCGAGCAAGAGACCGTACTGTTAATTGAGACTGAGCAGCGATGCAAGTCCAATACACACAGAATTGACAACTTAGAAGGTGAGCTGAAGGAAATCCAGAGTGAGCAGAAGGCTATCTATAAAATCGCTACTTCCGTTGAGCTCATTGCACAGCGTGTCAGTAATATCGAGGGCAAGGTGGATGACACCAATCGTAAGGTAGATGCGCAAGCAAAAGCGTGGCAGGAGACCGAACGTAAATTGTCTGAGAAGGTTAATGAAACCGAGAACAAACCGTATAAGCAAATCGCCAACAATGTCAATACTGTCAAGGTTGCAATCATTACTTGCATCTCTACCTTGCTTGTATCTGGCATCATTGGCGCAATCATCGCATTTGGAAAATAATATCTAAGAATATTTTGTGGGTGTAAATATTCTATGAGTAGGCTGCAGCAGGTCTGTCAGCCGTAGCGTTGAAGCAAGTGATGGGGTCAGCGTCCGTACACTTGCGGAGCTTGACTAAGGGTTATGCGGTTCCCACAGGCTGACGTAGGAGAAATCCGAAAGAAAACGCTAACAGAAAATTCATTTGACAAATACCGTTGAAGTAGTCTATAATAATAACACAGAGAGCGCCTGCTGCTAACAAGCGCCCCCTGCGGTGGAAACCCAGACGGTTGCCACAAACATACATTCTTACTGGGAAGAGGGTTTAACCCTCAAACTACAGTGAGCCGCTCTGCTTGCGACAGACGGCTCACTTCTTTCTGTTACGGAACTTGTCCCATGCTTGGATAAGAATCCAGCAGATAGACGCAATCCAAAAAACTTCTTGAAGAGTTATGTATGGTCACCTCCTGAGAAAAATTTCCCGCGAGGGCTACATACACGCCTCCATTCCGCACTCGCGGGATGACAGGCAACCGTCTTTTTAACCGTACACCGTCTACAAAGGAGATGGGCTATGACTGAACCCGGAAACTCGACGCGGACGGTGGATTCCACAAAAGCCATTATAAAGGACTTCGGTGTAAATGTCAAATAGACAAGATATATGAGAGCTGCTGTTGAAGCACGCTCTCATTTTTTTGTGCGTTGTCACGAATACTATATATTTTTCGGGACAGATTTTGCTAAAAAGAAAGGGCAGGAATGGGATTTTGATTTCCCAAACCTGCCCTTATTTTTTACGCTGATATATGTATGATGGCTAAAGAAAGCACCCCGTCAAAGACGGGGCACTCCTTAGTAGCCATGTTGAATTCAAAGTGAATTGGTGTAAAAGTGGTGTCAAACCAGAGGTTGCATCACCTGTAACCGTTGTGCCACAACGTTTTCTTAGCCCATGGGCTTCATTGTGGGGAAGAGGATGACATCGCGGATGGTGTCTGCGCCGGTAAAGAGCATGACCGCGCGGTCGATGCCCATACCCATGCCGCCCGTGGGGGGCATGCCGTATTCCAGCGCAGTAAGGAAATCCTCATCGAGCATTTCGGTCTCATCGTCGCCGCGCTCACGCTGCTCGACCTGCTTCATGAACCGCTCGCGCTGGTCGATCGGGTCGTTGAGCTCGGAGTAGGCGTTGCCCATCTCCGCACGGCAGATGAAGAACTCAAAGCGCTCGGTGAGTCTCGGGTCAACCGGGCTGCGCTTCGTGAGCGGCGAGACCTCGACCGGGTACATCGTGATGAACGTCGGCTGCACCAGCTGCTCTTCGACCTTCTGATCGAAGCAGGCATAGAGCGCGTTGCCCCACGTCTTTTCGGCAGCCTCCGCCAGCTCCACGCCGACTGCCTTTGCCGCCGCAACGGCCTCCGCATCGTCGGTGATCGCGCCGAAGTCAATGCCGACGTACTTCTTGACGGCTTCGATCATCGTCAGCCGCGGCCAGCCGGGCGTCAGGTCGACCTTTTCGCCCATCCACTCGAGCTCATACGTGCCGAGGTATTTCTGGGCAAACGTTGTGTAAACGCCCTCGGCGATGTCCATCATATCGTGGAAATCGGCGTAGGCCTGATAGAGCTCGACGGTCGTAAACTCGGGGTTGTGCTTCGGGTCCATGCCCTCGTTGCGGAAAATGCGGCCAACCTCATAGACTCTGTCCATGCCGCCGACGATCAGGCGCTTCAAGGGGAGCTCAGTTGCGATACGCATGTACATATCGATATCGAGCGTGTTGTGGTGGGTAATAAAGGGTCTTGCTGCAGCGCCGCCCGCGATGGTGTTGAGCACGGGAGTCTCGACCTCGATATAGCCCATGTTATCGAGATAATCGCGCAGGTGCTTGATAAACTGCGAGCGGATGATGAAGTTCCGCTTGACCTCGGGATTCACAATGAGGTCCACGTAGCGCTGACGGTAGCGGGTCTCCTTGTCAGTAAGCCCATGGAACTTCTCGGGAAGCGGGAGAAGAGACTTTGAAAGCAGCGTGATCTTCTTCGCGCGCACGGACATTTCGCCGCGCTGCGTCCGGAACACCTCGCCGTCAATCCCGACGATATCACCGATGTCGTACTTTTTAAAGCGGTTATACTCCTCCTCATCCATCTCGTCCTTGCGGGCGTAGAGCTGGATGCGGCCCTCCTTGTCCTGCAGATCGCAGAAGGAGACCTTGCCCATGCCGCGCTTGGACATGAGCCGTCCGGCGATGGAAACAGGCTTGCCCTCCATCTCGTCAAAATGCGCTTTGATTTCCGCGCTGTTGGTGGTCTGGAGAAATTTCGTGATCTCAAACGGGTTTCGCCCCTCGGCCTGCAAGCTTGCCAGCTTCTCGCGGCGCACCTTGATCTGGTCGCCGACGGAAGGTTCCTGCGCGGCAGGCTGGTTCTGGTTCTTCTTTTCCTGCTCCATCGTTTTCCCTCAATTCTATCGTAAATTCTTGTTCTTTTCTTAGCGCTCCACGCTCAAAATCTTATAGCGCAGCGTGCCGATCGGAGCCTCGACCTCGACGATCTCGCCGACCGTATGGCCGAGCAGCGCCTTGCCAAACGGAGAGTCATCCGAGATGCGGCACTCCATGGGGTTTGCCTCCTGCGAGCCGACAATGGCGTAGATTTCTTCCTCTTCGGTCTCCATGTCGAGCACCTTGATCGTGCAGCCAAGGCCGATCTTGCCCTCCGCATCCTCGTTCTCGTCGATGATCACAGCGTGCGCGAGGATGTTCTCGACCTCTGCAATGCGGCCATAGAGCTTGGCCTGCTCGTTTTTGGCCTCGTCGTATTCGCTGTTTTCGGACAGATCACCGAACGAACGCGCTTCCTTGATCTGCTCGGCAACCTCTTTTTCGCGGGTCGTCTTGAGATAGAACAGCTCCTGCTCGAGCTCCTTGAGCCGCAGTGTGCTGATTTTGAATTCCTTTGCCATTTTTATATCAACCTCCATGGTAAAAATCCGCTTTTTTCGCGGTTACAAGCCTGAATTGACAGCGAATAGATTATATAATCCGCACTACGCGATGTCAAGAGATTTCGTCCGCCAAAATGCCGATTGCCGCCTGCAATTGCGTATCCTCTTCGTCCGGCAGCTGGCCGTAATAGAGCTTGGCATACGTTTCGTCGTCATACTCAATTTCCTCGTCCGGGGTCACGCCGATATCGGTCAGGCTTCTTCCCTGCGGGGTGTAATATTTGCCGATGGAAATATTGAGATACGAGCCGTCGGAAAGCGGGAAGCCGGTCTGGAAATTGCCCTTGCCGCAGGTCTTCTCGCCCACGACCTTCGCCCAGTCGTATTCCTGAAGCGCCGCAGCGAAAAATTCCGCCGCCGAATAAGAGTCCCGGTTCACGAGCACGACCATCGGAAGCTCGATGCACGCGCTATCCGACGTATCGGTCTGCGTTTTGCCCGCGTAGTCCTCGCTCTGGAAGACGGTCCCCTCGGGAAGGAGCTTATCGAGAAGCTTCACCATCTCGTCTTTATATCCGCCGCCGTTGAATCGCACGTCAAATAAAAGCGCCTTCACGCCCTGCGCAAGCAGCTTGTCGATGCACGCGCTCGTCTCGTCGAAGCAGCGCGTATCGAAGTTGTTGATCTTCACGCAGCCGATATCATTCTCCAGCATCCGGCAGGTCGCCACGTCGACCTTGATGCTCTCGCGCAGCACATCGCACTCGAACGTCTCGTCTTCGCGTCGGACCTTCAAATGCACGCTCGTTCCCTCTTCGCCCCGGACAATGTCGCGGGTGCCGGTCGTGCCGAGCTCAATGGTCTTCTGTCCTTCGGCCTCGAGGATGATATCGCCCACCTGAAGGCCCGCTTTATACGCGGGGCTGTCCGCTGTGACCGATTCGATGCGAAGCCCGCCCGCGTCCTCGTCAACGATGATCGTAATGCCGATGCCGACGTAGGCGTTGCTCATGGTCTCCTTGTAGCTCTCATATTCGGACGCATTCAGATAGTAGCTCCAGCGGTCGCCCGTCGCCGTGACCATCGCGCTTGCCGCCGCATCGGCGAGCGTTTCCTCGTCGTAGTCGTCGATAAAGAACCGGTCCAGATACGCGGAAATTTCGCTCGTCTTATTCGTGACGGGCATGGCCTGAAGCTCCCCGTAAATCTGCGCGGAGGTCACGCGGGACGCCGTCATCCACGTAATCCCCAGAATCGCCGCAAGCGCGAACACGCACAGCACAACAAGCAGGATTTTCTGCGATTTTTTCATAAGCCCTCCCGGTTTGAAGAATATATCCCAGTAAAAATCTGCCCCACAGCCCGGATCCGGGCTGTGGGTGCGGAAAAAGCGAGGTTCTCGTTACGGCATGGACACGTAGTTCATCGGGTTCACGTCCGAGCCGTTGTAGTAGATCGTGAAGTGCAGATGTGGGCCGGTCGACCAGCCGGTCGAGCCGACGTAACCGATGGTCTGACCCTGCGTCACATAGTCGCCCACGGAGACGATGTAGTTCGTCATGTGGCCGTACAGACTCGAATAGCCGTTGGCATGGTTGATCGTGACCATGTTGCCGTAGGCTTCATTGTAGCAGGCAGAGGTCACGGTGCCGGACTGCGTGGCGTAAATTGCCGTGCCGGAGCCTGCCGCAAAGTCCACGCCATTGTGCCACTTATACTTGCCGCTCAGCGGGTGGATGCGGTAGCCATACGCGTCGGTGATCGAAACCGCGTAGGGAAGCGGATACAGGAAGCCTCCTGTCGAAGATGCTGCGGAGCCGGAGTTTCCGCTGTTCGACGGAACCTTATTGTTGTTCTGTCGGTTCAGCTCTGCCTGCCGCGCAGCCTCTTCCTTGGAAAGGGCGTTAAAGTAGTCCGTCTCGGTCTTCTTGATCTGCGCGGACATCTCGTCCTCGAGTTTTTCGTAGTTCTGATACTCTTCCGACATGGAGTCGTATTCTGCGGCCATCTGCAAAATCAGCTGGTCAGACTCGGCTCTCTGCTTCTCCATCTCTGTCTGCTGCTCAGCAAGATCGTTCTTTGCCTGCTCGAGATCATCCATCTGGGTCTCGAGCTCTGCGCGCTCAGTCGCGATCTGCGCGGCAACGTCTGCCATCTTTTCGAGCATCAGCTTGTCGGACTCGGCGATCTCATTGATCATATTGACCTTGTCGAGAAGATCGGAGAAGCTGCTGGCACCAAAAAGGATCGACCAGTAGGAAATTTTGCCCGTCTCCTCCATCGAGCGCAGGCGGGTCTTGTACTGCTCGTTGAGCCGCGCCTCCTCGGCCTCGGTTTGCTCGAGCTCGTCCTGCTTCTGCGCGATGAGAAGGCTGTACTGCTGGATCTGTTCGTTGAGATTTTCGATCGACTGGCGGGACATCTCCATCTGCTGGTCGATATCCGCCTTCTTTTCTACGAGCGTCTGCGTTTTGGCCTGATTGTCCTTGATGGACGACTGGAGCGCATCGCTCTGCTTTTTGAGCTCGGCCTGCTCTTCGCGCAGCGCAATAAGCTCCTTTTCAATTTCCTTTGAGCTCGCCGCACCAACCGTCATGATAAGTGCGCCCGATACCAGCGAGCCAAGGATCAGGACCGCCAGCACAAGGCAGATGACCTTTCGTGCCGTGTTCCGTTTTCCAGAATTCATATCGTTCCTCCAAATTACCCATTACACCCGCAGGAACTTGCGGATGGAAAGCATACTGCCGAACACGCCGACGATAAAGCCCGTGATGGCATAGGCAATCGCGACGATCTCGATGCACTCGGCAAAGGGCACAACCGTAATGAGCTGCAGGGTGTCAATCTGCGCGATCTTGGACGCGAGGAAGTCATAGAGCCCCCACTCGAGAAAGAACGCGACAAGCGAACTGATAAAGCCCAGAATCAGACCCTCGACCACGAACGGAAGCCGGATAAAGCTGTTCGTCGCGCCGACCATCTTCATGATCGCAATTTCCTGACTGCGCGAGTACATGGCAAGCTTGATAGTGTTCGAGATGATGAACATCGACACGACGAAGAGCACCACGATGATGACCATCGCCGCGATGTTCAGGACCTTCTGCACCGTCTGGAAGCCGTTTGCGATCTCATCGTGCGCCACGACCTCCGACACGCCGTCGATCTGCTCGAGCATCTGCTTGGTCTGTGTGATGAGGCTGTTGTCTTCCAATGTCACGACGAACCGGTCGCGCAGGGTGTCGGCCTCAATGCCCGCGAAGAGCTCGGCGTCATTCTGCGTGGCGACGAACTCGTCGAGCGCCTGCTGGCGGGAGACGAACTTCGCCTCATGAACATTTGAAATGAGATTGATCTGCGAGCCGACGGATTTTGCCTTGGCCTCGGAGTAATTCTCGTCGATGTAGACCAGAATTTCGTTTTCCTGCTCGAGGTCGAGAATCATCACATGCAGGTTATAGAGGATCAGGCTGAACGTACCCATGATGATCAGGCACGCCACCGTCACGCAGATGGCCGCGAAGGACATGAAGCCGTGCAGGAACACGCCCTTGAAGCCCTCTCGCAGCAGATAACCAATATTATTCTTCTTCATTGAGATAATACCCATCCATTCCGTCGCTGATGATTTTTCCCTCGTTGATGGCGACAACGCGCTTGGTGAAGCGGTTGACAAGCTCCTTTTCGTGGGTAACCACCATGACTGTCGTACCGAGGGCGTTGATCTGCTCGAGCAGCATCATAATCTCCAGCGACCGCGCGGGGTCTAAGTTTCCCGTCGGCTCGTCGGCGATGATCATGCTGGGGTTATTGACCAGCGCCCGCGCGATGGCGACTCTCTGCTGCTCGCCGCCGGAAAGCTCATTGGGAAGGCGTCTTCCCTTATTTTCGAGTCCCACCAGCTCCAGCACGTACGGTACGCGCTTTTTGATCTCGCGCTCGGGTGCGCCGATGACGCGCATGGCAAAGGCCACGTTGTCATAGACGGACTTGTTTTCAATCAGCCGGAAATCCTGAAAGATGACGCCAAGCGTTCTTCTCAGATACGGGATGGCGCGGTTTCTGATTTTTTCGAGCGCGAAGCCGTTGACATTGACGCTGCCCTCGGTCGGCTGAAGCTCGGCGGTGAGGATCTTGATAATCGTGGACTTTCCGGAGCCCGAGGGGCCGACCAGAAAGACGAACTCCCCGTCTTCAATTTTCAAAGACACGCCGTTCAGGGCTCTTGTGCCCGTGTCGTATGTCTTTACCACATTTGTTAACTCGATCATATTCTTCTCCAGACGTAAGGCTTCCGGGCGCGCGCATCAGATGATGCGGTTTTCCCGCGAAACCAGATACTTCTTGACCATCAGCGCGACCTTGAAGATGATTGCGTCGTCAAATTCGCGCAGATCGAGCCCGGTGAGCTTCTTGATCTTCTCGAGACGGTAGACCAGCGTGTTTCTGTGAACGAACAGCTTTCTGGACGTTTCGGAGACGTTGAGGTTATTCTCGAAGAACTTGTTGATCGTAAAGAGCGTCTCCTGATCGAGCGTGTCGATGGAGTTCTTCTTGAAGACCTCAGAAAGGAAAATCTCACACAGGGTCGTCGGCAGCTGGTAGATCAGCCGGCCGATGCCAAGGTTCTCATAATTGATGATGGTTTTTTCGGTGTCGAAGACCTTGCCGACCTCGATGGCGACCTGCGCCTCCTTGAACGAATCGGCAAGCTCTCTCAAATGGCTCGCCACCGTACCGATGCCGATGACGGTTTTGATGAAAAGCTCGGAGTGGAGCGTCTGCTCAATCGTTTGTGCGATCTTGATGAGCTCCTCGCGCTCGGTGTTCGGCTGGATCTGCTTGACGACCGCGATGTCCGTCTCGTTGATGGACAGCACGAAATCCTGCTGCCGGTCGGGGAACATGCCCGCCACCACGTCCACGGACGCAACGTCGGCTCTTCCGACCTGCCGGATGAGGAAGACTGCGCGCGGCACGTCGGTCACGAAATGAAGCTCCTTGGCGCGGATGTACACATCGCCGGGCAGAATGTTGTCGGTGATGATATTTTTGACAAACGTTCCCTTGTCGTGCTTCTCTTCATAATAAGTCTTCGCGCCGTTGAGCGCCACGTAGGCCATGACGCACAGGCTTCTTGCGATCTCGTCGTCGCCCTCGGCGAAGACGGCATAGTCGAAATACGCGCTCCAGCTGACCAGCGGCTTGAAGGTCTTCTTGTCGACCACGACAATGGAATCCGGCGCGCTGTTGAGCCGGATGACCGCCTCCGGCCATTTTTCGCCGATCAGGGACGTATCACTACAGGAAATGACGTTGCTGTCGGCGTCGATCACGCCGATCATACGGTCGGTAGCTTCCTTCATCTGTACGATGACACTCTGAAAAATGCGACTGGACATGGTGAGCCCCTCCTAATTGATTACCTTTTACACAAACAACCATTGACATAATACTACGGATTTAGCATTTGCGCAAGAGGGTCTTGACATTTTATTTCAAAATGGCCGCTCTTTTTTGTATCTTTTTCATAGTTTTTCGTCATTCCCGCCAAAGGGCTGGGAATTTCTTACGCAATTCGCAAGCAGCTTTTTTTCGTCAAAATCACAAGAACTTGTGATGCGCCGCTCCGTTTCCCCCATATCCAGTTCCAGGACGGCCCCGGGCGCGAGGCTCTCCAGCCAGAGCCCGCCTTCGGCCACGCGCTTGAGATAAAAAAGCGGAAGCCCCCGCGCAGCCATCATCCGACGCACCTGATGGAACTTTCCCTCCTGCACGCGCACGGCGCTTCGTCCCGCGCCAAGAGGAATGAGCACAGCCGGAAGACACGAAAGCCCATCCGCGAGCTGCAAGCCGTCTTTAAACGCCCGCACATCCGCCTCGCTTGCCTGCCCCTCGTGCTCGCAGTAGTAGGTTTTCCAGACACCGTGTTTGGGGCTGATGATGCGGTGGGCCAATTGGCCGTCGTTCGTCAGAAGCAAAAGCCCCTCCGTGTCCTTGTCGAGCCGCCCGACCGGCATGACGCCGAATTTCCGGTAGCGCTCCGGAATGAGCTCCATGACGGTTTTCTGCCGGGGATCGTCCGCCGCCGTCAAAAAGCCTGCGGGCTTGTTGAGTAAAATCAGCGCCGGGCGCAGCAGCTCAACTGCTTCGCCGTCCAACGTAATTTCCGCCGCCTGCTCGTCAAATTTTGCACTCTCATCGCAGCAAACCGCGCCGTCGACCCGCACACGTCCCGCCCGGATGGCGGCGCGCAGGTCCTTTCTCGAGCCCGCTCCGGCGCTCGATAGAATTTTATCCAGTCTCTGCATGTTTGTCCCCTTCTCCCGGAATATTTTTGTCCATGCGGCAATAGGTTGTACCAGACTGATCTTGAAAAACTGGAGGGAACCGTATGGTAATCATGACCGCCAAAGTCTCCAAACGAAAGATACTTCTCATCGGGCTGCTGATCATCCTCGCCGTCGTGGTGCTCATCACATGTCTGAAAAAATCGTCAGGCTCCGATACCCCGCCGGATACCGCCGAGGAAATCACGGAGGTTGCCACCAACGAAGCGCGCGTCGCGTTTCTGGAGCAGTTCGGCTGGGAGGTCCAGCAAGAGCCCGTTCAGACCCAGCAGGTGCGCGTGCCCGAAGACCCGTCGGAGGTATTCCTTCGCTACAACGATCTGCAGCAGTCGCAGGGGTACGATCTTCTTTCCTACAGCGGCAAAACCCTTACGCGCTACGTCTATCAGATCACAAACTATCCCGGCAGCGACGGCGTGTATTTTGCGACGCTTCTTATCTACAACGACAGCGTCGTCGGAGGCGATGTGGCCTCCAGCCGCCAGAACGGCGTGATGCACGGCTTTTCCATGCCCGCCGCCCAGCCCTCGTCCGGTGCGTTTCTCCCCGAAAGCCCCGAAAGCGAAGAAATTTCTGAAAATCTATCTTAACAGAAAAAATGCCTCTTTACAACCGACCATATTAGAAGTATAATACGTGCAAAGAAATTTAACATGGCAGCGCAATGCTGCCACCATATTGTCTTCAGGGCAGGGTGCAATTCCCGACCGGCGGTAAAGTCCGCGCGCGCAAGCTGAACCGGTGTGATTCCGGTACCGACAGTATAGTCTGGATGAAAGAAGATAGCCGCAGGCCGGTTCTGGATTTGCATGCATCCAGTTTCTTCCTGCCTATTGAGCGCCCGGAGAAGCTTCTTCGGACGCATATTTTTTTATTGTCAGGTGATACATATGAAACCATCAACCCTCCAGCTGCTTCAGGAAAACCTCTCGTTTCTCGGCGTCAGTCTCGCGCTTGTCGCGGTGATTCTGCTCGCGGCGCTCGGCTCCGAGTACCTCGTCATGAAAAAGCGCCACCGTCTCAAAAAAACGCGCGCCATCACATTCATCGCCATGTTCTCGGCCATTGCGGCGGTTCTGCACATCGTAGATATCCCGCTCTTCTTCGCGCCGTCGTTTTATAAGCTCGATTTCAGCGAGCTTCCCGTCATGATCTGCGCGTTCTACATGGGCCCCGTCGCAGGCGTCACGTGCGAGTTCGTGAAAATCGTACTCAAGCTTCTCATCAAGGGCACGTCGACGGCGTTTGTGGGCGATCTTGCAAACTTCCTGGTTGGCTGCTCGTTCGTCCTGCCCGCCGCCATCTGCTATCAGGCGACGCTCTCGAAAAAGGGCGCAATTCTCTCGCTCGCGCTCGGTACAGCGGTCATGAGCGTCTTTGGCAGCATGTTTAACGCCTGGTACCTCATTCCGAAGTTCTCCGAGCTTTTTGGTATGCCGATGGACGCGATCATCTCCATGGGCACCGCCGTCAACTCCGCCATCACGAACCTTCCGACGCTCGTTCTCTTCGCCGTCGTCCCGTTCAATATCTTAAAGGGCGTTCTTGTGTCGATTCTCACAATGCTTCTTTATAAGCGCGTGGAGAAGGTCTTCTTCCGCCGCAAAAAGTCCGCCTGAGATGCTTGCAGGGCGTATGGTTTTTTGCGGTTCCGGACAGGCTATTTTTGGTTTGCATTTTCCTCCTTCTTCGGATATAATTTAAAAACCGATAATGCACTCAGCCTTGAAAGGAACTGCCCATGAAAAAGCCGTCCAAGCCCCTGCACGCACGCGGCGAGCTCAAGTCCGTCATCCGGCGTCAGCCCGTCGTGTTTGCCGTCTATCTCGTTCTGCGGCTCATCGTTCTTGCGTCGCTCGTGTCGGCCATCCTCCGGCAGGAATATGAAAGCGCGTTTGTGTGCGTGCTGGTGCTGTTTTTGTTCATGCTTCCGTTTTTCATCCAGAAAAACTTCGGCATCCGCCTTCCGAGCACACTTGAGATCATCATTCTGCTGTTCATCTTCGCGGCGGAGATCTTAGGCGAGCTCCAGAGCTACTTCATCCAGTACCCCTACTGGGATACGATGCTTCACACGACGAACGGCTTTTTGTGCGCGGCGGTCGGCTTTTCGCTGATCGACATTCTGAACCGCGACGCGAAGATCAAGTTTACGCTCTCGCCCGTGTATGTGGCGCTGGCCGCGTTCTGCTTTTCGATGACGATCGGTGTTCTGTGGGAATTTTTTGAGTTCGGGATGGATAGGCTTTTCCACATGGACATGCAGAAGGACACGATCGTCCACACCATTTCGTCCGTGATGCTGGACTCCACGAACAGCAACATTCCCATCACCATTGACGGCATTACCTCCGTCGCGGTCAACGGCCGGAACCTCGGCTTTACCGGGTACCTCGACATTGGCCTGTACGACACGATGGAGGACCTGTTCGTCAACTTCATCGGCGCGACCGTGTTCAGCGTGATCGGTTACTTCTACCTCAAGCACCGGGGCGAGGGCAAATTTGCAAAGGCCTTCATCCCGACCATTGAAGAAACGGACAAGGAGCCTGATTCTGACCATGTCAAAGAGCCCTCGCAGGAAGCTGAAAATCGGGACAATTGATGATTTTCACCATTTCTGGTACCTTCTCATTTGGATTGTCTATCTGTCTTTGTTCTATCTCGCGGAGCATCTCGTGACCAAAAACTACTGGGTGTCGTATCTGCCCATCGACGATCAGATCCCGTTCTGCCGGTTTTTTATCGTTCCGTACTGCATGTGGCACCCGCTGTTAGTTTTAATGACGGCGTACCTGATCTTCACCGACCCGCCCGCCTTCAAGCGCTTCATGCTCTACATCGGCTTCGGCTTCGGCGGCTCGATCATCTTCTGCATGCTCTTCCCGAACGGGCAGGACCTTCGCCCGACGGATTTCCAGCAGAACGACTGTTTCATCTGGCTGGTGAAGAGAATCTACGCCGCCGACACGAACACGAACGTCATCCCCAGCATGCACGTTATCGGCTGCGCGGCCTTGGCCCTTGCGTGCTTCGACGCGCCGCGGCTGCGGGCCAAAAAGCTGCACCTTGTGATGCTGCCGCTCGGCCTTCTTATCAGCATGTCCACGGTCTTTGTCAAGCAGCACTCGATGCTCGACGTTCTTGTCGCGATTCCCGTGAGCGCGCTTTTGTGCGTCCTCATCTACCGGCCGTTCCCCAAAAACCGTCTCAAACAGTCCGCATAACCCAGCGCCCATTCGTCATGCTTTGACGAATGGGCGCTGTTTTTGTTGTGTTTTCAGGAAAGTCATGATATACTATGCTTACTTTTAAACAGTGGAGGCGCTTTTATGTCCGACTTTTCCCGATTCCGCACGGCGGTCGGCGGGTTCTCCCGCACCGACGTTGTCAATTACATCGAAGAAACCTCTGCCGCGCATCAAAAAGCGCTCCGAAAGCTGGAGGATGAGAAGCAGGCTTTCGCAGACGAAAACGACCATCTGCTGGCCGAAAACACCCGCCTGCAGGCAGAGCTCTCCGATCTGCGCGCAGAGCACGAGAAGCTGAAAGAGGAAGACAGCGCGCTCTCGGCGCAGGTCGTCTCCCTTTCCGATGAAGCAAGCGAGCTCGCCGCGCAGCTGGAGACGGCAAAGCAGGAACTCGAGCAACTGAAATCCGAGCAGGCCTCTTTGGATTCCTCCGAAACGGCATGCGAAGAGGACGCCGCCGGCGAAGAACCCGCGCAGCCGGAAGCAGCCGCGCCGGTCGATCTCAGCCAGCAGGAGCTTGCCGCCTATCGCCGCGCCGAGCAGGCCGAACGCAACGCCATGGTGCGGGCAAGAAAGCTTCGTGAGCAGCTGAGTCTTCTTTGCGAGCAGTCCAAAGACCGCTACACCGACGCGGGCGAGGAAATTTCCGCGCTCACCGCCGACCTGTCCTCCGGCCTTTCCCGTCTGCAGGAGACGCTTGCCGACATTCAGGCCATCTTTGACGACGCGGAAAACGCGTTCGACGAGCTCCAGCTCCCGGACGATGATGAAATCTGACTTGTATCACAAATGCTTTCAGCCGTCACGCTTCTGTGTGGCGGCTGTGTTATGAGGGATCAACTTTGGAAAAACGGACGCTGCTGAAAAAGTTCTTTGGTCACAGTGCCTTCCGCGGCGGGCAGGAGGCGCTCATCGACGCGATTTTGTCCGGCCGGGACGTTCTGGGTGTCATGCCGACGGGCGGCGGAAAATCGATCTGCTACCAGATCCCCGCGCTTATGCTGCCGGGGCTCACGATCGTCGTCTCCCCGCTCATCTCACTCATGAAGGACCAGGTCGCGGCGCTCACGGAGGCGGGCGTTCCGGCGGCCTTTCTCAATAGCTCCCTGTCTCTCGAGCAGCTGCGGGAGACTTACGCCAAAACCGCACGCGAGCAGTATAAGCTTTTGTATGTCGCGCCGGAGCGGCTCGAAAACGAGAGCTTTCTGTCTCTTATTTCGCACGTTCCCGTGTCGCTTCTCGCCGTCGACGAGGCTCACTGCATCTCGCAGTGGGGGCAGGATTTCAGGCCCAGCTACCTGAAAATTGCCGACTTTATCGTGCAGCTCCCCACACGTCCCGTCGTCGCCGCCTTCACGGCCACCGCGACAAAGCAGGTGCGTGCGGATATCATCTCGCAGCTGGGGCTCCGGAACCCGCTTCTCAACATCACGGGCTTCGACCGTCCGAACCTCTATTTTGCCGTCCAGCACCCGACGAGCAAGCTGGCTGCAACGTTGCAGCTTGTGCGCGAGCGGGACGGAAAGGCCGGCATTGTCTACTGCAACACTCGAGCTTCTGTTGAGCGCGTGTGCGAATTTCTGAATGATAAGGGCATTGCCGCCACACGCTACCACGCAGGACTCTCCGAAGAAGAGCGCCACGCCAATCAGGACGATTTTCGCTTCGACCGCAAGACCGTCATGGTCGCAACGAACGCCTTCGGCATGGGCATCGACAAATCGAACGTCAGCTTTGTCATTCACTACAACATGCCGAAATCCTTGGAGGCCTACTATCAGGAGGCTGGGCGCGCAGGAAGAGACGGCAGCTGCGGCGAGTGCATTTTGCTCTACGCCCCCGGCGATGTGCAGACGGCGCGCTTTCTCATCCAGAACGGCGGCAATGAAGAATTAGACCCCGAGGTGCAGGAGCATGTGCGCGAGGGCGAGCTTCAGCGCCTGCGGCAGATGACGGGCTACTGCAAAACGACTGACTGCCTGCGCGGCTACATCCTCTCCTACTTTGGTCAGAGCCACCCAGAAAGCTGCGGCTGCTGCGGTAACTGCAAAACAGAGCGGCGGCTTCAGGATGTGACCGTTCCGGCGCAGATGCTTCTTTCGTGTGTGTACCGGATTTATGAGAAGCTCGGCTATTTTGTCGGAAAAACGATGGTCCTTCGCGTCCTGCGCGGCAGTCGGGACAAACGCGTGCTCGATCTTGGGCTCGACCAGATTTCGACCTATAATCTCATGCACGAAAAGCGGCAGGAGCTGAACGCGCTGTGCGATTTTCTGGAGGCAGACGGCTATCTTCGCGTCAATCCCGAGCACAGCACGCTGGAGCCCGAAGAAAGGGCGCGCGACGTTCTGTTTCGCGGGAAGCAGCTTCTCATGCCGGTATTGGCCTCGCCGGAGCCCGCGCCGAAGGCTTCTCAGAAGGGCGCAAAAAAACAGACCGCTCCCCTGCCCTCCGGCGCGGACGATCTGTTCGGCGTGCTGCGCGAGACGCGCATGAAAATTGCCCAGCGGGAAAACGTGCCGGCTTACATTGTCTGCTCGAACTCGACGCTTCTCGACATGGCGGAAAAAGCGCCCGAGACCATGGACGCGCTTCTTTCCGTCTCCGGCATCGGCGAGGTCAAGGCCTGCCGCTACGGCGAGGACTTTTTGAGCGCCATCCGCAATTATCAACGTGGGAAATAACAACGCCCCTACGGATTCTGCGTCCATTCGTGGATGCACGTTATGAAATTTCGAAAATCCTTCAAATCATGCGTAGGGGGCGATGCCTACATCGCCCCATTGGGAAGTTACGAATTCGCCAAAGATTTTCGCGTTTTGGAAATACATTTTGCCGGGCGGAAGCCGCGTCTGCCCCTACGAAACCCACAGGAAAAACGGGCTCCCGGATCATCGGGAGTCCGCTCGTTTTTTATTCTTCGCCGTTCCACTGACAAGCCTTCAGGTCGACCCGGCCATCCGGCAGAAACGGCACGCCCTCGGCCTCTAGCAGCGCTCTGCGAAGCTCCGCATACCCGCCGCCCGCGATGGAGCCGTCTGCTTTGATCACCCGCTGCCACGGAAGCTCGTCCGGACATTTGCGCATGGCCCAGCCGACCTGACGCGCCGCTCTGGGCGCGCCCAGCATCCAGGCAATCTGGCCGTAGGACACGCATTTGCCGCTTGGAATTCTCCGGACAACGTCATACACGCGGGAGAAAAAACTGTCTTTTTCCTGCATAAAAGCCACCTGCATCGCTTACGAAGCTTTCGATGCTCTGTGGCGGTGATGCTCGCCGTAGAGATAGCTGTAGTCCTGCCGGAGAATGTTCTTGACGAACGGAATGCTGAGCGCGATATCCGCCGCCAGCCACGCCGCCGGGTCCGCCGCGCACAGACCGTAGAACGCAAGCGGGCTTGCCGACGCGCTCACTGCGCCGCCCACGATAGCCGCGGGAAGGTATGTGCTGACGACGATTCTTGCCACAAGCTCTGCCGCGCCCGCAATCAGCGCATAGGAGGCCTTGCCGATGCCCTGGTCGCAGTTTCGCATCAGGAAAATACCGCCGAGCATCAGATAGGTCGCGTAGTCGACGTACAGGAACGTATTGCCGTAGCGGATGGTCTCCGGCGTAATTTTGTCGGCGCTGAGAAAAATGTGGAAATATGCGTTGTCGATGGTCATAAGAAGCCCAATGGCCATGCTCAGCGCGCAGAGAATCGCCATGATCAACGCCGCCTGCAAAGAGCCCCTCCTGATCCGGTCAAATTTACTCGCGCCGAGGTTCTGCGCCGTGAAGCTGGTCATAGCCGTACCGAACGCGTTGAGCGGCGTCATGGTCAGCATATGGAGCCGGTTTGCCGCGCCGAAGCCCGTCTGCGCCGCACTCGAGACAATGCGCCCTGCCTCCATGTCAAACTGGACAATGACGCTCTGCATCGTGATGATGCCGATCGAGAGCACAGAAAACTGGAGTCCCAGCGGCACGCCCTGTGCGATGTGCTGCGTAATGTCGTTTTTCGTGATGGCAAAATCGGGCCTGTGCAGCTGCAGTTCGGGGTATTTGGAAAACGCGTAGAGGAAGCAGCCGACGGTGCTGATGAGCTGCGCGAGCACGGTCGCGATAGCCGCACCGGCCACGCCCCAATGGAAGCTGAGGATGAACAGAAGATCAAGTCCGACATTTAAAATCGTTGAGAACAGCAAAAACACCAGCGGCGTGACCGAGTCTCCCATTGCACGCAAAAACGAACAGATGAAGTTATAAAACAGCTGCGCGCCGATACCGGCAAAGATGATCGCGCAGTAGGTAAAGGCCGCCGTGTAGACCGCGCCGCTGTCTTTTGCAACGTTGATCCACGCGAGCATCGGATTTAACAGCAGCAGCGCAAGGCCCGTCAGAAGCACGGTCAGGACACTCGAGAGCACGATCTGCGTCGCAAGGGACCGGCGTACGCCCGGCTGGTTGTGAGAGCCGACGTTGCACGAGGTGATGACACAGAAGCCCGCCGACACGCCGAAGGCAAATTGCAGAAAGATATTTACGATCGGCGCAATGTCGTTCACGCCCGCGACCTCTTCGGCGGAGAGCGTCTGGCCGACGATGGCGGCGTCGCTGATGGAATAGACCTGCTGCAGCAGGTACGACAGGATGATTGGGAACGAAAAGCGCAGAATGGTCTTCCAGCACGCGCCCTCGGTCAGGTCGATCGGCTGGAACAGCGCGGAAAGCCCACGCGGGGCAACAGATTCTCTCATAGAAAAGCTTCCTTTATTGCATCATAGTTGTAGTCACATTTCAAGTTCCGAGCAATTATAAGCTTGGATGCGGAAGATTGTCAAGAGAAAAGCCGCACGGTGATTGGTGAAAATAGATAACAGAAAACATGTAAATCTGTGCAAAGCGACGGCTCGAAATATATTCCTCAAATGCGCGCCCGGGCAAACGGAAGCGCGCGGTAGTTTTGGGCATTCGCGGCAAAATGACCGGAACGATTTTGGAAATTCCGGTTGAAAAACGAGGACCTGTCCGGTATAATAAATCCCAATAAGGGAGTAGTCGGCACCTTGTGCGGCGCGGTCAACAAGCTGAGCATCCGCTCTGGTCGCGCCTGAAATGACGAGACTTATCTGCAAAGAGGGGCAGATAGGTCTATTTTTTTGTCCTGCCGGCAAAATCAAACAGAAGGGTTGCACGGAAAAATGGAGTTTGCAGAATTATTGATTCTAGCAATCGGCCTTTCGATGGACGCGTTCGCGATTTCCATCTGTAAGGGCTTGTCGGTCGAAAAGCTGGAGAAAAGGCACATGGTCATCACGGGCCTCTGGTTCGGCGGCTCGCAGATGGCCATGCCCATCCTCGGCTACTTTGTAGGTGGAAGCTTTTACGAGGCCATCCAGAGCGTCGATCACTGGCTGTCGTTCGCGCTGCTGCTGCTCATCGGCGTGAACATGCTCCGCGAGTCGATGGGCAAAATTGAAACGTTAGATGCGTCATTTTCGCCGAAGGTCATGTTCCCGCTCGCGATTGCAGACTCAATTGACGCGCTCGCTGTCGGCGTAACGTTTGCTTTCCGGCAGGTCTCTCTCTGGCCGTCGGTTCCGGTCATCGGCCTGACGACGTTTCTGTTCTCGGCTGCGGGCGTGTGGATCGGAAACCGCTTCGGCGCGAAATATAAGTCCAAAGCGGAGCTCGCGGGCGGCATTGTGTTAATTGGCATCGGCTTTGTGATTTTGCTGCAGGACCTCGGTATTCTGGCCGGATAACAGAATAAAAAAGAGCCTCCCGGAGACGTAATGACACATCGCCTGGAGGCTCTTTCGTATTTCTGTAGGGGTCGATGCCCACATCGCCCCCTGGGGAACTTTCGAATTCGCCGAAGATTACCCGTAAAACCGGTACATTCTGCCGGGTCGATGCGGGCATCGACCCCTACGCAATTTTGGGGCGAAGGGCAAATAATGGGAAGCGTCCGGTTACCGCGCGCCGAGCTTGGTGCAGGCCTCGATGATGCAGTCGATGCCAAGCAGCAGCAGGTAGAACCCGATGACAAGGTTCATGGACAGAAGCGTCACCTGCGGTGTCAGGAGCATCAGAACACCGAGGATGATGCCGAGAATGTTGATGATCATGTCAAACACGTAGAACGTCGTGCCCGCAATCAGGCGCACGAAGGAAAGGTGCGTGAGCCGGGAAATACAGTGCGCGATGAACCAGAGCGGGAAGAAAAACCCGATGGCCCAGCGCCCGGCGCCCGGATGGACCATAAGAACGAGGCCTGCCATCACGCCGAGAACGCCCGTGGCAAGCGAGATTGTCGGCGCAAAGCCGATGTGCCGCTCCATCTTGCAATAGAACACGATGTCGGCGATACCGGTCACCAGCGCGGCGATGCCGTAGATCACGATCAGCGTCGTGAGATAGTCGACGGGTCTGAAAAAGCTGTAAATTCCAAGCACGGATAACAAAATGCCGATGACAAGCTCCAGCCAGCCATAAGAAGAACGCTGCCTCATTGTTTTTCCGCCTCCGTTTCCTTCTTCAAAACCTCCATGAACTCTTCGCCGGTGATGGTTTCCTTTTCGTAGAGGTACTTTGCCAGCGCGTCGAGCGCCTTGCGGTTCGATCTCAAGATGCCGATGGCCTTTTCGTGCTGCGTCTTTACAAGCTGGACGACCATCTTGTCGATCTCCTGCTGCGTTTGCGCCGAGCAGGCAAGAGACGTATCGCCGCCGAGGTACTGGTTGTTGACGGTTTCCAATGCGACCATGTCAAACTCGTCGCTCATGCCGTAGCGGGTGATCATGGCGCGCGCCAGCTTCGTGGCCTGCTCAATATCATTCGAAGCGCCCGTTGTGATCTCGTTGAAGACGACCTCCTCGGCAGCTCTGCCGCCTGTGTAAGTGCAAATTTTGTTGGCAAGCTCGTCCTTCGTCATGAGGTACTTGTCTCCGGTCTCGACCTGCATCGTGTAGCCGAGCGCGCCGGAGGTTCTGGGAATGATCGTGATCTTCTGGACCGGCGCGGAGTGCGTCTGCATGGCTGCAACGAGCGCGTGACCGATCTCGTGGTATGCGACGGTCTTCTTTTCCTTGTCGGAAAGCACGGCGTTCTTCTTCTGGTAGCCCGCGATGACGACCTCGATGGACTCTTCAAGGTCCGCCTCCGTCACGACCGTGCGGTTATTGCGCACCGCGCGAAGGGCGGCCTCATTGATCATATTCGCCAGCTCTGCACCCGAAGCGCCGGAGGCCATGCGCGCGATGGTGTGGAAATCCACATCGTCCGCAGTCTTGATCTTCTTTGCGTGAACCTTGAGAATTGCTTCGCGTCCGGCAAGATCCGGAAGCTCGACAGGGACGCGGCGGTCAAACCGTCCCGGGCGGGTCAAAGCCGGATCCAGAGACTCGGGCCGGTTCGTCGCAGCGAGGATGATGACGCCGTTGTTTCCTTCAAATCCGTCCATTTCCGTGAGCAGCTGGTTTAAGGTCTGCTCGCGCTCATCGTTTGACGATAACTGATTGTCGCGTTTTTTTCCGATCGCGTCAATTTCGTCGATGAAGACGATGCAGGGCGCTTTTTCCTTGGCCTGCTTGAAGAGGTCACGCACCTTGCTCGCGCCCATGCCGACGAACATTTCGACAAATTCAGAGCCCGACATCGAGAAGAACGGCACATTTGCCTCACCTGCGACGGCCTTCGCGAGCATGGTTTTACCGGTTCCCGGAGGGCCGACAAGCAAAACACCCTTCGGCATCGACGCGCCGACGTCGGTGTATTTCTGCGGATTGTGAAGATAATCGACGATCTCGGCAAGCGACTCCTTCGCCTCGTCCTCGCCTGCCACATCGTCAAAGCGGATACCCTTTGTGGACTGGACGTAGATTTTCGCATTCGACTTGCCCATACCGCCAAACATCAAGGAGTCCTTGCCTCCCATCTGATCGCGGAGCTTTTTTGCCATGTACTGGCCGAGGCCGATGAAGATGAGCATCGGCAGGATTCCCGTAATCAGCAAGCTCAGAAGCGGCGATGTAGATGCGTCGACATCTTTTGAAAATTTTGCACCCGATTCATACAGACGCTCGGTGAGCTGCGGGTCATCCATAGCGTTTGTCTTGTAGACGTTTTTCTCGTCTTTGTCGGTAAAGACGATCTGCTGGTCCTCGACCTGCACCTGACCGATGTTCTTGTCTTCCGTCATGGACATGAACGTACCGTAGTCCACCTCCGTGACCTCTTCCTTCAGAAGCAGCGGCGTGACGATGAGATTGAAGACAAGCAGCACCAGCAGCACCACACCGTAGTAATAGAGCAAAGGCTTCTTGGGGCTTTTGACTTCCTGCATATGGATTCCTCCTTATTGGTTCCGGCGCTTCCTCCTGAATCGCACTTGCGAAACGGCGCGTCCTGCGATATGATAGGAAAAACCGGCAAATTGACAAAATTACGAGGTGATTTTTTGTGAAAACAATCGAAGCGCAATCGAAACTCAAGCTGATTGCGTCGCTGTGCATTTTCGGAACGATCAGCCTTTTCGTGCGCAATATCGCGCTCGGCTCTGGAATGATCGCGCTGTCGAGGGGTGTTCTCGGCTCGATATTTCTGCTTTTATATCTTGCGCTGCGCCGTCAGAAATTAGACCTTCCGGCGATTCGGAACAATCTCTGGATCCTGCTTCTTTCCGGCGGTGTGATGGGGCTCAACTGGGCGCTGCTTTTTGAGGCGTACCGGTACACGACGGTCGCGACGGCGACGCTCTGCTATTACATGCAGCCAGTGTTCCTGACGCTGGCGGCGGCAGTTCTGCTGGGGGAAAAGCTGAGCCTTAAAAAGGGACTCTGCGTACTCGTCGCGCTTTGCGGTATGGTGCTGATCTCCGGCGCCCTCGGCGGCGCACTGCCGGAGGCCGGGGAGCTTCGCGGTATCGCATTGGGGCTCGGCGCTGCAATTTTATATGCGTGCGTCATTCTCTGCAACAAAAAGCTGCGGGACATCGGAGCGTTTGATAAGACGATCGTCCAACTGCTGGCCGCGGCGGCTGTCATGGTCCCCTACTGCGCGCTCACAGGCGAAAAAATCACAGTAGAAACGTTCCAACCGGTATCGTTCATCTGTCTTCTCGTGCTCGGCATGCTCCATACGGGCTTTGCCTACGCGCTATACTTTGGCAGCATGAAGGCCCTTCGCGCGCAGACCATCGCGATTTTCAGCTACATTGACCCCGTCATCGCGATTTTAATTTCCGTGACCATCCTGCACGAGCCGTTCACGCTCTGCAGCGCCATCGGCTCCGTCCTGATTTTAGGTGCCGCTTTCGTCAGCGAGAAAAACTGAAGTTTATATAACATATCACGTTACAAGCAACCCGTAGGGGTCGATGCCCACATCGCCCCGGCGGAATAATCCGATTATATGGAACTCCCCAGCGAATTCGATGGTACCCTCGGGTCGATGTGGGCATCGACCCCTACGCATAAGTGGGAAAATTTCAGGAATCCATCCATCCCGACACGCCTTGGAAATCCTGCCTCCCTCAGAGGCGGGATTTTATTTTGCGCGGAGCTCCCAGAACGCGACCGCGCTGGCGGCTGCAACGTTGAGAGAATCCACGCCGTGCGCCATGGGGATGCGGACGGTGTAGTCGCACGCGGCGATAGTTCCGTTTGCAAGGCCGTCTCCCTCCGCGCCCAACACGATGGCAAGCTTCGGAAGGCTGTTTAACCGCTCGTCCCCGAGCGCGAGCGAATCGTCCCGCAGCGCCATCGCGCAGGTCGCAAAGCCCGCGCCGCGAAGAATCTCCATGCCGCCGGCCGGCCAGGTGTCAAATGTGGCCCACGGAAGCTGAAAGACCGTTCCCATGCTCACGCGCACCGCGCGCCGGGTAAGAGGGTCGCAGCACGTGGGGCTGAGCAGCACCGCGTCCATGCCGAGCGCTGCCGCCGAGCGGAAAATCGCTCCGATGTTCGTTGCATCCACCACGCCCTCGAGCACCGCAATCCGTTTTGCACCCGCAATGACCTCGGTCGGGCTCTTTGGCGCGGGCCGCCGCATCGCGCACAGAACGCCGCGTGTGAGCGTGTAGCCGGTAAGGCGCGCAAGAAGCTCCCGCTCCGCCGTATAGACCGGAACATCCGGGAACCGTGCGAGAAGAGGTGCTGCATCGCCCGTAATGTGGCGCTGCTCCATCAGGAACGAAACGGGCTCTAACCCCGTGTCCAGCGCCGTCCCGATGACCTTCGGGCTCTCGGCGATGAAAAGCCCCTTCTCGGGCTCCAGGCGGTTCCGCAGCTGCGCCTGCGTGAGTCTTGCGTAAACGTCAAGCTCCGGCGCATCCAGCGAAGTGAGCGTGATAATGTTTGCCATGCGCGGCCTCCAAAGTAAGAGATTAGCTGTATCATACAGGGGAAACCTCTAAAAATCAAGCCAGCGTGTCAAAAAGTCTATTTTGACACGCTGCGCACTTTTTCAAACTTTTTTAAAGTTTGAAAAAGTGGTTGATTGAACGCGAAAGACACCCCTGATGGGTTTCTTTCACACGATCTTCCTTTCCAAAATCATTGGTCTGAAAGGTTTTTGACGATCTGCTCAAGCGTCCGAGTTTTTGGCCTCCAGCTCCAGCGCCGTCATGGATTTGTGGAACTGGCGCGAGAACAAAATCGCGGTGAACGTCACGGCGAGCAGATCTGCGACCGGCTCTGCCGCGTAAACACCCATGACGGGATCGGCGATCAGTTGCGGCATGATATAAATGAGCGGAATGAGCAGCACAAACTTGCGAACAACGGCCACAATGATTGAGCAAGGTGCGTTTCCGAGCGAGACGAACGTCATCTGGCAGGCAATCTGGATGCCGAAAAGCACCAGCACGCCGCAGTAGATTCGAAGCGCTTTCGCCGCAAAGACGATGAGCGCTTCATTCGGCGTAAAGATTGAGGCGAATACACTCGGGAATATCTGGATTGCACCCCAGAGAAGGGTCGAGTAAACAAGAGACGAGATAAGAAGGAGCTGAAACGCCTTTCTGACGCGGCCCGCGCTCTTTGCGCCATAGTTGTAGCTCAGAACCGGCTGCGCGCCTTGCGCCAGGCCCTGCAGCGGAAGCATCGCAAACTGCATGACGCTCGTCAGGATCGTCATCGCGCCGACCGCGATGTCGCCGCCGTATTTAAGAAGCGACGTGTTGAAGCAGACCGAGATGACGCTCTCGCTTGCCTGCATGATAAAAGACGCCGCGCCAAGCGCGATGCACGGCAGGAAGAATTTCGGGCGCAGGCGGATATTTTCGTTTCTCAGCCGCAGCAGCGTCTTTTTTCCGCGCAGAAATGCGCACACCCAGACGCACGACACGCCCTGCGAGAGAATGGTTGCCAAAGCCGCGCCGCGAACGCCCATGTGGAACACGAAGATGAACAGCGGGTCGAGCACAATGTTGCAGACCGCGCCAATCAGCACAGTCAGCATGCCGGTCTTCGCAAAGCCCTGCGCGGTGATGAACGCGTTCATGCCGAGCGTCAGCTGGACAAAAATCGTGCCGATGGCATAGACGCTCATATAGCTGACAGCGTAGTCAATCGTGTTTTCGCTCGCGCCAAAAGCCAGCAGCAAGGGGCGGTTAAATAGGAGCAGAACGGCCGTCAACACGAGAGACACGATGACCTGCAAGGTGAAGCAGCTTCCAAGCGTCTTTTCCGCCGACTCATGGTCGTTTTTGCCCATGAAGATGGAGGCCCGCGGCGCGCCGCCGGTACTGACCAAAGCTGCGAACGCCGAGACAATCATGATGATCGGCAGACATACGCCGACGCCCGTTAAGGCAAGCGCCCCATCTTCCGGCATGTGGCCGATGTAAATGCGGTCGACGATGTTATAGAGCATGTTGACCAGCTGCGCGATGACCGTCGGCACGGAGAGCTTTAAAAGAAGCTTCCCGACCGGCTCCGTTCCCAAGAATGTTTTGTCCAGATTCATAGTGCGGTACCTTTCATTTCTGCGTCAGCTCTGCTGCGCGCTCCAGATTCTGCGAGATGGTCTCCATGCAGCGGGCAAAGCAGGCGAGCTCTTCCTCGCTCAGTCCCTGCGCAAGCGTCTTGGCAAACGACTCCTGCATGGCCCTGCCCCGGGCGATGATGGCCCCTGCCTTCTCGGTCGGCACAAGGCGGAGCTTTCGCCGGTCTCCGGGGACGCTTTTGCGCTCCAAAAGCCCGAGGGTCGCCAGCGTGTCGACGTGCAGCGACACAATGCCGGGTTTTAAATGACGCATGGTGCAGATTTCCTTTGCCGTGCTGTTTTCCGGGTTATTGGCCAGAAACAGCAGGATCTCCGCCGCCGTCTGCGGAATTGCAAACTCCCGGCTCAGCGGCTGCATGGCGGCGCTGTACGCGTCCATGAAGCGCTTGGCGTGCATGTGGAGTTTGGCCGCAGTCAGGAAATTTTCCATGCCCGTTTCCTCCAAAACTAGATTGTTCATTTTTGAACAATTCAATTATAATCAAAATTGCACGCCTGTCAAGCCCTCTGCGCAAAAAAATCCCGCCCGTTTTTTCGGACGGAATTTTTTATTTTTTTGCGTTGATAACCAGCAGAATCCCATTCCCACAGGAGATGTTTGCGGTCCCCTCCCATTCGTTGCTGACGCCGACGGGGAAGGTGTTCGTTACAAGCGCATCCTGCAAGGGGTACTTGACCCCGGAGATGCAGACATGCTCCACCCGGTCGGTAAGGGCCAGCACGGAAAGAGAATAGCCAGGGAGAGGTGGGATGGTGACAGCGTCGTTTTTCAGAAGAAAGATCCGTGCGTCCCTGCCAAGAAGCGACGCTTTAACGCCCCGTTCACAGGCAAAGCCCAGTGCCTGAATATTCCCCATCAGATGGTCGAGCCGGCCGCCCAGCGCGCAATAGAGCCGGATCTCCGAAAAGCCCTCGGAGACTGCCCAGCGGACCGCCGCCATCGTATCCGTGTCGTCTTTCTCGACCGGCAGATCGAGCACGGGGACGCGCTTGTCGCGCTTACCTTTATACGAATCAAAATCGCCCACGAGAAGGTCCGGGCGAATACCGGCTTCTTTTGCGTAGGCATAGCCCCGGTCGCAGGCGATGATAAAATCTGCCTCGTGAATACCGGTCAGATCATCGGGCTCTCCGCCGGAGATGATCGCGCAAAGCTTCTTCATAGCGCCTCCAAAGAAACAGGGACTGCCCGGAAAGCAGTCCCAAGGTGGGTTTATTCTAGCATATTTGTCATGAAAATCAAGCGTCCTCGAGAATTTCGCCCTCGATCGAGATCGTCACCACGCGAAGAGAAAGCTCCTTGCCGCTTTCGGCGATGGCCTTCTTTGCCGCAAATTCGAGTCCCCCGCAGCAGGGAACCTCCATGCGAAGAAGCGTCACGCTGCGAACATCGTTCTGCGCGAAAATCGCGGCGAGCTTCTGGCTGTAATCGACCGCGTCGAGCTTCGGGCAGCCGATGAGGGTCATTTTGCCGCGCATGAAGTCCTCGTGGATGGAGGCGTAGGCGTAGGCCGTGCAGTCGGCAGCAATGAGCAGCTCGCAGCCGTCAAAATACGGCGCGTTCACGGGCGCGAGCTTGATCTGACACGGCCACTGGGAAAGCTGCGAGGGGCGCTTCTGCGCGGTTACAGGCGCATCGCCATGGTTCATCTGCCGCATTCTCGCGCCGGGACAGCCAGTGTGCGCCGCCTTGTGTGCCTTCGCAGCCAGAACGGCAGCTTCGTTATATGCAGCGGCCTCGCGCTCGACAAAGTGAATTGCGTCCATGGGACATGCGGGCAGACAGTCGCCAAGGCCATCGCAGTAGTCGTCGCGCAGCAGTTTCGCTTTGCCGTCCACCATGCCGATGGCCCCCTCGTGGCAGGCCTTCGCGCATGCGCCGCAGCCGTTGCATTTTTCCTCATCAATCTGAATGATTCTCCGTTTCATCAAAACCACTCCGTTTCCTTTGTTCTGGTGTCAGTATAGCAGGACACAGCGCGCAAATCCGTTGGAGTTCCAACAAGCGTGCAAAAATTTATAAAAATCCGGCGCGCCTCAAAAGACACGCCGGGATGAAATGCAAAAAATCAATTCTCTCGGAAGATAATGCCGTTTTCGTCGGCCTTTTCGATGACGGCCAG
>ERZ772875.131-NODE-131-length-86842-cov-5.788793_pt1 | contig 86842 bp, 108 predicted proteins | sample MGYA00580585_ERZ772875 | MGnify/ENA primary metagenome ERZ772875 (study PRJEB29015, sample SAMEA2737736) | human gut metagenome | biome: human gut; feature: human-associated habitat; material: faeces | place: China | collected 2012 ... | reverse complement strand
ACCCCCGACCTGCTGATTACAAATCAGCTGCTCTACCAACTGAGCTATACCAGCAACTCAAACAGCAAGACTGATTATAATGGGTAAAGCTCAAAATGTCAAGCATTTTTTCGTTTTTTCGAAAAAAATTTTTAAACTGCGCCAACCGTCTATGGCCGGTAGCCGATGGCACGGGAAATGTCATTGCCCGCCTCACAGACCAGACGCGTCGCCAGGAGGAAATCCTCCGAATAGACCTGCCGGAACATGCCGACCACGCCGACAGCGTAGCGCACCTCTCCGGTCGCGTCACGCACCGGCGCGGAAACAGAGCGCAGGCCGACCTTGAACTCCCCGTTCTCCACGGCGTAGCCCTGCTCGCGGATCTTCTGAAGCTCGGGCTGGAGCTGCTCAGGGGTAATGAGCGTATGGGGCGTATAGGCTTTGAACTCGGAAATGGACAGGAGCCTGCGGCACTCCGCCTGCGAGAGGTTGGCCAGAAACAGCTTTCCCTGCGACGTACAGTGCAGCGGCAGCCGCGCGCCGACCTCGGACACCACACGAAGGCTTGCCCGGCTCTCTTCCTCTGCCAGCGTCACAACGGCCGCGCGATCAAAAACGGACAGGAACACGGACTCTCCGAGCTCCGCGCAGATTTTCTGCATATGCGGCCGCGCAATCGCGCCGATATCCCAGGCATTGGACACCGCACAGCCATATTCAAACAGGCGGATCCCGAGCCAGTAGCGGCCGTTCGGCATCTGCTCGATGAGACCAGCCTCGCGCATCGTGGAAAGAAGGCCGTGAATCGTGCTCTTCGGCCAGCCCGTCGCCTGATAAAGCTCGGTGAGCGTGGCGGGCTTGGTGCGCTCTGCGAGCAGGTCCAGAAGACGGATGGCCTTTGCCACAGAATGTATCGTTTTGCTTTCAAGCTCTGCCATAATACCGACTCCTTTTCGTTCGTTTTGTATAGTGTATCATGCTTCCGGTTCGCAAGCAAGCGCTTTCCATTCGCCATCGTCGAAATTTGTTCGTGTACCTGCATATCTGCCTCATGCCCCTGCGCACACCGTGCAAAACGGCAAAACCGGGCTCCCGCTTGCGCGAAAGCCCGGTGGGGGTAATCTTAAAAATCAGAAGATGGCGTACGGGATCTCGACCGGGTAGTCCAGATACTTCTTCATTTCGTCGTCAAGGCGCAGAAGCGACACCGAGCAGCCCGCCATATCGATGGAGGTGCAATACTCGTTGACATAGCTCTTGAAGACCTTAATGCCGGCGTCCTTGAGCATCTGCGCAACCTTGTTGTACGCGATGTACTGCTCCATGAGCGGCGTGCCGCCCAGACCGTTGACCATGACAGCGACCTCATCGCCTGCCTTGAAGGGCAGATCGTCGAGGCAGTTCTGCGTCATCAGGCCGACAATTTCGTCGGCGGGCATCAGCTTCGTGCGCTGACGGCCAGGCTCGCCATGCAGGCCAACGCCGATCTCCATCTCGTCATCGCCGATCTCGAACGTCGGAGCGCCCTTGGCCGGGGTGGTGCAGGAGGTCAGGCCGAAGCCCATGCTGCGCACGTTTGCGTTCACGCGGTTGGCAAGCTCAACGAGCTCGTCGAGGCTCTTGCCCTCTTCCGCTGCGGCGCAGACGATCTTATAGCCGAGGATCGCGCCCGCAACGCCGCGGCGGCCCGCGGTGAAGGTGCTGTCCTTGACGGCGACGTCGTCGTCAGCAATCACGATCTTGGCGTTGATGTCGTCCATCTCGCACATTTCGCAGGCCATACCGAACTGGCCGCGGTCACCCGTGTAGTTCTTGACCATGAACAGAACGCCGGCGCCGGTATCGACGGCCTTGGCGGCCTCATAGATGGCGTCAGCCGTTGGAGCGGCAAAAACGGGACCTGCGCAGGCCGCGTCCATCATGCCCTTGCCGACATAGAAGACCTGATCGGGCTCATGACCGGAACCGGAGCCGGTGACCACTGCGACCTTACCGGCCGCCTTCCGCTCTTTGCGGAGGATGATGCGCTTTTCGGGGATGATGTCCAGCGTGTCGGGATTTGCCGCGACGAGGCCGGCCAGCATCTCATTGACTACATTTTCCGGTGCGTTGATAATCTTTTTCATACGGTTCCGCCTTTCGTAATACTGTTTTATTCCGCTACGTATGCCGCGACTGCCTTCGCAAAGACATAAATGCCGTAGGAACCGGCGTCGCGGTGTCCGATTGAGCGTTCGCCGAGATACGACGCGCGGCCCTTCTTTGCAATCAGGTCGATTGTCGAATCGGAGCCCGCCTTCGCAGCGTCTGTCGCAGCCGCGCAGGCCTCCTGAATGGAAGCGCCGGCCGCAGCCTTTTCCTTGAATGCGAGCACAGCGGGCTCAAGTGCGTCGATCATGGTCTTGTCGCCGACTTGCGTGTTTTCTCCGCGCATCTTCGCGCCGTCCAGACCTGCCTGCAGAACCTCGCCGATTTTGACCAGCGAGTCAGCCGGCCCCGCCTTGAGCGCCTTGGCCATGCGCATGAACGCCGTGCCGTAAATTGCGCCGGACGTGCCGCCGATCGAGGAGATCAGGCTGCTGGCTGTGAGCTTCATAATCTCGTCCGCAGAGGCGTCGTCCTTGCCCTCGAGCGCGGCCAGAACTGCCGTGAAGCCCGTCTTGAGGCCCATACCGCAGTCGCCGTCGCCAAGCTCGGAGTCGAGCTCGGTCAGCTCGGGCTCTGCCGCGATCATCGCGTTTGCCGCGGCGCGCAGAGCGTCAATCAGTTTCAGTGTTTTCACTGTAACCCTGTCCTTTCTTTTTCCTTCCGTGCGGTCTTCAGCCATCAAGCACATCCTGCACTTGCGTCAGGATTGCGAGCCAAGCCTCCACACCATACCTGAGTCCCGACTCGTCAATATCGAACCGGCAATGATGGTGCGGATAGCACACGCCGTCACGTAAAATCTGTGTTCCAACCTTAAAATAGCAGCCCGGGCACTTTCTGAGATACGCGCTGAAGTCCTCGCCGCCAAGCACGGGTCCGTCGGCAATGACCTTGTCGTCTCCGAACTCGGATTTGAGCACTTTCCGCGCCGCCTCGACCAGCCGGTCGTCGTTCACGAGAACGTCAAAGCCCTTGTCGAGCTTGACCTCGCACGTCACGCCGTAGGCCGCGCAGATTCCCTCGGAAATCTGACGGATGCGCGTAGTGATCACGTCCTCGATTTCCGGATTGAGCACGCGTGCGCTGCCGCGAAGAACGACCGTTTCCGGAATGATGTTGTTCGCATCCGCTGCCTGCACGGAGGTGATGGTCATCACGGCGCTCTTGCAAGGGTCAATGTTCTTGGCTACGATGCTGTTGAGCGCGCAGATGATCTCCGCGCCGACCATGACGTTGTCGGTGCCCTGGTGCGGGAAGCCGCCGTGGCCGCCCTTGCCGTGGATGGTGATCTCAATGGCATAGACCGCCGCGTGCGTCGCGCCGTTTTTGAGGCAGAATGTGCCTGCTGGGCGCGTCGCTTCAACGTGGGTGCCGAAGATCATGTCCACATCGTCGAGCACGCCGGCCTCGACCAGCTCGATGGAGCCGCCGTCATGCGCCTCTTCGCAAGGCTGGAACAGAAACTTGATCGTTCCGCTCACATCCTCCGGGTGCTCAGCGAGAATTTTTGCGACCGTCAGCAGCATCGCCGTGTTGCCGTCGTGGCCGCAGGCGTGCATGACGCCCGGCGTCACGGACTTATACGGTGAATCGTCGACCTCCTGGACGGGAAGCGCGTCGATGTCGCAGCGCGCGGCCACTGTCCGGCCCGGCTTCGCGCCGTGAAGCACAGCGACGACGCCGGTCGGGCAGGGTCTGGAAAGCTCCAGATTCGGATACTTCGACAGCTGCTCTACGATATATGCTGCGGTGTTGACCTCATGGCCGGAGAGCTCCGGGTGCTGGTGCAGATATCTGCGCGTGGCAATGACCTGATCCTCCCACTGCGCAGCCAATTGAGCAGAATTCATGTCTGTCTCCTGATCTTAGACGTGGAACGTACCGTTCTTCTTCGCGTCAACACGCAGAACGCCGTCAACACCAACGTTGTTATCCGCATGCTCCTTGAAGATGACAATGCACTTGTTCTTGGGCAGCTCGCCGACTGCGTCGCAGGTTGCCTTGTAGACGTTCTTCACGAGCTCGCGCTTCTGGTCATCGGTCTTGTTGGGTGCGGTGAAGATGAAGTAGGTGATGGAGTCCTTGACGCTCGGGCCGTAGTTGCCTTCGGGAAGGGCGGGCATCAGCATCATCATGCTGACATTGATATCCAGATTGAATGCGGCGCAGACACCGGCGGGAACGTTCGCAACCAGCTTTGCCTTCTGCTCAGCGGTCAGATCCAATGCGTGTACACCAACGATAGTAGCCATAATAAGTAACTCCTTTCAAATCTATAATGCGCGCGGCATTACATGTCCAGTTTTAATGTGTCGCCGACGCCGACGTTGACGTCGTCATGCTCTTTGATGATCACCACAACTTTTCTCGGGGGAAGCGGACCTGTGACCTTGATCGTCGCGTCATAGATGTTCTTCATGAGCGCGCGCTTCTGGTCGTCGGTCTTGTTGGACTTCGAGAACACGAAGTAGTTGATCGTATCCTTGACGCTCGGACCGTAGTTCTCAGGCGGCAGCGTGGGAAGGATCATCAGCTCGCAGATCTTGACGTTGATGTTGAACGCGTCTGCCGCAGCCTGCTCCACACCCGCGCAGAGCGCTTCGCGCTGCTCACGCGAAAGATCCAGTGCGGTGATTGCTAACATGGTTGCCATAGATAACACTCCTTTTCGTAATCTGTTATGGACGTTTGTCCGTTACGACATACTGTTTTGCGCTGCGCTGCTTGCGCTCGGTTCTGGCAAGAGAAGCCATGGCGATGGCAAGGATCAGAACGGTGATCAGATATGGCAGCATATTGACGAACTGGCTCGGGATGCCGATGAGCTGCACGCGCGCGGCGAGCGCGTCGAACGTGCCGAACAGCAGACAGGCAAGCGCAGCCAGAAGGGGGTTGGCGTTTCCGAAGTACATAGCCGCCATACCGATAAAGCCGCGGCCGCCGACCATGTTGTCAGAGTACAGCGTGACATAGCCAAGGGACATATGCGCGCCTGCAAGGCCAGCGATCGCGCCGGAGATGAGCAGCGCCTGCACCTTGTACTTGTCGGGCATAACGCCGGCAGTCTTCGCGCACATGTCATTGAGGCCGACCGTACGCAGCCGAAGGCCCCATGTGGTCTTATAGAGCGCGAACCAGAGCGCGACCACGAAGAACGGCGCGACAACTTCAAAGAGGTTGTATCCGTCAAACAGGCTTGTCAGAACGGCATTTCCTTCAAACAGGCCATGCGTCACGGTCGGGATGCCCTGCATCAGCTTGGACGTGAAGCTGCCGTTCGTATGGAAGACCTGCTGCATCGCGAACCTTGTAAATGCGAGTGCAAACATGTTGATGGCGATGGCCATGATGACGATGTTGCCCTTGAGCTTCATGGAAGACAGTGCCAGGAAGCCTGAGACGAGCATGCCGAAGATGATGCTCACGAGAACGGCGATGACCCAGTTGCTGGTCTTATAGCTCACAGCGGCGGCAATGAAGCAGCTGAAGAGCATGACGCCTTCGACGGACATGTTGAACACGTTTGCCTGATGGCAGATGATACATGCCATGCAGGCATACATCAAAGGGATCGAGCAGCGGATCGCTGCATGGACGAGCTGATAGGTAAATACAGTACGTAAAGCTTCCATCATGATGCACGCACCTCCTTTTCCGTCTTCTTGTCCTTTCTGGTCATGCGGCGGATGAGCTTGCCGCAGCCGCCGACCACCGTGTCATAGAAGCCCTCCATGGTGATGAGCATGATGATAATGGTGGTGAAGCAGTCGATGAAGTTTCTCGGAATGCCGCAGGCACGCTCGACGCCGTAGGCGCCTGCCTGAAGCGCTGCGAGCACAAAGGCGGAAGCCGGGATGAGCGGCATAGCGTTACTGACAAGACGAGACGCGAGAAGGCCGTTGAACGTTGCGCCAGCCCCAAACTCGTCGACGAATCTGCCATACAGACCCGCAATTTCCATACCGCCGGCAAGACCCGCCAGCGCGCCGGAGAGCATGACCGTCAGAACGACCGTCTTTCTGGTGTTGATGCCAATGTACTCGGCAAAGTGCTCGTTCTGACCGACTGTCCACTGCTGATAGCCGATGCGGGTACGATAAACGAAGTAGAACGCCACGGAGTAGACCGCGATGGAGATGAAAAGACCGATGTGCGCGCGCGACGGAGCGAGGATGCGCAGGAACTCAACCTGATCACACAGCTCCGGCGTCTGCGGGACGGAGGTCTTTGCAGCCCAGATGTAGTAGACGGCGTAGGTCGTGAAGAGGGTGACGACGTAGTTCAGAAGCAGCGTCACGCAGACCTCATTGACCTTCCACTTTGTCTTGAGGAATGCCGGCAGGAAGCCCCAGATCGCACCAAAGAACATGGCGGCCAGGACGCACAGCGGCACATAGAGATAGCCCGGCAGGTTCGGGAACTGGTAGCCGACAACGGCATACGCCAGCGCGCCCAGATACATCGAGCCCTCAAGGCCGAGATTAAAGAAACCAACCTTGATACAGATGTTGAACGCGGTCGCGAGCAGAAGAATCGTCGTGAATTTTTCAAGCGTCGTGCCGAAGTTCAGCTTGCCGACGAACGCGCCCTTGAAGAGGTTGGCGAACATCGCGATGGGGTCAAAGCCATAGATCCACGCAAGAATGAACGCCACGATGACGGACACCAACAGAGAAAATCCGAATCTGCGCAGCTGATGGGCTTTGTTGGACTTCGCTTGATTGTTTGCAAGAGTTTTACCCATTTACTTTTCCTCCCAGCATCATCAGGCCAAGCTGCATCTCATCCACGTTGCCGTCGTTCATGATCTCGCCGTTCACACGTCCTTCGTAGAGGACGATGATGCGGTCGGCCAGCGACAGGATCTCGTCGAGGTCGGCGGAAATCAGCAGAACCGCTGCACCGGAGTCCGTGGCCGAGCTGATCAGATTCCGGATCGACTCGATCGCGCCGATATCGACGCCGCGCGTCGGCTGGTTGGCGAGCAGGATCTTGCCGCCCATGTCAAGTTCGCGCGCAACGATGACCTTCTGCGCGTTACCGCCGGAGAGCGACTTGACCATCGCGTCACCGTTGGCCGGACGGATGTCAAACTTTTCAATGCGGCGCTTTGCCTCGGTGACGATCGCAGCTCTGTCGATAATGCCATGCTTCGAATACGGCGCACGGTCGATTTCCACGGCAGCCAGATTGTTCTTGATGTCGAGCGCTTTATTGAGGCCGTGCTTGTTGCGATCCTCGGGAATGTGCGTGAGGCCTGCAGCGCGAACCTCGCCCGGGCGGCGGTTCGTTACATCGGTGCCGCAGATCGTGATCTTGCCGCCATCGGCCTTTGTGAAGCCGACAAGCGCGTCTGCCAGCTCGCTCTGGCCGTTGCCATCGACGCCCGCGATGCCGAGAATCTCGCCCCCATGGACCTCAAAGGAAACGCCCTTGAGCTTCGAAAGCTCGCGCTCGGCGGGTACAACCAAGTTTTCAACCTTCAGCACAACCTCGTCGCGGATGGCTGACTTATGATGAATGTCGCAGAAAACCTCGCGGCCTACCATCATCTTCGCAAGCTCGGGTGCGGAGGTATCGACCTTGTTCACGGTGCCGATGTACTTGCCGGCGCGCATGACGGAGATGCGGTCGGAAACCTGCATGACCTCCTTGAGCTTGTGCGAAATGAAGATAATAGACTTGCCGTCCTGCTTCATGACTTCCAAAATTTCAAACAGCTTGCTGCACTCCTGTGGAGTTAGAACCGCTGTAGGCTCGTCCAGAATCAGAATGTTGGCGCCACGGTACAGCGCCTTGATGATCTCGACGCGCTGCGCCTCACCAACGGAAATGCTGGCGACTTTTTTGTTCAGCTGAACATTCAGATGGTACTTCTCGATGTATTCATTGATCCGTTCCACGGCGGCCTTTTTATCCACCATGATTTTGTTTTTTCGCGGCTCGTTGCCGACAATGATGTTTTCAAGAACCGTTAGCTCCTTGGCCAGCATGAATTCCTGGTGGACCATGCCGATACCAAGATCGATTGCGTCAAAGGTGTTGTAATGAGCCGGCATCTGCTTACCGTCGACAATAATCGTGCCAGCATCTCTTTCGTACAGGCCGTACAGCATTTTCATCATCGTTGACTTACCGGCGCCGTTTTCACCGATGAGCGAGTGGATCTCACCCTTATTCAGATCGAACTGTCCATCGTCAACCGCCTGAACATATTGAAAATGCTTCATAATGCCCTGCATTTCAATAATTTTAGACATAAGTTTTCCCTTTCAACTTATATTCGCTGGGAGGGTGCTCTGCACCCCCCCCAAGCGATTTCGCGGTAAGCTTATCAGCTATGGATCGTGTAGGTCGAAGCGTCGTACGGACGGAAGTCGGGATATTCGTCAACAATGATCGTACGGTCGGAGACCTTCTCCATATACGGCTTCAGAGCGTCGAAGATATCCTGCGGGAACACGTCTTCGCCGACCATCTGCTTGAAGTAGTCGCCATTGGTGAAGCCGAGGCCGCCGTTGGTGAAGGTGCAGAGGTAGACAGAGTCGCCGTCCCAGTTGCCGGCGCGGAAGTCATAGACGACCTGTACGACCGGGATGTACATTGCGCGGCAGAAGGAAGTCGCAACATAGCCTGCGCCTGCCTCGTCGTAGTTGCCGTCGTGGCCGACCAGATATGCACCGCCCTCCTGGCAGCCTTCGATTGCGCCGTAGACGCCGTTGCCGGCCATGGCGTACATGCAGTCAGCGCCTGCTTCAATTGCACTCAGGACCCATTCCTTCATACCGGCGGGATCAGAGAAGGAGTCGCCGTAAACAGTGATGACTTCGATTTCGGGGTCAACATCGTGCACACCCTGGACAAAGCCCGCATAGCCGTCGAGGCCATAGGGGGTATCCTTGCCGGAGACGTACGCAACCTTCTTTTCCGGGTTGATGTGCGGGATTTCGGTTCTGGTGGTCAGCATGGCGCAGAACACGCCCGCGATGTAGCAGCCTTCGTTGCAGTTGCCGCCGACACTGACAACATTGTCCATGCCGACGATGCAGTTGTCGATGCAGACAAACTTCTGATCCGGGTACTGCTCGGCAACCTTGATCATGGTGTCCTTCATCTGGGCGCAGAAGCCGAGGATCAGGTCATAGCCGCCATTTGCAGCAGCAAGCAGGTTCGGCTCCCAGTCAGCTGTGCTCTGTGCTTCGAGGAAGTCAACCGTCAGACCGGGGTCGTTCGCAGCGATCTCCTGGAGCTTGGCAATAACTTCGTCGTGGAACGGCGTGCCACCACGGGTAGCAGCCATACAGAAGCAGATCTTGGCGTCCGCCAGCTCCTTCGTCTCGTCCTGCTCGAAGGAGGTCTCCGTGTTTTCGACGGTCATCTCCGCGTCGTGCGCGATGTCCGTTTCAATGGTAGCGCTGGTGCTGTTGTTGCTGGCAGTCTCTTCGCTGCCGTTGTTGGTGTTGGAACTGCAAGCAACCATACCGAGTACGATGCACAGTGCCATTGCGAGAGCTAAGAATCTTTTCATTTTGGTCCTCCTGTTTTTTAATTTACACGGCTTTCGCCGACGTAACCAAGTTCCTCCGCGTCCGAATCTGTCCGCTCAGTTCCCGATCATGATGTTCAGAATTTCCGTATCTGTCTGACGCATGCCCTTTGCAGCCATCCGTCCGACGCTCGCGATCGTTTTTTCCACGTCTTCCTTGACAATGCCTTCGCCGTTCAGATAGCCTCTGCGAAGCTTCGCCATGTCATAGCCCATCAGAGCTGCGCTCAAAGCCGTCGCGATCTTGCCTGCGCAGCTGGATTTCGCGCCGTCGCAGACCATGCCGCCGACGGAAGCAATGCAGTTGACAAGCGTCTGCGAGATGACGTCGATGCCTTCGCCATCCATGTAGGCAATGCCGCAGGCCGCGCCGGCCGCCGCACTGACTGCGCCGCAGAAAGCGGAGAGCTTTCCGATGCAGCTTTTCTGGTGCACAGCGATGAGGTTTGCCACACACAGCCCGCGCAGCATCTTTTCATGGCTGTAGCCCTTTTCCTGCGCGTAGAGCGCGACGGGGATGGCAATCGTCATGCCCTGGTTGCCGCTGCCGCTGTTAATAACGACCGGCATTGCGCAGCCGTTCATTCTCGCGTCGCTGCCCGCGGCCGCTGCCGCGCACAGGCGAAGGTAGAGGTCCGCGTTGCGGTTTTCGAGCGACTGGCCGACGCCCGCGCCCCAGAGATTCTTGAGGCCTTCTTCGGAAATGGCCAGGTTGCACTTGACCTGCCGCTCGAGCACGTCTGCGACATCCTTGAGGTCGACATGGTCCGCGTAATCGAGGATATCTTCCACGCTGAGCGCCTCGTGCTGCTTGTGACTGTCTTCGACTGCGGCCTGCTCCAGCTTATGGAGCACCTCGCTGTTTTTCGTGACCGTGCCGAGCTGCGTGTGGCCGTCGACGATCTCAACAGAAACGTGATCGCTTCCAGCCTGCGCCTCGATGATAATGTGCAGTACGTGCTTGCTGTCGAGCAGCTTCACCTGTACAATGTTCTCCTTGAGCAGGCGGTCGAGCTCTTCGCGGTCCGCGTCCGTCACATCGGACAGAACCTCCATGCCGAGGCTGGACTTGCCGCCGATTGCGCCGATGAGAACCGCCGCCTCGATGCCGGACTTGCCGCCGGTCTGCGGAACGGTGACCGCCTTTACATTCTTAATGATATTACCGGAGCAGTGCGCGACAAAATGATCCGCGCGTCTTCCAAGCAGCTCCGTGGTGTATGCGGCGCCATAGGCGATGGCAATGGGCTCGGTGCAGCCAAGCGCCATCTGAAGCTCCTCGCGGAGGACCGCCGTATACATTTGATTTCTTTCTTCTGCGCCAATGTGAGCCATAGTTCCCCCTAAGTTATACGCTGTTTTCCGGATTCTCCGGATGCCGCCGGAGAGTGAAGGTTTGTTTGGAGGGTGAGCGTCGCTTGCTGAATGCGTGAATCTCGTTCCAGCGGCACCCGTTATCCGGAGCGGAGAGCGTGTTGTTCGCCTCCGCACTTGAAAGCCATCCGTCATGCGCAGTGTGTCTGCGCATGATCGCTGACGGACGGGATCAGCTGATTACTTGCCGCTCTTGCTGACGGTGACCTTGCAGCACGCACAGCCAGCGCCGATGGTGTCGCCCAGATGGAACTCCAGGTGCGGGTTCTCGCTGACGATGCCGCGGTCGCCTTCCATAGCGATATCGCAGAGCTCTGCGATGTAGGCCTCGTCGTAGCCGAGCTTCTGCCAGGCCTTGACCAGCGGACAGTAGTGGAACGTGGCTACCATTTCGTTTTCAGTCGTCTCGACGTCCATATCAAAGATATTCTTGATGTCGTCGGTCGCGAAAACCTTGGTCCACTCTTCGATGTCGCCGGTGATGGGGAACTTCGTCGTGCCGTGCATGCAGCCGCACTTCAAAATCGCCTCACGGGCAAACGAGGTATCGAGTCCCTTTTCCTTTGCGGCGTCGATGAGCATCGACATCCAAGTTGCGCGGTGCTCAAAGGCATTGCGCAGGGCGACAGTTCTATCAGAGGCGGGACGGTTGCTTTCATTGTGAATCATGGGTATCAATCTCCTTTATTAAGTGTATGGCAAGTCCAGTTCATCGCCGCAGCTGGCATGGAGAGATTCTTGTTGCCGCCGCGGACGACCAAACCGGAAATTTTCTGGTTTCAGGTTGGGTGCCGCAATCAATACTGCGCTTCGAGCGCCTCGATGCGCTTTCTGATCTCGGTGAGATCTTCCTGCGGGAGCGTAACATTGCCGGCCTTTGCGTCGGTGATGGCCTGCTCGGGCTTGTGGCCGCCGCAGATGACGTTCACGAAGTCGCCCTGACCGCGCAGGAACGCGACCGCCAGATCGACGAAGCTGCAATTGTTCTTCTTGCAGATGTCCTCAAGGCTCGCAACGAAGTCGATCGCGTGCGGCATTTTCTCGGGCTTCCACCACGGCTGGCCTTCGCGTGCATCGCCGGCGGGAACGACGTAGTCCTTCTTGACCTTACCGGCAAGCAGGCCGCGCTCCAGCGGAGAATAGGCGTGGAGGCTGAGACCGTACTTCTTGCAAAGCGGAAGAATTTCTGCCTCGACCGAGCGCTCGAGCATGCTGTACTTGCGCTGGATGATGTCGACCTCGCAGCCAAGCCCAATGTATTCTTCAATGTGATGCGGCTGCACGTTCGAAAGACCGATGGCGCGGATCTTGCCTTCCTTCTTGAGGTCCATCAGCGCGCGGGCGGTTTCCGCTGCGGGCATCTTCTCGGGATCGGGTGCGGGATTGTGGATGTAGTAGAGGTCGATGTAGTCCGTGCCGAGGCGCTTGAGGCTCTCTTCGCAGTCGCGCTTGATGGCATCGTAAGACATGTTCTTGTAGATGTGATGGCCGTACATGTCGTAGCAGTAGATGCCGTCGTTGGGCTCGTCCCAGGAGAACGTCGCCTTCGTCGAGATCAGGATGTCGGAGCGCTTGATGGTGCTGATGGCCTTGCCGACCATCTCCTCGCTGTGGCCCAGACCATAGATGGGGGCCGTATCAACGATGTTGATACCGTTATCCAGCGCGGTGTGGACAGCCGCGACGGACTCGTCGTCAATGCTGTTGCGCCAGCTTGCGCCGCCGCCGATGGCCCAGGAGCCCAGCGTAATGACAGAAGCGTTCAGGTCGGAATGACCGATTTTCATATACTGCATATCATACTCTCCTCTGTATATTGTTTTTGTCTCATATGTACTTGTTGTTCCTCAATCACTACACGAAGTATAGCATCGCGATACAGCCTCGTCAATCGTTTTGTCTCGCTTTCGCGCCTATGCGTCTCATTTCTCCGTTTCGTCGAAAATCAAACCGTTTTTTCGTGTAGTTTCACTGTATCACCTGCGTCACATTGTCTCATTTAATTGGAATCGCGCGAAAATTTTCCTCCGACGCGCTGCTGTTTGCGGGACACGGCAGATTTCTTTGTGCAATCTGCCGCATTCCCCTCATTGTTTTTTCACACTTCCTTACAATTTGCTCGTTTTTGTCCCGCTTTCTCGCGTTGGTGTGTCATTTTTCGGACATATCCATATTTCTCATGCGAAATTCCTTGCAGAAAAATTGTATGCAATTTGAAAGACTATGTAAAAAAGAAACCCCCGGCCTTTACCGGGAGCTCCCAAATTCCATATAATCAAAGCGGTGCGCGGCCTTAGCTGCGCGCTTTATGAACGTGCTCCTTTAAATCGCACTTTTCGATCCAGCGATAGAGTGTCGCGCGGCTGATGCCGAGACGTTCGGCGATCTCGTTCTTGTTGATCCCAGCCTGGAGCATCTCGCGCATCTGCGTCTGCTTGCTGACAATGCCGAGCGGAACCTCCTGCGTCTGCTCCGTGTCGCGCTGCTTTTCGGCGTACTGGCTCGCGTGCCGGACCACCAGAATTTCCGCCTCCCGGCGCAGTGCGATCAAATCGACCCGCTCGTCTTTTCCAACGGCAAGCCTCACATCGTCCAGCGTCGCGTCGAACGGTTCGCAGCCGTAGACCGCGGCAAAGCGGCCAATGTAGCTGTTCAGCATTGCCTCCGCGCGCTTACGCTCCGCGTTCATATCCAAAACCACGATCCGGTTCGCGGAAATCTGCGCGAACAGACGGCGGGAGAACACGTTTTTCTCCACCAGCTGCTCGAGATTTTCGTCCGAGATCGAGTAGAGCCGCGGAATCAGATTGCGGCGGCCGTCCGTTGCGGCCGTCAGATAATCCGCCAGCCGCTCCTGCAAATACATCGGCAGATGGTTCACCAAGTACAGGCACAGCGTCCCCTTGCCGAAATATTGCAGATACCCGGGGATATCCGAGTTGGTTCCGAACAGCTCCTGCTGCAAATGCTCGATCCAGCCGTCGCAGTCGATGTACATGAGGTACTGCTTGGCTGCATAGGAATTTCTGTGAATCAGATAGACCAGCTGCTTGAGCTGTGCATGGTCGCGGCCCTCAATGAGGATCGGCAGATTGTTCCGGACGGCCAGCTGCACATTTTTCAGTGTCTGCTGCTCGGCCTCGCTGTCGCCGAAGAAGTACTTCAGCGCCCACTGCGTTTCTCCACGGTTGGCCTGCGCAAATATCTGCAAATAGTCCACCTGCTCAAACAGAAACATATAATTTTCTGTTTCCTTGCTGCTGCTATCTAGATTGCGGATCGTATCGAGCCGGTAGATCTTATTGTTGTTGCTGATAAAAGGCATCTCGATGCGCAGCGCGTCCTCTCGCGCGTCCACACGGTAGGGGCTCACGACATGCCGCACCTTCTGCCCAAGCAGCATGTCGCCGTTTGCCTTTCCGAAGGCCTCCAGAAAGGCCTTGTTGTAAAAATGGATATAGCCCTCGCTGTTGGTCAGCGCGATCGGCGAGGTCACTGCGTCAAAATTGCGCTGCATCTGCTTCTTCGCCGCCTCCAGCTCCACACCGCGCACGTCATTTTGCAGCATGCAAGCAATGTTCCGCGCGGTCTGCACCAGAAAGTCCATGATAACCGACGACTTGCGCTCGAACACGCCGGCCTTTTCCGCCGGAATCAGCATCGCGATTGCGCCGACACACGCACCGTCGACCAGAATCGGCGCGCTGAGGATGCAGTCGATCTGGCACTGGTCATAGTCTGGGCATGACTGACAATCGGCAAACTGGCGCCTGTGGGGCACGAAGAGAGGCTCACCCTGAATGATGACCTTCGTAATGACCGAATTGACGTGGATATCGGATTTGTACAATCTGAAATTATTTACGATCTGGTTCTGCCGCTCATCCGCGATCAGAACGCCAACGCCGAACAGCTCCTGCATGGTACGCGCCATGGCTTCAAGATTTTCCCGATACTCCATCAAATCCAATGTATGTTCCCCCTGTAATCTGAGCGCGCCCTCGCAGTCTGTTCCGTTCCGGAGCATGTCCCATTTTGCGGGCTTGCCGGTACCTTCCGGCGGAGGCATGTGGTTTGTTCTGCTCCCCCACAGGCACTGTGCATCCATGCCGGACAGTTTTCCAAGCTATCGAACACTTGTTTATCCGTTTTCTGTGCACTGCCCCGCCTTGTCCGGTACATTTCCGCTCATGGCGCGTTCTCTCTTATTGTGTCTCATCTATTTCCAATAATACGAAATGTTTTCTCTTTTGTCAAACTATTTTTCTGCCTTTTTGAATCTTTTAAACATTTCTCGTTTAATTTGTTTCAACTCGCTCACACGCAGGATTGTTTATTGCCGCGAAAAACAGCAGCGCGGACGTACCTCGTACGTCCGCGCCGGAAGATTTCGTGTATGTCACCCGAAGTCTTATGCTTCGCCCTTTTGTGCCGTCACAAATGCCTGCACGCTCTTGGCGATACCGTCCGCGTCCAGACCGTAAGCCGCAAGCAGTCTGCGGTAATCCGCGCAGGTTTTCGCGTACGCCATCGGCATACCGAGGCGCTTGACTGCCGTTCCGGGCAGATCCGCCAGCGTCTCACAGACGATGCTTCCAAGGCCGCCGTTTACATAGTGCTCCTCCACCGTGACGACAAGGCCGGTCTTTTCCGCGAAACGCCGGACAAGTGCCTCATCAATCGGCCAGACGGTCGGCATGCCAAGCAGGCTCGCGTGAATGCCCTCGCGCTCTAGAAGCTCCGCCGCCTGCATCGCGTCGAGCGTTGCAGAGCCCGTCGAGATGATCGTCACATCCGCGCCCTCGCGCAGCACCTGTCCCTCGCCGATTTTAAACTCTGCCTCGTCAAACAACTGCGGAATCTTCGGGTTTCCGATGCGCATATAGACTGGACCCTTGTGCCACAGCATCGCAAACACCGCCTGCCGGATCTCCTCCGGGTCCTGCGGGGCGAGGACCGTCATGCCCGGGATCATGCGCATGAGCGCAAAATCGTCGAGACTCTGGTGTGTCGCGCCAAGGTCGGAGTAGGTCATGCCGCAGTTGCGGCCGACGAGCTTAACGTTCTGGTGCATGTAGCCCATGTCGTTGCGCACCATCTCATAGGGTCTTGCCGTCACGAACGGTGCAATCGCGCAGAATACCGGCGTAAGTCCCGCCGTCGCAAGACCCGCCGCCATGCCGACGACGCCCTGCTCCATAATGCCGCACTCAAAATAGCGCTCAGGATAACGCTCGGCAAAATCGCCGAAGCCGGAGCTCTTGCCGCTGTCGGCCGAGAGGACGACAACCTCCGGATGCTCCGCCGCGTACTCGGTCACGGCCTTTCCGAATTCCTTTCTCGGGTCAAACAGTTCACCAATCATAGCGTCTTCGCCTCCTGTTCCAACACGGCAATCTGCGCGTCAAGCTCCTCGTTTGCCTGCTGCAATTGCTCGGGGTTCGCGTTCCAGAAATGGAAGCTTGCCTTTCCCTCGCCGAACGAGAGTCCCTTGGCCTTGACTGTGTGACAGAGCACCATCATGGGCTTGCCGTGGCCATAGGGAAGGGCATCCAGCGTATCGAGAATCTGCGCCATATCGTTTCCATCGATCTCGCGCACATCCCAGCCAAAAGTCTCAAATTTCCCGGCAATCGGGCGCATGTCCATGACCTGCTCAACATTGCCGCTGATCTGGAGCCCGTTGTTGTCCACGAACACGACCAGATTGTCGAGCTTGAACTTCGCAGCCGCCGCGGCTGCCTCCCAGTTTGAGCCCTCCGGAAGCTCTCCGTCGCCGCAGATGGCAAAGACGCGGTAATCGCGCTTCTGGAGCTTCGCGGCCATCGCCATACCAGCGGCAATCGACATGCCATGGCCCAGCGCGCCGGTGTTGGCCTCCACGCCCGGGAGCTTGTGCATATCGGGATGGCCCGGGATCAGAGAGCCGAGCGCGCCGTAGCTGTCGAGCACGCTCTTGTCAAAAAATCCGGCCTCGGCCAGCGCGGCATACTGCGCTAGGCATTTGTGTCCCGCCGAGAGCAAAAACCGGTCGCGCTCGGGCGCCTTGATCGCGTCCGGCAAAACATGCATATGGTCAAAATACAGCGCCGTCACCACGTCCATCGCCGAAAACGCGCCGCCGATGTGCCCGTGTCCGCCCGCCGCGACCATGCGCAGCACGTTTTTCCGGCACCTTGCAGCCGTCAGCTGCATCGCAATTACTCGCTTTTTGTCCGCCATAGGTTCTCCCCTTTTCTTCGTAGAATATTCAACCTGCCCAAACAGGCGCAGAGGCCTTGCCCCGGAGCGTTCCGAGCCAGGGCGTCTGCGCCGTGGGGGTGCTTTTTACTTTTCGCCGTTTGCAGCGTTCATGAAGCGGCGCTGGTAGGAAACGACCTGGTTCGCGCTCGAGAAGCGGGCCAGATAGTTGGGCTCCGCCGTAAGGACCACGCGGCCGGCCATATCACCGAATTCATCAGAGGCAAGCAGGCGGTCGATGTCGTAATAGTTGCGGTCGCCTTCCATGCTGCAGATGATGAGACGGGTGTCATCCATGTTCGTCTGCCGCAGCACGCGCAGGTTGTGGCGGATACCGTCGAGACCGTCCGAGCCCTCGGCGTCGTCAATGTGGCGCTGGGACAAAATGACCTCGGCCTTCGCCTTGACGGCCAGAAGATCGACGTTCTCCTCGCCCGCAGCGTAGTAGTCTTTCGTGATCATGAACGTGCGCAGCGCCTCGAGATACTTCTTGTCACCGGTCGCCTTGTAGAGCTCCAGCATCTGCTGCATGCTCTGCGACTGCATATAGCGGTGACGGATGAAGCTGTTGATGAAGTACGGTCTTGCCTGAAGGGCGAGCGCGGTCTGCGCCGGCTCAAACATCAGGGTGAAGTTGACGCGGTAGCCGTTTTCGTGCAGCATAAGCGCGAGGTTGTGGCCGCGGAACGCGTCGGCGGTCGCCACATCGTCATAGCGGCGGTCGAGCTTCTTGTCGCCGGAGAGCAGCTGCTTGACGTTTTCCTTGTTGACCGGGCCCGTGTGCGGGACCTTGATAACCACGCGGTACTCCGAGAGCATCTCCTTGAACTTCGCGGCTTCCTCGAGGATCTCCGCGTCGCTCTTGCCGAACGGGTCGTTCAGCTCCACGCTGATATCGCAGCCCGGGCCAAGGATGCGGCCGATCTCCGCCATGACCTCATCGCGGGTCTTGAACTGATTGCCGATGTTCGCCTTGGGGTTGTTGATGAACAGATCGTAGATGATGCCGGGGTTGCAGGTAAGGTTCGCCAGCATGCCGGCGACGGGCGCGACTTCATAGGGGTTGGCGCTGTCTGCCGAGAACAGCAGATTCGTCGGCCGCTTCTGGCCGTTCTTGTCATAGGAAATGTTGCGTTTGAGATTTGCGCGCAGCACGCGGTCCGCGTCGACCTCCAGCTCCACCTCAAAGCCGGCCGGGGTCTCGCCTGCCGGAACGTGGAAGGTGTCGATGACCTTTTTGAACTCGGGCGTAACACCGATGTGCTCCGCCGTGCCGAGCAGACTCTTGTACTCCTCCAGAGACAGCTCGATGTTTCCGACGCGGGCAACGTAGCTCTCGTCGCCAGGTACGCAGTGCAGGCCGAGACGGCCAATGTTCGAATGAATACGCATAATGCTCTTCCCTTCTGTTCTTGTTTGATTTTGTGCGAACATGTATATACAACTCAACTTTTGGGAAAACAGAGCTGCGGGCACTGCTCTGTTTTCTTGCTTGTACACGTATATACATATACTATCATCTTGCATTTGTCAAGCTTTCTCTTCCGCGTCGTGCGGAAAACCGGCGCACCCCATCTGCCCCTTCCTCCTGCAAATGGGGCGCGAGCCGGGAAATCGCTTACTTCTTGGCCTTGCAGACCTCAAAGACGCAGTTGTCGCAGCCAGGCTTCGTGCTGGTCTTGAGCCACTTGCCTTCCAGACCCAGCGCATGGCACTGGCCGAAGTCGCCGTAGCTGGCGATGAGACACAGGTAGTCGACCTCTTCCGGGCTCAGACCCATCGACTCCCAGCCCTGCACGAGCGCGCACTTGCCGTCCATGTTCAAGATGGCCTTGTTCTCGTCCTTTTCCACGCAGTAAATGCCGATGGAGGGCGTTGCGCTCACGCCGTTCGTCGATTCCAGGAAGTCAGCCATTGTGCTGACATCGCCCTTCTCGCGGCCCTCAAAGAACTTGTTTTCCGCCTTGAACTCGCCGTATGCGAACAGCGCCTTCTTGCCGTACTCGTCAAAGAGCTCGCGGGGCATGACCTTATAGAAAAAGCCCAGATAGCGCGCGCGGTCCATCATCGCGCCCTCGATCATCTCGCGGACCTCCGCGTAGGTATAGGTGTCTTTCTTGTTGAATCTGATTTCCTGCTCTGTCATGGCAGCTCCTCCTCTTTGCGGCCGCGCCCATTTTCACCGGCCGTTCTGTCGTAATCTCAAAGTTCTCAGTGTTCGCGCAGTGTGCGACAGATTGCACGCAGTTTTTCCGCACCACGCTTCAACTGTCTGATACAAATCATACGACGATTTTCTCATTTTGTAAAGACCTCTTTTGCGTTTTCGCCTTGTTTTGTCGCTTTTTGATCGTTGTGCCCCCGTTTCTTTGTGCATTCTACCGTTTCCTTTCGTCAAATTGTCTCATTTTTTCATTCTATTTCTTACGTATCGTGAGATTTTTCTCATATTCCTGTAATTTTTCTTGACTAATGTCGCATTCGAGCGTATGCTTTTCGTGAGAAATAGCGCTGTGCATCGTGAGACTTTCAGAAAGCCAAGAGACAGTTCCGCGCGCAGCTGATAATATTTTGTACGGAGGTTTCGAACTATGAAGAAAATCATCAACGCTGCAGACCATGTTGTCTCCGAGATGTGTCACGGTCTTGCGCTGGCATATCCGTCGCTTCGATGGGACCCCCAGTATCAGGTCATTTCCCGCGCAACTCCCGCCGAGAACAAGGTCATTCTCATCAGCGGCGGCGGCTGCGGCCATGAACCCGCGCACGCGGGCTTCGTCGGAACGGGCATGCTGGACGCTGCCGTCTGCGGCGACGTCTTTGCCTCCCCGTCCCAGATCCAAGTCTACCGCGCCATTCGCGCGGCCGCGAACCCTAAGGGCGTGCTGCTGATCGTGAAGAACTACTCCGGCGACATCATGAACTTCAAAAACGCGATGGCGCTTGCGCAGGAGGACGGCATCCCGGTCGACTATGTCAAGGTCGACGACGACATCGCTGTCCAGGACAGTCTCTATACCGTCGGCCGCCGCGGCGTTGCAGGCACGCTCTTTGTCCACAAACTGGCGGGCGCTGCGGCTGAGCAGGGAAAGTCTCTTCCCGAGATCAAGGCCATTGCGGAAAAGGCCGTCTCGCGCATCAAGACGCTCGGCTTTGCCTTCACCTCCTGCACCGTGCCCTCCAAGGGTTCGCCGACCTTTGAAATTGCGGACGATGAGATGGAATACGGCGTAGGCATCCACGGCGAGCCCGGTATCCGCCGCGAAAAGGTCATCTCCGCGGATGAGCTTGCCGCGCGCATGGTAGAGGCGCTTGTCTCGGAGCTGCATGTGCAGGCCGGCGCGGAGCTTGCGCTGCTGGTCAACGGCCTTGGCGGCTCTCCTGTGCAGGAGCTCTATATCCTCAACCGTTCGGTCCGCGCAGAGCTTGCCCGCCGCGGCTTGAACGTCGATTTCTCGCTTGTCGGGAACTACATGACGAGCCTTGAGATGCAGGGCGCATCGATCACGCTTCTGCATCTGGACGAGGAGCTCAAGGCGCTTCTGCATGCGCCGTGCGACACCCCCGCATGGAAGCTGACCGGCGCGCCGACTGCTGCCGCGTGGTTTGAGCCGAAGACGGAAGAACATGTCTCGAATGAAACCGTGCGCTATGATCTCGAAACCGACGCCGCTTGGGCAAAGCTTTCCGGCAACAGCCTGTCTCTTCAAAACGTCATCTATCTCGTCGATGCGATGAGCGACTGCATCATCCGCAACGAAGTTCCCTTCTGCGAGCTCGACTCGCACGCCGGTGACGGTGACTTCGGCATGAGCGTTGCCAAGGGCTTCCGCTGCCTCAAGGAGCAATGGCAGTCCATCCTCGCCGGTTCCGATACCATCGGCTCCTTCCTCGACCAGAGCTCGCTTGTCATCATGGAGCACTGCGGCGGCGCGTCGGGTCCGATCTGGGGCTCTGCTTTCCGCGCGGCCTCCCGTTCGGCAGGCCAGAAAACCGTCCTTTCCGCCGAGGAGACTGCCGAGCTTCTGCAGGCCGCTGTCCGCGGCATTCAGACGACGGGCGAACGCTCCTTTGGCCGCGGCGCGGTTGTGGGCGACAAGACGCTCATCGACGCGCTCGTTCCCTTCGCCGATACCTGGAGCCGCCTTGCTCCGACGGGCGCATTGATTCCGGAGATTGCCCGTGAGGCCGCAAAGGCGGCGGTTCTTGGCGCTGCCGCGACGGAGAAAATCGTCGCCCGCATGGGCCGCGCCGGTACCGTCGGCGAACGCAGCCTCGGCTATCCCGACGCGGGCGCATATGCGCTGGGCGTGATCTTCACCGCCTGCGCCGACTGCCTGCAGGGCTGATTTTCACCCATACACTGTTTCGGATCTGGCCGCGCCCGAAGCGGTTTTCAGGAGGACCGCCCCCGGTCCTCCAGCGGCCAACGCTAGCGTCAGCTGACACTATACATTCAGGAGGTTTAAGAATGAAGGTACTTTTTGGCTGTGACCCCAACGCAACGGAGATGAAAAAGACGCTGATGCAGGTCGCAGAAAAGATGGGGTGCGACGTTGTCGACATGGGCAGCGACGATCCCATCTATGGCAACACGGCAATTACCGTGGCAGAGGCTGTCGCGGCAGGAACGGGTGACCGCGGTGTTCTCGTCTGCGGGACCGGTCTTGGCATGTCGATCGCGGCAAACAAGGTCAAGGGCGCGTATGCCGCGCTTCTGACCGATGTGTATTCCGCGCAGCGCGCCGTGCTCAGCAACAACGCGAATATCGCCTGCATGGGCGCGTTTACGATCGGCGAAAAGCTGGCGGCGGAGCTGCTCAAAACGTTTTTGAGCCTCAGCTTCGACCCCAACAGCTCGTCTGCGCCCAAGGTCGCCTGCTACCGCGCTTACGATCAGTCGCGCTGAACGGGCACAAAAGGTCTGACACACGCGCTTGTGCCAGACCTTTTGCTCTTTTGTAGGAAGAATCGGATTTCCCTGCGGCGCGGCCCCTCTCCCTCCGTGCCGGGACGCTTTCTCCCTTTACTTTACGGAGAATGCATGGTAAAATATTTTTAATCAATTGAAGGAGAGAACCATACATGTTAGAACGAGCAAGCTCGCAGCCGCTGTATTCGCAGGCAAGGGACGTGCTTCTGAGCCGTCTGAACGCGGGCGAGTACAAGGTGCACGAGCAGATTCCCTCGGAAAATGAGCTCTGCAAGGAGTTTGGCGTCAGCCGCGTCACCATCCGCTCGGTGCTCACGGAGCTGGTGCGCGAGGGGCGGCTGTACCGAATCCAGGGCAAGGGCACCTATGTCGCCGAGCCGAAGTTTACCGCCAGCAGTACCTCCTATGTCGGCATCCGCGAGCAGCTGGAGCAGCAGGGCTACGACGTTGCGACCTCGGTCATTGTCTCAGAGATCATCGAGTGCCCCGTTGAAATTGCGAAGACGCTCGCGCTCGATATTGGCGCGCAGGTCTACCATATCCGCCGCCTGCGTACGGTCAAGGGCGCGCCGTTCAGCATCCACGATTCCTATATCCCCGCCGCGCTCTGCGAGGGTCTGGAGCAGCACGACTTCTGCCACACGCAGCTTTGCACCATCCTCAGCCAGAACTACCACCTTGTGCGCGCGCACGTGTCCGAGTTTCTCGAGTCCACCTCCGCTCTGGCCGAGGAAGCGGAGCTTCTGCACGTCCGGCGCGGCTATCCGCTGCTGCGGCTGTGCGACGTAATTTCCGACCAGACCGGCTGCGTGTTCGAATACAGCACCGTCTATTTCCCCGGCGACCGGATTCAGATCAAGCTGCAATACGATCTGTGAGCGAGGCTTCGCAGATCGTTTCCCCGCCGCTTTCTTGTATATACAGGTTGTAATATTTGATCATACGCTTGCCGACTGCGCAGCGTTTTTTGGAAAGGAGTGCTTGTATGTCCTTGGATTCCAGCCGTCTTGCCGGTGTTATGGCGCCGATCGTCACGCCCTTCCGGTCGGATGAATCGATCTGCTTTGCATCCCTGCGGGACAATATCCTCGCCTACAATAAAACCGCGCTCTGCGGATATATGCCGCTCGGCTCCAACGGCGAGTTTCTTTCGCTGAGCGAGGAGGAATCGGTGCGCGTGCTGCAAACGGTCTGCAAATATCGCGCGCCGGATAAGCTCATTGCCGCCAGCTGCGGCCGCGAGTCCGTCCGGGAAACGCTGCGCGTGATCGGCCGCTTCGCCGCCGAGGGTCTGGAGCTTGCCTTCCTTCTGCCGCCGCACTATTTTGCCGCGACGATGACGATGGACGATCTGCTCGCCTACTATACGCGCGTGGCGGATGCGTCCCCCGTCCCTCTTGTCATCTACCACGCGCCGAAATTTGCGGCAAAGCTCGACCTGCCGCCCGACTGGGTCGCGCGGGCCGCGTGGCACGAGAACATTCTGGCCTTCAAAAATTCCTCCGAGCGCGAGGACCTGCTCTATACAAACGCACTGCATGGCATTTCCTGTCAGGTTCTTTCCGGCAGCATCCGCACATTCTATCGCGGGCTGGAGGGCGGCGTATGCGGCGGAGTTTTGTCTGCCGCAAGCTATCTGCCGGAGCTCTGCTGCGAGGTCTACCGTCTTTACCGCGCCGGAGAACGGGAGAGGGCGCAAGCGCTCCATGCCCGCCTGACAGCGCAGTCCGACGCGGGAATCGGGCGCATGGGCGTGCGCGGCGTGAAGCTCGGTATGCAGCTGCGCGGCCTTTCCGGAGGGCACGTCCGCTGCCCGCTGCACGACGCGACACAGGACGAGCGGGACCTTGTGACGCGGCTTTTCGCGCAGTACGGCATTTCCCGCCATCTTGAGGCGCTGTAGCCCGACATTTCCCCAGTGTCCATATAGCATAGAAAAGGCTGGAACGCACAAGCATGCATTCCAGCCTTGATTTTTACTTGGTTCTCAATACATTTTAGCACCCGCCGGAATATGCGGGTCGAGCATCAGAAGGTGCAGCCGCTCCTCGCCGTTTTCGTGGTGAACCGCGGAGATGAGCATGCCCTCAGAGGCAATCCCCATCATGGGTCTGGGCGGCAGATTCGTGATGGCGACGCACGTTTTGCCGACCAATTCTTCCGGCTCGTAGTATTCGTGGATGCCGGAAAGAATCACTCTGTCAGTGCCAGTTCCGTCATCCAGCACGAATTTCAGGAGTTTTTTGGACTTTTTGACCGCTTCGCAGGACTTGACCTTGACGGCGCGGAAGTCGGACTTGGAGAACGTCTCGAAGTCCACAAAGTCCTTAAAGAGCGGCTCAATTTCGACCTTGGAGAAGTCGATGACTTCTTCCTTCTTGGCTTCTGCCGGAGCAGCTTCGCTCTTCGCTGCGTCCTTCTTCGGCATATCGAGCGGCTTCATTGTCGGGAATATTATCCCGGTATCATCATAACTTCTCATAAGTTCTTATAACCCTTGTGCCACAACGTTTTGAGGACTTTTATAATAACGTAAGTTCTCATAAATTCTTATAACTTTTCGGTCAATTGGTGTCAAAACTGGTGTCAAACCCGGCTTAGGACACTCTGATTTTTCCTTCAAGATTTGCGAAGCTGGACATCTTCTTTTCCTTGGTCGCTTCGTTGTAGACATCCATTGTTGTCTCGATGTTTCGATGCCCCATAATCTCTTGGATTACCTTTAGGTTTGTTTCGTTCTCGCAAAGGCGAGTACAGAATGTGTGTCTGAGATTGTGTGCGCTGAAGTGTGGAAGTAAAACTGGTTCTCGGTGTTCTTGTTCTGCACGCTCTGTTTCCTCGGCATTGCAGTCACGAATAATTCTCTCAAGCGCTCTATTGATGACGTGTGGATTTAGCATCTCTCCGAACCGGTTCTTAAAAATGAAGTTCGTGTATCCATCAACCTCGCACTCGTTGAAGCCTTCCTCCATATGTTTCAATCGAATCTGGAGTAAAGCTGCTCGCACGTCAGAAAACATTGGAATGATTCGCGTGCCAGCCCGTGTCTTCGGAGTAGTGATGTGGAGCTCCATCTTCCCGCTTTCTTGTTGACGATATATCAAATTATGGTTAATGTCAATAATATTCTGCGTGAAATCGCAATCTTCCCATCTCAATCCGAGGATTTCTCCTATGCGTGCGCCTGTCCCAAGCATGACCGTAAACAGCGGCATCCAGTGTTTGTACGTTTTCGAACTGGAAACAAAATCGAGGAACCTATTCTGCTGTGTCTCTGTCAACGCATGACGCTTTGGCTTCTCCCAGTTATGACTCTTCTTGATTTCTGCAATCACACCGTCGGTAGGGTTTGTTCTTATGAACCCATCCCTCACTGCTACATTAAAGACCGGATGAAGAATCGTATGAATTATCTCCATACTGTTTGGCTTAAATCCAATATCTTTAATGAGGTGGATGTAAAACCGCTTGATATCGCTATACTTGATGTCGGCAATGTTCTTCGCGCCTATTTCGTCCTGTACATACTTCCTGTACATATACTTATAGTTGGTTCTTGTAGATGCTTTAAGCTCATACTTGGTCTCAATGTAGGCGTCATAAAAGCTGTTCAGCGTCATCCTGTACGCCGTATGGGAGCTGATGCCGTCATCAATATCCCTTTGGATTCGTTTTATCTGAGTCCTTAATGGTTCTGTGCTACGCTTACCATCAGGCGCTTTATCTGACTCTACAAGCTTCCAGCTATAAATCGCTCGGCGTACTCCACCAGAATCAGTATAGCGGTACATATACTTCCCGTCGCTTCTCTGCACCTCACCTTCTCTCAGAACTCTGCCTTTGTTGTCCTTTCTTTTTTCAGGCATGGCTACTCCTTTTTGTCTGAAAATGAATATCAACATGGCATTCTCAATATACCATAGTCTGGATTCACTTTCAAGTTAGATGTCATATAAGGTTGAGTTGGTCAACAAACCGCTCGAATTTTGTACGTTTAATCTGTGGGCGTGTGCCATTCCAAAGAACAAAATCAGCGTCCTTGTTTTCGCTGACAATCTTACGCAGCTTAGTTTCTCCGATGCGGAAGTATTGTGATGCCTCCTGAATTGTCAGTGTGTACCTTTCCCAAAATGGGATTTGCAGGGTGTTAATAATCTCGCCTCCTCGTGCGCTGCGCGTATGTAAAAAAAGAAAGGGCTGGCAGTGAAGCCAGCCCCATGTCTACCTCTTGAGTAATAAGGAACCTAATCAACGATACTGATTACTATGTAAGCAATGACTACGATAATAACCGGAATCCAGACAGGCGCAAGTACCCACCACCAGCTCCAGTCAATCACGCCAATCAGCTTTAGAACGATAAAAACTACGGCGAGTACATCGCACAATCCAAGACCTTTCGAAGATGAGTCTTTCATGTGTGGTTCCTCTTACGCCTTGCTGTCCGTGGAGCCCATACCGCCGTTTCTGACGCCGGTTGCATCATCGGAGTATGTAATCCCATACGGAATGAAGATTGCCTGCATAAAGCCGTTACCGGCTTCAACGTGCACAATCTTTTGACTCTTGCTGTCGTTTGTAATCTTGGCGAAGATGTGCCCCTCGTTGTCGGAGAAGTAATAATCGCTGTCGATAACGCCCATCGTATTGTCAAACTGCATACGGAACTTGAAGCCCAGACCACTACGCGGCAGGCAACCGAGCCACCAGCCCTCGTCAATCTTCACTCTGATACCGGTGGGAATCTTCATTGTTTCGCCGGGGCGCATCTCAAATGTAAACGGTGCCTTAAAGTCATAACCGGCGGAGCCAGTCGTTGCTCTGCTGGGGAGTGCAATTTCCTCCCACATCTTTTTAAGGTCATCTTCGATTGCAGGCGGCAATTCCTGCCCCCTATAGAATTCATCTTTCATTGCGTCACGGAACTGTTCAAAGCTGACCTTTTCAAATTCTCCAACTCTCTGCATTGTGCCCTCCTTAGCTATTTGTTTTGCAAGTACAAGACGGCTCGCCCCACCAAGGCTTAACTGTTTCTTGGTAGGTTTGGAACGGCGGGAAGTACATGGTGTCGTCATCTTCGGTCGTCTCAGTAACCGTTTCTCTCACGACTTTCCCGTCTGCGTCATACTCGCGGACAGTTTCCTTAATTGTACGTTTAATCATACGCCCTCCTTATTTGCGCTTGATTGTCTTTGCAATCAGACAAACGGAAGCGATGATGGATGCAATACCGGCAGCACCGGTAATGATGTCCAGAATTGAAGGTGTCGGTTCCTGAAGCTCAATCAGACCGTCGAGCATTTCAGCGATATCCTCGTCGCTCGTAGTGGAAGTAGTGACTGTGTAACAGGCACAATCAGGCTCTTCTCTCGTCTCCGTATGAATCTCGTGGGTCACGTTACCTTTCTCATCGAACTCTCTTGTGGTCTCGTAGGTAGTTGTCAATTTGTTCATGGCTGTCATCATGGTTAATCCTCTCTTTATGCCGTCTTTGTGTAGAGACCGCAGTGGCAGGTTCCACTTGCCATCTCTCTGAACTCCTTGCACATACACTTCGTATCCTCGTTCTTTTCGAGGGAGCATGGGCAGAAGCCATTATTGTCTTTCAATGCTTTCCGCATATCGTTAACAAACTCTTTGTCTGGATTGATGTTGATTTTCATTGATGTCTTCTCCAATATGTTTAACTGCCGAACCTTTCTGCGTATTGATTGTCAGAAGCGAGTTCGACGCCAAGCACTTCATCGAATATGTGCTTTTGGTTTGGGATGTATCGTCCGAACTTCACAACCACATTCCCATAAGTAGCAAGCCGTTGAATCCATTCAGGGACTTCTTCAAAGTAGTAACCCGTATAAATGACAACGTCATCTTTACACTGGAATTGCCCGCGAAGAACCTCAAGGAACGAACACAGCTCATCAAATTGTTCAAGCGGTTCAAGCCCACCAAACACGATTGATTCCGTAAGCGGATTGTTCAGATACCGGATGCACAGTTGCTCGTCGTCAATGCTGATGGGGGCGCTTGCACGCCACCCATCATTTTGACAGACCGACAACGGGATGCCTGCTTCGATACAGCACTTACCACCACAAGAAATTGTTCCAATAAACATCGCTGGCTTTTTATAATTGGTGAAGTCTTCATCCACGATTGTCTTTACTCTCATTCGCTCATAGCCTCCGCATAGCTGTACCACTGTCTTGTGTTGAACTCACGGAAACGGTCTTTGGAGTAAGCCCTTGATGGGACGAGATACCCAACAATGCGCTGGTATGTATCGAAGACAGGTTCACCGCATACTGGGCAATGGTCAGTGCCAACAAAGCCGTGATGGTTCTTGCACTCATTGATACGGGTGTTGAACGCAAAGTAAATCACGCCAGCCTGAGCAATCTTGTTCAGCATCTTCCACGCTGTTTCTGTGTTGGGGAAGTTGGATTCCAAGTTGATGTGCGCGATACTGCCGCCAGAACACTTCTCATCAAGGATTGAGCTGAGGCGAAGCTTTTCCTGAATGGTGCATTTCGCGGACAGCGGAATCCACTGGTTCGAGTAGATGAACTTATCATTGTGGTCGTACAGAACGTTATCTTTCTGGCACAGGATAACTGCCGCACGCTCTGCAGGAACACTCTCGATGTTAAAAGAGTAGGCATCAGTGAAGTTGTCCTTGACCTCATTCAATACCTCAAAGATTTTGCTTGCAAAAGCGATGCCTTCATCAGTGTAGCTGATGTACCCGAACTCATCCGTCTTGGTGTAACCAAACGCCTCAATGACTTCATACAGACCAAGGATACCCATTGTGCAGTATTGCTTGTCCATCTCGACCGCGCCATCCTGATAGTTGGGGAGCAACCCTTTTTCAACGTTTCTCTGGATAATATGGCGGACAGTATCAAGCGTCTTACAGCACAGCAACGCACGCTTTTTAAGCAGAGCAAGATACTTTTTCTCGTCGCACTCAGTTTCCAGCGCAATCCGCATGAGGTTAATTGTGTTGACCTTTACAGAGCCGATGGAGAGCGCCGTACCGCCAATCGAATTGATGAATGCATTGAGTTTTGAAGTATCGGACAGCAGGCGGCAGCAGTTACTCAACGTGTTCACATCGCCGCTGATGAAGAAATTGCTGTCATTCCACGTCACATTGTGGTCGGAGCACCATCTTGCGAACTCTTCATCGACAAATTTGCCATCGCGGTAAAGCAAGCTGTATGTCAGCACTGGGAATGTAAACATATTCTCGCTTCTGATTTGCGAAACGACCTCCATAAAGAGCTTTTGATGCTCAATCAGCTCTTCAACGCAGTCAATCACATATGTTCCATCAGGATACTGCACGCCGCCGAACAGCGCTTCAATGTAATTACGGTCAAAAATTGACACATTAACAAAAGCAGTCTGGTCGATGCGCATAAACGGCTGGTTCAGACGGTAGATAAACTTCTGGAAGCACTGCTTGATGTAGTATTCGGGGTTCTTAATGAAGTGACCGCTCTCACAGTCCTTTTCCCAGAAGTAATACGTCCAGATAAGGACGTTGGGGATGCCTACGGCGCCGGAACTGCGGTTGCTCATATAGCTGATATACTCAATTACGTCATCCATGAACGTTGTGAGATGTTTCGGAGCCTGATTGTTATAGTTTTTGAGGAAAAACAGCCCCTCGGTTGCCAGTCTGGTCAGGTCATAAGCGTAGCAGTATGGCAGGTATGTAGAAGTAGACGCATCATGCAGATAGAAGCCGCCGTTATACTCTGTTTCAAGCCATTCACGGGCTGTTTTCAGGTTGTAGCGCTTCTTCATCTCATAGAAAATCTTGTTGAAAGCGAACAGCTTATCGTGAGACTTGCCCTTTTCATTCAAAAGACTGCGAATATCCTTGTTGGATGCGTTCGCATTGGCATCGATGGTTACGTCGGCGACATTCTTGTCAATGAAGCCATCGATGAAATCAGAAAAGTTCAATTGTGTCTCGTGGAAACCGTTCAGGTATTCGAAATCTTCGCCATAACGCTCATTGAGGGTTGTCATAGCCTTTTCAAAGTCCCTGTTCATTTTGAGTGGAATGTTCATTGCTTAATCTCCCTTCGCTTATTGTTGGTTAACCCAGTTATTTGCTGTCGAGAAGTCAAGCAATTTGTTGTTCACACTAAGAACGGGCACCTGACTGATTCCAAGTGACAGCATCTCATCCACAGAATTGTTCTCTGTGTACTTGATACCCTTTTCTTCCAGTTTCTTTTTCAGAACCTTGCACTTTGGACATCCTGTTGAGTACAAAGTAATTTCCATTGGCACCTCCTCCCAACCTTTAAGGTCATCTTCCTCTGCAAGAGCCGTAATCGCTGAATAGACCTCAGCCCACGTTCCCACACGGAGCATCCCATTTGCTTCTGCATCATATTTTTTATTGTGATGCGCAGTCATAAGGATTTTGAAATAGTTCCCACCCTCAAGATTGTGGATGCCATCATCGATGAGGATATCACCATTCACAAGCTGTTTGTGGGAAGTGATAATGACATCGTTCCATGTTAGGAACGGGAAGTATTTGAATAATACCCGCTCCATTTTTGATGCGAGCGTATGGTAGTTCGATGTGGTTACAATCAAGACCTTATGCCCGTCTGCAATAAGCTTTTGCAAAACCTCTGATGCACCATCAATTGGTTTAACCCAATCCCAGAAATCATCCTCGAACAGTGGTGCGTACACCTGTTCATTCGTGAGTGTCGGGAACGCCTTAGAAATATCCCAACTGGTGATATCTGTCAGCTTTGTAGTCGTCCCGTGGCGGGTGTTCAGGTAATCAACCCAAGCACTTGCCAGCGACTCAATCGTGTCATCCATATCAACCAAGATTGTCAGATGCTTCATTTAACCTCCTTATAGCTCATCAATCGTCATCTGATGAGAGCCAAGGTATTCGACCAGCCAATCGATGACGTTTCTTTTCAGGTCAGTCAGTGACCCATTATTCGTTATGTAATAATCTGGCTCAACATCGTCGAGCGCTGTCTCAGAAGGGTGCGCTTGCTGTTCTGGGGTAAGAGGGCTCTTGAAGTCCTTTCTGACAACACGCAAATTAACTGTGTCCAATCCAACCTCTTTGAGATAATCAATCTCATTTGGGAATCTGCAATCAGGAATCAGCACATAGTCCCACTCATTTGGGAATAACTCCAAAATCGATGTGACAAACCCAACCCAATAGTCAGGGCGCTTCTGCCGAATGATGTCCGTCCCGACATATTGAAGAATATGCCGACCAGCATCATCTTTCTGTCCGTCCCATCCAAAGAACTGTTTGCAAATATATTTGAGCAGGTCTGCGTAATGGGTAATCAAGACTTTATATCCGTCTGCTTCTAAAGCTGCTTTAAGCAATCCAGCAGTTGTGTCTTTCCCGTTTTGGGCTTTACCAGAAATCGTAATAACTTTCACCTGTCAACCTCCTTTGTGTTGCTTCGCATACTTTCGGAATTTATCTATGGCTTGCCGAACATTCATTGGCGAATCTGGCGGTCGCCATTTGTGTTCACCGCCGTAATACAGCTCTCTGACCTTGCAAAATGCTGCAACCACAGGCTTGTCTGTATCATCTACTTTGTGCTCACAAACAATTGCAACTGCCTTCTTACCAGCCTTTGTAAAGTCATCGACCATTCTTTGGATAGCAAGTCGTTGCCCGTATGGTACTCTTGCATCCTTGTGTTTTACTTCGAGGAGTATGTATTCTGAGTCGTGATACTCAATTAGCCCATCAATATCTGTAGGGTATATTCCGTTATCAAGTTCCAGCCCTTTGAAATCGATGAGTTGTTTCATACGTTTGGGGTTCAGTATCTTGCTTTTCATAAGACCTCCAGATTTAAGCAGGTCTTGGTCGGTTGTCGTCATTGCCGAATAGCAATACAGCCGCAAGAATCACAACGGCAACTGTAAGCGCCCCATTCATTGTTTGCGCGGCATCATACCGCAGGTCTTTTTCTCTGAGCAAAAACCCATGAGCTTGCATTTTGGCATGAAATAGTGGTCTACGATGTACTTCCATTCCTCCGAGTAGTTTCCCAAAGCATCGCATACATCGTTGAATAGCCCCCTGTATTCATGGTAGGCTCGATTGCACATTCTCTGATGCGACATATCCATCAGGTTGCGCATATTGTGCTTACACACAATTTTCGTTTCCATGCCAAGTGGAAGTCCTAATGCTGAGTCCTCACGGGGAACGCCAATAGTGTCAAGACTCTCTAAGTATGATTTGATATGTCCCATCAAATCTTCATAGACCTTTTTCGCTTCTGGATTGCCTTCGATGCTTGGCGGCGTAACATATCCAAAACCATGTTCGTAGTCGATATATCGCGTACTTGCCTGAAGGCGTGTGGGCAGACCGCCAATATGGGTGTACCATTCACGGATAACCCGTGCCGAATACCCCTCAAGAGTCAAATACACATCAGGGAACTCAAACGTTCTCCCGTGTCCACTCTCAAGGCAATCAATGCCTCTGAGATAATTTTTCTCATCATTACTGGTATTTGCCCCCCAGCAGATACCAGCCTCTACGCCAATCATCGTAATTGGCTTTTTGTATGTATAATCTTGAACAATTACTTTTCCCATTCGTTACTTAACCTCCGTAAAGTTCTGGGTAACTGCTATAACACAAATAGGTATAGCCGTAATAGCTGCTGTACAGTTCAAGATAAACGCCGCTACCTTGTACCCCACCAGACTGGAATACGACTGACGGTTCATTCAAAACACGTTCGCCACTTAAAAGGCGAGCTGCTGCTTCAACGCAGGATTCAAACGGAGTCAAGTTTTTGAAATAGTCTGTATTCGCGTTAGCATATTGTCCTTCTGCGTGGATGACTTCTTTGATTGTATCTGGGAACTCTGGGGAGTCAGCTCTATTGATAACCACCTCGCCAACAGCCAGCTTCCACTCAAAGGGCAAGCGCTCGTCACCACATTCATCCGTGAGAATCTTTGATAGCTCAAGCAAATCTTCAAAGAAGACCTTTATCACGTCTAAGCCGAGCACATCAATTTTCTTGTTTCGGGCTTTTTCTGCAGCCAAACCCGCTTCATAATCACCGTTTGAGCAACTCTGTTTCATTATGCTGAGATAATCAATATCATCAGAGAAACCGTCCACTTCTTCCGTGTGGTGCACTACATCCTCTTCAGGTTCCTCAACTGTCTGGTTTGCGTCTGTCGCTGTGATAGCGGTTTCCAACGCATCGACTTCCGTTTTCTCCTCAATGGTCAATGGTGTCTCTTGTCTGGCAGATGCGCTACTGCATCCGCAGATTGAAACGCACATCATAGATACCAGCAAGAAGATAGTGAAAATTTTTCGCATTGTTCTACCTCTCTACTGTCTACGAAAAAAGAGCTCCAGAGTGTTTTACTCTGGGCTCTTCCACATAGTATGTTTAGCCTCTTACTTTTCTTATGCGTGCTGGAGAGTTTCTTTAATGGCAAAACTGTCAAGGAACTCATCCAGCATTTTTGTATCGCCGGGATTCAGCGGTTCTTCTGCTCGTGACGCCATAGGGCGTGCCGGTCTCTGTGCCCGCACTGGGCGTGCAGGTTCGGCAGTAGCAGGAACCGCACCGAGCCAATCAACCGTCGCACGACCAATGTTATTCCAATTAAGTCGTGCTGTCGTTCCCATAAGGTCTTCCATTTCAAGCACCCCGTGTTGGAGGTCAATCGGAATTCCATCGACAAACAGTCGCCCGTCTCTATAGTTCATTTCTACTGGACGCGCAGCATTAACTGTCGCAGCGGTCACCGTCCCCGCCGCATTTGTCTCATTGATGGTATCAACAACGGTATTTGTTACAGTTGCATTAGCTGTTGCTCTTGCGCCATTCCCGAAGCTGGCGGTCAATCCCATATCTCGAAAGCAAATCGGTTCTCTACTCTCAAGCTGGAATAGCCTGTTTTCATCACCGACAACGATAATGTCATTCGTTTCCATACCGTTGTAATACTCCATTCCGAGCATAGCCGGTTTGAGAATGTCGCTGTATCCCTGCTCATTAACAATACCAATTCTGTACCCACGATAAATACCGTGGTCAGTATTGCGAACGTCAAACGTAACACCTGCGTGTTCAGAGAGGAATCTATAAACGTCTCTCGTTACAATCAGCGCAATTTCATACCTTCCACCCGTATAGGCTTGCGCTCGCTCTGCCTTTCGAATGGCATCTTCTAAAGCAGTGTTGAACTCTGCCCTCGTCACTCGTCATCGACCTCCTCAATTGGAGACACATTACACTCGCTTACGAGCTTGTCGAAGCAGTCACAGCAAAGTTGCAAATCAGCGTTGTCTCCGTCATAGATACTTCCGTATCCGATATGTTGTCTATGTATAGAGAAATCTTCCTGCAGGTCAAAGAGGTCGAGCTCCTTGCCGCAATAATTGCAGACACGTTTGTCTGACAAGTTTTGCACCTCCCATGCACTTATAAAATCCGTGTTTTATATCACCCTTACTGCCGAAGCAGTAGGTTTGATTTTGAAACTGCTGAGGAAGTTGTCCAGCTCCTCGCCACCATATGTTCCATCGGTAAACCGCAATGGCTGTTCACAGCGTTCAATCTCAGACAGGATGACCGCGTTCAGGTCGTTTAGATATAGGATGCGATTGAATGTGCGTCCCTTGAACTCCTGCGTGTCATATGCGGTAATGAAATACAGAACGGATGATTTCTTCGTGTTCAGAATGGAGTATGTGTTAGAAAAGGAAGCTACGTCAAATCCTCTTTGCATTACCCATCCCGGAAGATTCCCCAGTTCTATTTCCCTCCAAAGAGTCTCAACCAGCTCTTTGGTATTACGCATATTATCAAGTACGACACACACCGAAACATTCTCTTGCTGAGAGCAGAACAAGAGGGCTTCTGCAAATGTATCTCCGGTTAATACTTCCATGTTTCCACCTCCAACTACAGAACCTTGTCATACGCTGTCAGCTTGAAATACTCACCATCACGCTGGTAGCCTTTGCAGTAAATGATGTCACCGACTTTAACCGGCTCCTTCTTAAACTCACGATTGAATAACGTGAACCTGCTTTCTTTGCCGCTACCGATTGATTTCGTAAAGACGCTGTAAGCAAATTGCTCACCATCTCTTCTCCGAACCAGTGGCTTCATATCTGTTATGTATAGCTTGCGTCTGTCCGCTTCATTGCCAGACACATACCCGATATAGCCCATCACATCATAGAAGTTACGGACTTTGATAATATCGCTGAGGTCATCCATGCCAACTGCTTTCACCGCGTCTTCTGCACCACGCAAAATCGACATCACATCAAGAAGTGTATAGCTCTTAGCTTCGCCACCAGATTTTGTAACACCGACCGCATATCGCTTCACAATTTCTTCGAGTGGTGTCCCATCAACTTCAGACTTTTTGATTTGCTTTGCTTGCCCCCTTTTGAAGGTATTGAAGAACAAGTCAACCATCCGAAGCAACTCACGCTGATTGCCGAAATCGGAGAAGAAGTCCAGCTTAATCAAAATGTCAAGCTGCCTTGAGTTAATACTCGTTTTCTCATCGAGGTCTTTCAGCAAATCCATAAAGCAGGAATACTTGTTTTTCGCTGCGAGGTCATACAATTCATCGGCAAGACCAGCACTCATATACTTGATTGATGTGAGACCCTTGGCGATGATTTTCCGCTCTCTGTCGAAGAAGTATTCACCTCTGGACAATCCCCATTTAGGCAACGTCACTCGAATACCGACCTTATGGGCATAGCTTGTAATGTCAGCAGTCTTGTCCATATTGTCGCCGAAGATATTCAACGCCGCTGTTAAGAACTCCAACGGGTAATAGTAGCGCAGATAGCCGCAGATATATCCGATAGATGAATAAGCGTCTGAGTGATTCCATGAGAAGCCATACGCTGATGCATCCAGAATAATTTGCAGGAACGGCTTGATGACCTCCTCACAACGCTCTGTGCTCATCTTGTATGCCTTTGAGCAGTAAGCCACAAAGCGTTCTTCAATTTCCGGCAAAAGCTTTTCTGTCCCCTTTTTCTTGGCAATCGCTCGGCGAACGTTGTCTGATTCCGCGCTTGAGTAGCCACAGAACTTGACCAAGAACTGCATGATGGTTTCCTGCATTGCGATTCGTCCTGCCTCTGGCGCAAGAAACTCATTCAGTGCATCAAACCCGTTATCGTAAAACTCGCCCTTGGCTACACTATCACGGAAGCTGGCACACGCAGGTCGGAGCAAACCATTACCAAACGACATCCACTTCAGCATTGAGAAATTTGGAATCTTTGACCGAGCAATATCGAGCGTGGCATCGGACATGAACTGCTTTAGATAATGCTGTGCGCTGTCAGACTCCCATTGGAAGATAAGCGTCGTATCGTCTCGGATACTTCTCCACACATTCATGTCTTCCATATCAGTGTTGTCTGGCGTCAAGCGCTCAATCCCAAGCATTTTACAGGTATCGTTGATGACACCGATATTGTCCAAGCCAAGGATATCAAGCTTGACGTACATCAAGTCGTCCAGTTCTTTCATGTTAATCATGGATACCGGATACTCGGATGTAGAGATACTGCACAGACCAACTGTTTGGTCAATAGGCAGGTCACTGATAAGGACTCCACTCGGGTGTGTACCGATGGAGACGATTGTTCCATTAACGATGTCTACATACTTGAAGACCTCTGGATACTTCTTTCGGATAGTATTCTCATGGAGCTCCACTTCTTTGCAGATGTGGTTTGCCACTTGAAGGTAGTTCATGTCTGCACGGTCTTTATAGAGAGCGCGGCAAACATCACGGATTGCGCCTTTGAGTGCGATGGTATTAAAGGTAATGATTTCTGCTGAACGAATACTCGGCAGATTCATCTTATCTTTAAGCAGGAACCGCTTAATTGTTTCTCTGTCCTTGCCGGAATAGTCCGTGTCAATATCGGCATTTGTAACACGAGACGGGTTCATAAAGCGGAAGAAGTTCAAACCATACCGCATACTGTCCATCTGCGTAATCCCCAAGAGATACGCAATCATGCTACCGGAAACCGAACCACGACCATAACCACACTGGATACCGTTTTGCTTTTCCCACTCACGCAAGTAAGTTTGGAGCAGCATAAAGTCAATTGACTTCGTTGCCTTATAGACATCGAACTCTTCATCGATGGTTTTCTGCAGCTCTTCCTTTGTATGATGCTTGAGCGCATATGGATGATTCTCAACCGCTGTCTGAATCTTGTCGCGGAACGTCTTCTCTGGTTCAGAGTAGATATGTGGGTACTTCGTCCCTCTGTCCAATTCAAACGGCTCGACCATATCTGCCATCACGTTGGTGTTTTCAATGGCTTGCATATACTCTGCTTCTGGAAGCGACCCTTGCTCTCTATATGCAGCGACCAACTCGTCGTAAGTCTTAAACTTTAAGTCCCAACGCTCCTCGCCATCAAACGTAATGTTTTTGGACGCCTGTAAGATGCTTCTGCCTTTTTCATGTTCTGCATTGAGGACGTGTGTATCGGTTCCTGCAATCAAAGGGACGCCGGTACTCTTGCTAAGCAACAGCAGTTTTTCGTTGTAGTTGACCTGCTTCTCATCCATGTGGTGACCGACTTCTAAAAAGCAGCGATGCCTATTTCGTTCAAGGAAATCCAGATAATATTGCTGAACCTGTTCGTCACCTTTTCCGAGAACACCACCGACACAAGCTGTAGTGATGATAATGTTGTCAGATGTCGCAAACAGTTCGTTGAACGTGATTCGTGGAACGTAATAAAAGTGGTTGTCGGTTCTGCAGAAACTCTTAGACACAAGACTGTTGAGCTCTAAGAACCCATCGTAGTTTTTCGCAAGCAAGACACAGTGGTAGTTGTCTCTGATTTTTTCGTCGAGGTTAAGCGTAAGATATGCTTCAATGCCGTGGATGTACTTCATCCCAGCGGCTTCGATAGCACTTTTCTTGTGCCACCACTCGAAAACAGAACCATGCTCTGTAAATGCCATTGCTTTCATGCCGCACTCTTTGGCACGCTCTATGTATTCACCGTACTTTGTAACGGAGTCAATGTTGGTAACACCGTTTGAAAGGTCACTATGCAAGTGGTATAGGGTATATTGATTGCTCATCGCCATGACAGCCTCCCGTCGTAGAGTTTTTTCCAAGTATCTTGACCTCTATCGACAGGACTGTCCTTATCGCCAAGCAAATCTTCCTTGTCCCAAATGTATTCAACATTTACAAACTGCTTCAACCGCTTGATATTGTGGTCGTCCCTGATGCAAACGTCTTTGTCAAGGGCAAAAACCACCCTGCACCCAAGGGAAACCAGCAGTTTCATCTGATTCGGATTAAGATGCGATGTCAAAATCGCACCTGTGTTGTGTACCCCATATGTATCTGCGAGTAAAACTGACTTACATCCCTCAAAAAGGATGATTTCACCTTTTTTCTTGATGTCCTCCATGTTTTCTGCAAGCCCATAGATAGCTTTCAGCTCGCCCCATGCCATAAAGTAGGTGTATTTGCGCAAGCCCTTTTCTTTCCATGCCGGGTCAAGCGTTCTACCGCCTACATTTACGATTTTTCCATCTGGATTCCGTATTGGATAAACCAATCTATCCGAAAAGCTGTCATAGTACACATCAAACTTGTCGAGTGAGTCTTTGGATATGCCCTCGCGCTCCCAAACGGCTAACTTGTCCGGTCTTTTTTCGTACCGCTCCATATAATCGTCTGGAAGCACAGTTGATTTTGACTGCTTCTGCACTTTTTTCGGCGGCATAAACCTCTTGGCGACCTCAACTGTCGCTAATTTTTTTCTGGCAATCACATTGCCATCGACTCCGCTGTAATTCTTCAGTTTTTCGATAGCTTCGGCATAACCACAATTGTCGTAATACCGAATGAATGTCAGTACGTTACCGCCGATGCCCGATGAAAAGTCGTAGAATGAGTTTGTCTCCTTGCGAACGGAGAAGGAGGGGGTTTTCTCATCTTTGAATGGTGACAACGCCCAATATTCTCCGTTCTTTTCTGTGAACTCCGTATATTGCGAGATGTATTCAAGGATATCGACTGATTCAATCAGCTCAGATAGTTCCACCCACACTCCTCCTTCCGTATTTTATTTAATTGTGTTGACTGGTTAAAAAGGTGTCTGCGGAATATGCTGCTTTGCCTGTTCATAGAGGATGTGGTTCCCGTCGAACAGCAAATCTATGTATTCGTCCTGCGTCATCTGCATACCATTACGGTTTACAGTTACGCGGAGTTTCTTGTTGCCACACTCGGCACCATCGGCTTCGATTTCCTCTGGGGTTTTATCGGAAATCATTGCAATGGTTGAGGCATTACGAGCAATCTTTGCACTATCGGCAAGCTTACCGGTAATCGTTGCTTGAGCGGCACCAATACCAGCAATATTCATCTCGCCGCAAATCTGGTTCTTCACCATATCTACAAATCTGCCAAGCTCTTGGTAGCTGTCAAACGCATCGCCCTCGCCTTTGCCCTTAAAGTAATCAACAATAAGAACATCAAGCCCCTGCGTATGCTTAACCTTATTCACAGCCGTAAAAATGCTCTGCTGGTCAAACATTGGAATATAGATATGGGTGAACTTGCGCGTTTTTAACCACTCCTTTGCGTCCAGAATACGCTTTTCCTCTTCGTCGCTGTAATTGCCGGATGTCAATCGCTTGTACTCGATGCCAGATAGGTGTGCCAAGATTCTTGATGTAAACAGTCGAGTGTTTAGCTCACTATCCAGATAGAGGACTGCGTAATCCTGCTTCAGCAAGTCAACTGCGCAATTCAAAAGCATCATACTCTTGCCTTGCTTTTGCTCTGCACCAAAGATAAACAGTTCTCCACGCTCAATGGTCGCATAATCGTTCAATGCAGGGAACTTAAAGGGAATACCTGCGTATCCAGCGCCCTGCCTGCCCTTAATTTCTTCCCAGCATTTATCCACGACATCCTTGTACGGTGGGACTTCATTTGTCGCCGAGAACTCCATCATCACATCATCCAGCATCTTGTAGATTTTCTGCTCGATGTTCTCTTCGGACGGCTGCGTACAAAGCTTCTGACACTCTTTGAGTTGCTGGAAAGTATCTCGCCTAAAAGCTGCATCCATAACATTGTTGACAAGCAGTTTGTACTCCTCAACAGTATTTCGGGTAATGCTATCACTATTGTCCATCAATGTATAGAGCTGGTCGATACTGAGCTCATCCGCAAAACGCCTTGTTGCTTCCTTAGCAGACAGCGCTTGGATAATGTTATACGGGTCAATCGTCGTAATTCCATCTCGTGCAAGAGAACAAATCGCTTGATAGATATAGCGGTTCTCCTCGTTGGTGAAATGGTTCGGCAACAGTTGCTCTGAATAATACGAGAACTCAGGGTGATGAATCAGCGTAGCGATAATACCAGCCTCACTCTCAACCCTTGCCATGTCTTCACTTGCTCTAATAATTCATCACCTCTTTCTCATCAGCTCGTAATACTCACACATATCCTGCATCTCACACAGATGCGTGCATTTGAAAAACTCTACTGATGGTTTGAAATCTGATTCCTCACGAATCTTTCCAATGCTCTTTGCAAGCCATTCTTTAGATTCAGCGTATGCCTGCTCCTTAAACGGCTCTATGATAAACAGCTTATCTCTAAAACAATTGAAGCAAAGACTCTTCGGTGTTTTGCCATACTCTTCTTCAACTGCTGCAGAGTAAATATAAAGCTGCCTTAAATAAGCATCTAACTCTTCATCAGCCTTTGTTGGTTTCGCTCTGCTGCTCCGTGGTTTCAAAATCCTTGACTTATTATCTACGACATATAGGTCATCATCTTTTCTCCCAAGGAAGTCTATGTATCCAACAAACGGAATGCCGTTTACCACGAAGTCAACTTTCTTTTCAACACCAACCACGTCATACGGGAATGGCTGAAGTGTTTTAAGATATTGCAAGCCGCCAGTAAAGTAACTACTGAACACCTTTCTGTTTGGAGCACGCCCCACAACTTCAGTTTTGAAGTCTTGCAAGTACATATCAACAAGCTGTCTTGGTGTCTTTTCACCTTTGTGGTACAACTCAATAAGCTTGTGCATGAAAGTGCCATAGCTCGAAAAGAACATATCCTTACCATGAAACTTCTTTATGTACTTCAAGTACCACCTATAAGGGCAGTCTTCAAAAGCCTTTATTCGTGAGTAGCTCCACACCATGTCATCAATGAGTGGTGCGTAGTTTACTTCTCCCATAGGCGATTACCTTAGAATGGCAACCGGCTGTCATCAATTTCGCCTTCATCAACCGTAGGCTGAGGGTCTGTGGTCTGAGAGCCACTCTCGTCGCCCTCAACTTCAAAGGAGAACATCTTGAAGTTGGTGTACGTCACTTTTTTCTCCTTGTCATACTTCGTTGTGACATCAACGTCCCCGAGCTTAATGCGCTCGCCCTCTTTCAGACAAGCAGCTTTCTTTGCCGCCGCAGTTCCGATGGCAAGAACAAAACCAGAAAAGTCTTGCTCATACTCGTTGGTCTGCTTGTTCTTTCTGCTGACCGACAACCGAACCTTTGTGCTCGTGTCGCTCATGGGAGTCACTTCCCAAACCTTTGCATAGGCGCCTGTACGAAAACCCATAGTGTATCACTCCTCAATCTTAAACGTTTCCTTGAAATCCGACAGAAGCTTTCCTGCTAACACGGATTCCGTAATTGCAAAGTAATTGCCGCCCTTTGCGTATTTGGACACAAACTTTTTAACATCGTCTGTCTTATCCTTATTCGCATTGAGATACGCCTTCAGCGTCTCATCAAAACTCTGAATAATTTGCTCGGCAATCATTTTATCTTCTGCCGTTTCTGCCGCTCTCTGTTTGCTACGGAATGCGTCAGGGTCTGCATCGGGTGTAGCAATATTGAAGAACTTGAGCAGGAAATAGCGGTTCGAATATGTCAGACCAGAGCCGAATGCCTGAGAAGCATCGCTCTGTTGACCAACAAGCGCCCATTCAACGTCGATACGCTCTTCCGGGGTGTCGTTGTTAACCCAAGACCATGTCATATCCGCGCTAACCAAAACCTCGTTATTGTTCTCCTCATAGATGTCACCCTTACCGGTGGTCTTGGTTTTCTTGTATGTATATGGGGACACAATTGTGCTGCCCTGCTTGATGTTGGGAATCAGGGACAGACCATACTTGTCCATAAACACTGAGATTTTTGCGAGAATCTCATCTTCGGAAACATACTTGTAACCGTAGCCACTTTTGTTCTTTTGGATGACCTCCACTTGCTTTCTGATTCTGGCAAGTTTCTGATAAATGTTCATCTGTTCTGCCATTTCATCCCTCCATTAAATATGTTGCCCCCATGTCGGCAAGATGCAGCAGGAGCGCCAGTTTACTGCGCTCAAAAATCTTCCCAATGAAAGCGTTGCCGCCCTTTACTGCGGTGTCCCAACCGCCCATATGAGCACGAATCGCCAAGATTTCTTCTGGTTCAAGACGAATGAAGTTCTGAAGGATGATGATAGACTTATCCGCGTGTTCTCCGCAAGGGAACTTCTCATCAACCTCATAAACCTCTTTCTTATACCACTGTCCAGTCTCTTCGTCCTTGACATTCCGAAAGCCCTTTTTGTAGTAGTTGACTTTACAAAGGTCGTGCATCAAAGAGACGATTGCAATTGTCTCCTCACTGTAGGCACCTTGTAATCCGGCTGCTTCGATTCCAATTTTCAAACAATCATAGACATTGAGGGAGTGTTGCAAAAGCCCACCCTCATAGCATCCGTGATACTTTGTTGAAGCAGGTGCCACGAAGAAATCAGAATGTTCGAGCCAGTCCAGTAACGAATCTGAACCAGCTCGTGTAACTGTCTCTTTGTAGACCGCGAGGAATCTTTCCTTTAATTCGCTCAATGAATCTCCTCCTTAATCAACGCACAACAGCTTGGCGAAGTTCTGCATGATTTTTTCGTTCTTGTCGTGAGTGGTACTGAGGCTGCTGCGAGTATCATTCAACCGTTGCATATATGTATCGATTTCGTCCATCGTAGTCTGGATGTCGCTGTTGACTGCCTGCAGATTATCAATGGTGTTCTGAACCATCTGAACCGCATATGCAGACTCTTCTGTCAGTTCAGCCAGACGCTTTTCCTTTTCCTGCAGCAAATCCAATGTCTCTTGCTTTGTTTTCTTGAAAGCCATATACTCTCTCCTTTCTTTCCAGATTTATACCTAAGCCATTCGGCAATGTATGTTATTTAATTATGTTGATATATGTAAAAGAGAAACCCACCTCAGTGGGAATCCCTTCATTCGCTACGTTAGATTGAAAACGCCAACTTCCAACGCTGGTAGTCTTCCATGTAATCTCGCTCTATGCGATTCTGCTTGTGCTCCAGCTTAATTCTTCCATTGAGCACATAGGTTCGGTCGGATACGAAGTTAGTTGCTGCTTCCGAGAAGTCTATTGGAATGCCAGCTCGTTCTCTATCGTACATTCTGTAAAACAATCCAGACATCCACACCCGGTAGAAGCTAAGTTGTTGCTGGGTGAGCCCTTCTTCAATAGCCTGCGCCGATTTCTTAGACAGAATTGAACGAAGTGTTGCGGTTTTTGTTACCGCACGAATACCACGCATCAATGTGTCGCCCGGAACTCTATCCCGTATAATCGTTCGGGAGTAATTGGGATTCTTATAGCGGAAGCTATTGAGCTCTGCTGCTTTATGGAATGCAGGTAATGCTTCACGATAAAGCGGAATGTGTGTATCCTTATAGGCAATCTCCATGTTGGCGAAGTCGATATCAGATGCTTTCACAAGAAGCGTATCGTCTTCCTTGATACCACCAAAAGCCATCCAATAGTAGCATCGATAGATAACATCAATTGTCTCTTCGCTCTCTTTATCAAAAACTTCATCCAGAACACGCTGGAGGTGGAGTGGGCTTGAAATCATTTGACGCTTAACTTTGGACAGACCTGCCGTCTCAATGCCGAGCATCCCATCGCAAGCATTTGGCACCTTCATAGTAATACACCACTTCACATATTCCTTCAAAATTGTGAGTGACATCCACTGGCTTCTGGCGCGTAACGCGAGTATCTCGTCAATAGCCGGTTGGAGTTCTTCTTTGCTCTTAGTGCATAAGTCTGCATTCCACGAGACTTCATATGGTTCAAACGCCTCAAACACTGTTGTTGCAACGTTGGCTGTGTTGATACTCTTGGTGTAGTCTTTAACGAATCTTGATTTTAACTCCGCATTGTACATAGCGAGCCTCCCACTTTAGTATGTAGCGTTATGCTGGTACAACAGCGTTTAGGGCTGCGGCTTTCTTCCATACAGCAAGCAGCGCTTCGATGTCCAGATAGGCGATTGCGCCTGTCGCCAGCAGGTTTGCTTCTGCAACCTGCTTCATGTATTCCTCGGACAACGTAGTGATGTACTGTCCAAGACGCTCCTTGGACATACGCTCTGGGTTCTCGCAAAGAACCATACTGTCTCTGCGAAGACCGCTGTCTGCTGCTTTGACGATGACGTGCGTAGGCTGATTCGTCTTTTTGAGGGAACTTGTAAGCGGGAGGGCGATGATGTTAGGACTATGTGCGTTCCCCACGTTATTCTGGAAGACAACACCCGGACGCCAGCCGCTTTGCTCACTGCCGCTGCCGCCAAACTTCATCAGATACACTTCGCCAATCTGCGGAACCCGCTCTTTGTTACTCTGAAAACCCAATATGCTAAACCCCTTAAATACAATTATGTTGATGGTTGGAGTATAGCACGCCCAATATGGCAGAGTCAAGTTAATTATATAGACAACATCAAAAAATATTTAACCGGCTAACAGGGTATAGGTGATTTCTTGTTCTTTGTCGTTTCTACCTCCGCAAAAGACTGTGAAAACAGTTCCAATCACAGTCATTTCAGTGTCAATCTCGACACAACGTACTCGGTCAAAACATAAGGTATTTGCTCCAGATTTTAAGCAAATCAGGTTTGGGTTCTCGTATATCAACATAATCGGGAATGACAACTTGAATTTGCATGGGTCTGAAACGCAATACCAACTCTGGTTCTCTGTGTAAAAGGAAATCTGCTGAGGCTTATGGTTTTCACAATACTCTTTAAGTTCCTTGACTGAGACTATCTTCTTCATCCTGTAGTAAAAACCTCCATTGATTTACGAGAAATCCCGTGTTATACTACAAGCGAGTCATTGCTGAGTGGTGTCAGTGATGACTTCGACCTGTCAAGCACGGGTCGCTGCACGCTGTTGTTATGTTGGTATTCATGGCAGTGTGCGTTTCGTGGTAGCTCGTCTATACTGGCGAGCTACCTTTTTACCATTGACAGAAACAGTTGTTTATGTTAAGCTGTCAGTAGAAACAGTTGTTGCGGTTTTTATGCTACCACAAACACAGTGGTCTGTCAACATCAAAACTTGAGCTTATTTTTTGGAGGACTTTAACATGGACTTCGGACAGAGGCTGAAGAGCCTTCGTGTAGAACGGAACCTCACTCAGCAAAATCTTGGGGATGCAGTAGGTGTTTCCACCGTTACAATTCGTGCTTGGGAACGCAACACCAAGAAACCCGCAATGGATGCATTGCTTTCTCTCGGGCGTGTTCTCAACATATCGATGGACACCTTGCTCGATTTCCACTTAAACAATGCACCAAACTACACTTTGGTTCTTACTTCTTCCGAAAGAAAACTTCTGTCCAGCTATCAAAGTCTTGACAACTATGGGCAAAGAGCAGTTGATGCAATCTGCGCACTTGAGAAGGAAAGGGTTGATGCCACGAAGAAGCCTCGTGTTATTCCAAAAGTCATCGATTTGCAGCAGGTTAAGAGCGAGCGCTACATTCCTCGCTATACCACTCCCTCTGCTGCCGGTAGCTCCGTACCTCTCGACGGGGTTGACTTCGAGATGATTCTTGTGGATAGCTCCGTGCCAGAAGAAGCAGATTACGCCGTTGATATCCAAGGCAATAGTATGTATCCCTACATCCATGATGGCGACATGGTGTATGTAGAAAAAGACGCCGAGCTCACAATTGGAGATGTCGGCATCTTCTGTGTTGACGGTGCAATGTATTGCAAGCAATACTATCTTGACGATAATAACAATCTGGTTTTGGTTTCTGCAAACCCAGAGCTGCGCCATACGAACATCTTCGTCTCGGCGGATAGTGGACGCTCTGTAAAAGCCTGCGGCAAGGTACTGTTGAAAGAAAAAATTGACCTTCCAGATTATTTGTTTGAGGACTGAAAAAGTAGGGCGTAAGCCCTACTTTTATAATTCCCAATGAATATTGCCTGCTCCATATTTCCCGATTGAAGGAACAACAAATTTGTTTGGCACGCCGTACTCTTCTACAGCTTTTGCACACCAGATAAGAACATATGCCGTTAATGGAGAATCGGCAGAAATACCACTCGACATTACGCTCGGACTATAAGACGCGCTTCTATCTGCATCATAGTCCAAAATCTTACCGCGCTTTGCCATCATAATCCTGAGTGCATTCTCCGAGTTCTTCATGCACATTTCTTTCTGAACTTGCTCGTGATATTCTGGTGACCATCCTGCTTTTGGTTTACACCAACGCTCTTTTGGAAACAACTCACTAAGCTGCTTACCAGAAAAGATGCTCTCATATACAGGAGCGACTTCTTTAGAAACCTGTTCTTTGTTTTCTGGGTTCTGGATATAGTTTTTCAACCGCTGCTCAAGGCTACAGTCTGTCACTACACTTTTCCACTCAGAAATCTTCTGCTGCTTCTTGTCATACTCATCCCGAGTATTCTTCACTGCGGATTTATCCGACCCAAATTTAATGAGCAAGATAACTCCAAGAATCACAGCAATCACAAGTTCCATAAAGCCACCACTACATCAGCCTAATGCAGACTGGATATGTCCTTTCGCATCGTCTATCTTTTCGAGCGCATCGCTGAGACTATCAACCGCGTCTTCCATACGCTCAAACTTTTCTGTTCCTTGCAAGTTTTCAGGATAGTTGTCCATACAGTCTTGCTCACTGTCGCAAACTGTTTCCACAATGGATGCAGCACTGCTTAACATTTTCAAGGCGTCTCTTAGCCGCCCTCTTCTTTTTTCATTCACTCATACGCTCCCATACATTCGAAATGTTCAACTCGATTTTGATGAACTCCCGACCATGCTTTGAAAAGCTAAAAGAGTTCAGTTTTGTAATGAGGTCGAAGAACCCGTTAGTTCTTCCTCCGTGAAGCTCAAGCTCGTCACAAACGATAACAATACGAAGTGTCTTCGTTTTCTCTTCGATATCTGCATGGACACTTTCGCATTCAATTTCAGATACCAGCTCGTCTACTCCGTCGCAAACCTCATCGATTTTCAAAAGCATCTCTTTGGAAATTTTATAGTCGTTTCCAAAGACCTTAGAACCATCGTCAATTAACTCCATAATAGAGTCTTTGCAAGTTGTGTACTCCATTCCAGCCTCCTCTTATTCAATCGGTTTCGTGAGACCGTGGAATGTAAATGTCAAACGAACTCGGTTCTTAACCAACGGATAAACCTCCATGTTGTTTGCAAACTCTGCCACTCTCGCAAACCACTCTGGTTTGTCAAAAGCCAGCACTTCTCCCTCAACGCTGATGCTTCCCATCGTTTTGAACGGCGTATTCAATTTATAGGAAATTTCAACATCAGAATCCCGCGTAATATACTTTAGTACCGCATGAGCAAACTGCATCTGCTGCAGCTTAATTGGATTCAAAACCGTTGTCTTTTCTTCATCCGCTGAAACATCATCCTTAACGCTATTGACGAACTCGTCCATTGCGTTTTGCAGTTCCTCATCAGACATAAACTTCAAGTCAAAGCTGTTATCCATTTGACCACTCCTTTAATTCAATTCTATCACAAAGATGCAGATTATCAAGGCAAATCAACCAAGATTACACACAATTTCAACCTCTCCAACTGCATTATCGCCCAAGATATGTACTAAAGAATTTGCAATCATACTGACATCAATTCTTCCATTAAAGCATAGTGAAAAGCGCTTCATATCCATACTCTGTTTGGAAGCTGCTTCGTCCAACTTGGTAGCTGGTACATCTTCTGCTTCTACTTCGACACCCTCATCAGGTGTTTTCCCGTGCAGCAATTCATCCCACGCATCCTTTTGTGCTGTACTCATAGAGTGACCAACTGGGAACTTGATATTCAGCTTGTTCATCTGGATGTGCCGTCGAATCGTAAGCGGTTGTACCCCAAACATGGCGGCAAAACTCGTTGCATTGGCGCCATAGTTCTCCATCATATGTCGTAGGTACTCTTCTTGCATTGATGTAGTCAGTGCTTTGAATTCATCCCATGTAATTGGTTGGTTCAAGTTAACGGTCACAACTTTCCCATTCCTTTCTTTCCACTGTTTCTGAGTCATGTGGTCTGTTGACATTGAGCATTTCTTGCTCTTGCTCCCGCACTTGCGGTACTTCGCTTGCTGTGCAAGGCGCTTACGCTGCCAGCAATCATACTCAAAATCAGACATCATTGTGCACACCTCATCTTCTTTGAAACCTCGAGCTTGTCCTCAAGTTCTTTTGGGGTTCTTGCTTTCCCGAGCTTCTTAAACTCACCATCAACAAGCTCATATAAAAAATAGAACTCGCGGCTCTCTTTGCTGGTGAGAATGAAGCAAAGCTCATGCTCAGCATTATAATATCCTACCCAAACTCTTTCGCCTTTGGGGTATTTGAGTTCATCCAAGAAGCTCCACCGCCCTCTGCATCAAAGCACTGTGTTCGTTTTCTAAAGCCCCTGAAATCACTTCATCTAAAAGGCTGTTAAGGATTTCGCCAACACGTTTTCCTTGTTCAACGCCGAGACTCATAATATCTCTGCCATTGATTTGCAGGTCTTTTAATGCAAAGCACTGCTCAGCCTCCAAAACCTCAGACATGATAGAGCCGAGCGCGATACATCTTTCGATTCTGGACTCCTGAGTGCCCTCTGCATGGGCAAGAATATCAGCCATCCGTACATCCAAAAACTGTGAAAACCGGTGTTCACCGAGTTTGTGCAGCCATTTGCGGACTGTGCGGGGCGTTGGTTCAATCATTGTGTCGTGATAGAGCACAAGCTCAAGAACTTCTTGCTTTGTCTTATTATCGAACCGCAGTCTATCCAAAACTTGTTCTGCAATATCGCGGCTTGGAACTCCATGCCCGTGGAAGTGCCCGCCATTTTCATCTTCGGTATAGCATTGGGGCTTCCCGATATCATGGAGCAGCAGAGCAACCTTGACGGACACATCAGTGCCCCTATAGTTTGCAACAGCGTGTGCAATATGCTCGTACACAGTGTATTGGTGGTACTTGTTGTTCTGTTCAAAACCAATGCAAGGCTCCATTTCTGGAATAATCGTTGCAATAACATCAGCGAAATCCAACAGTACATTTAAGATACCGTCACCGAGCAACATTTTACAAAGCTCGCCATTGATTCGCTCCGCAGCAATGCGTTTTAACATCCAAGCGTCCTTGTGGATAGCAGCGGCTGTCCGTTCTTCGATAGAGAAACCATAAGTCGCTGCGAATCTCAGAGCTCGCATAATGCGAAGCGCATCTTCTTCAAAGCGTTCATCAGGATTACCGACACAGCGAATAACTCCTGCTTGTAAATCGTCTCTCCCGTGGAACGGGTCAATCAATCCAGCGCTGTTGTACGCCATAGCGTTGATGGTGAAATCTCTGCGAGATAAGTCCTTATAAATACTCTCGGTAAATTCCACATAGTCAGGATGTCTCCCGTCTGTGTAACTTCCGTCAATTCGAAACGTTGTGACTTCATACTTTCCAGCAGTATCCATGTCAACTGTTACTGTTCCATGCTGCAGCCCAGTGTCGATTGTCTTTGTACCACGACGATGCATTAGTTCTTTAACCTCGTCCGGTGTAGCAGAGGTGCAGATATCCCAGTCTTTCGGTTCTTTTCCAAGCAGACTGTCTCTGACGCATCCGCCGACCACATATGCTTCATGGTTTTCATATCGGAGATTCAGCAGAACTGCTCGCGCACCTTTAGGGATAGAAATCTTATGCATCAATCGCCCTCCTGTTTACACTCACGACGAATTCCTCAACTTTCTTCATATCCGGGGTCTCTGGGAGGCTCGTGTTTTGCTTTGCGTAATTGAGTCGTTTCTCAAAGTCAGAAACCATTTCAAAGAACTCTGGTCTGTACGTCCCATCTTCCAGTTGGTAATCGCCTTTGCGGATACTCATCAGAAGGGGCAGGTCGTCACCACGATATGTGACAATATCCTCTTTCTCCAGAATATCCAAGCAGAGAAGATACAAACGAATAAGATGCATCGCGTGTTTGTTCAAATGCTCGTCGTCCTTCTTGTGGTTCCTGTGATTGAGCTTCTCATACGTCCCGATAACATTCGTCAGGTCGTTGATTACACTATTGAACTCTCTGACCGGATACTTTTTAAGCTGGATATCTGCAAAAATCTCACGGTCTAAATCCTCTCGCGGGCTCTCATCTGTATAGAGAACAATGCTGCCGTTTTCAAAAATCGTGTATCGACTCTCAAATGATTTAACGGCGCCTTTCATAGAGTTGAGGATATGCTCCTCTCTTCTTGCCTGTGATAGCCTATCTCGCGCAAGAGCATTTTCCAAACGCCGAAGCTGCTGATTCGCATAACCTCCAAAAGAATGGACTGCTCGCTTAGACAGGAACATCTTCCTGTTGGCAATCATTTCTCTGCCAATGTCTGAGATATAGAAATAGTGCTCCGGCTTACACCCAAGCATTTCAATCGTATTTGGGTTACAATTTAGAAGCAAGCTCACCAGCTTATTGAAAGCGTAGATTGTCGTATCCGTTTGTGTATTAACGACCTGCTCGAAGCTTGTCAGACCAAGCAAATCAGATTCGCTGTTCAACGCACATCCTCTCACATCGACATCGGATGTTTCAACATTTGTTCCATAGGAATAACTGCCACCAAGTGTAAGAAAAATAATCTTGCTTCCGAGGTGCTCGTTTGTTCTAAGGAAATCATAAGCAGAACTGTTGACCATCTCTTTGATTTGCTCAATCGTCATAACCTTACTCCTTTTCTTCTCTCACCCTGAGCGTTGAAATACACCCAGCTAAAATCTGTGCGGCTCTTACGGCTTCATCAGCCGTGTTTTTCTTTGAGAACGAAATTCTGATGGATGCCCGAGCTTCATCTTTGGACAGCCCCATCGCAGATAAAACATGGCTTGGTTCTGCTTCGTGACTTCTACACGCAGACCCAGCAGAAACACAAACTCCCTTACCATCCAACATGAGCAAGAGCGTCTCGCCGTCAACGCCATCCATTCTCAAGTTAATCGTCTTTCCGGGTGTAAGAATCGACATACCATTTACATGGACGCAGCCTTCATCGCCCGTATCTTTGAGCGCTTCATTCAGCGCCATGAAAAATCTCTGTTTCAATGTAGAAACCCACACCGTATCTTCGTGCAAGCTCTTCGATGAAATCTCACAAGCCTTTCCGAGTCCTACGATGCCAGCAACATTTTCTGTTCCACCTCTCAGTCCGAACTCTTGCTCCGAACCACCATAAACAATGGGTGCAAGCTTGGACTTATCCTTTGCGTACAAAGCTCCAACGCCTTTACAACCATGAATCTTATGTGATGACACCGAAAGAAAATCGCAACCGATTTTCACCACATCAATAGGATAGCACCCTGCAGCTTGCACGCAATCTGTGTGGAACAGAATCCCACGCTTCATGCAAATCGTTCCAATGTCTTCGATTGGGTTGATTGCGCCTGTTTCGTTATTCGCAAACATCACAGACACAAGCCCCGTATCTGCCCGTAATGCGTTCTCAATGACAGCAGGAGAGACCCTGCACTCATTGGATACCGGAATATACTCTACATGAAACCCGTCTTTTATAAGCGATTCTGCGGCTCGTAGGACGGAATCATGCTCAACTGCCGATACCAAAATGTGTGTTTTCCCAACACTTTTCAGGTAGTCCTTCAATCCATGAAAGACTAAATTGTTTGCTTCACTCCCACCGGATGTAAAAATAATTTGTTCTGGCTCTGCATTGATTAAAGCTGCCACTTGCGCTCTGGCTTTCTGCACAGCCTCATTCGCAGCTCGTCCAAACTTATAGAGAGTTCCTGCATTACCGTACTCTGTTGTCAGATACGGCATCATTGCATCAAGAACCCGCTCATCCATTTGTGTAGTGGCAGCATTGTCCAAGTAAATCACAAGTGACCACTCCTTTTGTTTTATATGATGCACTAATACCACTCATCAAGCGCCTTTCAAAGCCTTGTGGCACAAGTGATTCAAGCCGTCATTTATTTCTAACAGCCTCGTTATGCGAATTTGCAGCGATGATTTCATCAAGCGTCCGAGGAGTGTAATCCATCCACGGCATCATCACCCCGACATTGAACATTTGGCAGGGTTTCGTGTACAGTTCCTCCATCAGATACTTGTCGTGTTCCATCATGTTCCATTCGAAGGAATTATGGACATGACCATACAGGTGGAAGGAGCCATAAAAGTGATTCTTAAAACATGGAATTGGGTAGTGGCAAAGAATCACTGTTCGCCCATTGTCCTTCACTTCGAGATACTCTGTGACTTTAACAAACTCTCGTAAGAATTTGTTGTCATTGCACCGGTCATGGTTCCCCTTAATCAGAAACTTCTGTCCTTTTAAGGAACGCAAAATCGGAATAGCATCTTGTGCCTTACACCAAAACATATCTCCAAGAACGTACACGGTGTCGCCCGGAGAAACCACAGCATTCCACCGGTCAACAAGAGCCTCGTCCATCTCCAGAAGTGATTTGAACGGACGATTGTCAAAGGCAATCACGTTTGCATGACCATAATGCCAATCTGAAATGTAGAACTGTTTATTGCTTTGTTCTTGCATTTTTCAACTCCTCGATTCTGTTTGCCGCAAGAACAAGCAGCCACTTAGGAACACGGCTTTCATCTCCCATTCGCCCCGGTGCAAGCGTTGTTCCGTATTGACGGAGGAGAATGACCACTTCGTCATCCAGAATCTGTTTGGCTACGTCGTGCAAGATTCCGATTGCCTGTAATTTTTGCGGCTCGTGCGACTTTCTTTTGAGGTACTCCGGCTTACTTGCTGGGCATTCATAGCAAGAATACATCTCATAAATACCACAGCCACCGTCTTTATAGCAACTCATATTTTTCCTCCTTAGAACGGAAGGTGTTCGTCTTGCTCAACACGAATAAGCTCCCGAACCCTTAACAAAAACTCTTCCTCATCCAGAGCTTGGATGTCTTGGTATCGTAGGTACTCAATCAATTCATGGACAGCCGTCGTCAGTGCTATATCGATTTTGTTTTCGACATCTGTCTGCTGGCTAAATAGTTCTTCCGTGTGTCGTCTGTTTTGTTCTATTGCTGTGCCTAAATCTCCTCGCGTATTTTCGAGGCGACATTCTAAGCGACCAAGCTTCTCATAGATATCGCAAATACAGGTGGCAACTTCAACCGGTGTCATATCCATTTCTCAACATACTCTCTTTCTTGCGAGAAAATGGGAGACTCTCGGTCAATAACCCAACGGTTTCTGAAAACTTCAACCGTTTCAGTATTATTGAGAACAGGGACGGTCTCTCTAACTCTTGTTTTGTAGCAAGCCGAACCACGCTTACAGTCAACAGGAAAGTCATTCCAGTTGATTCCGCAGTCCTTCCAGAGCATATCTTGAATAACGTTACAGCTTTTACCATGAAGCTCTTTCTGGCTAAAGTTTGCCTGTCCAACTGCCTCGATACTGTTGCGGGTTGCATCTTGCTGACGCCAAATCAGGCAGTTGCAAACTTCGTCTTTGGGAATAGAAAAAACTCTGGCATCAAACATGGCTGTACCCATCTTTGCGACCAGAGTTTCAATGTACTTATTTGTGCCATTGTTACTGTTGCGCATTGCTTCGGGGAAGTTCTTCCACAGCTCAGCAGTATAGGCATTTGAAAAAGCAAGCGTAGCCATCGAAGCGGAAACGCTGCACATCTTTTGGATGTTGTATCCGAACCATGCATCCGTTGTGATTGTTGCATAGTCTGTAAGCACCAACGTGATTTCATCTGACTGCGTATATCCGAAAACACAACCCTGAATGTTTTCACACAGGTACTTCATTGTATTTTGCATCGTTGTCATCAAGATGCGGTCAAACGGCTTTTCCATACCTCTTGTAAATGTATGAAACGCCTTGCCATCCACTCTAATAATGGTTGGAATCCGACGGGTCAGATAATTGCGAGCGATATTCTCGTAACCTTTCATTCTGTCGCCGAGTGAATCATATTTCTTACTCAAATTGGTTCACCTCCAAAATATGTATGCAGGCTTGGCACCTGCAATTATGATGCGAAGTATCCAGACGGCATTTCAACAAATGGATATGCCGGAGTGGGAATCAGGCACAGACCCGTTTCTGTGCAAGCATTTGGTTGATTCATGTCAGTTGCTTGTTTGAGGTCGAAGATGATGACGCCCTCATCTGCAAAGCGAACGCCCGGTGCCTTTAACGGAACATTCATCTCGACACCAATACCGGCTTTTACAAGTGCCGTCAGCGCACGATTTCCAACCGGAATCATCCTCTTCTTTGGCTTTCCGTCTTTCATAGAATCCGACGTAAAGAACTTCATTGCGTTCGGTGTTTCTTTGGCACAGGGCTGCAATGCAATTTGTGTTTTGTCTCTGCTGATGAACAGCCGCACAAATGGCGGATAGCCAATCTCAGAAGCCGTTGCAAGGTTAAAGGAGATGCGGTTCTTCAGGATTCGAACCTCTGCAATACTGAATGTACGAGGGACGCCAACCACATCAAAGTTGTCTAAGATACTCATTGTTTCCATCCTTTCGAGGTTTAATTACAAAGAAGCCATCCAATATCCGAGGGACATCAGATGCAGACAAATCTGCCACCTCATCAACTGATGGAACCGGGACAACATTTTCGCCTTTTAGAATCTGTTGTACTTCAAGCCAAAGCGCTCTCGGAATAATTGCCTTGTGGTAACCTTGGATAAAAAACTGGTTGGCACGCCCGTCATTCCGAATAGAGCGATGCGAAAAGATATCTACGGTAACGGTTTTCTGCATCAAAACGTCACCAGAATATTTCTCATTTGTCAAAATTGTTTTTACCGTAGAGTATGTCCATTGACCGCCCCGTGGAGATGGGATACCTTGCTGGTTTAGGATGTAACAGATTTCGGGAATCGTTCTGTCATCGTAGAACATTTGATAAATCAGCCGCACGACATTCGCTTCGGGCTCGTAAATCTCCAGCAGTCGTTTATCTCTGGTGTACCCGTAGAGGTCTGCGAGTTTTGGGAGCCCCTTCTCGAATCTTTTCTGGAACCCCCATTTCACGCTCTCAGACTTCGCTTCCGATTCACCTTGTGCAATAGCAGCCATGACGACCATCAGAAGCTCGCCGGTCTGCGTCAAGGTATTGATTGCAATATCCTCGAAGTAAACAGCAACCGGCTTATCCAGCGCCTTGAGCATACGCACAGTGGCAACACAATCAACGACGTTGCGTGCGAACCTTGCAATGTTCTTCACGATAACCATGTTGATTTTACCCGCTTTACAATCATCAATCATCCGTAAGAAATCCGTGCGTTTCTTTACGGAAGTCCCGGAAATCCCTTCATCGGCGTAGATGTCATAAAGTCGCCAGCCCGGATGCTTCGACACATATTCTTTGTAATACTGGCACTGCAACTCATAACTTGCGAGCTGGTCTTTACTGTCCGTACTGACCCTGCAATATGGCGCAACCATCAATGGGTCTTCTTCGCTGTGCTCAGTAGTCTTTTTAATCGAAGCGGGAATACACTGGACTTGTGCGCTATGCTCATAAGCATCGCGTATCTCATTTTGCTTATTTGTTTCCAAACTTGTGTCACCCCTTTCGAATATGTATGTTAGTAATATAGGGTGACCTATCGTGATGCGGGTGAGGATTTGCACCCCACATGACCTAACAGAGCATCGGTCTCCATCGCTTTTCCGGGCGACATCCGAACTGTAATTTGTAAGCGTCTACCTATTCCGCCACCGCATCATTATTATCTCAGCGTATTAAACAAAGGCACCGTCGGTGTTTGCACCGGAGCGCCTTGCTCGACAGCAAAAATTTTCCAATCAAAGTTCTTGCCATACCGTTCTGCCCATGCGATATCATCAAGAACTACGGCGTTATCATTCAGGTCTTCGCCTTCAAGATAAGACTCCTTGACTTCGTCGGGGGAGATATCGTAAACCTCAGCAACACGTCGGCACATCTCATCATGTGCTGCGTCGTGCGTATCGAAATACTCGGGTTCGGAGATTTCTCGCTCCATTACTTCAATCAGCATATACTTCATAGCATTTTCTCTTTATAAAACTCAGGTTTTATTCGTAACATACGAACACATGACCCACGAAATCGCCACCGCCGATGAGATATGAACCAACATATTTCAGTTTGTCCTTCTCATCTTCTCGGATTTCCTCGCCAGTCATCTTTGTCACAACCTTCATCGGGCATGTCTGGTTTTCGGTGTCAACCATGCACCAAAGGCAAGGTCGAATCATGTCTTGAACATCCACATGAAGAACTTGTTCGTTGCATCTTGCAACGCGGTCATCGAAGTACAGCATCGGGATATTGATTACCTGTTCTGCTGTAATCTCCAATGGATACTTGTAGATTACCCTCACGTTTGCCTCCTATAGATTTAGAGATTCCAAAAGTCCTCGTTGCGGCGAGAACTCTTTATACAATTCGACCTCCTTGGTCAGCCGAGCCAAGATTGCTTCTTCCTTGACCGCGTATCTTCCCAAGTAAACTTTCTTATGGTTATAAGTAATGCTGGCAACCCACTTCTTACGTTCTTTGTCGAAGTAGACGCCAGCGACACCGGATGTATTGCACGAATACAGGCTGCGATTCCTGTCGTTCTCAGAACGCTCGCAACATCGCAAGTTTTTCTTCCTGTTATCCGCTTTGTTTTTGTTAATGTGGTCAACACATTGACCGGGTTTCGCGTGCATCACAAGTCGGTGGAATCGGACAAAGCGTCGAATACCATTATAGAAGTAACTGCTGACAAGGTAACCGTCCTTGTCGCAATACCAACTGTCGCGTCCCTTTATGAGCGGCAAGTCCTCCAAATCGAATAAGAACTCGCTTGTCTTTATCCGAAGAACGCCGTATGTGTCGTGAAGTTCAATCTGCATTGCTTCGTCCAAGAGTAGCCGGGGGTTCGGCTAATTGTCTGTCGAGTATTCCTTTTATGGAATCCGCGCTAATTCGAAATGATGTGCATCCAATGCTGTTAAATTTATCTACGATGGCTTCGTCAATAAAGTCATCACATTGCCCCTCATCTGGGACTTCAAACCTGCACACTTTTTTGTGTAAGCATTTATCACATAACAATTATCCCCACCTCTTCACTGTAACCGCTTTCCGCATCGGTCGTTTTTCTAACTCCCTCAACCGATGTGCATAAGCATTGGTCGTAAACCAGAACTCACGAGCGTTGCTTGCAATGCGAGTGAGTAAAAGGAAAACCGCCCGCGTAGCGGGCTTCTGGTTTACGAGCATAGTGCCGAATTCTTACTTTTGCCTTTGGCGAAAAGCTGCTGAAGGAAATATGTATAACAGCAAATCTACAAAGCGGTCGTTGTCTACACCCATTCAGAGACAGTCCAGTATGTTAGACTGCCGTCCTCTTCATACTCATATTTTGAAATAACTTCATCCACAGAATAGTAATCACCATCCGCTGGGATGAGATTCTCACCGTCCCAAGAGCAATAACCAACAAGCAATCCCTGTTCAATTCTCTCACTGCTTAGATACGGCAAAAGGCTTTCTGGATAGTTGGTTCTAACCATGATTTCAACTGGATGGCTCGGAAGAATGTCCTTGACTGTCATTTGAACCCTCACTTTGTCGGTTGACTTCTCTTGTTAATTACTCCATCGATATGTCCAACTTTAATGAATCCTTCTGGCTCGTCCAACTCAATCGCATATCCGTTATTGATTTTAATGAACGATACGCCATCCACAACCCACAGGTCGCCGAAGCATGGATTCAAATAAATGTCACCATCTTGGTATCTCGCGCTCTTGTGTTCGTTGCGCTCAGCCACAATCACACCTCCAATCGGTCGTCTTCCGCCACCACATATATTCCCATTGTCAGCTTAGCCCGTCTACAAAATCCCACTCGATATTGTAGCGAACCTCATTTTGTTTTGTGTTCTCCGCAATCCATGACTTGATTTCCGCATCAAAAAGCGGTCTATTGATGTACGATAAGACGTTCTTCATGGACTAACTTTTCGCACTAACCCCGTTCTGAACGAGATATTTTGCAATCGCTACAGGGTCAAGTGTCTGACATCCCATGATAAGTCTGGTGATGGTTGTCACATCATCAGCCGGGGTTCGCTCCGCTTCGAAGTTATAGAAGTCTCTTACGATACACTCACTGCGATTAACGCCAGAACAAGTTAATTCATTTTTGCAAAAATCGCACTTTCTCATGTTGAGACCTCCTTGTCACATATCGGACAGTATCCTGTGGTTTCGCCGGATTGTATATTCACATGGTGCCCACATCTTGGACAGTGAGTAATTTTATCTCCCGTCTCTCTTTGCAAGAACTTTTTAATGCAGCCTCCGCAATCATAACTGACCCTGCAATTGTTTCCGCAGCAATCACCATCTCTTACAAAAGCGCAAAGCACATTCTCGCAAGTATCACCGCCACAAAACTCTATCAGCTCATCGATATTCATATTGGCTATTTTTCTCTTAATTTCCTCGAAATTAGTCATCCTTTATCCAACCGTTTCTCATTAGGATTTCAGCTATTTGGGGTGCACTCCAATAGTTCATTGGGATGGATGCTAAAAACTGTGTTAATTCGCCAAGCTGTTTGTGGTCGATTTCTCCATCATTGTTATTGGGTATTCTTACTTTCTCAGCCATAAAATCAACCTTTCATCCATTCGTGTATGAATTTAATTGCCGCGCCTTCACTTTTTTGTTCTGCATTAAACTCCATGTCGTCGAAACCAAGCTGCTCAAAAATACATTCTGCCATAATCTGCAACGCTCCACGAAAACCGTAGTCAGCAACCATCTGTTCCAGAGAAGCATAGTATGAGGAGCAGTATGTGCAAATTTCGTCCAGAGTATAGTCCTGTAGGTCAACAACAGCGTGACACACTATATAATTCCCAAACCATTCTCTGTACTCGATGTAGCTGTATCTTGTATCCGTCACCTTTGCCATATGCTGGGCGCAATCTGGGTCTGTGCAGGTATAGTTGAGCTTCAGTTTCTTCATGTCAGCCGTTTACCTCGTTTACCAGCGATTCCAGCATATCTTTTAGCTCTGTGTCGTCTGGCATAATGACATCGTAGTTGAACGGGAAGAGGCGCTTGATGCCAAGAACCTGTTCCTTATTGGAATAGACGACCTCGGTCACCGAAACCATACACATTTCCATGTACTTCTTTGTAAGCTCGTCTTTTGTATCGCCAACGACTTTGAACCAATAGTCTTCATACTCATCATCCATATGGTCAAAGATAAAATCTTCTCTCTTCATAAATTCTCCTTCCGCTCATTCTCCAACTTGTTTATCCGATGTGCTATAAACAAGTTCTTTTCGTAGCTCATCCTTCAATCTGCGCTTAGCCAACCGCTTGTTGGACTTTTTGGCTTTTGCCCACCCATTGTGGTTGTTCGCCCAGCAAGCATATCTGTGGCTGAACTCAGACTGCCAGCCGAGTTTTCCTTTATAAGTGTTAGCCTTCTTCATAGTTCACATCACATTTCTGCTCTGACCCGCATAAGGATTTTACCAAGGCGATTTTCTCCAACGCCATCACAGACGCCCCAGATGCGGTCGCCCCAAGTATTGCCTTCAATGAGTTCGGCATCCTTGGTCGCAACAAGCTTGTCTGCCAAATCAGGATTCTGTGAGAACTTTGCCTTGCAAATCTCATACATAACGGTATCTTTGACCGCCTCCCAGTCACCACGGAGCTTAACCCTACGCCCAAGCCTCTTTGCCTCTGACGGATTCAGACGGCAAAACTCAGTCATACGTTCTGGGCATTTAGCCGCTTGAAACGCCGCCTCGTTATTCTCAAAACACATTCCGTTGTAGGTAACTGGTGCCGAGTAGAAGTTACTCAGAAAATAATACTCACCTCTAAACTCGCTGATACTTACTCCCATGTTATACCTCCATCATTTTGTATCGATATATACAGAGCATATGTCCGGTTCTTTTGTCGTCAGACGCTGTGCCAACCACTCTTTCCCGATGAACTTATCGAATAGGGAGCACGTTACCATGTCGGCATTAACTTCTCGTACAAATCCAACCGGTGTGTAGTCCACAAGGACTGGGATTCCCACTGTTGATTGACTGTATGAACCATCGTTCTTAAAAAATATATCCATAGCGGCTTAGCTCCGCCAGCATTTCAGGTCTTCGTCCCACCACTCCGTAGTTGTGTACGGTGACTTTTTGCGGTAAGTTATCCTGTGCAGATAGTTCCGTCCACAGTGATGGAATTCTTCAAAGGCACGCTCTTCATCCGGGAAATATGCAACATTGCTGTACGTTGACCCGGAGCCAAGGATTTCTGGCTCCTCAATACCAGTTTCATAAAGCACCCTACAATCAGAGTCGGTGTCTTCCTCCTCGTCGAAGTCGCAGTTCTCTTCATCGAGCTCATCGCTGTCTGAAATGTACTCAAGTTCGCCAAGGTTAATCTCGTCAATATGTTCTTTGGCATATTTGATTGCCTCTTCAAACGTCAGTTCGCGTGGAACCATAATGCTGCTGTTATACACAGCCATACATTGGACGGTCACATTGAGCTTCCGCATATTTTTATTCTCCATTAGTCAACCTCCCACGCATAATCGAAATGTCTCCGGTACGAATTTCCTTTACGAACGTCGCCCTTATAGCGTCTGATTTTTCTATTGGAATATGCCTTCCAAAACGTCTGCCTGTTTGAGTTCTTGGGGTACTGGATGTAACTTCCGACCGGCTGATAAACGCCGTCTTTCCAACCCCAGTCTGTATAGCCGATACCTGACTTATATCCGTAGGTCATAATACGCATCAGCTTTTCTTTCTTCTGTTTGCGCATCTTGCGCCGATATGCTCTCCCGGTTTTTCTCGGTTCACACAGTTTGCCCTGCGGCTTGTCCGCCTCAAAAGCATCGCTACAATAACCACTGATAAAAAATTCAGTCTGGACTTTATCGCAACCGCAGTATTCAAGCTGCGGTTCGTAGCCACCCTCTCTTGCAACCCTGACCCTATGCTCAATGCCTTCACAAATCGGGCATTCATCGCAAGTAAACTTTCTTCCATAGAACTCAAGCATGATTGACCTCCTGCTGAAAAGTCTTACTGCTTCGTCAAGATGTACTCCGTATTTGCTGTTTGGATGGTAATTGTGTCTTCGCCGTTTCCCCACGGAGTAAAATCCAAAACAGTAGATGTATGTAGGCAATGATACCGGTCGTCATAATCGGGCAAATACTTGATAAAGCCACGCTCTCCGGCCTCCAAGTAAACAACGTATGCCTTTCGACCGAGCACCTCGTCATGCAATGGATTTGCTCTGCCGTTTTTGCTCTTAATCGATGTAATCGTGTAATAAGCCGCTGGGACATATGTCCTGCTTAGCTCATATCCCTTCCACAAATCCATAATCATCCTCCATCAATTGCAGTTTCGTCCGCGCTCCTCGCTTTGCGCTGGCGTGTCTTCCTTTTTGCTTCTTCTCTCCGAACTCTTTTACATATTCACGGTTCGCCTTACACTGATTGCAGTTATTTTTTTGTTTGCAGAACCAGCACCCGTCTTGCCCCCACCAAAACCAGTCTGGCATTGATGGTCTTGGTTTTCTTTTCGCCTTACCCACAATTATGCCTCTCACAAGGGAACGGACAACTATCGCACTGCGAATAGTCACAAGCATTTTCATAGTCGCACAGGCAAAGACACTTCAACCAATATGCAAGACCGCCAATGACTGCTGCTGTTGCCAGTGCAAACAGAATTGCACGAAAAATCATGTCCATCACCTCACCAGCAATCGTAGTCAGTAATGTTTTTTTCTTCGCCGCAGACAGGACACTTAATTGTAATCGCCGTTCCAATGCCTGTTCCGGTCAGCTCGTACAAATACTTGCTGCCATTCTTACATGACTTGTAGTGACTGTCTCTGAACGCTCTTTCTGCTTTCTTCTCGTTATCTGACATCTGGCATAAGGAGTGGGTGCGATTATACTCAGCCAGCTCAACTGCCTTTCGAATCTCTTCGTCCTTATTCCATTCGGCAACTTTCTTTCGCAGGCTTTCGTTCAATTCGACGAGGGAATCATATTCGTCCTGCGCGGCTTTCAATAACCCCTTGAAATCTCTGTGAACTCTAAACATTTGTGCCACTCCTTTCGATTCTTTTCTTCAAGCAATCGTTGGCTGGATTGCTCAAAGAAAAGAGCCGAATAACTCGGCTCTATTTATATGTAAGCGGCTTGTAATGAGCCGCTTCGTTCTCTTCGTAACATTCCGAGAAGCCTGTCTGCGTCTACGTCTGTCAAAATCCTGTACCATTCAGAATGGAAGAACCGCTCCAAACTTTTTAACAATCCCTCGTCTTCATTACGAAGTGCCGAACGATAATCATCTGCTGCGACTGCAACAATGGCATTCGCCAAATTGCGCCAAGGGTCGTCGTTGCTTTTTCTCAACCGCCCAAGGCTTACCGATGGTTGTGCCATTGCTCTCTCCGGCATTTCACCTTGCGGAACACCTCTCGGCAAACACCCACAAGATTTTACGGCACCATTTTTGAGGAATCGCCCATCAACGATGCAGGTCTTGCCGCATCTACATTCGCACAGCCACCTTGGTTGACCGCTGTTACTGTTTTCAGCTCGCTTGACCACTTTTAATTCCCCGAATGTTCTGTTGGTCAAGTCTGTTGATTTACCACTCATAAAAATCAGTCCTTTTCTGCGAGAAGGAAGTCAGGATTGATGACCTTGAAGCTGATGTTGCTCTGGACATTGCGCATAACTACACCTTCTCGTTTTTGTTCCTTACGAACCACTGATTTTCCCTTGGAATACTCGACCAACTCAGCGATAGTTCCGGGCAGGGTTTTGTCCTCCTCAACAATCGGAACAGTCTTAATTCCATACGGCTCAAGCAGTTTCTTGATTTCTGCCGTGCCACACTTGTGGTCTGGATAAATCAGGTTGAAGGCAAACAAGTCGTACCCACTAATGTGGTACTTGTTGCCCTGAATCTGGTTGCCGCAAATCTCACCTTGTAAAACGATGGTTTCATAATCACCGATAAGCTGCCGCAGTACGTTTTCGATATTGTACTTCTTAGCAATCGTCCAGTAAGAACTGTTATCCGGTGTTCCGAGATAGATATTACGGCTGCAAACGCCAAACTCATACTTGCGTTTGGAAACTTTACGCAGGTAATACGTCGCTGACTGCCCATCAACTTTCTCTGTGACAGAGAACTTCGTTCCCTTGTTACGCTCCATCTCAAAGAGCGTCGTAAGGTTTTGAATGCGGGTTTCATCCGTCTTGACAATCCAATCAGGAAATCCACCCTTGCGTTTGGGTTTCATAAACAACTTACGATACCACTTGAACCGCATAAGGAATCGAACCAGTGCGCTCTTAGGTTTGGCGGGTTGCTTGGTCAGCAGCTGCGCCTCCTGCTGTGCTTCAGGGTCATATTTCTTGATGCCCAAAACATCGGTCACATCGGCACCCAAATCGGCGGGAGCGCCATTCGGCAGAATGGACAGCGGGAGAACCAAGCCCTGACTGACCTGACCACGCAGCTTAATGGTGCGAACTCTGAACTTTCTGTCTCTCAAGAACTCGAACTCTGGGCGCTCTGGGACGATAGAATCGACCTCAATGTAAACGATATGCTCTCCTGCATGGAACTCGCCCTTCTGAACCACACATTCCCAACCATCGACCTGCGCAACTTCAATGCGGTCAGCTCCTGCAATCGGGCGAAGAGATGCAATCTCACGGATTGTTGCCAAATGTCGCATAGGACACCCTCCTTTGAATTATTAAAACCATCGTTTTTAGCTTCTGCTGATAACTCTTTTGAACTTCAATGAGCTATTTGCGATGTAATCATCAATCAGTTTGCTCTGTGCTTTTGTCTCTGCATAGGCAGTGATGGTGATGGACTTTTTGCTCCAGTCCAAGGTATAGCTGTCTGCAGCGACATTCGTGATGTGCTGTGTTGCCAGAAAATCTCGAAACTCTTGCATCGCCTCCAAATTATCCGACATAATGACGTTCACATAGGTCTTGTCTTTTGAAAACCTGTTGCTTAATGCGACAGCTAAACAGCAGCCAACACCGCTTGCAATGGAAACAGTTGCAAGGGCGAGGCTGCTGTCACTCGTTACAATATCTTTTGTGATGCTAAGGTAGATAAAATTTGACAAGCCGAGAGCGACTCCGGCAAGGACACAACGATTTCTCTGTACCAAGATTGTCTTGGCTGTACCAAGCGTGTTGTCCAGCACCTTAGCGAAAAATAAAATGACCAGATATACGGCTGTCAAATAATCTCCTCCTTATTTAGAAATCAAAAAACTCTTGGTAAGCCCATACGCCGACAAAGATACCAGCGGGGATGCACCACAAAAGCAGAAAGGCTGGGTTATGCATCTTGATGCTCCAAACAATTGGCATAATCATCGTAAGAATGATTAGCGCAATCGAGACGATGGAGACAGCAATGCAAATTAGAACTTTAACCCAATCTTTTGCATTGTCCCACCATTTTTCCATCACGGTTCGAGACTAATGATGGGCGTTGAGCCAGTCACCGTAGGCAGCTCGCCGTTCCACTGCTCATACTTGATTTTTTCAATCAACTCATTGGTAAGTGAAGCCGCAATCTTGCGGTTTGCGTCGGCTTCTGCCTCCGCAGCAATACGCAATGTCTCTGCTTTTGCTTCTGCTTCAATAACTGCTTTCTCTGCGTTAATCTGTGCGACCTCTCTGTCTTTCTCAGCCTGAACCTTGGCGGTTTGCTTTTCAATATTCGCCAACTCAAGCTCCTGCTGAGCAGTGACTTTCTTCTGGATAGCCGCAGCCGTTTCATCGTCAACTGAGATATCCGTAAAGTTTACAGTGTCAATAATGATGCCATACTGGTCGAACTTCTCACGCAAATAGGTATCCAACTCGGCATTGATTTCAGTACGCTTGTCGCCAAAGATGTCGGTGACAGGGTAGTTTGCGGAAACTTCCTGCGTCCACGCCACAACCTTGGGCTTAATAAATGAATCCTTGATTGCCTCGCCAGATTTTCCTTTGAACATTGCAAAGGTTTCGGAGACTCGTGCCTCATCAAAACGATATGAGAACTCAATATTCACTCGGACGGTCTTACCATCAGAGGTAGGGATGTTGAAACTCTCATCCTTGGGTGAGTCGCCCTTATCCTCAGCCGTCAGATATGACTGCTCAATACCGATAGAATACTTGGTCACCTTTTTGGTCGGAGCAACCAGATGCCAGCCCTGTTCCAAGACCTCGCCATCAACGCCGCCGTTCATGTTATACACAACGCCGACGTAACCTGCGGGAATCTTCTCCAGACACACAACGCAGCAAACCAAGCCGATAATCAGCACAAGTGCCAGCAAGATTGCGCCAAGTTTACCCTTCTTCATTCCTTTACTTCCTTTTCTTCGTCAGTTTTTTTCTCCGTTTCCTCGGAGATTTCTTTCTTCGCATCATTGTACAATCGCATTCCAACTCCGCCGACGCCCTTAAAGGCGAAACTCAAACAGAACCAGATAAGCACAAGCACAATGACTACGATGAGCCAGAACACGATGTTCATGTTGTTGCCTCCTGCTCTAAGACTCTTGGTATGTATGTGCGGGTTTCCATACGCTCTTCGACCTTTCTGGTCTTACCCAGCGCTTCACGCACAAGGTTCAAAAGGTTTTTGCCTTTGTCGCTTTCAAGAAACTGAACGAGCGGCTCAAGAATTTCTACCGTATCCTTGCACTCGCGCCGTGCTTGACGACACTTTGCAAGCTGCGTAGCAACCTTGGCTCGCTCTTTGTAATCAAGACCGTCAAGCTCCAGTTTGTGAAGGTAGTCCTGCGTGAGCCTATCCATGCGGTTCACCTCATCGTAGTTCCACGCATAGTCCTTTTGCGCATTCTCCATCAGCTTACAGAAACTACTGATAGATTCCGAAAACTGTGGTGCCGCCTTTACTTTACCCACGCAAGCCTCCTTTCTCAGCCGTAGCTGACCTCGTCTTTGTCTGTTCGGATAGAAATAAACACCGGGAACTGTAAGCTCTCAGCACCGGTGTTTTTGTCATATGATATTTCCTTGTATTTTACCTCGCACAACCGTCCGGGCATTTCATCTTTAGCCGCCCAAAAAGCTGTACGCTGCTCATCGGAAAAGCCAGACCCAACATTTACTTCGTTGCCTTTATAGTCCAGCACAAATGCGCCCAGCGTTCCTGCAAGCCTGCCGCTTCCTTCTTCACAGCGCAAGATATGCAAATCCATAGTGTAGAAGCGTTTGACTTTGAGAATTCCGTTGTGACGCTTTCGCTTATATGGAACATCAAAGTTGACCATTAAGCCCTCTTTGTCCTCCCGAACCATTTGCTCTAATAGCTCATCGATTTTTGTCTGGTCTTTACCGTGATATAAAACAGGGAGGATGTTAACTCGACCATCTTGCGGAATGAAGCGATGAAGCTGGTCTAAGAAAGACCGGCGATACCCATAGCCGCCCTCGCTTACACCAGCATCGAATTCTTCTGTCGTAAGCACATCAAAAATGGTGTAGCAAACTGCCGTTTTATCAGTGTCTTCTGAGTTGATAATGCCCGTTGCCTTGCGGAATGCCTCATTGTCAGACAGCGCTCCTTTATCGCGCAAGGTAAGTTCACCGTCAAAAACATAGCTATCGTTATCGTCGATTTTGAGCGCGTCCAGAATGTGCCCGAGCCCTTCGTAGGGAACTCCGCTTCTTGCGAACAGTTGCCCTTTGTAGTATGTTGCTCTGACACCATTCAGTTTTTGAGTGAGCCAAAACTCTGTGCCGTCCTTGACTGGGTATTTGTCGATTGGATATGCCTGCTGAACCTCCCATTCGGGAATCAGTCCGGGGATAACCTTGTTCACAGTTTTCGCTGTGACACCCAACCGAAGTGTCTTTGACAGAAGCTCAATGTAAAACTCGGATGACTCCGGGTCAGTTAAACACTGCACGAAGACCCGCACTTGATATACAGTTGCTGCGTCCAATGCTTTTCGCTTTGCCAACACCTCACAAATTTCGAAGATGTCGGTCATTGTGATTGTAATTGCTGGGTCATACTCGACAGGCGTTCGCAGTGTTTGTTCCGAAATCTTGTACGTTAGCATTGGATTCAAAGCGTAGTACAAAATCTTACGAAAATTCTCAACATCTTTGAAGGCTTGCAAGACCTGCATTTTACTAATCGCGCCGCTTGCGTTCTGCAAACAGCGGACGATTGCTATTTCTTCCATACAATCACCTTACGGCTGTGAGCCGTAGGCTGGCATCGGATTGAGCTTGTGCAGGTTCTGCGTATGCTTCTTTGCAATTACTTTGTCGATGTCTTCATCCCCACTACTACCGTGCATGATGTAGTTGTCGAGCTGCATATAGGTAAAGCCCAGATTGTCTTCGTCTGTCTTACCGCAAAGACCGTCCGATGGAGTCTTGTCTACCAGCTCACGAGGAATGGGGAGTTCGTAGCCAATCTGACGAACCTCATGCACCATGATGTTTGCGAGTGGGCTGAAGTCACCAGCGCTGTCACCGAACTTTGTGGAGTATCCAACATAATCCTCGGAGCGATTGCAGGTGTTTGCCACCCGACCTCCGCGAGCCAATGACTGCGCGACCATATAGAGTGTCGCCATACGCAGCCTTGGAGGGAGATTGACCGCTGCCTGATTGCTTACTCCAGACGGCATTGCTCTGCCGACTGCATCAACCATCTTGCTGTATGCGCCGCCAATGTCAACTGTAATACTTGCAATGCCAAGCGTATCGACCAGCAGCTTGGAGTCTGCGATATCTTTCTGCCAACCATTCGGCATCAGCACACCGATAACCCGCTCTGTGCCAAGGGCTTCAACACAAAGTGCTGCGACCACGCTGCTATCTTTGCCACCGGAAATGCCGATAACAGCACAACAGTCGTTGCCGTTTGCAGCGAAATATTCTCGAATCCACTGCACGATTTCATCTTTTGTTCTTTTCGGATTTGCCAGCATACTATACCTCTTTTCTCCACAACTCTACTGTGTACTTATCAGACAGTTCCTTTTGGATAAGACCCAAAATCACATTCCAGTCCCCACCGCCAAGACCGCATCCAATCTTAAACGGCATGGCAATTGTTTCTTCTGCAGGTACGGTCAACTTAATCCGTTTTAAGCAGCTCTGAAATGCGGTGTAATCTGTGTACAGTTTCCCATCATATCCGTAGTTGCTCTGCGCAAACATATTGACAACGACTTTACCGTCGTTAGCTTGAACGAACTGCGTCTGACCGAACGCATTGCGCTCTTCGTTGCAGAAGCCAACATAGGCGTTATAGACTTCTGGATACTTGGCTCGAACCTGCTTCGCCACACCACTACCCATTCTCGCCTGACAGTTAACCTGATGGCAAATATATTTGGCGTAGGTCTGAAACAAATCTCCATCAATAATTTGTACCGGCATCAGAACGTTCCTCCGTGAAGATTCTTACGAACCTCATCCAGCGTGAACTGCTTTTCAAACTTTCCATCTCTAAACACGGTGCGCAGTTCATTGCTGTCCTGTGCTTCAGCCCAAGTAAGACCATCAACGTAATCGTAGCCGTCACCAGTTTTGACTACGCGGCAGCAACCACGCTGAGACTTCTTAAAATGTCCTGTGTCTGTCTTGGGGTTCTTGAAAATCATAATCGGTTTGCCGTCGGCATCTTCTGCATATGTCGCTTTAACTGCAATGCCGAATGTATCCCTCGTGTACGGATTGTACTGTTTGCTTCCATCGCTCTCGATTGTCTCTAAGCACTCCATTGAGAATGAACCGACACCGAGCGAAACATTATTGATTGCAAAGCCGTTTTTCTCCAAAAGAGAATAGATTTGCTCACAGCGCTGCGGAGTAATGCTGTCTCCGTAAATTGCCTTGACGTGCGGATTCAGCACCTTGTACCCCTTGCTATTTACTGTGCCGCCAAAGATGTCCCACAGACGATATACGGTCTCAGTGATTACACTAACAGGGTCACCGCTGTCGCCGCGAATTGAGATGAAGCCATCGTGATTTAGGATGTCATCTTTGAGCTGAGGGAGGACTTTTTCAACAAGATTCCAATAGTCATAGCTGTCGCTAACCATTGAGAAACTTTGATGCGGATACACCTCACAAAGAAGTCGTCGAATCTGTGTCACCTCATCACCGTCAACAGCAAAGTTGGAACACATTACGCTGTGTTCTGTTGAGAGCGCACCATATGCGACAGGTTCCTTGCTACAATCACAGTTGTAATTATGCTCAAGCCACAAAATCGCAGGCACTGTCGCCGTATTCAAGAAGCTCAGGCAGAAAGCCGCTGCGCTCTTTGTTGCACTTTCAACGCTCTCTTGCCCGCGCATAGAAAAATCGCCAAGGAGTCTCGCACGAACCACACTGTCATCGCAAGTGCGTTCTGCATACTCATTGACGATTTTACGATATCTGTACCCAACCTCAGCGGAGACTTGCGTATGCCACATTGTGCAAGAGAGCATCGTCTCGATGGTGTTGACCAGCCATACGAAGTTAGGGTGTGTATTTGAGATTTCAATTTGTGGGACTTTGATATTGGTTCTCGTTCCTTCGGGAACAGCACGAATCTGTAACGGAAGATAGCCGAGGTCGTGCAATTCACGAAGCCGTTTCTCTCCAACGCCTTTTGTTCCGATTGTTGCCCCAAGAACTCTGGTGTACTCCTTGAGTACACTATCAAACGGGACATTAAAGAAGTGGTCGTTGAATGCCTCAATGAGATATTCCTGAATGAATGCCTGAAGTCCAAACAGTGTAACCTTATCGGTATCACCGAGGCGACTCATGCGTGGCGTGTAGTAGGAGACCATTTTGGTCAAGCCCTTCGGATACTGTTCAGCGTGACAAGTCTTATAGAAGTCCAGACACAGGAGCGGATTATATGTAATCATTCAGCTTTTCCTCTTTTCTTTAGTTTTTCACCATATTTCGCAAAAAACACAGCAAACGCGAACGGTGCTGCAACAATCCAGAAAACACCTACCATAATATACCCGTCTTCGAACCCATTATATTTGTTATATGGTTCTACGATAACGTACAAGCGGCAAAGTGCGAATGTTGCAATCGCACCAATGCAGAGGTACAGGAGCACTAAAAGGACTGTCATCATTCCTCTTCACCCGCCTTAAAGTTATAAATCGGCTTGATGATGGCATCAATGGTCACTGTTGGTTCGACATTGTTTACGATATCATCCATACCTTTGTATGCCATCGGGCATTCATCGAGCGTGCTTCTTCCAACAGATGTAGTGTAGATACCCTCCATCTGCTTCTTGAACTCAGAAACTGTGAATGTCTCTTTCGCCGCGCTGCGGCTCATCAAACGCCCAGCTCCATGCGGGGCAGAGAAGTTCCAGTCTTCATTTCCTTTGCCGGTACACAGCAAACTACCGTCTCTCATGTTGATAGGAATCAGCAGCCGCTCACCAGCTTGTGCAGAGACCGAGCCCTTGCGAAGAATCATATTCTCTACATCGATGTAGTTGTGAATAGTCGTAAACTGCTCTTCGACATGGAAGCCCATACCCTTAACAATGGTGTCCATCATTGCTTGGCGGTTAAGTTCAGCAAAACGTTGAGCAATTTTCATGTCATGGATATACTGCTCAAACAATTCTCCCTCAACGTATGCAAGCTGCTTTGGAACTCCCGGCTTCTTCGCCTTCATGCCTTTAAGAACAGCTTGGATTTCTTTTTGTCTTCCAGCCGCTTTTAACTCGTTGACGACCTCCTCGATTTCTTCCTTGGAATACGAGGTTAACGCCTTGAACGCAGCTTCCTGATAGAAGTTAGCAATCTCCAGACCAAGGTGTCTACTACCGGAATGCACCACAATATAGACGTGTCCATCATCATCTTTGTTGGCTTCGATGAAATGATTCCCTCCACCAAGCGTACCGATGCTTTTATATGCGCGGTCTACATTGACCATCTTTACACAGCACAGTTCCGACAGGTCGATGCTACTTGCATATCTATGAGCTTCTGTGCGAATCTCGAAACCGGACGGAACTCCTGCACGAATAACTTTGTCCAGCTTCTGCGGTTCGATATGCGTTTCTTTGATACGGATAGTTTCCATGCCGCATCCAATGTCAACGCCGACAAGGTTCGGGCAAATCTTATCCTTGATGGTCATCGTGGTTCCGATTGTACAACCAGCCCCAGCATGAATGTCTGGCATCATACGGACTTTGCTTCCCTCGATGTACGGTTGATTCAAAAGATTGATAACCTGAGAGATAGACTCATTATCGACCACGTCGGTAAACACCTTTGCGACGCCAAACTTACCCTGTAACTCAAGCATTTGCCCGCCTCCTTTAAGATTAGATTAGCGAAATCTTTTCGCTGTGTCCGCGATAGATACTGTCTGTGGTAAACACATGGCGGATTAAGCCATCCGTGAGAACTGTTCCGCTGTGAATTGTGTTTTCACAATGGGTCACATACAAATACACTTCATTCGCGCCAGCCTCTTTTAGTGCCTTAGCTGTAAAAGTGAATGTGCCTCCGCGAGAACAAATATCATCGACAATCAGCACATTTCTATCGGTAACCTTTTCTGGGCTCGTCAGTTCCAGCCGTTCAATTTTCCCGGTGCGCCAGTCTCTGTGCTTGATGCAGAACACATACTCTCTACCAGCTTGCGATGAATATCGTTTTGCAGCTCCCTCATCAGGATAGCACAACAACACATTTTTGTCATCCAACTTGTCCAGAGCTTTCTGGATGTGCGGCTGCGCGTCATATACCTTGACTCTGTCAAGCAATGCTGCTGATACATTCGAGTGAGGGTCATCGACTAACACGTCGTCAAAATCCAGCGTGTTGATAAACTCCGCAAACCATTTTAGCGTAAACACTTCGTCCGCATTTTTTACTCTATCCATTCTGGCATTTGGAATGTATGGGAGCAGCAAGCGGAGGCGAACGTCCCGGTCATGGTCGCGGATATGATTTACCAGATACCATAGAAGGATGCACTCCTCATCGCCGTCATACTTCCATGTGATATTGAAGATGCGAGTCATTGAGCCAAACGGATTATACCTGAAAGAGGTTGTACCATCGGGGAACTTTGTAAACTCGACCTGCTTGTCGTTGACAAGAATCATGCCGTGACCCCCTCGTTCTCGATGTTAATCTGGCACATTTTCATTGCCGACAGTGCAGTCTTGTGACTCTCTGGTGTCACGCCAGCGCAGCAGGAAGCATCGACCGTAATCTTCACTTCCGGCATGAACGCCTTGAGCAACAAGGCGTTTGAGATAACACAGATATCGGTACAAAGACCGACAAGGACAATTTCTTCTATGCCATCACCAAACGCAACTTCTGGATATAGGCGACCAGCAAGTGCTAATGAACCAAACGTTTTCTTCTCGAAACCATTCAACTGGTCATCCACTGGATGCTTGCTCTGAATTGCTGCTTTGACTGAGCTATGAATCTGCCAGCCATTACTTGCAGATATACAGTGTTCTACCGGCAACAGTCTTCCTTCTTGCGTTTCGAGATAATCATCAGAATGGGTGTCTTGTGTCCACAAAACTTCCCCATCAAACTCTTTGATTTTCTTGACGACCTTCGGCACAATAGCCTGCGCCTCTGGTGTCCCGAGCGTACCATCAATAAAGTCGTTCTGCATATCAACGACAACAAGAACCTTCATTCTTCGCCCTCCGTTTTAAGCTTGTTCTTAATATTCTTTTCACGCTTACGGTTATAAGCTCGTTTGTTTGGAACAATCTGAGTAACGGAGCGAGCACAAGTCCAGAAATTGCGTGCTTTCTTCGCTTGAAGTTTTCGCCTATTCTTGTCTGTCATTGAACTCGCCTCCGTTCTCAATTTGCCGACCGCTTTCCGCATGGGGCGTGATTGTTACAGAAGCCCCATGTGCACAAAGTGACATTTTTAGCAAGCAATTTCCGGGTTATTATTTTTATTCGCTGAATAAAAATTATAACCTCGGAAATGCGAGGCTAAAAATGAAGAACTCAAATCTTTTCTTCTGCTTTAAGCGAGAAGATACTACACGTTTTGCTGAGACATATGTATGTAGTCAATCTTCAAAGCGGTCTGTATCATAGCGGTTATCCGCTTATGTTTTAGGTTGCAATACGTCTCCCATCCATGCTCAGGAGCTGTGCGAACGCCTCGTCTTCTTCTTGCTGCTTTTCCACTTCATCATTCTGGATAGCCACAAACACTACACTGCACATACCGATGAGGTCATCAATGGAGAAATCCTCTTCCTCAATGGTTTCATCTTCGTCGGGTTCCTCTTCCAGAGAATCGAGGAAGTCGTCATCTGCATCGGCGTACTCTTCATCTTCCTCTTCCTCGTCGTCCCATGCGCCGTAGTCATCGCCCCATTCGAGGACATCCTCTTTGTAGTCTTCGAAGTCATCGTCATCGAGACCATCATAATCAAAGGCGCTGTTACGACGGTAGTAATAGTACCCGCTGGGGAGGTTGCCAAGGAAGTCTCGGATGTCCCTCCAGCCGTAGTCGGCGATAGCATCGCGGATATCTTCTTCGACGCTGTCATCGTAATCATCATCGTCATAGATGTCCTCACAGACATCGCAGTCAAAGTCGCTGCAAAAGTCTTTCAGTTCATACCACTCAGTGATATTGTCAATAAATTCATTCCTTGTCATGTTTTAATCCTCCATTTCCACTATCTCAGTTGAGACCCTAACGAGCTTGGACAATGCTTTCTCTGTCAAGAACGCATATTGCACGCCAAGCTGCGTACTGGTTAACTCTTTTCGCATTGCTGTAGCCGCCACGTCAATCGACACGTTGCTATTTCTCAGCTTTGTAAATTTACTTTTCAAATTACTTCCTCCGCCAGCCATATATCCGATTACCAAATCGACATTTGGAGCGGTGCCAAGCCTTGAAGAAACCACGAACCGAAGCCAATCCTCAGACCTTTCATCAAACTCCAGAACGGAAAGTCCATCCAAGTCTGTGAGCAGATATGTTTGGACATATCCCACCCGAGAGTTTTTGACTGCCATCGGCAAGGCATCGAAATAATTTGTGGCAAGATAAAAGCCGCATCCGAAATCTCGGTGCGGCTTACACTTGTTCAGGGTTGGTACATCGAAATCTGCCGGAGTACCGTGATACAGATACATGGCAACCCTCCTCTATAAAATTGGTCTGGGTGAGAGGACTCGAACCCCCGACATCTTGCTCCCAAAGCAAGCGCACTACCATCTATGCTACACCCAGATATAATGGTTTTGTTTCCGAACACACACGCACTACTGATGGGTTCGAACCATCCTCACCATAAGCATCGCCATCAATGCTTAGTAGTGCGTGCCGGGGCAGAAAGGAAAACGGATATGTCAGTCCGTTGGAGCTGGTGACAGGGCTCGAACCCGCAACCCAGTGAGTACAAATCACTTGCGCTACCAATTACGCTACACCAGCGTGCACCCTCGTCTTTCCGAGGTGTCAGCTTTTAGCTAAAAGGCTGCTGATGACTGGACTTGAACCAGCGGCTCGCACTTCCGGTGCTGCTCTACCAACTGAGCTACATCAGCATAGATACGCCCTGCGCCCGTAGGACTCCGTGTGCACCCGGCTGTGTCTCTTACAGAGATAACAGTTGAGTGATGAACTAACCGTACAAACGTAAGCATGACCAACAGAGCAGATGGAGCTGGAACTCGGAGTCGAACCGAGAACCCACGCTGTACGAAAGCGTTACTCTACCAGTTGAGCTATTCCAGCATAGATGCCATCCTGAAACTATGGCGATGTCATTAACACCACCAATACAAACTCACTATGATGGCAGTTTTGATAGCGTGAAAGGAGAATCATGGATAAATCATCGTGGCACAAGGGATTGCAGGGATAGAAAACAAGCTCTAATGCCGAAGATGATTTTGGCAGGGGCAGTAGGATTTGAACCTACGAATAACGGAGTCAAAGTCCGCTGTGTTACCGCTTCACCATACCCCTGTATCTGCAGGCTCATGCAGCGGCGTCCCGCCAAACCAACCTGTAACCGACTTCCAGAGCAGGCTCTGGCGTGTCGTAAAGGCATTTCCTTTAACGCATAATTTAATGGTTTCTTACTTGGAGCGGCGTACCAGACTCGAACTGGCACCACCGGTTTGGAAGACCGGAGTGCTAACCGTTGAACACCAACGCCGCATGGTCGGCTTCTCGCTTAGATTGTCACACGCTACCGGCAACTACGCTCCGAAAAGTCGTAGCCCCTATTCCGTCAGGTCAAACCGGTCTTGACGCATCAAGACAAGCGCAGTTTTCAGCGAGCATTTTCATTCTTTGTGAGGTAAGCCGATAATCGCTCACATCAGTTGGGAGCTACCCAACAACTGGCAGGGGTGAATGGATTCGAACCACCATCTGACGGTTTTGGAGACCGCTGTGTTAGCCGTTACACCACACCCCTTGGCGGAGTGGACAGGACTTGAACCTGCACATCCTTTCGGATTACTCACGGTTTAGCAAACCGCTGCCTTACCGTTAGGCTTACCACTCCATCGGGATTACTTTATTATACAGAGCAATAAATTGCTCATTGACCTGCTTGTCCACATGATAATGTCCGAAGAACCATCGCTTGAATGTGAGGTCAGAACAAACCCTATCCAAAAAGCTGACCATCGGGTCATTCTCGTACCAGCTTGCGAGCAGAGTCTGAATTCTCCTTGGTGCACAATGTGTAATCACATAGTCAACGCACCAATTATTTTGTTCGAGCGTTGCAATCGCGCGTTCCATTTCTTCTCTGGACGGCATTTCCTCTTTCCACCATGAGATGTGTTCCACACGATACTCTTTATCAACCGAACGAGCACCGCCCATGCAGAAGATTTTCTTTCCATCAATCGTGAGCACTTGCCCTCTGTCCAGATGATAGATGTCAGGAGCGATTTCGCGCACCTTCCCGCCGAATTTGTCAATTAACGGGACCTGGTAGAGCATATCAAAGTTCTCGTGGTTGCCATCAATCCAAAGTGTCGTGAAGTTTTTCGCCGTCAGCCAGTCTTGCCACCACATCTCTCGATGCGAACCGTCCCAGCAGAGTCCAAAATCTCCGCAGATGATTACGAAATCATTCTTCGTCAATTCCTTTTGCTGTGGGAACCTTGTTGTATTAAGCTTGGCTATATCAATGTTCGCGTGTGTGTCTCCTGTGACGTAAATCATGCTTAGTTCCTTTCTCATCTGCAGTCCATATGTATATTCTGTTCTGGTCTCTTCTTTTATCTCCTGTATCCAAGAGATTTGGATGAGCTGAAAGCGAGTTCAAATCTCAAGTGGCGATGATGGCATCATTGGGAGACAATGGATTCAACTGCTGCTCATCAGATAAAGGTGGTGAGATATCCAGAATAGTTTTAATGCGCTGTACAACAAGCTTAGGCGCCTTCGCAGCAGGCTGCGGGCGGGGAATCGTGCTGTCCAGCAAAGTGATACTTCAGCCTTTGGCGTGAAGCACATTCCTTACGAAATGTTATTCACTGCAAATGATAATTTGATTATCCTGTAATCTACATGGAGGTAACACCTCACGAGGAGGAGCTCCGGTGCCCAGTGGCTGGCGTGCAGTATCCTGCTCCGGCGCTTTGAATCCATTGTGCCACAATGGATTCAGGCAGCTTCGGGCTGTTGCTGTACGGCTCCCGGCGATGAGGGATGTCTGGAGGCTGCAGGTGAATGCGCCTCCGGGGAGGTTTTCCCTCCCATCAAGTTGTTACTTATGCCTTTGGCGATAAGCATTGCTTTCGCAATTATGCATTACAGGATTGCGGGTTATTTATAGACGTTACCGCAAGTCGTCCTTCATCATGCGGATTACATCCACATTCATTTTCTTGTTAATGTAAGCTACAATTGCGTCAATGGTTTCCTTTTCGACCATGCGATAATAGCTATGCAGACCATACATTACCTGTACATCATTCCGTTCCCAAGCAACACCATTGTTCTTATCTGTGATGTAGTTGTACAGCATCGACTGGAACTGCTTTTTCTTTTTATGACCGACCGTAATCTCGTTGTCCTTATTCAGCATAACGCCAAGATTCCAGTTGCGCCCCGCTGATGAACCATACCGAGTCTTGCTTGCATTGATTGTAAACGGAGCACCAAAGCTGCTCAATGTACTTACTACCAGCCCTTCAACAGAACGAACATCAAAATCATACTTGGATGAAATGATGAAATCATCTGCATATCTGGTATAAATGAAGCTCTGTTTTTCAAAGTTGCGGAGCGTATTCGACAGCTTGAAATCAACCGGAATCATCATCACATTCGTGATAAGCGGTGAAATTGGAGTGCCCTGCGGTAGTCCACCGTTTAAGAACGCTAATGACATAGCCGTCCGCAATGCTTCTTCACCCTGCGGCTCTTTTACAATCTCGCTAAAAGGAAAGACCATCGAGAACATTGAGATGGCATAGTCCAGCGTTGTGCTGCCAAAGAAATCGTGCAGGTCAAGCTTTGCGAACCATTTGCTGCTGTTCTTTTGGTGGCGCTTAACCGCATCGACTGTACTCCGCTTCTTTACATAAGCAAACGCAGCAGTATGATAGAGTGCATGGAAATCATCCTCGAAAATCGTTTTGAGTCTTCTCAGCGCATCCATCAGTTCTGCCTTTGGCGCATCAATTCTGCGAAGACCGCCAGATTTTTTGGGGATATAAAAAGTCTCATACAACTCGCTCCGTTCCTTTGCACGAAGCTCTGCCGTATCATTATTAAATCGAACGAGTTTTCCGATTAAGGTTTCTACACCAATCTTGCTGGAAAAATGTTCACTAACACTTTCAACCTCATATGTTCTTGTGTTTGCAATATTGGCATTGACAACTGGAGGCGTCTGATAGTTTTGAAACAGGTACTCTTCCAGTGTCATCTGGTGATAAATCGGTGACTGCCTAACAGTGATATAGACCATTTCTTACCTCCTTGTCCAATAACTAACTGTAACCTACATATGTCTGCTGCTTCCAGAATTCCTTGAGTCTGAAGACTGAGTCGTCAGTGTGAGAGATGATGATTGCGGGATGTGAGATGCGAAATTATTGTTCAGTAGTCGTTTCGCCTGAAAATACATGGGTCGGTGTTAGTACTTACAGTTCTTGTATTGGGTCTTGGCGAGGGGGGTGCTTGACATTCGGTTGGTTCCGTGTCATGCTGCCGTCGCTTCTGGGCTACCGAGCTGCTCGCACTGATGCCGCGTCATCTCCCGGAGGGTTTTCCTCTCCGACAATTTGTTACTTTAGCCTTTGGCGTAAAGCTCTCTTACGAGAAAATCCGTTACAGTCTGTGGCGCATTAAGGCTGCGCCATGCCTAATAATTCAAATAGCTCTTCATCCGTAAAGACATTCTGAGATGCGAAGGGTTTAATAGAAAACGCGCCATCACCTCGCTGTTCGACAATTGTGTCAGAGCTCAAAGTACACACTGGTCTTACCCCAGCGCAGCTTGATGCTGTCAGCCTGTCTAACATACCGGAACGGTTGGCAATCGCTGCTCTTTCGGTCTCAACGTCGTCCAACAGCCAGAAACTCACAAATCCGCGTTCTGAATCGAGCCCTGCATAACGAGCTTTTAGGTCAAACAAGTCGGCTGTCGGATTCGGACGGATGCCTTTCCTTTTGAACAAGTCAAAGCGTCGTCCATCTTGGAGACTAAAAATGTCTGCGACTGATGGCAGGCGAATCAACGATGACACTTGACTTTCTCCGACTGCATATTCTTTTCTGACCAAAGAAGCAACCTCATAGTCTTCAAAGAAATACAAGAACCCATAGTGGTCTTCATAGCGAGCATAGCTATGTCTTGCAAAAGCACCGGGTGAAGCATCGTTGTCGTGCATTGCGTGATACCACATCATCTGGTCACTGTTTAAGAACGAAAACAGATTGGACACTGGATATTTCGCATTATTAACGTACCTATAATGTCCAGCCTCTTCCGCCGCATCGAAGCACAAGTAGTCGATAGCTTTTTCTGTGATAAAATCACAGTTTGGATTGCCTTTCAGCCAAACAATCGGGTACGGGTTGTCTTTGTCCACACCGTACTTGCCCATCACGAGTTGTGCACCTACTTTGAGAGCACCAACGGTCGTGTCCATACCTTACCCCTCCCTTCGTTCTTTTTGAAAATTAAAACGCATCCAACAGCGGCTGGAATGCGTCACAAATAATCAGCTTATTCAGCCCCTTGCCCCTGATGTACTTGACGAAGTTGCTCACACCCAGAGCACAAATCACTCTGACCGTAGTCACAACGCCAAGCGTGATGCCACAAGCTGAGACTGGAGTTTCTTCCGCCGCCTCATCGTGTGTAAAATTCATGGAGTTGAGGAGGTCTTTCTTCATCTTGTAGTCAGACCAATCAGCAGCATAGTGCTGACCAGCCTCCAGCAGAGTTCTGAAATCAAACATCGCCTTTACATACGGATTGTCGAAGTGTTTCTCAACAATCTTTTTTCTCAGCTCGATGTTATCGACGCACAAGAACACATAGCCGGATAACTGCTGCCCGTTCCACCCATCCTTGTAAAGCTTCAGGTCGTCCTTAACATCAGGATTGATGTCGAAAAGAATATCCGCCAATGCCTCGACCTTAGAGCGCCCAATGTCCTGCTGACGGAAAATCTGATTTGCCAGATTGTGCGGACTTACTGTGTCCATATCCCACAGTGCGATGTTCGTGAGTCCTAAGCGAACCAGCAGCTCCGCAACCGTCGCGCCGACAGAACCACACCCGACGATATGGATTCTACAATCAACCTTCTCGGGCTGAAAATATTCATAGCTCTTTGACAGGTCAATAGCCATATTACTTACCTCCTAAGTATGCATAAGGGTCGTAGTCATCTTCGTCTTCCCAGCCATGCATTGATTCTTGGCAGGCATTCTGTCCATGCCAACCAGCTCCAATTCTGGTTCTGGGTTTCTCTCCCTCGTTCTTTTTACCAGATGACTTATCCTTGTTTTCTTCTTTCTTACTGTCCTTTTTGTCGTCGGACTTACCTGCAAGTGGATTATACGGAGCACCAGCCGGAGCCCCCCTGTATCCCTGATTGTAGTAACCGCCGTATCCGTTCTGACCGCCATACGCATAGGACTTTGACTTCACCATATCCTTCGCGTTTTTGATAAACTCATCAAGTCCTTCATTCTGACCGATAATCTTGACCGTGATATCTTTATCCTCAAACATCACGTTCTTCTTGAGGTCATAGATTTTATTTGTGCTTGCAAATGACTTGTTCCAAATCATAAAGATGTAGAAGTCATTATCGCCAAGCATCTCGAGGATTTCCTCTTGATGATTGAGGTCAACAGAGGATGGAGACGTACCCATATTTACATGGGAATGTCCCTGCATATAGATGTGGTTGAAACGCTCATCTTCGATGTTTTCCTGAATCCACAGAGCATATTTCTCGGTGTCCATCTCAACCGTTGCGCCGGTTACCTCCTGCGGATAGACAACGATGTCATCGATGACATACTCGTCAAGCGATTCATCTTCAGTTCGACGTGCGACACCATGCCATGCGACCTCTTTATCGAACTCTTTGATAAGCATAGTCATCTTTGCCCACGCCTCTGCGCTGAAGTAAACTACTGCCTTTCTGTCACCACATGAGAACGCTTTGGTAAAAGAAAGCTTTCCATCCGAGAGCTTTGTAAGTGACAAAGCCTTCTCAAAATCTTGACGGCACTCATCAATGAGTTCCTGCGTCAACTTAATTGGTCTGCTCATTTTGCGCCTCCTCCGTCTGCTCATCCTTTGCCTCCTGCTCATCAAGCCATCTAATTGCTTCGTTCGGCTTTACAACGCGACCATCTGGCAACTCAATACAACGACTGACCGTGTTATTTGACCACATGGTTCTCATAAACTCGCCCATAACTGCACTGTCGCCGAAGTTCAGACTCTTACAGGACGCAATACACTGCTCAAGTGCACCGATATAATTTCGTTTTCTCAGCAGTTCATTGATAGTCCTGCTGTAATTGCCCATGCAATGATAACGGTCAATATGCGTATTAGGCATATAACCATCAAATGTGTAATCAGAAAAATCACCAGTCTGCGCAGAAACACTACCATTCAGGTCGAATCTATATGCTGCGCAAAAGCGGATTCTAAGCCGAGGATTTTCACTTACGAAAATCTCCTGCATCAGCTTCTGCATTTTCTCTGAAGCTGCCGCATTGTGACCGTTGCCACCATCCGGTCGATACACATAACTGTTTCTATTGTTGATTGCTCGCTCAGCCATATCTCTGTCAAAGTATTCAAGGTAGTCTTTAACCGAGAAATACATATCCGTATTGCTAACATGAGACAGGACAAGTCTGTTGTTGCAGAGGAAATAATCCATGATTTCAGAATCTCCACCGCCCTCTGCAATTCTTTGCTCAAGTCCCAACAATCTGATGCACTTGTCATTGCGGCGCGACAGATACGCGCCGATAGAATCATTGAGTCGCTGAATCTCCATGTCAATAGATTGGATTTCATCGCGAACAGTATCGCATTCGATGCGCTCATATCTGGTTTCAAAATCACCCAGCAACTGACGAATCCGCGCTGTTCTGAAATCATATCCCTCGGCAAGCTTTGCAATGTACTTCTCATAGTTTGCCGAATTTGTTTCTCGCAAGGATTGCATCAATGCAAGCTCATCTTCTGTCAAACCATCATCCTGATTCAGGTACCACGGCATGAATGCAAGAATAGATACCTGAAGGTAATGCATTTTCTTAACATCAAGATTGTCAACGAAGACAATCACCGACTTCTTGTCAGGGTTGATATAACAATCAACATTGAATGACTTCCGATAAAACGCTTTGACCTTATCAAGACGGTGATACTCTGGGTAGATAGAAGTAAACTTGTCCTCCACAATCTGCATACAAGCCAGATTGCTATTTTGGTCAGCATTGAAGCTATGGACTATGAGCGCACCGCTGGCATTCATTTGATAACTGCTACAGATAGCACTAACCGCACGTTCTGCTGGAACGTTACGGATAGTGTTCCCATCATAATTGGTCGAACCGAAAGTCAGGTAAACACTTTCGTCCTCTTTGATTCGAGGTGCAACCAGTGCACGAAGCGTTGAAAGGAACGAACAGTCATTGCCAAAATAGCTTCCGGTAATGTTCTGAAAAAAGCTATTAGCCGCCTCTGACGTAAACGGTGTCGATGTAATGCTTGTCTTGAACACAGAAACACCTCAATTCATTTTTATCTTGGTGGGGAATATCGGATTTGAACCGATACGGCATACGCCAACAGAACTTAAATCTGTTGTGTCTTCCAATTCCACCAATTCCCCATGAAAAGAGCCGCCCCATGAAGGGCGGCTCTAATCTAAAACTTAGGCGTTGTCCGCCTTAACGACATTCAGCAGGAAGCACTTCTCGGTAATGCCGAACTGCTGGAAGGTCTTATCGAGGTCGCCGGGGTTCAGAGAAGAACCATCGAGGTGCATGACACCACGAGTGTAATCAACGCCGTTTGCCTCAAGGCAGGAGCGCAGGGTGGTATTCTCATCGATGATGACAGCCTCACGCTTAACATTGTTGCCAACAGTAACCTTAATCATTATGTATTCTCCTTTTATTCGTTTTTTGTTTTTGGGGTGGTGGGGCGGCTATGCCGCCCCGTTGCAGTGTCTCTTACTGAGCGACAGTGATGTTGCTCATCACGGTTGCCTTCTCAGCCGCAATCTCTTCGAGAACAGTGGGGAGCTTCTCTTCGAGCTTGTTGAGGTTGATGATGGCAGCGCCAAGGCGGTCAGCGACCCAATCCTTCACATCGCCGGTAACACCGTCGAGGAACAGGGTGATGCACGCCAGCTTGTCATCGTCACGGGTCTCGGAGCCGAAGGATGCGCCAACTGCGTTGATATTGCCTGCACCATGAGTGGTGCCGACACCGAAGATGGGCTCCTTGCCATCCTCGCCGCCCTTCAGGACGAGCTCCTTGGGACGATACTTCTCGATGGTCTTGATGTCCTCAAGCTTCATTGCGGAAGTGACGACGACTGCGTCGCCTGCGATAACGATTTTTGCCATGTGTATGTACTCCTTGATTTCAAATGTACCCCTATTAGTTCGTCTTACGACTATCCGCCCACACCACGAGGAGGTTGGAGCCATTGTGGACATAAAAACCACTGAAGCAACTGCCCCAGTGGTTGTTGTTTTATCTTGCACCACTTCCGTGGTGCTGATGCTTTTGATACACAGATTAGAAACTGAAAGCCGGGGCGACGCCATAGGAAAACCCTGCGTTGCCAGTGTTCGCGTTGCCGTTCGCGTTCACAATGCAGAAGTAGCTGCTGCCGCTGTAATAAGGAGAACGCAGCATAGTGTACTCAGCGGAACCATTACGCTTCTTGCCCCAAGGGACATCTTCTTGCCGGTAATATTCGTACCAATGACCTTCGCCCGGTGCCGAATAGATGTTCCGTCCAAAGGTTTCTTTTTCAGACTTAATCCAAAACTTACACTCCGTTTCGAGCAATTCGTTCGCCCCGTCATAGGTGTTTGCAGTAAGCTTGATTACTGGTTCGACCACCTCAAGAATCTCGTCTGGCATAAGCTGGTAAATTACGCCATCTTCGTCGTTCATCTTATGGAACAGCTCTGTTGCGCCCCAAGAGCCTCTGTTTGTGTCGTTGCTATTCCAACGATGCCGGTTTGGAAGGCAGTCAACCATCTCCCAAGTCAGTGGGAGGATACGACCACTTTTTGTAACATCGTGTTTGAATCCAATGATGCGGAACTGAACCAGCGTATCGTCTTTTAATCTGACGTTTTTGAAATCTCCTAATCTGAGGAAGTCGGGTGCCATATCCCCAAGCCCCTTCAGCGAACGCCACGGCATATTATCCAAACATTCAGGCATATGTTACCTCCATCCATTATCATTTAGTTGGCGGGGAGTGTAGGATTCGAACCCACGGACGGCTTTCACCGCCAACGGTTTTCAAGACCGCCACCATAAGCCACTCGGTCAACTCCCCAAATAAAAGAGACGGGTCATTCGCCCGTCTCAGTCTCAGTCTCATCTTCTTCATCTTCCGGCTCGTCCACGCCATCGATGTCATATTCATCATACGGAAACTCTGTAAAGACTTCACAGCCGCTTTCTTTTTCCGTTATAATCATCGGTCGATAGATATGGAAACCGTAATCTTCTGAAAGCTCTTTCAAAAATCCATCAAGGATTTCATCGACAGCTTCATAGCCATACGCTTCTAAGATATTTGTTCCGTCGTTGTCACCCTCCTGCAGCGCGATTGCGAGGAAATCTGCCATAGCCAAACAGAGTTCATCATCTCGCTCATACATAGCATCCTCTATGTCCATCCATGTTTCATCGCTTTCTTCTTTGCCGCCATCTGGATTATCTCCCGGAACATACTTGTTGTCTGTAATCACAACAGGAAAGAGATAGCGTGTGTAGAATTTCTTCGACACCGCTGTACAGTCCTCCTCACTCACGCAAGGTTCTTTGTACTCAATTTTTTCGTTGCCCTTTGCAACAGCCAAAACTGGGAGGTCGTTTTCCTCGGTAAGATACACGGCGTACTCCGTGTCGGTGTTCTCAGCGATGAGAACCATTTCTTTGTTCAAACGTTTTCTGCTTGCTTGAAAAAACCCCCATACTGCATCAGCGGGGATATGAATATGAACTCCCATAAGGAACCTCCTTATATATTTGACTTTGGTACTCCCGACGAGGCTCGAACTCGTGACCCCAGCATTAAAAGTGCCGTGCTCTACCAACTGAGCTACGGAAGTATATTGACCGGCTATTACGGTATGCCCAGAAAGGTGGACACGCTTGAGTTCCACAAACAGTTTTGCCCGCAAAAGATGGAGGTGAATATTTGATGGAGGTGTTTATCTTGATGCAGGTACGAAGAAAGGAACTTACAAATGAACGAAGGACACGCGCATGGCAAAACTGCATGGTGCAGGATAAGAGACTTGAACTCTTACGCCGATGGCAGCGGGACTTGAATCCGCCGTGTCTGCCAATTCCACCAATCCTGCATATTTCTTATATCCAGCCAGCTAATACTGCAATTGTCGTCACACTCAAAACGGTTAGTACAATGTTGTCATACACTATTCGATTGTGGAGATTTTTGCTTGCTCGCTCAACCTTTCTTTGAAGTCGCTCAATTTCTTCTTTTTTGCTTTCGCGCTCAAATTTGTATTTGCACCACGCTTCGCCTGATATGAAGTCACCACGCTCCACGTTCATACCTCCTTACCAAAGCCATGTTTTATTGAATGCCGTCTACCCACAACTCTAACGTGCGACGATTTGCGTACTGTTTACAGAGCTCTTCGATGGACACACCATGTGCCTTTGCATCCGTTTTCATTGCCGTAAACTGGTCTCTGTATTTTTTGACTATCTTTTCAACGGCAAGAAAATGTTCTTTGTCTTTAGGATAGAAGGCAATATCATCAAGGCAGACACTACTTATATCTCCCGTGTGGCAAATTGCTTTCCAGCAATTTTTGCATGGCGCATCATCTATACTCACCATATGATTGATGCAGTCGCTGCAGTGGACAACCACTCCATTTACCTTAATTGGTTTCATTGGTCGTTCCTCCTTTTATGAGGTGGTGGAGATAGCCGGACTCGAACCGGCGACCCTCTGCTTGCAAAGCAGATGCTCTCCCAACTGAGCTATATCCCCATACTTTACGGCATAAAACCCAAGTCGACTCCGCCGTTTGATGTTCCCCACACTAATACCTCAATGCTTCGGATTGCATCAATAAGCCTTGCGCTCCGATACTCAAGGAATGAACATCGTTCCCACTGGCGCCGAGAGCCGGTCTTGAACCGCCATTATAGCCTGCAGTGCTATGTTTTACCAGTTAAACTACCTCGGCAAAAAGCGCCGCCGAAGAATC
>ERZ772875.121-NODE-121-length-91082-cov-5.603997_pt1 | contig 91082 bp, 74 predicted proteins | sample MGYA00580585_ERZ772875 | MGnify/ENA primary metagenome ERZ772875 (study PRJEB29015, sample SAMEA2737736) | human gut metagenome | biome: human gut; feature: human-associated habitat; material: faeces | place: China | collected 2012 ... | reverse complement strand
GATTTCCTTCCCGGGGAGCCTGCGCAGGGTACACAGGCTCCCCGGGAAGGAAATCCGCAGCAGAAGGGCCGCCCGGTCGGTGGAAGACATAGGGCACTGGGTATGGCTGAACGGTAACATAGCGGAAGGCCCCGCAAGTACGGGACCTTCACTTTTTTTCCATATTTTAATTGAGCAACAGAACCGCATTACAATGCCTGACTAACACGATGCTGTGTTCCCTTCAATTTGTTATTATCATATCCTAAAAATGTGACAAAACTATGTACACTTTCATAAGAAAAAATAAAAAAATACCGAAAGAATTTAGAAATATTTTGGAATGTGATAATATATGTTAAGGTTCCGGTCCTTACGGCAGCACTGCCTTGTGGTTTTGCCTGCCGGAACAGCCTGCCGGGGCGAAGATTGACAATGGGCGGGGATGGGGCTATACTTTTTAAAATTACATGTGTAGGAAATGAAAGGAGCAGAGGATGAAGGTTATTCGTGTTTTTGGAAATATAATATTTATGGCAGCAGCCATATTTTTCTGTTTATGCATGTCCATTCGGCCCTTATGCGCTTCCACAGTCAGCGGGGCAGTGCTGGGGAGGGCGGTATCTTCCAGGGTACTGGATGAAGTTTATAAGGTATACCCGGAGGTTACCTCGGAGCAGATGGAAGAGGTGGAAAATTTTCTGGAGGAAAACCAGGCCGTGAAAGAACTGGCGGGCGCTTATCTGGATGTGATGGCCGGTTCCGTAAAGGACGGGACTCCGGTTTCTCCGGAAGACTACGAAGCGCTGATAGGGGAATTGAAACAGGATGTTTTTCCTCAGCTGATGGATGAAATGGGCGATTTGCTTACAGAAGAGGAAAAAAATGCGCTGTATGAAGGAATTGACAGCCAGAGCGAAAAAATAGGACAGATTATGGCGCAGGGGGCGGCTGAGATTACGGAGCAGTCCTATCCTCCTGTGGAGACGGCGCTTGAACTGTATGGCTTTCTGGATTCTTTTTCTGTGAAGGCGCTATCTTTGGGTGTGGTTATCTTAAGCGGGATCATTGTACTTGCGTCGGGAAGACGCCGTTACAGAGGGCTTTTGTCCCTGGCAAGGGATGGGATTGTTTCCGGTATCATGGTGGGAGCGGTTATTCCTTTTCTGGCAAATACGGCGGCTCATGTTCTGACAAACCGCATTTTGGGAAGAACGGCAGAGCTTACGCTGACGCCATTGTTCTTCTATGGAGGGATTTTCTTTGCGGGAGGATTGGTTTTGCTGGTTATGTATTATGTGGTCCGTGGCCGGAGAAGATAGGGACATGGGCAATAAAGAAGAGTGAAAAAGGACGGGCGGCGATATGCTGTTCCGTTCTTTTTTCACTCTGTCAGTTAAAGATTTCATTAGTATCACCGGCCCCTACGAAAAAAGCAGACGGGCAGCAGTGGTAAACAAAAAGCAGATGAGAATTCCGCAAACAGTGGGTATCAAAAAAGAAAGAAGGGTCCATTTCAGGCTTCCTGTTTCCTTTTTGATGGTGAGGCAGGTAGTGGCACAGGGCCAATGCATCAGGGAGAACAAAATCGTGCTCACAGCGGTTATCCAGGTCCAGCCGTTTGCAGTAAAAAGCTGCAGCAGCTGCGCGCCTTCTATTTCTATCAGACTTCCTCCCGCCATATAGGTCATGATGATGATGGGAACGACAATTTCATTGGCCGGAAGTCCCAGAAGAAAGCCGGTCAGGATGCATCCATCCATCCCCAGGGCTCTGGCAAAGGGATCCAGAAAGCCGGTGAGGGAGGTGAGAAGCGTGGCCTGGTTATCCAGATGCACGTTGGCCAGGATCCAGATGATCAGGCCGGCAGGAGCAGCAGATACCATGGCGCGCCCGAGGACCTTTATAGTACGATCTACAATGCTTCTTATAATTACCTTTAGTATCTGCGGTTTCCGGTAGGGAGGCATCTCCAGGGTGAAGGAGGATGGGACTCCCTTCAACAGAGTGGCTGACAGCAGCCTGGAAACCAGAAGAGTCATAAAAACGCCCAGGATGATTATGCCTACCAGAATGCAGGCTCCCAGGAAAGAACCGTAAAAGCCTCCTGCTCCTCCGATCAGGAACAGGGTGATGATGGAAATGATGGTAGGAAATCTTCCGTTGCAGGGGACAAAATTATTGGTAATGATGGCAATGAGCCGTTCTCTCGGAGAATCTATAATCCGGCATCCGGTAACTCCGGCGGCATTGCATCCGAAACCCATGCACATAGTAAGGGCCTGTTTCCCGCAGGCAGAGCATTTCTTAAAACACCGGTCAAGATTAAACGCTACTCTCGGCAGATAACCGAAATCCTCCAGTAAGGTAAATAACGGGAAGAAAATAGCCATCGGCGGCAGCATGACGGAAACCACCCATGCGATAACCCGGTAAATGCCATGCAGTAGTACATCGGTCAGAAGCCCGGGAATACCCGCCGCAGCGGCCAGAGAGGCGAGGCGGTCTTCCAGCCCGAAAAGAAGATCCGCCAGCAGGGCGGAAGGATAATTGGCGCCCGTTATGGTAATCCAGAAAATCCCGAGAAGGAGCAGCAGCATAATGGGAAAGCCGGTCAGCCTGCTTGTAAAAATACGGTCCAGCCTTCGATCTGTTTTATCGCAGCCTTCTTCCGGATAGAAAACAATACCCCGGCATAACCGTTCGGCAGTACGAACAAAAGCGGCTGCCAGATCGTCATGAAGCTGTTCCCTGCTGATTCCCCGGTTTCTGAGAACCGCATGAATCTCCTCCAGAACCCCGGTAATTTCCGGTTCGGATGCGGGATCAAAACCCAGGTACGCCTTTATGGCGGACAAAAGGTTTTCGTTGGCATCCAGAAGCCGTGCGGCGAGCCATCGGGGAGAGGGAAGGGAGGCCGTCTCACTCCCGTGTGCGGCGTACAGCCTTTTTACACAGGGAATGAGGTGGGAGAGGGCTTCTTCCACATATTCCGGATAGACAACAAGAGGAAAGCTCTGTTTGGCAGGTGTTGTGGCAACCGTTTCAGTGTCGGGAGCGGCAGGCGGGAAAAGCATGGCTTCCAGGGCCCCCAGCAGTTCATCCAGCCCCTTCCTGCTTCGTGCTGTAGTTCCTGTTACCGGTATATGCAAACGGGATGACAGCTGCGGAAGATCAAGTCGGATTTTTTTCCTGGCGGCCTCATCCAGCAGGTTCACACATAAAAGGACCGGCCTGCCGGATTCTATGATCTGCAGCACCAGGTTCAGGTTCCGTTCCAGACAGGTGGCGTCACATACCACGATAACGGCATCCGGTTCCTGGAAACAGATAAAATCCCTGGCAACTTCCTCCTCTGCGGAGTGTGCCATGAGGGAATAACAGCCCGGTATATCCACAAATGTATAGCAGTGTTCATGGAAGGTACAGGTTCCCTGGGCATTCAGCACAGTTTTTCCGGGCCAGTTGCCCGTATGCTGCTTCATTCCGGTCAGTGCGTTGAAAATTGTGCTTTTCCCTACATTTGGATTTCCTGCTAAAGCGATGATTTCAGGAGATTTATCTGCCATGGGAAGCCTCCTTTTTCAAAAGGATATGTCTGGCATCTTCCTCACGCAGAGCTATGACTGCCTCCCGTATCCGGTATGCGGTAGGGTCGCCGAGGGGGCTGCGCTGGAGGCAGGCTACTGTTGTCCCCGGAATAAATCCCATATCCTGAAGGCGTCTGCGCATTTCTCCCTGGGCCGTCAACTGAGCGATTATGGCAGAAAAACCGGGTTCCAGCCGGGGAAGCGAGAATGTATCCGTCATATGTTTCCTCCTTGTTTTGCGGAGCAAAATGCGAGTCCTCTGACGAGCAGAGGAAATTTTCCTCCTTTTTTTGCCGGAGGACTCCAGACGGACTGCTGCTGGAGCAGGACGCAAAGCTGAAGCGGCAAAGGCCTCCGACGTATCATTCCAATTTAATATATGCAGAAGAAAAAAATGCGTGCTTCCTGCCGGGAAGGGGTTGGCAATTTACGAAATATAAGATAAAGTAATAGAGAGGATGCTTTTAGAAGAGAGGGAAAAGGTGTTGAAAACAGGAATCAAAGGTTTCCGGGAACTGATGGTAACCGGAGAAAATACGGCCTCGGCCCTTGGAAGCGGCCGGCTTTGTGTGCTTGCGACTCCGGCGCTTGCCGGACTGGTGGAGCGCACATGCTGGGAGAGTGTGGAACCGCTGCTCGAAGAGGGAGAGACTACTGTGGGGACAGCTTTGGCAATAAAACATCTTGCGCCTACCCCGGTGGGAATGAAGGTGTGGTGCGAAAGCCGGCTGGTACAGGCGGACGGAAGGCGCATGGTTTTTCAGGCGGAGGTTTTTGATGAAAGCGGAAAGATAGGCGAAGGCGAGCATGAAAGATTTCTCGTCCGGGCGGAACGTTTTCAGCAAAAAGCTGATGCCAAAGGAAACCTGCAACAGGGAAAGGAGCAAGAAATTAATGGGTAAGGAAAAGAAGAGAAAAAACATTGTGCTGCTGATGACGGATCAGCTGAGAGGGGATTGTTTGGGCTGTGCGGGCCATCCGGATGTGAAGACGCCTTATCTGGATACCCTGGCTTCCAAAGGGATCCGTTTTCCCAATGCGTATTCCGCATGTCCTTCCTGTGTGCCGGCCAGAGCCGCGCTGCATACGGGGCTGACTCAGGAATCCCACAGACGGGTGGGGTATTCGGACGGTATTCCGTGGAATTACCCGTCAACTATGGCGGGAGAACTGACAAAAGCAGGATATTATACCCAGTGTGTCGGGAAAATGCATGTGGATCCTCTGCGTAATTATCTGGGCTTCTGCAATGTGGAGCTGCATGACGGTTATCTTCATTATTATCGGGATCCTGATATCCCATACAGAGAGAATCAGAAACAGGCGGATGATTATTTTCATTGGCTGAAGCAGGAAAAAGGAATTGACTGTGATGTGACGGATACCGGGCTGGAGTGTAATTCATGGGTGGCAAGACCATGGATTTATGAGGAAAAATACCATCCCACCAACTGGGTGACGGATCGTTCCATTGATTTCCTGCGCAGAAGGGATCCGGACATGCCCTTTTTCCTTTTTGCCTCCTATCTTCGTCCGCATCCGCCGTTTGATGCGCCTCAGTGCTATTTTGACATGTACAGCGGAAAAGAACTGACGCCTCCCGCGATCGGTGACTGGTGCGATGACGAAGCGCTGCGGGAAAGAGGAAGGATTTTTGATTCGGATACCGGCCCGCTGGATCCGGAGCTTGTCCGGCAGATGCAGATCGGGTACTATGCCTGCGTGACTCATCTGGATCATCAGATCGGGCGTCTGCTGCAGGCGCTGATCGAAAATAAGCTGTATGAGGATACGATTATCCTCTTTGTATCCGATCATGGAGAGCTTCTGGGAGATCATCATCTGTTCAGGAAAAGCCGTGCATACCAGGGAAGCAGCAGGATTCCGTTCATCATTTCCGGCGGAGGAGCTGCTCAGGGAAGAGCAGGAAGAGTCAGCCGGGAACTGGTGGAACTCCGGGATGTCATGCCTACGGTTCTGGAAGCGGCGGGAGTCGCTGTCCCGGACAGCGTGGAAGGTATAAGCCTGTGGGATATGGTACAGACTGAAAACGGCTTTGTGGACAGGGAATATCTGCACGGAGAACATGCGCTGGGAGCGGCATCCAGCCATTGGATCGTCACCCGGCTGGAGAAATACATCTGGTATTCCCAGACAGGGGAAGAACAGTATTTCCGTATTGGTACGGATGAAAATGAGCTTCATAACCTGGTTCATGATGAGCTTTATCAGGACAGGGTGGTTAAACTGCGCGAACTGCTGATCCATGAGCTGGAAGGAAGAGAAGAAGGCTTTGTGAAGGACGGCAGGCTTGTAACGGGCTGTGAACCCATTGTATGGCTGACGAAGGACAGAAGGTGACAGTTCAGACCTGTATGAGAACTGACACGAGGAAATTCCCGTTTCCCGAAAGTACAATGAATTGACAACCCTTTGAGAAAATGATACATTAAATTTCAGTGTATCAGCATTAAAATAAGAAAAATCTGAGAGGTACAAGAAAATTATGCATTGGTCTGACAGAATTGCGCAGGAAATTATCAGGCGCCGTCCTGATAAAGAGGAATATGTATGTGCAGCCGGCATCAGCCCTTCCGGCTCCATCCATATAGGAAATTTCAGAGATATCGCAACCAGCTATTTTGTGGTAAAGGCGTTGAGACGCCAGGGAAAGAAAGCCAGGCTTTTGTTTTCCTGGGATGAATTTGACAGACTCCGTAAAATCCCGGTGAATGTAGCCAAGCTTCCCCGTCCTGAAGGTGAGAAGCCCTGGGAAGAATATATCGGATACCCTTATGTGGACGTGCCCAATCCCTTTGATGACGGCTGTCCCAATTATGCAAAGCATTTCGAAGTGGAATTTGAAGAAGCCATGGAGCGCTTCGGCATCCACATGGATTACCGTTATCAGGCGCAGATGAACCGTTCCGGGAAATATGCGGAATATGTGATTCAGGCGCTGAAGAAGCGGGGAGAAATTTTTGATATCCTGGACAGCTTCCGTACACAGGCAGCCCAGGAAGGTGAGAAAGAGGCTTATTATCCGGTGAGCATTTACTGCCCTCACTGTAAAAGGGATACCACAAAGATCCTTTCCCTTTCCGAGGACTGCACCGTTGCGGAATATGAGTGCTCCTGCGGACATAAGGGAACCTTTGATTTCACCAAAGACTTTAACTGCAAGCTTGCATGGAAAATCGACTGGCCCATGCGCTGGATGTATGAGGGCGTGGATTTTGAGCCGGGTGGAAAGGATCATGCAAGTCCGGGCGGCAGCTATGATACCAGCCGTGTGATTTCCCAGAAGATTTTCGGATATGAAGCCCCTCTTTTCCAGGGATATGAGTTCATCGGCATCAAGGGTGCCACAGGCAAGATGTCCGGCTCTTCAGGACTGAACCTGACACCGGATACGCTGCTGAAGCTTTATCAGCCGGAAATGATCCTGTGGCTGTACGCCAAGTCTGAGCCTACCAAGGCTTTTGATTTCTGCTTTGATGACGGAATCCTGCGCCAGTATTTTGAATTTGACAAGCAGTACAATGAATTTATGGACGGAAAGGCTGATGAATTCCTTACGAACGTAATGGCGAACTGCCTGCGGGAGGATGAGGAAGGAACGTCCGCTTATAAGAAGATAGAAACCGTACCTATGAGCCTTCTTGTGCAGCTGGGATCAGTTGTTGATTTCAATGTCCCCATGCTGGAGACGGTATTCGAAAAAATCGGGCAGCCGTTCACCTACGATCAGTTCAAGGACAGGCTGGAACGTGCGAAATACTGGCTGGAGCAGTGCTCACCGGAAAACGTGAACCGTCTGAGACCGTACAGGAACTGGGAGGTTTATGAAGCCCTTTCCGAAGAGGAAAAGAAGGAGATCGCTCTTCTTCATGATTATATCAAAAAGGGCGGCTACAGCCTGGATGAGCTCAACCAGGAACTGTATGCGATTCCCAAGCAGGTGATGGGAGATTTGGAGGATGCGAAGGAACTGAAGAAGATTCAGGGCCAGTTCTTCAAGAATGTATACCGTCTCCTCATTGATAAGGAAAAAGGGCCCCGTCTGTATCTGTTCCTTTATGCAATCGAGCCTGATAAATATGTGAACCTGCTTGATTTCTCAACCCCTATGACTGAGGAAGAAAAGCAGCCTCAGGTGAAGGAAGAGACGGCGGAAGAAGAGTCCTCAAAGAAGCAGGTGGTTTTGGGAGATCCGGATCCGGTAGAACCTGTCCGCGATGAAATCACCATTGATGATTTCACTAAGATAGACATGCGCGTATGTAAGATCCTGAAGTGTGCAGAGATCAGAAAATCCCACAGCTGCTACAAGCTCACCCTGTTTGACGGGCTGAAGGAGCGTGTGATTGTATCCAGCATTAAGAGCTATTACACACCGGACGAAATGGTGGGAAAGAAGATTATTGTCATTGCCAATCTGAAGCCGGCCAGGTTTGCCGGAGTGACCAGCGACGGTATGCTTTTGGCGGCTACCAATAATGCCTGCGGCTGCCAGGTAATCTTTGTGGATGATATGGTACCGGAAGGAACAAGAATCTGCTGATGCGGGAAGAAATAGTGGAAAGCTCCGGAAATATTGATTTCCGGGGCTTTCCGCCTTTATGGACGTTAATGGCAGAACAAAAAAATGGAGGAACGAATATGAGATATCCGTCTTTTTTACAGGAACAGGGAACCATCGGTTTTGTCGCGCCGTCTTTTGGCTGTGCCGAACCGCCTTATAAAACGGCCTTTCTGCATGCTCAGGAAAAACTGGCAGAGTCAGGATATAAGCTGGAGCTGGGGCCGAACTGCTATGCCCGGGAGGGAATAGGAATCAGCAATACTCCTGAAAAGTGCGGGGAGGAACTGAATGACTTCCTGTGCTCGGATAAAAGTGATGTCCTGATTTCCTGCGGCGGAGGGGAACTGATGTGTGAAGTCCTGGATTATGTGGATTTTGACAGGATCAGGAAGGCAGAGCCTAAATGGTATATGGGATATTCCGATAATACCAACCTGGTTTTTCTTCTTACAACACTCTGTGATACGGCGGCAGTTTACGGACCCTGCGCCGGTTCCTTCGGTATGGAACCCTGGCATGAGTCCATTCAGGACGCTCTGGATCTGCTCCGGGGCAAGAAGCTTGTCATGAAGGGGTACGATACATGGGAGAAGGAGCCTTTAAAATCCGAAGAGAATCCGCTGGTTCCGTATCATCTGACGGAAAAACGTATCCTGTGCTGCTTCCCGGAAGGAGACAGTACCTTTTCAGGAAGACTGATAGGCGGATGTATGGACTGCCTTGTAAATCTTCTGGGAACCTGTTATGACAGGGTAGGGGACTTTACACGGAGATATGAAGAGGATGGCTTAATCTGGTTCCTGGAGGCCTGTGACCTGAATGTGTTTTCCATCCGCAGGGCAATTTGGCAGATGCAGCATGCGGGCTGGTTTTCCCATGTGAAGGGCTTTCTTATCGGCCGCCCTCTGGTATTCGGGCAGGAAATGATGGGACTGGATCAGTACCATGCGGTTTATGATTTGCTGAAGGAATACCAGGTCCCGGTTATCATGGATGTGGATTTGGGGCATCTGCCGCCGATGATGCCGCTGATTAACGGAAGTTTTGCGTCCGTAACCGTAAGGGGAAATGAACTGGAAGTGAAGATGGAATTGAAATAGGGAGCGGCGCCGGAGGTACGGCGAGCCGGTATATTGTAACACTTTGGCAGAAGTTTTGTTTATGTCCCGTTAATAACAGGAACACAGCTTCTGCCCTTTTTATGCCGCTGCGAATATTTATGGTTGACATGGCTGTTAAAAATGCGAATAATAACAGTTGAGTACACGTGAACAGGAGGTAGGGAAAAATGGGTGTGACAACAAAGGATTTAGCGCGTATATGCGGAGTCTCAAGGGCTACGATAACCAGGGCCCTGTATGGTACAGGGAGCATTAAAGAAGAAACAAAGAGAATGATTCTTGATACGGCAAAAGAACTGGGCTATCAGCCGGACTTAATGGCCCGCAGCCTCGTGATGGGAAAAAGCAGGATGATAGGCACAGTCGTAGTGGATTTGAGAAATCAGTATTTCCCTAAAATGATAGATGCCATTGAAAAGAGAACCAAAGAATCCTCTTATATGCTGAATATTTCTCTGCATGAGGATGACAAGGAGGAGGAAAAAAGACTGATCCGGGCCATGGTAGGATATCATGCGGACGGCCTTATACTGAACTGTATAAATAAGGACGCTGACTTTGAAAAAATGCTGGGACAATTAGGGATTCCATATGTTATTCTGGGATACAGGGTCTTTAAAAACAGCCATACGGTAGGAGTGGATGAATACGAAGCGACATATAAAGGTGTGAATTTTATCCTGGAAAAAGGGTATAAAGAAATCATATTTGTGGTTCCCCCTTTGTATGATGAAGATGGTATTCCGAATATTGGACATGCGGATCGGAAAAGAGGTTTTGAAGATGCTGCAGGGAAGAGCGGATGCAGATACACGGTTATGTATGGAGATGATTATCTGGAACAGGCCCTGGACTATATGCGTACAAAGGCTGAATCCAGGCCGGCATTTTTCTGCTCGGGAGATACCTTCGCAGGTGAAATGATAAATTGTTTCTCTAAAAATGGTTATCGGCTTCCTGATGATTATGGCCTGATGGGGTATGATTGTGTCAGCTTTTATCAGAATTTTTCGCCTAAGCTGACTACCGTGGATAACCATGTGGAACAGATGGGATATGAAGCTGCAAACATGCTGATTGACATGATTGAAGGCAGGGATGTTCCTCAAAATATTAAGATACCTGTGGATATTGTGGAAGGGCAGACTTTGTAATACGATGTACATGTTTGATATGAAAAAGAGGAAAAAGAGAAAAAAATATACAAAAATAACAGGACGATCATAAAAAAAAGCATTGACGCAGGAAAAGATGTATGATATATTACAATCATTAAATAAAAGTTCACGTGAACATATTAAAGGTTGCCCTAACTAAAGGACTACAGGAAAAGCCATTTTTTTTACATACAGAATGTTCACGTGTACATTGGGGAAATAATCCGTTTTTATATAAAGGGATTATAAGAAACCCATGGGAAACCTATGGAAACAGCAAAAGGAGGATTTATTATGAGATCAAAGAAACTGGCCTTGCTTTTGAGTGCCGCAATGGTAATTTCCACACTGGGAGGATGCGGCAGCAGCTCCGCATCGAACGAAGCGTCCGCCCCGGCGGCAGACAAATCTGCTTCGGCATCCACGGAAAGCTCCGGTACGGGCAATGCAGACGAGGCGGAGGCTTCAAAGCCTATTACCATCGATTTCTGGAATTCCTGGACGGGTTCGGACGGAGATACCCTGGTTGAACTGGTAAAGCAGTTTAATGATGAGAACCCCTGGAATATCACCGTAAATATGGATATCAGTTCTTCTTTTGCAGAAAAATTATCCACCTCCCTTCCCACAGGCGATGCGAGTCCCCTGATACTCATGGGGAACGGCGATCGTTTCAAATATCAGGAATATTTGCTTCCCATCAATGATATCTGGACGAATACCCAGCTGAAAGAAGAGGATTTTAACACCAATTCCCTGAATACGGGAAGAATAGAGGAAGACTTGTATTCCCTGCCTTTCCAGAATTCCCTGTACTATATGTACTGGAATAAGGATTTGTTTGAAAAGGCCGGACTGGATCCGGAAGCACCTCCGCAGAGTTTTGAAGAGTGGACAGAGATGGCCGCCAAGATTACGGATCCGGACAGCAATGTATATGGTTCCGGATTGTTCATGGCTTATGGAAATCAGGAAATGTGCCTGATGCAGCAGATGGGCGGTTTGGCTGTGGAGGAACAGGGAGACGGAACCTATAAGGTGAATATAGCCGGCAATGATGGCTATAAGAAATATCTGGAATGGATGAAAGCCCTTTATACCAACGGTGACAACCCACAGGAAAACGAGATTGATTCCATGTTCAAAGCGGGACAGATCGGTATCATGGTAAATGGTCCCTGGCTTGCTCCCGGTGCAGATGAATCCGGCGTTAACTTCGGAATGTGCAAAATTTTCGGACAGGAACCTCTTGGAGATGTGGCGGGATTCTTCATCACCAGCAGTGCAACAGAAGAAGAGAAGCTTGCCTGTGAAAGATTCCTGCAGTGGTGGTATACGGGAAACGAAGGCTGCGCAGTGGAAAATACGGCAGTTTCCACATGGTCTCTTAAGCTTGGATTCCCCACAACCTATGTTCCTACGGCGGAATGCGATGCTTATAAAGCAAATGAAAGGCTTGCGGCTCTTAACCTGGATGACAACAGCAAGGATTCCATATGGATTACCACTTCTCCTGAATTCAAGGGATGGGGCGATTTGGTAACAATTATCGGCAACATGACTCAGGCCGTCGTTTTTGATACCACTGTGGAAGATGCCATGACGCAGGCACAGGAGGATGCGGAAAAAGCGGTTACAACCTATGAGGGTGCGGATGCGCTTGCAAAATAAAACCTTATAACTGTTATGATGCTGCAAGGAAAAGGGAGAATGGAGATAGGAACTCCGGTTCTCCCTTTCTATGCAAAATGAATATGATTGAGAATGGAGGCGCACCCATGGGAAACAAATGGAAAAATCTGCGTTCTTATTGGAACAAACCGCAGAGAGCGGCATACCTGTTTTTACTGCCCGCGGCAATTTTAATTTTGGTATTTAATATTATACCGCTCTTTGCTTCATTTTTTATCAGTATGCTGGATATGGGAATTTCCTTTAACAGCGCAAAATTCATAGGCCTGGATAATTTTAAGGAAGCTCTGACAGACAGACGTTTTATCAACAGCCTTATCGTAACAATAAAGTTTACGGTGATTGAGGTCCCGATTCAGATGGTGCTGGGGCTTGTACTCTCCGCCATGCTGACCAAAAACACCTTTACAAACAAGCTGTTTCGAAGCATCTACTTCATCCCGATTGTATGCTCGGCTACGGCAATCGGCATCATGTGGCAGATTATCCTTCATTCAAATGTCGGACTCATTACATACTGGGTGAAGCTTTTAGGCTTCGGAAAAGTTAATTTCCTGAATACTCCGGGGCTGACGCTGGGCGTTGTAATTTTCGTATCCGTTTGGAGAACCTTCGGTATATCCACCATTATCCTTATTTCGGCCATGCAGAATGTGCCCGGTGATTACTACGAAGCGGCCGACATAGACGGAGCGGGCAGAATCCGGCAGTTTTTTTCCATCACGCTGCCTTCTATCATGCCTTCCTTCTGGTTTTTGCTTATGACAAGGGTGATTGGTTCGCTGCAGGTATTCGATCTGGTATTCACCCTCACGGACGGCGGTCCGAATTATACCACGGAAACACTGGTGACTTACGTGTATAACCGCGCATTTGATGTCGGCAACAGAATGGGCTATGCTACGGCGATGTCCGAGTTCCTGTTCCTGATTATCATGGTGATAACGCTGATACAGTACCGTATCATGAAGAAGACAGAATATTAGGAGGTAAAGAAATGAAGAACAGAAACTTAAAAAGAAAACTGTTGCAGATCCCTATTCTGTTGCTCTTTATTATACTGGCGGTTATTATGCTGCTGCCGATAATCTGGATGCTGCTCAGTTCCTTTAAGCCGGACAACGAAATCATCAGATTCCCGCCGACCCTGTTTCCTTCGGCCTTTACGATGAAGAATTTCATCAAATGTACCCAGCGTATCGATATATGGGTTTATTTGAAAAATTCATTTATCTATTCCTTCGGGGCCACGCTGCCCTCATTACTGGTGAATACCATGGCCGGATACGCTTTTGCCAGATATGATTTTAAGGGAAAAGATATTATTTTCGTTATTTTTCTTGCAACCATGATGATTCCCTTTCAGGTTATCATGATCCCTTCCTTTCTGGAAGTCCATGCGCTGGGAATGTATGATAATTATGCCGGATTGATAATCCCCAAGATTGCGGCGGCTTATTGGATTTTCATGATGCGTTCTGCCTTTTCCGGACTTCCCAAGGAGCTGGAGGAGGCCGCGCGGATAGACGGCCTGAGCGAGTTCGGAATTTATGCGCGGATTATGATGCCCCTGATTAAACCGGCTTTGGTTACTCTGATTATTCTCAGTGTGAATGGAAACTGGAATGATCTGCTCTGGCCGCTGATCATTACTTCTAATTCCAAGATGCGTACGCTGTCCAACGGACTTGCCCTTTTCGTAGGTGCCAGGACCATTGAATACGGCGCGGCCTTTGCGGGCGCGGCAATTTCATTAATACCAATGCTGGTGCTTTACATATTCGGTCAGAAATATTTTGTGGAAGGCCAGGCAACTAGCGGATTGAAAGGCTGATAATCAATATTTGAACATGGCAGCAGTGCTGCGGAAAGGATACTTATGCAGAAAGCAAAAGTTACCGTACATCCGGATTACCGGATCGGAGAAATTGACAGGCGACTGTTCGGCGCTTTTCTGGAGCCTATCGGAGGCTGGGTATATGGCGGAATATGGAACCCGAATCATCCGCTTGCGGATGATTACGGCTTCCGTAAGGATATATTAGAAATAACAAGAGAGCTGGGAATTCCGGCTGTAAGAATGCCCGGAGGCAATTTTACCTCCGGATGGGAATGGAAGGATTCCATAGGCCCCAGGGAAGAAAGAAAAAAACATCTGGATTTGGCCTGGCGGCAATATGAAACCAATGAAATAGGACATGATGAATATCTGGAGTGGGCCAGGAGAGTGAATACGGATCCTCTGTATACCCTGAACATGGGAACCGGAAGCATTGAAGATGCCCTTCACTGTGTGGAATATACCAATCATGAGGGCGGGACCTACTGGTCTGACCTGAGAAGAAAGAATGGGTATGAGAAGCCTCATAAAGTAAAAACCTGGTGTCTTGGAAATGAAATGGACGGCCCCTGGCAGATACATTCCTGGGAAAAGGATCCGAAGGGATACGGTATAAAGGTACATGAAACCTCCAAGATCATTAAATGGATCGATCCTTCCAGCGAGACCGTTGTGGCAGGCTCGTCCACACCGAATAACAGAACCTATCCGGACTGGGATTTGAAGGTGCTCAACGAATGCTATGACAGCGTGGATTACCTGTCTCTCCATTATTACCACAGTGCCCCGGAAGGGGATATGGGAGCTTACCTGAATGCATCCAGTGTTTTTGAGGACTTTATCAATACGGAAATTGCAGCGTGTGATTTGATGCAGGCGCATTTCCGGTCCCCGAAAAAAATGATGATTTCCTTTGATGAATACGGCTGCAATTTCAGTCCTCAGAAGCAGACGACCATAGGAAGATGCGGTGCGATTGATCGAAGCGCTTACCCGGAATTTTCCTCTCATATCAGTCGTCCGTTCCGGTTTAATGATCCGGATGCGGCGGAGCCGTCAGCTCCCGGAGAATTTCTGGAGGCGCTTGCCCTGTCTTCCATACTGATGACTCTTGTCCGCCATGCGGATCGAGTTAAAATCGGCTGTATGACTGGAGGACTGTTTGTGATAGGCAGCGACGAAGAGCATGTATGGAAGAGGGCGGGCTATTACCTGTTTGAACAGTTCATCCGTCATGCAAAAGGAATCTCTCTGCGTCCGGCGGTAGAGTCCCCGGTGTATTCGGTAAAGGGCTTTAATCTGAATGATTTTAACCAGACGCCCGCTTATGATAATGTGCCCTTTATTGAATGCTGTGCTTCCCTGGATGAAGAAAATGGAAAAGCGGCCGTTTTCCTTATTAACAGAAACTGGGAAGAAGATATGGAAATCGAACTGGACATCAGCGGATTTACAGATTTTCATGTGGAAGGCCATACTGTGCTTCACGCGGAAAATCCTCATGCATGCAATACCTGCGAAGACCAGAAGGCGGTGATGCCGGAGGAAGCGGCAGACGACAGGCAGGAGAATGGGAAAATATACATGAAGGCGCCGAAATTGTCTCTTCATGTAATATATCTGACGAAATAAAGACTGGAGGGAAGGTCTGCAAAGGAGAGCAAAATGGCAAATTTTTCAGTTCATAATACATTATATGAGGAAAACGGAGGCTTTTGCCTTACAAAAGAAGAGTGCGGCATTCTTCTCAGGAAAAAGAAATCAAGCGTAGTTTATTGTCCCGGGGAAGGAGAACGTGCACCGGGCGCCATGTATCCCCGCTGCATCTGTCTTTCTCATAACGGAGAAAAAAACGGTACATTGCTGGCAACTTTTGAATGCTACACCTATTCCACACCAACCTTTCCCATTTACGAAAGTGTGGATGATGCGTCGAGCTGGCACAGACTGTCGGAAATCAAAGATGAAGAAAAGGGCTTTGGATGCAGATTCCAGCCCCATCTGCTGGAACTTCCCGTTTCCTGCGGCGGCTTGAAGGAAGGGACAATTCTCTGTGCGGGAAACATTATTCCGGAGGATTTTTCCTCTTCCTCTCTGCATTTGTACCAAAGTACGGACTGCGGAAGGACATGGCACTTTCTGAGTGAAATTGTTTCCGGCGGCCATGCAGTGGTGGATCCTGAAGAAAAGGATGAAAACCGTCCGGTATGGGAGCCTTTTCTGACGGTTACACCGGATGGCAGGCTGATTTGCTTTTATTCCGATGAGCGTTACTCGGCGGGCAGCGGTTACAATCAGCTGCTTGCCCATAAGATTTCCGCAGACGGAGGGCTGACCTGGCAAAGGGAAAAGATAGATGTCGCCTTTCCGGGAGGCCGCCTGCGTCCCGGCATGCCCGTAGTGGCGGCTCTTCCTGAAGGGAAATTCATCATGGTCTATGAAATGGTCAATCAGGATAAAATTCCGGTTTATTTTCGTATTTCAGATTCCATAGAGGATTGGGGCGATCCTGATTTTATGGGGAATCCCGTATGCTGCGCGGATGGAAGTTGCCTGACCGGTACACCCTATGTATCCTGGATCCCTCAGGGAGGACCGGTGGGGACTATCCTTATTACCGGCAGAGGATTTTCACATATTATGGCTAACAGTCAGATGGGAAACGGCTTTTTTGAAAAAAATGGATACCCTGGTGGATATCGACAATACCTGCGGCTTTGCAGGATACAGCCAGTGTACACTTCCGCTGCATGGAGGAAAACAAATACTGAATCTCTGCCCGCGCCAGATATCGGAACGGCTGGCCCTGATCGAAGCCGCTCTGGCAGATGTATATGTAAAAGCATAGGAGGAATACAGACATCATGAAAAACGCAGAAATTATTTATAATAAAAATTTTACCATCGGAGAAGTGGACCGGAGAATGTATGGTTCCTTTGTAGAACATCTGGGACGCTGTGTATACAATGGTATTTATCAGCCCGGACACCCCGCCGCGGATCAACACGGTTTCCGCAATGATGTAAAAGAACTGATAAAAGAACTGGGTGTAACAGCAATCCGATATCCGGGAGGAAATTTTGTGTCCGGCTATGACTGGAAGGATGGAATAGGCCCCAGGGAAAACCGCCCCGTTAGAAAAGAAATGGCCTGGAACGTACTGGAAACCAATGAAGTCGGAACAGATGAATTTGGCCGTTTTGCAGAAGAATGCGGGACAGAGGTCCTGATGGCGGTAAACCTGGGAACCGGAACACCGAAGGAGGCCGCAGAACTTGTGGATTACTGCAACACCGATAAAGGTACCTATTGGAGCGATTTGCGACGGACCAACGGAACCGAAAAGCCCCATGACTTCAAAGTATGGTGCCTGGGAAATGAAATGGACGGCGAATGGCAGATCAACATGCTGAAAGCTGGAGAATATGCCAGAAAAGCAAAAGAAACAGCAAAAATGATGAAATGGATGGACCCTACTGCGGAACTTATAGCCTGCGGCACCTGTACAAATGAAGTGGGACACAGCTCTTACGGCGACTGGGATCTTACCGTTCTGGAAGAGACATATGACTATATCGATTACCTGTCCCTGCACCGGTATTTTAACTACGATCCCAATAAACAGCTGTTTTACCCCATGCATGATGACGAATCGGATATCCCCTTTTTCTTCCGGGATTTACAGGACTATCTGAACACCATAATCAGTGCCTGTGATTTTGTAAAAGGAAAGAAACGTTCTGATAAAACCATTCATATTTCTTTTGATGAATGGGGTGTCATTACAGAAGCGGGTGCAGTGCCCGGCGGAGTGAGCCAGGAATTTGGCTTTGCCAATTTCCGCCAGCTGGACGCCGTGATCTACGGCGGGCTTTTATGTACCTTTTTAAACCATTCCGACAGGGTAAAAATTGCATGCCAGTCCCTTCTCGTAAATGAAGGCGGCATGATCACCACCGACCCCTTCGGAAAAGCCATCCGCCAGGCCACCTTTTATCCCTTCCGCGATGCCGCGGCCTATGGAAAGGGAATCACCCTGAAAGGAATCGCCAGCATGCCAAGCGCCGTGACCAACCACCATGGTGAACAGGAAACAGTAACCGCCGCCTGCGTTTACAATGAAGAGAAAAAAGAAATCACCGTATTTGCCACGAACTGCGAAATGCAGGAAGACGTTTCCCTGAACCTCTGTTTCGAACAATTCGGTGAACTGAAAGGAATAGAATGGCGTGAACTCTACGACGACGATCCCTACGCCAAAAACACCTTTGCAGAAGAATTCCGTGTAGCCCCCATAACCAAAGAACTCCCAAACACACATGAGGGCCGCATAACACTTAACCTGAAGAAACACTCCTGGAACGTACTCCGCTTCAAAGTAAACTAAACAAGAAAAAGCTGAGGCCCTTTCAACAAAAAGACCTCAGCTTTTTAACCTTTTTCGCCCAACACCTAAAATACAAAACATCTTACTACTTCATTAAAGGCGTTCCAAACCGAATCTTACGATAAAATTTCTGAATAATAACCACAGGAAGACTGACAACCAAATACAAAGTAGAAAGAATCCCTGCAAGCCCTCCGATTACCATAATAATAAGCATTCCAATATTCATAATATCCATCCCTCTTTTAATTTAACATTTATTTTCAGACTCATTTTAGCAGTGAGCCATCAACCTGAAAAGGTTTTACAAAGATGCTTAACACAATCCTAGCATTGTATTAACATTTTCTTAGCAGGCATGTCGATAGTGTCCGGGGGCTTTCCGGGTCATCCGGTGGGTATCCCTCTCCTGGTCTTGCTTTGTGTGTACGTCGGCTATGCAAGGATTCCTGTAAGGGCCGTATAAATACGCCGGTCCTTAGGTTGCGTACTTTGCAACCTTAGTACCGCTGCGTAGTTATCCGAGCGAAAGCGTGCCCGCACAGGAACCTTGCAGAGCGGCGGGCCTGCACCGGGGAACCGGGCGGATATGGCAGGCGGACAGCATAGGCAGGCAGGAAATCCAAGGGATGCGATGGGGAACTAATATAAGTAGGTACTAATAATAAGTAAGTACTTAATATAAGTAGGTACTTATATAAGTGGGCTTTAACATAAGCGGCATTAATATAAGGGATATTGTCGTAAGGGGAGTTACTCCAGCCAGAAGCTTAGGGTGAACTGCTCTTGGGTGTCTACGTATGCGGCTGAAGCGTTGTCGCCTCTTAGGTAGTCAAAAATTTTTTGGTCGTCGAGGAGTGTTTTTTTCATATCCTGGTAAACGGTCTGGTCTGCACACTTCAGGGTGACGATGCCTTTATCTTCTTCGTAGCCTCTGGCGAACAGATTTGAAAGTTTGGTTTCATCCACGCTTTCGAAGTATGCATTTTCACGGACGTAATAGTTGTCTTTCATGGACGTGCATTCCGGAAGGGGGAAGGCGTTGTCGATTTTATGTGTCTGGAGGAGCTGCTGTGTGGTGACGAGAAGGTAATCGTAATTTACGCTGGGACGGGTTTTTCCCTGCCAGGCGGGGTCGTCGTCGCCCATGAGGTAATAGGCGTCTCCCCATGTAGGATCGACGTAGTACCATTCTCCGTCGGCCAGTACCATATCCCATGCGTGGGGTTCTCCGTTCTTCACACGGCCGGTTACAAGAACTGCCGGAATTCCCAGACGGCCGCAGAGGAATTGAAATGCTTTGGCATACCCCTGGCATACGGACTCCCCATAAAGGAAAACGGAACATATTGTCTGATTTTCCGGCGCGTCCAGTCTGTAGTCCGTATGTTCTATCATATAATCATAAATATATTTGATTTTCTGATAATCGTCCATACCGGTATGTATGCCTTCAAGCGCTTGGCGGGAATAGCGTTCTATGCCTTCCTCACGTTCCCTCACCTGTTCCTGTGTCAGGGTATATTGTCCGGAAAAGGTGATTTTATGGATTTCCTCTCCCAGTGTATGTTTGGTATAGGTGTAGCCGTCCACATAAAAAATTTCGGGATGGTCCGCCATGATGCTGTTAAAAACCGTTTCCAGCAAATCGGGATTCAGGGTTGACAGCTCAGCATCCCGTCCAAAGCCGGTTATTGCCTGCAGCATCTCCCGGTAAAGCTGCTGTTCTTCTTCCGTCAGCAGCCCATATGCATAGCCGGTTTCCTGTGAAACAGAAGGGCCGCCTTCGCCCTCCTGTTCTGTACCGTTCTCCTCCTGCAAGGCTCCCGGGACGGTTTCCTCTGTCGGGGATTCCGTGCTGTTTACGGATTCTTCTGAAGCCGTAAGGCTTTCGGTTTCTTCCGCAGTTTCTTTTTGAGGCAGAAAGCGGGGCAGGCCGCCTGGTAATAATTCACCCTTCCATGCCCATAAAGCCGTGATAAAAATCAAAATAACAAGAATGACTACTACGGTTTTGGAAAATCTCTTCATTCTGCATGACTCCTGTCCATTGTGGCCGTTCCGGCTGTTGTCTCGTTTCTGTTCCGCTTTCCCTCTGCAAGCGTTTTATCCCGGATTTAATTCCGGCCGAATTCAGTCAAGATAAGTCCTTTATTTCTGTCAATGGTCATTCCCACGCTCCATTCATTCACGAACAGAAGAAGCGGATTTCCTTTCATATCCTTTACCTTCTTCATATCAGAGGTTCCCGTCAGCTTGTCCAAGTCAAACTCATCTTTATTTTCTATCCAGCGGATATATTCATAAGGAAGGGGTTCCAGACGGATTTCCACGTTGTATTCATTATTGAGGCGGTATTTGAGCACATCAAACTGCAGGACGCCTACCACTCCCACTATGATCTCTTCCATACCGGTATTGTATTCCTGGAAGATCTGGATAGCTCCTTCCTGGGCAATCTGGGTAATTCCCTTTACAAACTGCTTACGTTTCATGGTATCCACCTGACGCACCCTTGCAAAATGTTCCGGGGCGAAGGTAGGGATTCCTTCGTAGGCAAACTCTTCCTTGGGCATGCAGAGCGTATCACCGATGGAGAAAACACCGGGATCGAACACTCCGATAATATCCCCCGCATAGGCTTCATCCAGTATTTTCCGTTCGCTGGCCATGATCTGCTGCGGCTGGGAAAGGCGCATGATTTTTCCTCCCTGCACATGCTTGACCTCCATGCTCGCTTCGAACTTCCCGGAGCAGATACGCATGAAAGCAATTCTGTCCCTGTGGGCCTTATTCATATTCGCCTGAATCTTAAATACAAAGGCGGAAAAATTATTTTCTACCGGTTCCACAACACCGACATCCGATTTTCTGGGAAGGGGAGTCGTCGTCATCTGCAGAAAATGCTGCAGGAATATCTCCACGCCGAAATTGGTGAGGGCAGAGCCGAAAAATACAGGAGTCAGATCTCCCCGGCGCACTTCTTCCAGATCGAACTCAGCGCTGGCTCCGTCAAGAAGCTCTATTTCCTCCTTCAGCTTGTCCAATGCCTCCTGTCCTATATATTCCAGCAGACGTTCTTCATCCTCCATGGGGATTTCCAGGGTTTCCCCTTCCCTGGTGCCCTTTTCCGTATCGGAATAAATAATCACACAGCTTTTATCCCTGTCATATATTCCTTTAAATCCTTTTCCTGAACCGATCGGCCAGTTCTTGGGACAGGTTGCTATTCCCAGTTCTTTTTCGATCTCGTCCAGGAGATCAAAGGTATCGTTGGCATCCCGGTCCATTTTATTGATAAATGTAAAAATGGGGATTTTGCGCATGACACAGACCTTGAAGAGCTTTCTTGTCTGTGCCTCCACGCCCTTGGAACCGTCGATGACCATGACTGCGGAATCCGCGGCCATGAGGGTTCTGTAGGTATCCTCCGAGAAATCCTGATGCCCCGGCGTATCCAGGATATTGATGCAGTATCCGTCATATTCAAACTGCAATACTGACGAGGTTACCGAAATACCTCTCTCTTTTTCTATTTCCATCCAGTCGGAAACCGCATGTCTGGCAGTCGCCTTTCCTTTTACACTTCCGGCAAGGTTAATGGCGCCTCCATACAGCAGAAATTTTTCCGTCAGGGTTGTCTTTCCCGCATCGGGATGAGATATAATTGCAAATGTTCTTCTTCTGTTAATTTCCTGAGTCAGGTTGCTCACTTTTATTTCCTCCAGTTGTTATGGTTTTCCGGGCAGCTCCCGGCAGGGTATTTTTGCATATGGCAGATCTGTCACCTGCGCTTAATGGGGAAGCATGCTTTTCCCTTTAAACTGCGGTGTGATTCCGAAATAATCCAGAACAGTAGCGCCGATATCTGCAAAGGTATCCCTGGTTCCCCAGTTAACAGGCGGTATATTCCTGCCATAAAGAAGGAAAGGGGTATATTCCCTGGAATGGTCGGTGGAAACCGTATAGCCGGGATCACAGCCATGGTCGGCAGTAATCATAAGAAGATCCTCATCCTTCAGCCTGGCGAGCAGCTCCGGCAGACGCTGATCAAAATAAGTCAGAGCTTTGGCATAACCGTCAATATCATTGCGGTGTCCGTAAAGCATATCGTAATCCACAAGGTTAATAAAACAAAGCCCCCGGAACTCTTTGTCCATATAATCAAGTGTCTTATTAATGCCGTCTTCATTTCCCTGGGTGTAAACATATTCCGTAAGGCCTTTACCCGCAAAAATATCGTGTATTTTCCCTACACCGATTACTGCACAGCCGTTTTCCTTCAGCTGATCCAGCATATCCACAGAAGGCGGTTCTATGGAAAAATCATGGCGGCCGGAGGTTCTGGTGTAATTGCCGGCGGTTCCCGTGAACGGACGGGCAATGACACGGCCGACACCATGTTCACCCACAAGGATCTTACGGGCAATCCTGCAGTATTCATACAAAGTTTCCGGAGGCACAATATCTTCATGAGCAGCGATCTGGAATACGCTGTCAGCAGACGTATATACAATGAGAGCGCCGGTCCTAAGATGCTCGTCCCCGTAGTCCCGTATCACATCGGTACCCGAATAGGGCTTGTTGCAGAGTACGCCGCGGCCGGTCAGCCGGGTAAACTCATCAAGCACTTCTGAAGGAAAACCGTTGGGATACGTAGGCAGAGGGCGGCCGGAATAAATACCGGCAATTTCCCAGTGGCCGATTGTTGTATCCTTGCCTTTGGAAGCCTCCTGCATACGGGCTACCGAAGCCATGGGCGCTTCACAGGAAGGATGATAGTTTATTCCTTCTATATTAAAGAGTCCCAGCTTTTCCATATTAGGCATGTGGAAAAAGGAACTGGTGGATGCACTTTTCAGAGTGTTGGTACCTGCGTCGCCGTATTCCGGGGCATCCGGTTCGGCGCCAATACCTACGCTGTCTAAAACGATGAGAAATATTCTTTTCATGGTTTGGGGCTCCTTTCATTTATGGTTGGATCAGGAAAATCTGATTATTGACTGCGGACGGGCAGAACCCAGAGAACACAAGTGTCCTCTGGGTCGCTTCGCTCGCCAGATGGGAAAAGAGAAGGGGCTGAATCGGCAGGCAGTCCAGCCTTTTCTCTTTTCCCATCTGGTTCTGCCCTGTTCGAAGATTATACCACAAATCCTTCTTTTGTACACTATTTACTTGATGTATTTTCTTATGAGAGCAGTCTTCTTTTGATATGTATCTCCCTGGAATAATTGTATTCTCCTATATATTAATTCCCGGTAATAGGGCTGATTATTATGTTTTCCGGGGAAATTCCTGTTTTTCTTGTCACGATATCCTCTATCTGGGCTCTCTGTGCATCGGTCAGGCTGGGGGCATTGACCACCACATCCACACCGGATCCGCTGATGCTCACCACAACGTCATTAAAACCTTTGGCTTCCAGAAGAATTTCTGCAGCCGTTTCTTTTTCTGCCATATCGGTAAGTGCAATCATGCCGTTTATCGCATCCTGCTTCTGTTCTTCACTGATATTAGCGTTGTTTATAATATCCAGAAGGGTCTCTTTATTCTTTGCTCTTGTCTGTTCCTTCTGCAGCTTGGCTCCCGCCAGAGAGGTTACTCCTGTAGAACTGGTAAAGACAGCTTCTCCGGGAACTTCCCCATTCTGTACATCCGTATCTTCCGCTACCTGCTCCGCGCTCGCTTCATCCATCGTTTCCGATACCACCGCCACCTGGGCGCTGTCAGCCTGTACCTGGGCATTAGCCGGCATCTGCTCGTTGAGGTAATCTGCTGCTGCCACGCCGTCCTGATCGGAATCCATACTGTCTATATCCGACACCACATCTTCCTCAGACAAATCAAGCAAAGCAGTCATATCCTCTCCTGCGTTTCCGGCATCCGCGCTGGTAAGCTGTTCTTCTCCTGCCTTGGTTCCTGCAAAATTCAGGTACCCTGCCACCGCAATCATAATTGCCAGTGCTGTAATCATTATTTGGTTGCGTTTCAACACATTCTTCACTCCTGTTCCCTCTGCTTTCTGCTATTTCATCTTAACTACTTTAATCTTATGTGCCTCTACTCCAAATAATGCCTGAATCACATCCGTAATATTTTTCTGTACAACAGCATTTCCTCCTCCCTGGGCGACCACCGTAACTCCTTCTATGGCAGGCTCCAGGGTTTTACTGATATAGGGCGTTTTATTGCCGGCCTGGTCGGTCACATACACGGTGGTTTCCTCCTGTTTGGAATTCACCACATCCCGGCTACCGCCGGCACTGTCCGTTTCCTTGGTAGTATCCATACTGTAGGGGACATCTTTTTCCACCACCTGTTCCATAGAAGAGGACAGAGTTACCATGACCTTTACCTCCCCCACGCCATCCATGCTGGACAGCAGCGCCTCCAGACGGTTTTCCACCTCCTGTGTATAGCTTCCGTCTCCATCATCTTTTTCCGTTTCCGAGGTTTTCATCGTATCGCTTCCCGTGTCCGATAATCCGGTCTCGTCCCTTGCATTTTCCGTTTTCTTTACAGGCAGGGCAATCACCATTAACAGGATTCCTAAAAGCGCCAGGATTGCCATATTTTCTTTAGTCAGCTTTTTCTTCCATGATGCCAGGCGGTCACCCATTCCATATCACCTCCAGATTTCCACTATCTATGCCAAGCGCCTCTGCAAAAGCTGCCTTCATCTGCAGCCGCTCTTCCGCTGTCCTTCCATTTTCCGAATCCTCCGCATCTGTCCCTTCTCCCGACGGGTTAATTGTTATATTTTCTATCGTTACCAGTCTGCCCCCGGCGGCGCCTTCCGCAATATCCACCCGGAGCTTTCCTTCCTCCGGAGCGGATACGGCTGTCAAAGATACACCATATTGCTCCATTAAAGGCTCTAATTTCTGCCGGACCGTCATAGAAAGGGCTTCTTCCTGGTAATCTCGGCCCTCGAAGTCATCCGCCTCCACCTGCATGCCGATTTTTTCTATTTCCTGCTCATACTTATCCATTGCACTGTCGTATACACCCGCCGCATCAAACTTCCCTAAAGAAAGGATGGGAAGGACGATCTGGGATAAGACCATAATGCTGATCATCATCTTCACGTATTTTTCATATCCCCCGGCAGGCAGAAAATGCACGATAAGCTGTCCTGCGAGCATAAAAACTGTCACTTTCTTCAATAATTCAAGAAATTGAGCACCCATTTTTTCATTTCTCCTTCCTGCCATCCTTCCCGTTTGTTATTGTCCTGGCCGTTCCAAGCAGTCAGCCCATTCTGCCTGCCAGGCATGTGATAATGGCAAACATAATCAGAAAGCAGGCACAGGCTGTGAAGGATATCCGCAAAAGAAGAAGAAGGCCGTCACCGGCTTTATTCACACAGCCTGTTATTCTTTTGTCCGCCGTCATGCCCAGGAGTGCTGCACAAAGCTTCAGAATGCCTGCATATAAAAGCAGTTTGGCAAAAGGGACAATGCATAACGCCAGCAAAAGAAGAAAGGCCGCCACTCCCAGTCCGTTTTTTACCAGAACCGCCGAACCGATCAGCAGCTGTGCCGTTCCCTCCGCCAGGCCGCCGAGGCCAGGAATCGCCGACAGGGCTTTGCCCGCTACATTCAGCTTCAGCTGTTCGAGTACCGGCGTTACCATGGACTGGAGAAGGCCGATGCCTGTAATACAGGTAAGCATGAATTTCAGGAAGCCGCCGATTCCTTTTTGCAGAAGATCCACAAGCATGCCCAGCTTTTCCTCTTCCCAAACTCCGTTCATCACCACCAGCATCATATAAATATTCACCGCCGGAAGGCCGATACTCACAAGAAGCTGTTCCACGCCATAGATTAAAAGCAGTATCAGCTGATAATAACCGGCGGCCGTAGCCGCACCGGAGGACAGCCCTAACGCCAGCATAAAGGTGGGGACAAACAATCGGACGAACAGTAATATCCTCTCCAGAAGAACCCCTGCAATATCCGCAGCCTGGGTAAACGTCCTCAGAACCACAAACAGCATGAGCAGATAGGAAATGAAGTGGGCGATATCCGCTATCTGGTGGTTATCAAAGCTCTGCATCACCACCGTAAACAGGGCGGACAGGACTCCGATAATCAGCAGCGTGAGCATGAGATTTTTCATTCCGCCTATCTCCGCCAGTATTCCGTTTCTTATGGAAGAGCTCAGCCCCCGGAAGGCCTCCCCCATGTTTCCGGCAAGTACCTGTCCGAAAAAGGCGGTAAAATCAATACTGAAATCAGGAAAAAGCTGCTCTATTTGATGGGAAAGGTCATCCAGATTCAATTCTCCGGCCAGCGTCGTCAGTTCCATCCGTTTTCCCTCTATTTCATAAATCCCGTTATCGTATCCATCAGAGACAAAAGCACGGGCATGCCTGCCAGCAGGATCGTCACCTTCCCGAACAGCTCCACCTGGGCCGCAATAGCCTGGTATCCCGCATCTCTGCAGAGTCCCGCACAAAACTGGCAGAGATAAGTAATCCCGGTGACTTTAAACAAAATACTGAAATACGCTCCGCTTCCTTCCAGAAAACCTCCCAGCGCCAGTACGGAATCCTTAACCTGTGTGAGATACTGACATACATAATAAAAAATGATCAATGCAACGGCGATACCAATATAAGCGCTGTATTCCTGCTTTCCGGATTTAAACTGCAGGCCTATCAGAACGCCTATGATACCAAGCAATGCAATTTTTGCCATATCCATTCCCTGTCCCTTCCTTTCTGTCAGAGCTGAAACAGGTTCTGTATCGTAGTGAACAAATCATATATGTAGGGAATGACCCAGGTAAGCACCAGTATCAGCCCCGCCAGGGAAAGAAGGAATGCATGTTCCTCCCTGCCGCTGTGTTTTAATATCTGGCTGAGGATGGTGACCAGGATTCCTACCGCCGCTATTTTAAAAATAAGACTTACTCCCATTCCATTCTCCTTCAAAGTCATATCAGCAGTATAGCAATCAACAGCCCGCCAGCCATACTTACGGAAAGAACCGCCTTTTTGCGGCTTTCTGTTTCTTTCCTCGCTTTTTCTTCCGCACGCCTTATTTCTTTTCCGAACTGCTCCAGAGATATCAGCTGCATCTGCCCATCCACAAAGCCGGTGAATCCGGGAAAAGAAAGCAGCAGCTCCTCTTCCTTTTTATCCAGATAGGTTTCCTTCAGAAATCCCGCAACCTCTTCATCCCAGGCTGCTGCGAACGTGATTCCTTCCGGTCCCTGTGCTTTTTTCCCTACATTTATAAAGCATTCGCCCAGCCGTCCTCCCAGGCGGTTTCCCACACGAATAAGCCCCTCCGGCAGGGTAGCCCTGCTGTAACCCACTTCACTCTCCAGCATGGAAAAAGCTCTGGAAAGGAGATGGAGCTGGCCTATATGTCTTTCCATATCCCTGCATGTACACCACCCAAATCCGGCGCAGCCCAGCACCAGCAGCAGCGCGCCGGAAAGCTTCATCATAATGGTCCTCCGGACAGTATCCTCTGTTCTTTGTCCAGGACAGCCTCCACTTCACACTTTCCTGGTCAGGACGATATACCGTTCAAAGACCTTTTCACCCGCCAGCTTTCTCATAAATAATCTTTCCGCAGCCTCCGCGGCAGAACCGGCATGGATGGTAGCCAGGATGGCGCATCCGCAGGAAAGTACTTTTTTCATGGCGTCTATATCTTCTTCACTTCCCAGTTCATCCACTCCGATCACTTTCGGAGCCATGGAACGGATTAACAGCATCATTCCTTCCGCTTTGGGACAGCTGTCCAGGATATCCGTACGCAGCCCCACATCATTCTGCGCGCGTCCCTGAAAAGAACCTGCAATTTCTGAACGCTCGTCCACAATTCCTACCGTAACGCCTTCCCCATAAGGGTTTCCGTCAGAAACCTGCCTTATGATATCCCTCAGAAGTGTGGTCTTTCCGCAGCCGGGAGGGGAAATAATAAGGGTATTCAGGAATCTTCCCTCCCGATAAAGGAAAGGCAGCACAGTATCGGCCGCCCCTTTGATTTCATGGGAAATCCGGATATTTATACAGGAAATATGTTTTATGTTCCGTATTTTATCTCGCTCTGAGAGAACTACTTCTCCCGCCAGCCCCATACGGTGGCCTCCCGGAAGTGACAGATATCCCCGGCTTATTTCTTCTTCAAAAGCATACATGGAATAACTGCAGGTATAGGAAATAAGCCGTTCCAGCTCTTCCCGTTCCATAATTTCCGCCTGTTCTGTACGGCTTACTATTTCCCCTCTTTTATCCTTGAAAAATTCTTTTCCGTCTATACAAAGCAGCACAGGCTTATCCGCCCGCAGCCTGATTTCCTGCAGCCGTTCGGCATAGCCTGCCGCTTTACGCCATTTCCCCCGCATTTCTTCCGGGAATATCCGTAAAACATCTTCTTCGCTCGTCATGGGCACACTTCCTTTCCCGTTCATCTGCATCCATGGCAGTCTGTCCAACATTCCATGAAACACTCTGCTTCCATTTTCAGTATATGTGTGACATGCCAGGTTATGACTCCTGAGGCACACAAAAAAAGCCGGAGGAATGCTTTTACCGCATTCCTCCGGCCGTAATTCGAAATTATTTTTTTATACCTGAGCAACATCCTTCATGGAGAAGCTGATTCTTCCCATCTTGTCTTTGCCAAGGCATACTACAGTAACCACATCACCGAGGGTGAGTACATCCTCTACATGGTTGATTCTTTCTTTGGCAATCTTGGAAATGTGAACCATACCTTCTTTGCCGGGAGCGAATTCAATGAAAGCACCGAATTCCTTAATACTTACTACCACACCCTTGAAGATCTGGCCTTCCTGGAAATCTGTGGTAATAATCTTAACCATCTCCACAGCCTTATCCATCATTTCCTTGTCCGTTCCGCATACGGAAACCTTTCCGTCATCAGTAATATCTATCTTCACGCCGGTACGGGCAATGATTTCATTGATTGTCTTTCCGCGCTGTCCGACAACATCACCGATTTTTTCAGGATCAATCTGTACGGAAATGATCTTGGGAGCATAGGTTCCCACTTCGGCTCTGGGAGCGGCAATACAGGGAGTCATGACTTCATTCATGATGTATTCCCTTGCTTCTTTTGTCTTGGCAATCGCTTCTTCCACAATGGGTCTTGTCAAACCGTGAATCTTAATATCCATCTGAATGGCTGTGATGCCGTCATGGGTTCCGGCCACCTTGAAGTCCATATCACCGAAGAAGTCTTCCAGTCCCTGGATATCTGTGAGTACAAGATAATCATCATCTGTATCTCCGGTAACCAGACCGCAGGAAATACCTGCTACCTGCTTTTTAATCGGAACACCTGCCGCCATCAGGGACAGTGTGGATGCACAGATAGATGCCTGGGAGGTGGATCCGTTGGATTCGAAGGTTTCGGATACGGTACGGATTGCATAAGGGAATTCATCCTCTGTAGGCAGTACCGGAATCAGGGCCTTTTCCGCCAATGCTCCATGGCCGATTTCACGGCGTCCCGGTCCTCTGGAGGGCTTTGTTTCACCTACGGAATAGGACGGGAAATTATAGTGATGCATATATCTCTTATTTACTTCATTTTCATCCAGGCCGTCAATTCTCTGCATTTCAGAAAGCGGAGCCAGGGTTGTTATAGTACAGATCTGCGTCTGTCCACGGGTGAACATTCCTGAGCCATGAACTCTGGGGATGATATCTATCTCCGCTGCCAAAGGACGGATCTGTGTAATAGCGCGGCCGTCGGGACGTTTGTGATCCTTCAGGATCATCTTGCGGACTGTTTTCTTCTGATACTGGTAAATAGCCTCTCCCAGTACAGGAAGCCATTCTTCCTTATCAGCGAAGGCCTCTTCCAGACGGGCTGTAATATTTCTGATATTTTCTTCTCTTACCTGCTTAACATCGGTAAATACGGCCTCTTCCATTTCTGCAGGAGGTACGATTTCCTTAATGGCTGCAAACAGTTCTTCAGGAACGGCACAGCTGGTATACTCGTGCTTGGGTTTTCCTAATTCTGCAACTATTTTATTGATAAAAGCAATGATAGTCTGGTTTACTTCATGAGCCATATAGATGGCTTCAATCATCTTCTTTTCCGGCACTTCGTTAGCGCCAGCTTCAATCATAATAACCTTTTCGCCGGTGGATGCCACGGTAAGGGTTAAATCGCCGTTCTTCCACTGCTCCTGAGAGGGGTTAAGGACAAATTCACCGTCAACAAGACCTACCTGAGTCATAGCGCAGGGGCCGTCGAAGGGAATATCAGAAATACTTGTTGCAATCGCAGCGCCCAGCATAGCCACCAATTCAGGACGGCAGGCAGGATCTACAGAAAGCACCAGGTTATTCAGGGTCACATCATTTCTGTAATCCTTAGGGAATAAAGGGCGCATAGGCCGGTCGATAACACGGCTTGTCAACACAGAGTTTTCACTCGCTTTTCCCTCTCTCTTATTAAAGCCTCCGGGAATCTTTCCAACGGAGTAAAGCTTCTCTTCATACTCCACGCTCAGGGGGAAGAAATCGATTCCTTCTCTGGGCTTTTCGCTCGCTGTGGCGGTGGATAAAACAGTGGTATCCCCATAATGCATAAATGCAGCCCCGTTTGCCTGTGCTGCCACTCTGCCGATGTCCACACTCAAGGTGCGTCCGGCAAGTTCCATGGAAAATGTCTTGTACATTTCGTCTCTCCTTTTCTGAACCTTAAATATTTTGCTGTCATGCCGCCATATGCAGCCAGACAATCAATGGGAAGAGCGGACAAACCACTCTTCGTAAGCGGACTTCTCCGCATTGGTGCTGTCCAGGCAGAAGATGCCGAAACTACTGACAAAACCGCTTACCCGGCCCCAAGCCGCGGCAAATGCCCTTGTCAGTGGTCTCGGAAGCACTCTTCCGACCTGAAGAAGCAGAAGACGTCACCTTTAACAGATGCGTCTTTTGTACGGTATGGAGTTTTCCTTTACCGTACAATAAGGCGGAAAGCTCCGAAAGTATCCGGAGCTAAATCCGCCTTGTTTTGCAGCATTATTTTCTGATTCCCAGTTTTTCAATAAGAGTACGGTATCTCTCGATATCTTTTCCCTTCAGATAGTCCAGAAGACCTCTTCTCTGTCCAACCATCTTAAGCAGACCTCTTCTGGAATGATGATCCTTGGGGTTGCTCTTCAGATGCTCGGTGAGCTCTTTGATTCTTTCTGTCAGGACTGCGATCTGCACTTCCGGTGAACCGGTATCGCCTTCGCCTCTTGCATACTCTGCAATGATTGCTGTTTTCTTTTCTTTGGAAATCATGTGTGTTCCTCCTTGATTTTTAATCGCCTGATACCAGGATAAGGTCGGAGTGTCCTGTATCTGGGTACCGGCTGAATTTCATACCAGGAAAGTATAACACATTCATCCCATTCTTGTAAACTATTTTCTTGTCACATCAGAAATATTAAACAGCATTTACACCGGTTTACTGGCTGAGCACACGCTTCACCGCATAAGGTGTACGATAACTTACATTGGAAATCTTGATACCGGATCTGGGGTTGCTGGCATGGATAACCTGCCCGTTTCCGATATAAATTGCCACATGGTTTACCCTTCCGTTCTGTGCATAGAACACGAGGTCGCCAGGCTTCGCCTCAGCAAGGCTCACCTTTGTCCCCATAGTGCTCTGAGATGCGGAGGAATGAGGAAGGGAAACGCCATAATTTTTAAACACACTCATAGTAAAACCGGAACAGTCTGCGCCGTTAGTCAGGCTCACACCTCCCCATACATAGGGACGTCCCAGAAACTGCTTCGCAAAGTTAACCAAATCAACACGAACATCGGAAACACCTTTTCCGTATTTCAGTTCCGTCTGTGTTACCGCTCTGTCAAGCTTCTTGGCGATTGTCACATAATCAGCGGATACAAAAGCTTCCTCATCATCGAGCATGATTTTCACCCATCCGTCCAGCTGCTCCACAACCTCCAGCTCTTCGCCCTCGGCAACCAGCGTAATGACAGGGCTTTCCGTACTGGCCTCCTGTCTTACACGCAGGCCTCCTGAATTGCATACCGCCATATCCGCAGCCACTTTATCCGCTCTGTCTCTGGCTTCCTGCCCGGTCAGCAGGAATTCCGCCTTCACATAGCCGGTAACCTTGCCGGATTTGATACGTGCCCATCCGTCTTTTATTTCCAGAACCTCACAGCCGCTGTTCTTACTCATTTTACCAACCAGCTTGCCGTCCTCACCAGGTTCTTCCCTGACATTCAAATAATCGTTAACATTAGCAATCCCCAGGTTGCTGAAGCCATAAACCGCTTTTCTTTCCACCTTGGCTTCTTCCGCAGCCGCCAGATAATCCTCTTCCTGCAGCTTCGCTTCCAGAATCTCACCCACACCTGCCGAAGGCACCGGCGCGTTCCCTGTTCCTGTCGCCGAAACAGTCATGCCCGTATACAATACAATCCCTGCCGCCAACATACCGATTGCTTTTGTTCCTTTTAACATATAACTCCTTCTCCTATTTCTTAATCTAAATATGTACTCTTCTGTTCCATCTTCCATACCGCCGGAATATTTTACAGATTCCTTTCAAATTGTTACAATATTATTACAACAGTATTATATTAAAAACCCTCTCTCCTGTCAATTCCTAATTCCTTAATTTTACAGGAAATACCTGGAACTTCGATTAAAAAAGACTTTCAGGAGAAAAAAGACCTCCGGCCGCCACAGTATTCCGTCTGCAGCGGCCGGAGGGGGATTTTTCCCGAAAGGCCATACTCTTTATATTACGTTACTCACTTCATATTCTGTATTATCCATCGCAAAAGCGATGTTCGTTGCATGATCCGCCACTCTTTCCAGGCCGCTGACAATATCGGAGAAAATCATACTGGCTTCCGGAGTACATAGGTTCTTTGTCATCCGCTGGATGTGTGACTTCTGAATTTCCCGTTCCTTTTCATCAATCGCATCCTCCAGCTGCCGCACATCCTCTGCCAGTTCGTCTGTGCCTGTGGAAAACATTTCTACAGAAAAACGGATTATCGTATTTACCATATCCAGCATTTCTCCCAGCTCATGCTGTGCCTCTTTGCTGAAGCTCACGCCTGTTTCCTTCCTTCTTTTCGCCGCATCCGCCACATTTTCCGCATGGTCACCGATTCTTTCTATATCGTTTACTATATGGAAAAGGGCGCCGATACTCTTCTGATCCTCAATAGGAAGGGTTGTCTGGTTAATTTTTACCAGATAATTGGTGATGGAATGGTTCAGGAAATTAATATTTTTTTCCACCGTATATACAGTATCAATATCCTCTTCATCCAAAGTTATCAATGCATTCATGGCACGGTTCAGGTTATCGGAAGCAAGAGTCGCCATACGTTTCAGCTCTTTATCCACTTCCACCACTGCCGTTGCAGGATTGAACACTGTCTTGTCTCCGATATACTTCAGGGTAAAATTATCCCTGTCGTCCATTTTGACGTCATCACCCGGCACAAAGACATAGGTGAGCTTCACGATCAGCCCGGCAAAAGGGAAAAGGGCTATAACCTGGAATATTTTGAATATGGTGTGGGCATTCGCCACAAAACGGCCGGAATTGGTGCCCGATACCATGTGCAGCATATCCATGACAGGATTCATAGCCAGCTTCAGGATCAGATACATGAGAACGGTACCGATCACGTTGAACAAGAAATGAATCATCGCCGCACGCTTGGCATCTTTTTTACCGTTCAGGGAGGCGAGAAGCGCCGATGTACAGGCGCCTATATTACAGCCCAGAACGATGAAAAGACAGATAGGAAGCTCCAGAAGGCCCTGGTTTGCCATGAGCAGCACAATGCTGACGGTTACCGAAGAGCTCTGGATCACTGCCGTCAGTATCGTTCCCACCAGTATGGCGAGCATGGGGCTTGTAAGGGAGGACAGGATATGGACAATTTCAGGCATATCCCTCATTCCCGACATGGCGCTTGACATTCCGGACAGACCCATGAACAAAACACCGAACCCAAGGACAATGTGGCATATTTTTACGATACTCTGACGTTTGCAAAACATAACGCCCAGAATCCCCGCAAGCAGGAAAACAGGGGCAATTTCAGAAAGGTTAAAAGATACAAGCTGGGAGGTTACCGTGGTACCGATATTCGCACCGAAAATAACGCCTGCCGCCTGATACAGATTCATCAGCCCTGAATTGACAAAGCTGACTACCATGACCGTACATGCTGAGGAAGACTGGATCACCGCCGTAAAAATAATACCCACCAGCATACCTAAAAAACGGTTTGTGGTAAACATCTCCAGGATGCCCCTCAGCTTGGCTCCTGCCGCCTTCTCAATACTCTCGCTCATCAGCCGCATACCAAACAGAAATAAACCAAGTCCTCCGGCCATTGACAACAGCATCGCACCTATACTCATCTTTCGTCTGATTCCTTCCCACCCCGCGAAAAAGGCCTTTCGGCCTTCTTTCCAGAGTTTACAATATACGCATTCTTTACTTTTTGTTTACACACACTTTACATACATTTTAAGGGATTCTTAAGAAAGATACAAGTAAAATAAAGAATTTTGTCAAAAATTGAAAACATGAAGTTACAAATCAAGTCCCCGGTGCCGCCGGGCTGGCAGAAACATAAGACCGGCGGCACCGGGGACGTGAATTGTAACAGCACGAACCGCCGGACAGTTCTCCCCTAAACGGGGATTCTCTGTCCGACAGTCTTTTCTGCACTCCGGCTTTCCCAGTATTCTCTGCCTGCTTCAATATCCCGGGCCATATTTTCTTTTAATTCATCAACACTTGAAAATTTCATTTCAGGACGGCAGTAAGTAAGAAGAGAAACCTCCACATATTCCCCGTAGATCTCTTTATTAAAGTTATAAAGATAGGTTTCCACACTCATCTGGCCGCTGTTGCTCACCGTAGGCCTGCAGCCGATGTTGGTAATTCCTTCATGCCAGCTTCCTCCGGCAAACATACGGGAAAGGTAGACTCCCTTAGGCGGAAGAAGCTTGTCCCTGGGAGGCAGAAGATTAACCGTTGGCATGCCCAGCGTCCTTCCCAGGCGTTTGCCGTGCTTTACGGTTCCCGATACTGTGAACGGAGCGCCCAAAAGCTTTTCAGCCAGTTCCATATTTCCCTTAAGAATCTCTTCCCTGACAAAGGTGGAACTGATTTCGCGTCCGCCGTACATGATTTTGTCGATTACCTGTACCTGATAACCCATTTTTTCCGCCATGGCTTTCAGCAAATGCCAGTCTCCCTTTCCTCTGTCTCCGAAGGAAAGGTCCGTACCGGCCGCAATATACCTAGCCTTGAGCTGCTCATGAAGGACCCTGCTCACAAAGGTTTCCGGAGGCATCGCGGCTGTCCGGGCATTCATGGGAAATTCAACCAGAAGGTCGATTCCCATTTTTTCAAAAATACGCCTTTTTTCTTCCTTTGTCGTGAGTTCTGCCTGAGGCTTTCCAGAGAAAAAAACCGACGGCGGCGGGTCAAAGGTGAATACCGTTGCCGCAAGTCCGTCTTCCTTTGCCCTGATAATCTGATCCAGAAGCCTTCTGTGCCCCTGATGGATCCCGTCAAATTTTCCTATTGCCACAGCTGTATGCTGTTCCCAATTAATTTCCGTAGTTCCTGAAATAATCTGCATTAAAACACTCCAGTAGGCATAAATGCCCTTTATTTTACAGAAACATCTTTACCGGCTGATAACGCCCTTTTTCATCCGAAAAGGCATATATTCCGTAAAAGCGTCCCTCCGTATCATACACTTTCACCCGGATGCCGTCAACCGCTTCCAGCTCTTCCCTGACCTGATTGGAATAGAAAGAATTCCCATTCTCCAGAAGACGGCGGAAGGAATCCCTGATTGTAAGACACGGCAGCTCCGGGAACATGGCATCTGCCGGAATCACATATTCCTCCAGCCTGCCTTCCGCAGCCAGTTTTTCCAGTTCTCCCAACGGCAGGGCATCATCTATGGCAAACGTTCCGACCCTGGTTCTTTTCAGGCTCTTCATGGTTCCGCCGCAGCCCAGTTTTCTTCCGATATCGTGGCAGAGCGTACGGATATAAGTTCCTTTGGAGCAGGCTACCCGGAAGGTTATTTCTGGCAGAGCGACGGAAAGGATATCAATCCGGTGGATTTCCACCGGCCGTCCCGCCCGCTCTACCTCTTTTCCGGCACGCGCCAGCTCATAAAGCTTTTTGCCGTTTACTTTTAATGCCGAATACATGGGAGGAATCTGCTCATAGCTTCCCAAAAAAGAAAGAACCGCTTCCACAGCCTGTTCCTCCTCCATAAGTACCGGATGCTCCTCCAGTACCTTCCCTGAAATATCCTGGGTGTCTGTTACCTTTCCCAGAAGAAGCACCGCTTCATATTCCTTGCTTTTATCCGTAAGCATATCGCAGAGCCTGGTGGCATTTCCCAGACAAACAGGAAGTACCCCGACCGCATCCGGATCCAGGGTACCTGTATGGCCGATTTTCTTCTGCCTGCATATGCCGCGCAGCTTTGCCACCACATCATGGGATGTATAGCCCGCTTCTTTATAGACATTCAGAATGCCGTTTATCATGTGTCCTGCTCCTCAATGAATTGTTTCTCAATATGTAATGAGAGGTTATTGATCACATCGTGGCTGGTACCGTTCATTGTACAGCCTGCCGCCCTTACATGGCCGCCGCCGCCGAAATAGGAAGCTATCTTTGAAACATTGATCCGCCCGCCGGAACGCAGGCTTACCTTATATTCCAGAACTCCCGTTTCATACATGAAAATGGCACATTCCACGCCTTTAATGCTGCGCAGCTGGCTGACAATTCCTTCCAGGTCCTGGGAGGTGGCTTCATAAAAATCCATAGTCTTTTTATCCAGAACGCTCACCACGCATTTTCCATCCATAAACCGTATGCTTTCCAGAAGGGCGCGCCCCAATATCTGCGTCTGCAGATATGTCTTTTCATAAAAGGTTTCTTCAATCAGCCGGCTGAAGTCAAATCCGAAGGAAATCAGATGTGCCGCGGCACGCAGGGTTTCCGGTGCGGTATTGGAATACTGGAACACCCCGGTATCATGGATGATGCCGATATAAAGGGCTTTGGCAATCTCCTCATCCAGCTGTTCCCCATCAATCAGATTGTATATCAGTTCACTTGTGGAGCTGGCTTCCGGTATCACATAATTCACATCACCGCAGCCGCTGTTGCTCACATGGTGATCAATGTTGATTTTTTTATCTGCCGTGCAGAAATACTCTTCCGCCTGGCCCAGACGGTCAGAGGCGGTATCCAGACAGAAGAACACATCGAATTTCTCCTGTTTTCCGTAATCGCTGTCGATTTCCTCCACACCGCGGATACAGGAAAAAATATCCGCCGGTTTTTCCAGGAAAATATGAATATCCGCATCAGGCCTTACCTTCTTTAAAAAAAGATATAGGCCCATACAGGAACCAATGCAGTCTCCATCCGGACGGATATGTCCGCTGATACCGATCCTTTTCGCCTGTTTACATTCTTCCAAAAGCTTCATAAATCCTCCCTGCTGGAGGCAGGGAACGCTTATTCCTCATCGGCCTCCGCGTCCCGTGCCATATCCTGGCTTCCCATTACTTCATCGATCTTATGGGACATATTTACACCATAGGCAATGGACTGATCCATAATAAACTGAACTTCCGGTGTAATGCGCAGGTTGATTTCTTTTGCCAGCCTGCTTTTTATAAAACCGGAGGCGCTTCTTAAGCCTGCCATCGTTTCCTTCTGGGCAGCTTCGTCTCCCAGAACGCTGATCCATGCCTTACATGTCTTCAAATCCGGAGATACCTCCACCGCCACCACTGAGGTGAGGGGGGCAATCCTGGGATCCTTTATTTCTCCCCGGATCGTTTCGGCAAGCACCTTCTGCACTTCCGAATTAATCCGGGTATTTTTTACGCTGTTTTTTCTCATTGCAACTCCTACCTGTCAGGAATCCATCCGTTAACAGACCGGCTTTACCTGGGAACCTCTACCATAATGTAGGCTTCCACAATATCGCCTTCCTGAATCTGGTCGAAACCATCGAATACAAAACCGCATTCGAATCCGGAACGGACTTCCTTAACATCATCTTTAAAACGCTTAAGGCTTGCCAGAGAACCTTCATATATCTGATCGCCGTCTCTGGTAATTCTCACCTTACAATCTCTCTTGAACTCACCGTCAAGCACATAGGCGCCTGCAATATTTCCCACTGCGGATGCCTTGAATATCTGACGTACCTCCGCGTGTCCGATAACCTTCTCCTCAAATACGGGATCCAGCATACCTTTCATTGCCGCTTCAATATCCTCGATAGCCTGATAGATAACCTTATAGAGACGGATATCCACGCCTTCTCTTTCGGCAGTGGCCTTTGCCGTAGCATCCGGGCGCACATTAAAGCCGATAATAATAGCATTGGAGGTTGCCGCCAGGGTAACGTCGGACTCGTTGATGGCACCGACGCCTCCGTGGATGCATTTTACCACCACTTCTTCATTGGTCAGCTTCAGAAGGCTCTGTTTTACCGCTTCCACGCTGCCCTGTACATCGGCCTTGATGATCAGGTCAAGTTCCTTCAGGTTGCCTTCCTGAATCTGACTGAACAGATCATCCAGGGACATCTTGGCTTTTGTTTCTTCCAGCTTCTTTTCTTTATTCTGTGTGATAAAGGTTTCCGCATAGGTGCGGGCTTCTTTATCATTCTCATGAGCCAGGAATACTTCGCCTGCATTAGGCACATCGGAAAGTCCCAGAATTTCCACGGGTGTGGAAGGTCCTGCTTCTTTCGCTCTTCTTCCCTTATCATCAATCATGGCCCTTACCTTACCATGGCAGGCTCCTGCGGAAATAAAATCGCCCACATGGAGAGTACCCTTCTGTACGAGTACGGTCGCTACCGGTCCGCGGCCCTTATCCAGCTCCGCTTCGATAACAAGACCTCTTGCCTGTCTGTTGGGATTAGCCTTCAGTTCCATGATTTCTGCTGTCAGCAGTATCATTTCCAGAAGCTGGTTGATCCCTTCGCCCGTCTTGGCAGATACCTGGGCAAATACAGTGCTTCCTCCCCATTCTTCAGGAATCAGTTCGTATTCAGCAAGTTCCTGCTTCACTCTGTCAATATTGGCATTGGGTTTATCCATTTTATTTACGGCAACAATGATTTCAATTCCTGCTGCCTTGGCATGGTTGATTGCCTCAACGGTCTGGGGCATCACGCCGTCGTCCGCCGCAACTACCAGCACTGCGATATCCGTTGAATTGGCGCCGCGCATACGCATTGCAGTAAACGCCTCATGCCCGGGTGTATCCAGGAAGGTGATCTTCTGTCCGTTTATCTGTACGGTATAAGCACCGATATGCTGAGTGATGCCGCCGGCTTCCCTGTCTGTTACATTGGTTTTCCGGATAGCATCGAGAAGGGAAGTTTTACCGTGGTCAACATGGCCCATAACGCAGATAACCGGCGGTCTGGAAACCATATCCTCTTCGTTTTCTTCATCCTCTTTCAGCAGTTCTTCAATGACATCCACCTTTACTTCTCTTTCACAGATGATGTCATAATCAATCGCTATATTCTCCGCATCCTCATAGGAAATTTCCTGGTTGAGGGTTACGATCTTGCCTTCCAGGAACAGCTTCTTGATGATTGCCGCAGGCTGCAGCTTCATCTTATCGGCCAGTTCTTTGATGGTTATCGTTTCCGGCACGGTGATTACTTTAATCTGCTCTTCCTTCACCTCTTCTTTAACGGGTTCAGGCTTAATAAATCTGCCGGGCTTATTTTTCAGTTTGTTCTTTGCTTCGCCGTCCTCTTCATAGATGAGGTCTTTCTTGCTGCGCTTATCTCTTTCCTGAGCGCTGCGGCGTTTTTCTTCGTCTCTGTGCTTCTCCCCTTCTTTAATGGGGCTTTCGGCAACAAAACCCTTGCCCGGTGCGGGCTTCCTGAATTTATTGTCCATGGAACGCTTAGCGTCCGGCCTTCCGCCCGTACCCTGTGTACGTTCTCCCTGAGGACGGTCGCTATTTCCGCCAGGGCGGCCATTGTTTCCGCCAGGACGGCCGCTGTTTGCATTACGGTTAAAGCCCTGACCAGGCCTCTGACCGCCGTTATAGCCGGGACGGCTCTGCCCTTCCCCGGGTCTTCCCTGGGGTCTGTCGTTTCTGGGGCCTCTTGCATCCGGCCTGCTGCCCTGCGCGCCCTGGGGTCTGTCTGTCCTCGGCCCTCTCTGCTGCTGCCGATCCGCATAGCTGCCCGTTCTGCCTTCATTTCCCGGACGGTTTCCCTGGGGCCTTTCCGGCCTGCTGTCCGGCTGTCTTTCCGGTCTTGCATCACTTCTGTTTTCATTCCGTTCAGCCCTTGCCGCTCTCTCTGCGTTCGCTTTTTCTTCTCTTGCTTTCTGCTCTCTGGCCGCTCTTTCCGCCGCCTCCGCACGTCTGCGCTGTTCCTCCAGCCTTTCATCCGGCATCTGAGGCTGGGAAGGCTTGGTCAGGGGCTTAATCAGCTTGGGCTGTTCAAAACCGATTCTTCCTGAAGAACGGTTCTGATTGCCGTTCTGACGGTTTCCTGCCGTTCTTCCGGCTCCGCCCGCATTATTATTTCCGCGGCCCCCATTGGAAGCGCCGCCTGCGTTTCCTCTGTTTGCGTTATTGGAAGGATGGTTCCCATTGCCCCTTCTGTCTCCATTATTACCAGCTGCTCCGGCTTTATTCCCGCCGGAGTTCTGTCTTTGCCCGCCGGTCTGCATTTTGCTGTTATGGGGATTGCTCACAAAAATAATATTTTTCTTTTTCTTTACCGGCGCCTCTCCTGCTTTTTCTTTTCCGTCGGCACCGCCGTCATGAGCCTGAGGCGCAGCAGGCGCCTGCTCCTGTGCCTTTTCATGACTGCCGTTCTGCTCTTTTTCTGTCTTCGTTTCCGGCGTAACGCCTGTCGTCTTCATGGATGCATCTTCCACTATGCGTTTTTCTCCTTCGCTTTTACCAAAATGTTTCTTTACCATCATTGCCGCATCATCTTCCACCGAACTCTGGGCCGCTTTTGCTTCCACCCCTTGGTTCTGGAGAAAGGTAAGAATATCTTTGCTGTGTATATCCAACTCTTTTGCAAGTTCAAATATCTTCGTTTTTGCCATGCTGTTACCTCCGTCTACTTGGCTTCTTCCAAATGTCCGATTAGGCTTTTGGCAAACCCGTCATCTGTTATCGCCAGGGATGCCCTCATTTCCTTTCCCATCGCGTGGCCCAGCCCCTCCTTGGTATCGTAGAGGTAGAACGGCACATGATAGTACTCGCACATATTCCGGAAATTCTTCTTTGTGTTGTCGGAGGCATCGTTTCCCACTATCACCAGGCGGGCGGCGCCGGATTTGACGCTTTTTTCCGTCATAAACTCACCGCTGACCACCGCTGAAGCACGGGTTGCGAGACCGAGCATGGATAAAATCTTATTCTGCTTCAAACTCCTCAAACTCCCTTTCCAGACTGTCATAAACTTCATTTGGAATATTCATTTTAAAAGAACGCTCCAATCCCTTGCTCTTCCTTGCCTTTTTCAGGCATTCCATGGATTTGCACAGATAGGCGCCTCTCCCATTTTTTTTACCTGTCACATCGAGGACAATGTCTCCCTCTGCGGTCCTTAAGACCCGCATCATTTCTTTTTTACCTTTCATCTCCCCGCAGCCTACACATTGCCTCATGGGAACCTTCTTATTCATAGTTCTCTCCGTTATCCTCTGTCAGAGTTTCTTCGGAAGTCTCTTCATCCAGCTCCTCATCGAAGGTTTCCTCTTCCGGAGCTTCTGCACTGCCTTCCTCGGAAAGCTCTTCACCGGCTTCTTCATAGCCGTCTTCATACTCTTCTTCGAATTCTCCCTCTTCCTCGTCGTATTCATCATCCAGATAATCTTCATACCGGAATCCGGGAGCATCCTTGGCCTGGGTTTCACTCTTAATATCTATTTTATAACCTGTCAGCCTTGCAGCCAGTCTGGCGTTCTGTCCTTCCTTGCCGATTGCCAGAGACAACTGGTAATCAGGAACCACCACCTTTGCGGTCTTTTCATCGGGATCCGCAAATACAGCTACAATCTTGGCAGGAGAAAGCGCGTTCTGAATGAGATTGCCGGGGTTTTCATCCCAGTTTACTATATCAATTTTTTCACCGCGCAGTTCATCTACAATGGCATTTACCCTGGCTCCGTTCATACCGACACAGGCGCCAACCGCATCTACGTTGGGATTGTTGGACCATACAGCCATCTTCGTACGGCTTCCGGCTTCCCTGGCAATGCTCTTTATTTCCACCGTTCCGTCCTTGATTTCCGTAACCTCGGACTCAAACAGCCTCTTTACCAGTTCAGGATGGGTACGGCTCACCAGAATACGGGGGCCTTTTGGGGTATTCTTCACTTCCAGAATATATACCTTAATTCTTTCCGTAGGCTTGAAAACCTCACCCTTCACCTGTTCGCTTTCATTCAGGAGGGCATCTGCCTTTCCTAAATTAATGCTTATGTTCTTACCCACATATCTTTGCACTACGCCGGTAACCACATCTTTTTCTTTTTCAAAATACTGATTGTAAATAACGCTTCTTTCTTCTTCCCTGATTTTCTGCAGGATGACGTTTTTCGCGTTCTGGGTGGCGATACGTCCAAATTCCTTGGACTTGATTTCCACATGGATGACATCTCCCACCTTTGCCCTCTTGGAAATTTCCAGAGCATCCTCCAGAGCGATCTGCAGGCAGTCATCCTCCACTTCCTCATGTGTCGCCACAATCTCTTTTTCCGCGTATACAAGGAAATCACAGGTTTTCCGGTCGATTTCCACTTTTACGTTATCCGCTTTTCCGAAGTGGTTCTTGCACGCTGTAAGCAGAGAATTTTCTATTGCTTCGAAAAGTGTCTCTTTGCTGATTTCTTTTTCCTTTTCCAGAATATCCAGCGCTTCCATTAATTCCTTATTCATTGCTTTAACCTCCAAAAATAATTAAAAATCAAATGCAAGCCTTATCAGCGCGATTTCGGATCTTGCAAAAACTTTTTCTTCTTCTTCCGTTTCTATAATAACGCTGTCTGCATCAAACGATTTCAGGATACCCGTAAATTCCTTCTGCTTATCCCTGGGCTTATAAAGCCGCAGTTCCACTTCTTCACCCAGGCTTTTTTCAAGGTGTTTATCCTTCTTAAGCGTTCTGCCGAGTCCCGGGCTGCTAACCTCCAGGATATATGCGTCGTCTATAAAGTCCACTTCATCCAGCTTATCGGAAAGCGCCCTGCTCACATTCTCACAGTCCTGGATATTCACTCCTTCCGGCTTATCAATGTATGCCCTCAGATACCAGTCACTGCCTTCCTTCAAATACTCCACATCGTAGATCTCCACACCGTTTTCTTCCGCAATGGGAGCGAGCAGTTCTTCCGTACGGTTTTCCACCGCTTTGCCTTTTGACATTCGTTCACCAGATCCTTTCTGTATTCAGTTGTATGTTGCCACATCAATAAAGAAGAGTGGACCGGAAGTCCACTCTACTCTAGTAACCATATTAACCATATAATACTATAGCACCATTGTATACAAAACGCAAGCGCTAATTTCCGGGGGATTCGGGGGTTTTCTCCGTTTCCGATTTCAGATTTCCGATAATTTTCTTCGCACAGGACAGAAATACCGCCATTTCTTCTTCTGTAAATCCCTGCCAGATCCGTTCGTCAATGAGCCTGAAATCCTCATATACCTGAGCGGCCCTGTTTCTCCCTTCCTTCGTCAGGACAATCAGGAAAGAACGCCTGCAGTCGGGATGCTTCTCTCTGGTAATATAGCCCGCTTCTTCCAGGCGATCCAGGTTTCTTGACATAGTCGCCACATCCATGAAGCATTTGTCTGCCAGTTCACGCTGAGTCACATGATCTTTCTCATACAGCTTATTCAGGATTCTCGGCTGGCCCGGTGACAGTCCCAAATCCTGAAAATAAGGATGCAGGATCTGCCTTCTGGCGGTTTCCATTTCTACCATGGCTTCTCTTACGTCCCGCTTTTCTATGGAAATCCTGCCATCCATGGATATCTTCTCATCCATTTCCATGTCACTCCCTTTCTCTTTTTTATTGTATCACTTTCGTACCTGTCATTCCAGTTCAAATTGTCCGGTATACAGCCGGTAGTAGCGGCCCTTCTGGGCGAGCAGCTCCTCATGATCCCCCCGCTCGATTATCTCCCCCTGCTCCAGGACCATAATCGCTTTGGAATTGCGGACCGTGGAAAGTCTGTGGGCAATGACAAATACCGTCCGGCCTTCCATCAGGGAGTCCATCCCCTTTTCTATCAGCCTCTCCGTTCGAGTATCAATGGAACTGGTCGCTTCGTCCAGAATCAGCACCGGCGGCCGGGAAATTGCGGCCCTGGCAATGGCGAGCAGCTGACGCTGTCCCTGGGAAAGATTGGAGCCGTCACTGTGCAGCATGGTATCATAGCCTTCCGGAAGCCTGCGTATAAAGGAATCCGCATTGGCGATCCGGGCCGCTTCCCTGATGTCCGCTTCCCCTGCCTTCAGCCGCCCGTAACGGATGTTGTCCGCAATGGTGCCTGTAAACAGGTGTGTATCCTGTATTACCATGGAAAGGGAACGGCGGAGATCCTTTTTGCGGATATTCCTGATATCCAGCCCGTCGTAGGTTATGGTACCGCTCTGGATTTCATAAAACCGGTTGATAAGATTAATAATCGTCGTTTTCCCCGCTCCGGTGGAACCAACAAAAGCGATCTTCTGGCCGGGTTTGGCATAAAGGCTTATTTTATTCAGAATCTTCTTTTCAGGAGTATAACCAAATACCACATCCACAAAACGGACATCCCCCTTTAACGGTACCAGTTCAGAGCTTCCGTCTTCCCGCGGCACCTTCCAGGCATAATCCCTGCCCTCTTCACCGTTTTCTTCAAGCACGCCGTCCTTTTCCTTCACATGGCACAGGGTAATATTTCCTTCATCAATTTCCGGCTCTTCATCCATCATTTCAAAAATACGTTCGGCGCCGGACAGGGCTGCCAGCAGAAAATTGATCTGTTGGGTAAACTGGTTCATGGGCATGGCGCTCTGTCTCACATATACCAGATAGGATGCCAGGCTTCCCAGATCCATCAGGCCCGACAGGACAAACATTCCTCCCACGCAGGCCGATACGGCATAATTAAAATAGGAAAGGCTGACAATAGTGGGAACCATCATTCCGGAATAGGACAGCGCTTTGGTGGACGCCTGCCTGAGCGCTTCATTTCTCCTGCAGAATTCTTCGAAATCCTGTTCTTCATGATTAAATACCTTTTCCACCTTCTGGCCGCCTACCATTTCTTCAACAAAGCCATTGATGCTTCCCAAGTATTTCTGCTGTGCAAGATAATATTTTTTACTGCGTTTTCCATTAAACTGGATAAACAGGAACATGAGAATAAGGAAAGCAATCACGATAAGGGACAGCCTGAAATTCAGGATAATCAACATGGCAATGGTGCCGGTAACCACGATAAAGCTCTGGATCAAAAGGGTAAAGCTATTGTTCAGAGCTTCCGTCAGCGTATCCACATCATTGGTAAAACGGCTCATCAGCTCGCCATGGGTATGGACATCAAAATAAGAAACGGGAAGCTCCTGCGTATGTTCAAACAAATCGCGCCGGATTCGGCCTACTATCTTCTGGCAGGTATGGACCATGAGCTGATTGTAGCCGAGAGTCGCCAGCGCTCCGCAGCCGTACATAACCGCCATCAGCACGATAATACGGATGAGTCCGGGAATATCTCCCGGCAGGATGTATTTGTTGATAACCGGCTTGAGCATATAGGTGCCTATAATATTCGCCAGACTGCTGATGCATACCAGCAGCGCTACCAAAGCCACAGACCATTTATAAATTCCCATGTAATGGAGCATCTTTTTCATGGTTTTCTTTCGATCTTTGGGACGTGCGTATCCATTGTATTTCGCCATTACAAATCAGCTCCTTCCTGTTGGGATTGATAAATTTCCTGATATATGAGATTGTTTTTCAGCAGCTCTTCATGGGTGCCTGTTGCATGGATCTTCCCATCCTCCAGAATAACGATTTTATCCGCATGCGCTACGGAGGAAATTCTCTGTGCAATAATGATTTTGGTAGTCCCCGGAAGGCTCTTTGCCATTCCTTCACGGATTTTGGCTTCTGTAGCCGTATCCACTGCGCTGGTGGAATCATCCAGAATGAGCACCTTCGGCTTTTTCAGCAAAGCCCTGGCAATACAGAGCCTCTGCTTCTGTCCGCCCGAAACATTAACTCCTCCCTGCCCAAGATCCGTATCGTAGCCATTTTCCAGCCTGCCTATAAATTCATCAACGCAGGCAATCCGACAGGCTTCTTCGATTTCCTCCTCCGTGGCATCCTCTTTCCCCCACCGCAGGTTATCCCTGACTGTGCCGGAAAAAAGTGTGTTTTTCTGCAGCACCATGGCAATGGCGTCACGCAGAGGCTTCAGAGGATACTCCTGCACCGGATAGCCATCGATGCGGATCTGACCCTCCGTCACATCATAGAGGCGCGGGATCAGCTGCACAAGCGTAGTTTTCGCAGCGCCGGTTCTTCCGATAATTCCGATTGTCTGCCCGGCCTCCATTTTAAGGGATATATCGGACAGCACATATTCCTTCGCCTGGCTGCTGTATTTAAAATACACATGATCAAATTCGATATCTCCCTTTTCCACCGTGATATCTCTGGCGTCATCTTCCGTAATATCAATTTTTTCATCCATCACTTCAGTAATACGTTTCCATGAGGTAAGGGAACGGGTAAACATCATAAATACATTGGATATCATCATCAGGGAATTGAGCACCTGAAGGACATAGCTCAAAAATCCGGTCAGTTCTCCTACCTTCATACCTCCCGCCAGAATCAGATTCCCTCCGAACCAGAGGATACAAAGGATCGTGGTATACATGACAAACTGCATGGCAGGCATGTTCAGGGATGCAACACGAAACGCCCTTTCCGAGGTTGTCTGCAGGCCGGCATTTACTTCTTCAAATTTTGAAAGCTCATAATCGCCCCGCACATACGACTTTACCACACGGATAGCAGTCAGATTCTCCTGGATGATCCTGTTTACCAGATCCACAGCCTTCTGCATCCTGGCATAAAGAGGACGGACATGGCTGATAATAAGGAATAAAAGGATTCCCAGAACCGGAGCCGCTATCAGAAAGATCACGGCAAGCTCCTTATTGATATAAAAAGACACGGCAATAGCCGTTATCATCATTACAGGCGCCCTGCACGCAGGCCGCATACCTGTGGAAATAGAATTCTGTATATTCGTCACATCTCCTGTCAGCCTTGTTACCAGGGAAGAGGTCCGGAACCGATCCGTATTGGCAAAGGAAAACTGCTGCAGCTTCCTATACTCATTCTTACGGATTTCCGCACCCACTCCCTGCCCGCACACCGCCGCGAATCTGGCGCTGCCCACACCCAGCACCATGGATATCACCGCGCAGACCGCCATCATAAGCCCCTTCTCAAAAATATAAGCTTTATCCCCGTTAGCGATTCCCACATCCACCATATCCGCCATAATAAGAGGGATAATCAATTCCAAAAAAGTCTCCAAAACAATACAAAACACCGCCAGGGCCGTAGCCGCCCTGTACTTTTTCATGTAAGAAAACAAACGTTTCATATTACCTCCATTTTCTGTTACAATAGTTGCATCTGCAATTATTGTATGCGCACATTAATTTTTTGTCAATACTGTATGGCTGGATTGTATCAACAGAGGGGACTTTTTACTACAATTATATGGACTATTTTATCGTTTCGTGGTAGACTGTATATAGTTATATATCGAAATACTGTTTTTTCGCACACTCCGGCTGTTCCTGATTTCCCGGAATGTCCAAAGCAGGCGGGAGGAAGAAGAAATGTTGGATGAAATAACAGACTGTGCAGTATCCGGCTGGCTGCAGGATGTTTTTTTAAAGGATGAGGAATATCAGAAGCTGGGAGAAGAAGAAAAGAAGGCGGCTGTGGAATGTTACCGCCGTCTCCCTGAAGAATATCATAATGTAGTAGAACAGCTGATGGACTGCCATAACAGCTGCTGCGGAAAGCTCATTGACCTGGCTTATAAACAGGGGATGATTGACTGCGCTCAATTGCTGAAAGAATTAAAGATCAAATAATTTTTATTACAACCACGCTTACCTCCTCATTTTTTTGCAACTTATTAACATTATAAGCTTAATAATCTTTTTATTGCAACTTGCTTTCAATTTCAACGCTTTCAAACTGATCACACAATTGTTTAATATATTCTCTTCTTGCAATTACCTGATGCCATTTAGCCGGCATAGTTTCTCAGGTCAGGTATGGAGAGGGTGCTGTCTTGAAATTGAATGGTTACAAGTTGCTCGGTTAAAATATGCAGAGAGTAATGGCTGAAAATTAAATGGTTAGCAGTACCCGTAAAATGAGGAAAATATATAAAATTTTGTTTCACATGCTACTCTATTCTTATGCGTGATTATTTCGCATCTAAAGGATAGCCTGTAAGCGGAGCATCCATTGTTTATCCTGCGTTTAAGCTTAAAGCATTGGTAATTGAAGAGTCAGGTAAATCACCAGATGAAATTATTGCAATGTTAAAATCAAATTAATCAGATAAATAAAAGCAGATTAGGTCAAAGCCTTTTCTGCTTTTACTATTTGATTTCATGAATTCAACCATATTATATCATCTTCGACATTTTCCTTAAATTCAGGATTGCAATCTTCATAATCAACAAAATCAATCGGTTTGTTAAAAGTAGTAATTGTTTCTCTTAAAAATTGTAACATTGGACGAAAACCATTTTTCAATACTTCCTCCTGATTGTATGTTAGCATTATATCTATGTCGCTTCCTGCATATGCCTTCCCTTTAGCATATGATCCAAATAGCCCAATAGATTTTATAACCCTATATTTATTGAGCAATTTCCTGAGATTTTCTACTAACTCATTTACATCCAGAATATTCTTCATATCGATTTTTGCATTATTCGCTCCAATTATCATATCAAGATGAGGTTTACCGTGCCTATTTGTATAATCTGTTATTACTATGTTTTTAACACTTATAGCATAAGAATATTCATTAAAAAATTTATTACTAATAGTCTTATTATTGAGTAAAGAATTTGCATACTGAAATAAAATTATATGCTCTGGTAATACCTCATAGGTACCCATACCATTTTCGCTCATATTCTTAAAATAAATCGTCTGAAGCTGCCTTATTAGTTTTATACTACAGTTTTCCTTATTATCAATATCGCCATAACTACAAATAGATCTAAATTTACACTCGATACAACTAATACATAGTATTCTCTGCTCCGTATCACAAAGAGTATTTTTAAAGAAGCATGACATAGGGTTAAGTAAACATACATCATCCAAATTGTCCATATTCTTCTGCAACTCTAGCGCCGAGGCCAGATATATAGCCTTATAGCACTTCTTATTTTGCGCATATTGGCATATAGTAGGTAATTTATAGCTTGAATAAAAAGCATATAGGGGCAACGCATTTTGTTGATAACTTGACTTAATTAACTTCTCTAGTTGTAGTTCAGGAGAATTTTTTGTTTTATATGATATTGTTTGAACTGTTAATTTATCATTAATCTTTTTAGCCTGTACATAAAATTTGATTAAAGCAATATCTGTTAATAGCCACCACTCCCAATCAGCACCATTTTTACTCTCTGCAAATTTAGTGAATTTACGATACTTGATATGATAACTGTTAACTGATAAGAGCGACAAAAAGTAGTCTGTGATAGTTTCTTCACTCCAATCAATATGTCTTGTAATCTCTCGCTCCATTTTTTTAAAGATATCATATGTTCGCATATTAAATTCACCTTCTTATAAAAATAAAACTATCATTTATTATTCAATATATAACGATTTAGCCAATAGAGGACTGGATTATGCAAGTTCTCAAGTTATAGCTTTAGCTAATAACGCACAGTATACTGTTACTAAAAATGGAATTTTATTTCCCCGAGATGTAAGGCCTACATGGGGTGAGACTACAGCACCTGTAATGGACATATACATAAATGACATACAAGTGCTATGGTTCCACACACCAGCTCCTAGCGGAGGGTTGGTAACATTTTCTGGACTTCCAGTAAATATTGGAGATGTAATTAAGGTTACATTCCAGGGGATAAGTAGTTTTTACAGTAATGCCAACCCAACGTACCTGATCATCCCATATAAATAAAGCCCACTTTATTCCATTAAACAATCAATATTGGCTGCATACTGTGCAATTCCAGCGTTTAAAGGAAAGGATATCTCGTTAAAATCATAAGTTTCCAATGCCAGCGTTGTTCCGTTCGTAACCACACTGGCAAAATTGGTAGGAAGATTTGAATCATAAAAGTTGAAAAGATGTACTTGAGTCCCATTTTTTCTTAGAGTAATTTTAAAGGTCATGCACATTCCAGAAGGATTTTTTAAAGTAATCTTTTTGACATCCTGCATATTTTTTAGCGTAAATTCCGAGATCGATACATTGGCGTATAGGTGGATTGTAAGTTCCGGACTACCTAATTTTTTGATACTGTATCGGCATCATCGGTATATGTTATATATACACCGTCCCCTTCCCGAACTTTCAGTCCCTGGATTGCCCCAGAATCATTTAGGGCAGTTAAATCGCTATTTATTTGAATAAAGTCCTCTATTAATTCATATGTTTTTATATTCTTATCGAATTTTTGAATATCGATACTAGCAAGCTTTTTTAATGTTGAAAAAATTAATTCATTGGAACGTTTCCTCTTTTTATTCATTTCACCATATACTTTCTTTGTCAACCCTTCATTAAGTTTATCTTTGAACTTGAAAAAAGATTAATTGAATATACTCTATTGAATATACCCCAGTAAATGTTTTCTTCTATTTCTTCAATCAATTTGTAACCATATAGTGAAATATACTTTGCTTCTCAACCATCATTTTCAGGCTCATTATGTTCTATTGTATCTTTAATTCATGCAAAATAAAATATGTCTTCCCACATCCCCAATCTCCATCAAATAAAATAGCATATCTATAATTTTCATCTCTCAAATACCTAATAACCTCTTCTTTTACCTGTTCCCCAGTTATGATTTTTTTCCCTTTCTTAAATCCAAATTAAGATAGCTGTTTGACTGTAGTTTTATTATATATTATTTTCCCTATTTAAATTTTAGTAATATGTCCATAATCGTTCGATGATATTAATACTCTCATCTTTTTCTTCCAACTCAATAGTTACTTTCACATCATTCATATGCTATCCACTCCGAATTGACTGGTGTTGTGCTCTTGTCTTTTCATAAAATATTATATCATCCTATCTTAATCATAGCATTAATGAATTACTATTTTCCATATAAAAAAAGAAGCACCTCACTAAAGATGCTTCTTCATACGAGTTTTATTATCCTGTTTCCATCATTCAAGTTTTAATTATCTCTATGGATTCCACATGTGTCTGATTATACCTATGATTATACTTCAAATTAGTAACTAAAAAGCGTATACTTCTTTGGGGCAATAAAAATGCCTGCAAGCCGTATAACTACGAACTTCCAAGCACTTTTCGGGTTGGGCTGTTAAATTAACAGTCAACAGCTCGTAGGGGAATCGAACCCCTGATTCCGCCGTGAGAGGGCGGCGTCTTAACCGCTTGACCAACGAGCCATTTTCCTTCATGCAGGTTTATTTCCTGCGTGACACTTGTATATATTATAACAAGTTTCCAAAAAAAGCAAGTACTTTTTTCATTTTTTTCTCAGCCTTTTTTATCGGCCGGAAAAACCCTGCTGTTTCCCACGATTTTCTCCGCATTCTATACCCGAACTGCAGTAGAAAACCAAAATCACAGCCTGTTTTTCCGGCCGGTCTCATTATAACATCAGCCTATTTATTATTCATTTCCATGAGTATTGTTTCAGAAGTTTCCGATATTCCTCATAGTAGTCACATTTTTCAAAACGGAAGGATTCCGGTATGGCCATGATTTCCTCACGGGAATATTTCTCCAGCACAGGTTTGAGGATATATTCCTCTTCCATACGATAAAGAACCCCTCTTAACTGAAACTGCAGCTCATACTTCAGTTCTTTGGAAAAATCATCCGTATACCGCTTTCCGATTTCATCCATAAACTCATCTGCAATCTGCATCTGTCCGTAATGAGACCACTTCTTACGGATTTCAGATACAAGCTTCATCCATCCGGTATCATTTCCAGGGTAAGCAAGTCCCATCCACTGGGCATCTTTATAGCTCCACAATGTCCAGGAAAGACTGTGTTTTTGAAACAGCGACAAGGTCTCATCCAGCAGCTGCATGGTAAAGGGCAGATCATCCTTTTTAATATCCACTCCCGCTTCCCCGCAGAGTGCCGGCCTTCCGAAGGTATCCCGAAGAGCTGCAAAGCCGCTTAACTGCTCGTCCATTTTCCGGACTCTTTCCGCCGCGTCATAATCCTTGTTTGTCAGATTCTCATCCCAAACCGTAGGATAAAAATGGAAGGTAAGCGCCGTTTGTTCATCCCGGGGCAGACGGATATCCGTAAAGTCCATGGAGAAGAAGTCCCCTTCGATAAATATGATATGATTGGGATCCACTTCCCGAACCGCCGTCGTCACTTCTTCAAGGAAAGCATTCAGCAGCCCTTCCTTTTTAGGCATTAAAAACGGTTCATTCAGAAGATCATACCCCAGAAGGAACGGTTCCTCCTTATACCTTGCGGCAATCGCCTTCCACAGCTTCACGATCTGCTCCTGAAAAATGCGGAAATGCCAGAACTGAGGTATCCCGGTCATATTGTCGGAATGCCAGTCCGGGTTCTGACCGCCGGGCGTTGTATGCAGATCAGGCATGAGGAAAATCTCATATTTCGTACACAGTGCCAGCAGCCGGTCCATATAGCGGAAGCCTTCCTCTTTGTAGGCATGAGGATTCAGGTCATCTATAAACAGCCTGTAGCTGAAGGGAACGCGAAGCAGATTCACTCCCATTTCCTTCAGGAAACGGAAATCTTCATCGGTGAGGAAATTCAGAATAAAGGATTCAAAAAATTTCTCTCCGTCTTCTTTTCCCAGCACTTCTTCAAAAGTCTTTCTTATCTGAGCATCCGTTCCTGGAAGCCCGAGCATGAAATGCTCCATATTCAGCCAGGAACCCACGCCCAGTCCGGAAAACAGAATCGGCTCCCCTTTATAATAGAATTCTTTTCCCTTTACTTTTACAAAATCCATAATCACTTATTCCTTTTAAAATGTTAATTCTTCCAGGCATCCCTTTTTTACAAAAACAGGAATGGCATCTATGGGAGCATCACAGGTAATCATGCATCCGCCCTTGTATACGCTTCCGTCATTTAAGCTGCGCCATTCACCCTCCGGCAGATACAGAGTTCTTTCTCTCTGCTTCTCATAAAGAATCGGGGCAACCAGGATCTCGGGGCCAAACATGTACTCATCTTCCGTTTCCCAGCATTTCCCATCCTCCGGGAAATCATAGAACAGGGGCCGCATAACCGGAGTACCCTTTTCGTGGGCTTCGGTCATAAGACGTTTTACATAAGGAAGCATTTTTTCACGAAGCTCCAGATATTTCTTACAGATTCCGTACACCTCGTCACCATAACTCCACACTTCATTTTCTGCACCGCTTATTGATTTTCCTCCTCCGGTAGTGCCAAGAGGTTCCTTGAAGGGTTCGCGGAAACCATGCAGGCGGAATACAGGACAGAAAGCGCCGAACTCAAACCATCTTACCAGCACTTCCTTGAAATCCTCATCATAAATATTACCGCCGTGGAAGCCTCCGATATCCGTTGTCCACCACGGAATACCCGCCAGTCCCATATTAAGCCCGGCGGCGAGCTGGCTTCTTAAAGAACGGAAGCTGGAATCAATGTCCCCCGACCACACAAGAGCACCGTATTTCTGGCTTCCTGCCCAGGCACAGCGAAGCAGGTTGACTATGTTTTCCTGTCCTGCCTCTTCCATTCCCTCATAGGCCATTCGGGCATATTCTCTGGGGAAAACATTTCCGATTTCCAGATCGGATCCCAGGTAAAAGCGATGGTTGCTGTATTCATAATTGGTGAATTCCGGTTCCGCTTCATCCAGCCAGAAAATACGGATGCCATCATCATAATAATTTTTTTTGATCTTGTCCCATACAAATTTTCTTGCATCCGGATTGGTAGGATCAAAAACAGCGGCATCTCCCAGCTGATACATTCTCTTTCCGAAATCGTTGCGGCTTAAAAAGCCCAGTTCTTCCATTTCCTTATAATTTTCACTTTCCGAGTCCACTGTGGGCCAGATAGATACCATAAGCTTGATGCCCATGCTCTCCAGTTCTTCCACCATGGCTTTCGGATCCGGCCAGTAATCCTTATCAAATTTCCAGTCTCCCTGATGAGGCCAGTGGAAATAATCGGCTACGATAACAGAAATGGGCAGTCCTCTTCTCTTATATTCCCTGGCTACCTCCAGCAGTTCCTCCTGGGTCTGATAACGGAGCTTGCACTGCCAGAACCCGCAGCCGTAATCCGGCATCATGGGAACCTTGCCTGTGGCATCTGCATAAGCTTCCTCGATCTCTGCCGGTGTATCCCCCACAGTGATCCAGTAATCCATCTGTCTTGTGGAAAGCGCAGTCCACTCTGTCAGGTTTTTTCCGAAGGTTACACTGCCTATGGCCGGATTATTCCAGAGCATGCCGTATCCCTTATTAGAAAGGGCAAAGGGTATACTGGCCTGGGAATTCCGGTGGGCAAGTTCTACCACGCAGCCCTTCATATCCATATAAGGCTGCTGATACTGTCCCATGCCGTAAATTTTTTCTCCGTCATTGGGTTCAAACCTTACGGTCAGTTTATAATTTTCGGTTCCCATAATAGGGGTAAAGGTACGGGGGCTGATTTCCAGTGCGCTGTTAAATTCCCCTTCCACATTTTCCCGGAACCGGTTCCTGTCAAATTCCTCCAGAAGGAGCTCCCCTTTCTGGTTATAAAACTTGATTTTCCCTGTCACCATAAGCTCACAGCGGATTTTGCCGTTTACAATAGAAGCACTTTTTCCATCCGTCTTCAGTTCCGGTGAACTGGCCATTGCCGGAAGAAGTGCGGAAGTTTCCTCATCCCTGTTAAAGGTATGGTTCTGCGTAGCCCTTATGCGCAGACTGTTGGGTCCCCAGGGTTCAATAACAAGAAGCTCTTTGTCCTGTCTGCAGTAAATTTTGTTGTCGATTATCCTGATCATATGCCCTCCTTATATTTGATGCTTAAAAAGCTGCTGTTCCCATGATACAGGAACATTTTCTTTTTTATATGTACATTATATTAATTACAGAACAGGATTTCTTTCCGATTCTTGACCTTTTCTTTAAGGATCTTGACCTTTTGCAAAGCCTTCCTTCTTATCTGCCCTCTTTCGCCGTTCCCATGTAAAATATTATGAAAACAGCCCGGCCATGCTGTTTCACACGACCGGGCTTCATACCGCTTGCGGCTTATTCAGCTCAATGCACCCAGAAAAGTTTTTGCATATGCCATAAGTTCCGTACGTTTCTTAGTTTCAACCGGAATCTGCATTTCCTTTTTCCTGGTTTCCCCTGCTTTATCATAACTTAACACAGCAGTGATTGTCCCGCATATCTTATCCTGTTCCGAACAAATAAGCAGAATTCCGTTTTTTCTGTCCGTATCAAATAAAAACGGATGTTTGTCAAACCATACGCAGGATGCGTCCATAACCGGCTCCAGCTCCGCCCAGAAAGGAATTACCCGACGCTCATTTACCGGCAAATCAAATACACCTGATGTTATTTCGTTGGATACTGTATTTTCCGCCTTATCCCAAAGACGCAGCCGTTTTTCCTGGAGCTTCATAAAATCCGGAAATGTTATCTTCAAAGTGACATTTTCAAGCCTTTCCGTTCCTCCATTTATTAAAAGAAACCGAAGCAAAAATACGTTACGCTGTTCTGTCATCCATTCCATAAACGGTTGTTCAAATCCGAAATGATTGAACACAATACCTGTATCGTCCGCCAGATATCTGGCTTCTACCTCAGGAATACTAACAATTTCCTCCTCCGATTTTCCGTTATAGGCTTCCAAAATCAATTCCTGATCGGGTTCAGTCATTCCTTCTGTGTCTTTTATATCGCCCTGAGCACCTGCGCCATATGGCCGGCAGCCAAATACAACCCGGAACACATCCTGACTCTTGTTTTTCACAATAAGTGTACTCTTCTCTTCTGTTTCACGGTAACTGATATCGAATATACAGTCTCCGAATCTGGCATCTTTCCATTGGTAGCTGTCAAGCATTCCCTTCGGTTTGATAAGAAGAAGATGTTCTCCGGCATGGAACTCAATTCCCAGCCACTGCTTCATATACTGGACAATCCAACTGCCCTGCCCCTGACTGCAGCGGGCGATCATACGGCGCATATTTTCCGCTTTAGGCCACCAATATAGTGATCCTGTCTCGTCAACCGCACCATCCAGCATATTTTTAAGCGCGTCTTTCATCTCACGCTTTGTTATCACGCCTCCCAACGCCGAAACGAAAGCGGTTCCGTCCAGCGCGCCGCCATACGGGAACCAGCGCAGCACATCCATTTCAGGATCATAATTGGAAGCGAACACCGAACGGGCAAACCTGTGATAATTCAGCCACGGTTCAAAGGTGTAATCGTATATTCCGTATACAGGCGCAAGTACGCTGGAAGAATCTTCCCCGTCATAGTAGAAGAAATCTTCGTTCATATAAAAATCTTCCTGCTCACCCAAATTGGTTCCGCCCGTAAACTGCGGCCCGAAGGGTCCTTCTTTTATCATAGTATCCATGATATCCTGTTTCAGCTTATCCGCATAAGCACGTACGGCAGCACCGTCTTCTTTTCCAAGTACGTCGCAGAGTTCTGCATACAGCATCGATGCATACCAGAATTTAACATTTGTTCCGTGATCATACCGCCTCATGACAATGCCATCACTGGAATACCGGGACGGCACAAGATTTCTTCCCTCCGCGCGGAAGGATACAATGGTATTCCATATTTCAGTCAGTCTGTCCCATACATAAGGATTCTCAATGAAGTATTCCCTGTCCCCTGTATATTCCATATATTTTCCCGCCATCACCAGCGGAGCCATCATAATCGGCACAGAATGCTCAGGATAAATACTGAATCTAGGCTCATTTCTGTCTACCATATATTCAATCAGCTTCTGCCCCAGTTCCGGCAAGATATGAATGAAGCTCAATGTAGTGGGCTCCACGTCAATTCCCCACATGCGTCCGTAACAATGGGAAGGAGCTCCCTGCCAGTGGATCAGTACCCGCCCTTTTTCATCGGTCTGGACACAATTGAAATCATCCAGGATATTGCGGATATGCATATCGCGGCTTATGACTGCAAGCTCCTGATCCATCTGTGATCCCACAGTAAGTTTTCCAAGTCTGTCCTCCCAGAAATGTTCCGTAATCTTAATCCAGTCAAGCATGTCGTGCATATATAAAATACTTAAGGCAGCACTGATTCCGTCCGGCTTTTCTGCCACACAGACATAGGATTCTTCTATGGATTCTTCTCCGGGCTTCAGACATATCTCCTTATAAGCAATCCAGTTTTCTTCCTCTTTAATCCATACCGCACCTTTTGCATGTATTCCGGTATAGCCTTCCGGCCTCTGCATAAGCAGCAGATTCCGATCAACCTGGCTGTAAACGTAAGGATAGCTGCGTTCCTCCGCTGCGACTCCCGCAAGTTCATACTTTGACATAAATGCATTATCGAACCTGAGAACCAATTTCCCACGAAGTTCCGTTTTTCCCGTATTTTTAATGTGTAACCCGTAAACAGCTCCGGAAGGCCCGGGAAGAGGCAGAGTTTTCATGCTGTTTCTGCCTGTTTTTTCCAGAACAGGAGCGATTGTGACAGTATCCATAGTCAGATTTTCATATTCTGTTTTCGTATAGGGCAGGAAGTCATTAAGGTATGTGGTAACACTGCCGCTGCAGGCATTGGGCAGTATGCTGCCATCCTCCAGACGAAGCTCATACCTTGCTTTTCCAAAAAACATTGTGAGATCTACCTGATAATACATCCCCGGACAGGCTGTAATATGATTTTGATTATCCATAATCATTGTAGGAAGGGGATAATCTTTTTCGTGAGGAGCTGCTATAAAATGCAGCCTCCCCATAGTATCCTGTCCTAAAAGCACTCTTCCGTTTGACTGCGTAAACAACTGTCTTTCGCTCAATGCCTTATTATAGCTGTAGCTTTCCGCATCATATTCCGCCCGAAATTTTTTGGAAATATAGGCTGTGTTTAACAATTCATCAAATTTCCCCATCTTCATTACCTCTTTTCATTTTTATTCTCTTGCTAACCTTTCACACCGCTCATTGTCATTCCTTCTATAAATTTATTTTGTGCAAACAGAAAAACTATAAGGATCGGAGCGCTTGCTACAAGAGCCGCCGCCATGAGAGGCCCATATTCCGCACTGTTGCTTGACTGAAAATATGACAGGGCGAGAGGGATAGTCCTCATCCTTTCATTCGATGTCACAAGCAGCGGCCATAAAAAGTTATTCCACGCATTCATAAATACAAAAATAACCATTGCAGATAAAGCTGGCTTCGTCAAAGGCACAATAATCCTCAGCAAAATCTGCAGCCGGTTGGCCCCGTCCATCATAGCCGCTTCATCGAGCTCCAGCGGAATCGAATACATAAAATTCCGCAGCAGAAAAATACTGAAAGCAGTGACCATGGAAGGAAGGATCATTGCCGCGAAGGTATTCATCAATCCCAATTTATCAATCATAATATACTGAGGAATGATCAGCACATATCCCGGAATCATCATTGTCGCCAAAAACACCATAAATATTTTATCTCTTCCGGTAAAACGGATTCTGGCAAAAGCATAAGCGGCCAAATAACCTGTTGCAATCTGCCCTAACGTCACTCCGCCTGCCACAATACAGGAATTAACAAAGAACCTTACAAAAGGCATATCTGTAAAAACCCTGATATAATTTTGGATGATAAAAGGCTTCGGTATCCACTGAATATCATATTTCCATATCTGCGATTCTTCTTTAAAAGATGTGGATACCATAAACAATACGGGAGCAATCATCAAAAAACCAAAACATACTGCCAAAACAGTCCTTATTATTTTAAATAGTTCCTTCTTTGATGTTCTTTTCATTATTTTCCCCCTAATATTCCACCTTATTTTTAGATATCTTCATCTGCAAAGCTGTCAGGACAAAAATAACTGCGAACAGCAGCCAGGAAACAGCTGAAGCATAAGGCATATCATATATTTGGAAGGCCTGCCTGTAAATATAGTAAACAATGACATCCGTCCTCTTAATCGGGCCGCCCCCTGTCATCATGAAAATCTGATCAAAAACTTGAAACGTATTTATAATTGATATAATCATCAGGAACTGCGTTGTATTTCCTAAAAGAGGAAATGTAATCTTAAAAAATTTCTTTACGCCGTTCGCACCGTCTATTTCGGCTGCTTCATATAGGGTAACAGGAATATCCTGCAGCGCCGCAAGATAAAGCACCATAAAATACCCTATCCACTTCCATACTCCCACTATTATAACAGCTATCATAGCAAGTTTTGGTGATTTCAGCCATGCTATATCAGGATCTATGCCGAATTTAGCCAGGAACAGATTAAACAGCCCGACTTTAGGGCTCAGCATAAACTTCCATACCATTGATATTACTACTGATGAAAGGATAACAGGAACAAAATACATAGCCCTGACCATCCCTTTCAAATGTATGCTTTTATTTACAAGGACAGCCAGCAAAAGGCCGATAGCAAGATGAAAAAACACCGTTGGGAATGTATAAATGGCAGTTACCTTAAATGAGTTCCACATTTCCTTGCTTTGAAAAGCTTTTATAAACTGTTTGGCCCCTGCAAACTGTAAATCTGTAATATTTGTGCCTACCTTCTCCTGCATACTCAGAAAAGCACTATAGCAAAAAGGATATATAGTAAAAATGGCAAAAATAATTACACATGGCAGGATGAATGCATATCCCCATATATTATCCCTCTGCTGTATTGTCAGATTTCCGGATTTTTTTCGTTTCATATAGGAGTCCCTCCCGGATATTTAATTTTATTAAAAAGCTTTTGCCTAAATCTTATGTTAAAGGCAAAAGCTTTTTGCTGCTCTTCTTTAATCAAAAGGCAATCTGTTTTAAAGCTTACTGATATTTACTGATAATATCCTTTGTCTGGGACTCCAACTCTGCAAGAGCATCTTCACAGCTGATTTCTCCATAAAGACATGGCTCACATACAGCATATACAGCCTGGGACCATTCATCATACCACGGCACCCTTGCACGGTATGCACAATGATCCATTGCGGACTGTGCAACCTGCATGGAACTGCTGGCAGATAAATATTCCTGATATACTTCTGTTTCTGCAATAGGCTTCTGACAGACAAGTTCACCCTGCTCTTTACTGTTGGCTATTACTACTTCCTCGGACATCATATATGTAAGGAACTCAAAAGCCGCATCATTTACTGCTTCATCTTTCGAATCCACGATCATCATCTGGTCACCGCCAACCATAACCTTAGATTCAACTTTTCCAGGCATCAGCCCCGTACCCAGATTTTCTCCCAATGCCTCCTGATAAGTATTGATGCTCCATGTACCATCCATATACATTCCGACTTTTCCATTTTCAAACCCTTTTTCCGGATAATTCAGAGTCGCTATCTGAGTATCAGTCACCGAACCTACCAGGAACTGAAGGGCTTCTATCCCTTCCGGTGAATTAAACAGCGGTTCCGTATAATCATCATTAAACAGCGCTCCTCCGGCTGACTGTACCATTGCCTGCCACTCCCAGGAAAACTGCTCATAATAGTCTCCTGTTATTCCTGTATAAGCGAAGGGAATAATATCATTACCGCATTTTTCCTTGATTTGTTTTCCTGCTGCAATTACTTCATCCCATGTAGAAGGCGGGTTTTCTGTATCCAGTCCGGCCTGTTCAAAGATTTCTTTATTGTAGAAAAGCACATCACAATTTGCACATACATGAAGGCCTGCTACTTTATCTCCCACATAAGCTTCTTCCTGAAACGTATCATAAAAATTATCAAGCTTCAACGTATCACTCTTATCCAGATACGGTTTTAAATCCAAAAGCGGAGCCACACTGTCGACTGTTGCCGTCATGCATGTGTCCAACTGGATAACATTAGGCATTTGCGCACTTCCTGCGGATGCCTGAACCTGAATTTTCTGTAATGTGGAAGCATGATCCGGAAAAACCTCTGCTGTGACATGAATATTCGGATGGTCAGCATTAAATTTATCCACTGCATCCTGGTTTACCCTGTAGGATTTCCAGTATACAAGTTCAATCACGCCTTCTTTTTCTCCCGTTTCCTGTACTGCAGAATCTGATTCTGCCACAGGCTGCGGGCTGCTCTGGGATGCTGTGTCCGAGGCACCTCCCGAACCGCACCCTGTACCTCCAAGAAGAATTGCCCCCACCAGTAAAGCTGCAACTATTTTTTTCATTAAGAACCCTCCCTTTCGTTATTTTGTATATTGTTATTATAAGCAAAGGCAGAGCTCATAACAATTTAGTTATTTATCTTGTTTATATAACTTTTTTAGTTATTAGTTTTATATATATTGCATATTTTTGTTCTGATATAATTATTTTGCTTTGTATATAATTATTTTTACCTTTATATGATTTTCATCACATAATCCTGCCTGGCAATCAACGGTATCCTCAGCGTCACCGTTGTGCCCATTTTCCATTCACTTTCTACATCAATTCCATAATCCTGTCCATAAAGAATCCGGATACGTTCTTCAATATTTTTAAGCCCGATACTCCTTGAATATCCATGCCTGTAATCCGTTATATTCATCAACTGCTGTCCCGATATGCCGCAGCCGTTATCCTTAACCGTAATTATCATAACGCCGCTATCCTCTGAGACATCTATATTTATTTCCTTTTTATAATGAACATCCTTAAAGCCATGAATAAAACTGTTTTCCACAATCGGCTGAAGCAGCAGCTTCGGGATCATGCAGCATTCCAGCTCTTCCGGACAATTGACATTCAGAACTACCTCATCCAGATGAATGATCTCCTCTATTTTAAAATAGTGTTTTACATTTTCCAGTTCTTCCTCGATTGTGAGCATCTCATCGGACACATCCAATGTTCCGCGAAGAAGCTTCGATAGTGATGTAATTACATTATTGATATCCTTATTTCTGTTCAGCAGGGACAACATTTTTATGGAATTAAATATATTATATAAAAAATGAGTATTGATCTGCGCATGAAGATAATTGATCTCGTTTATCTTCTTTTCTTTCTCCTCCTGGACTAATTTTGCAGTATAATTCTTTATATCGCCTACCATCCGGTTAAAGCTTTCACCGATTTCATCAAATTCGTCATAATAATTCACTTCATAGCTTAAATCGTATTTCTCTCCGGCGGCATTTTCCATCAGCCCCTTCAAATATTTGATGCGATAAGAGAATTTATAGGTGAATACCACCACTAATCCACAGGCTCCCAGGCCTCCTATTACGAAAATAACAAACAAAAGATCCCTGGCCGCAGAATTATTTTTGTCTATACAAGAGATGGGAATCTGATTAATCAGAATCCAATTGCGAGAAGGAATTTTCATGCAGTTATAGATATAAGCTTTATCCTCATATACAAAGGAGACTTCTTCTTTATCCGACAGAAGCAGCAATTCCTTAACAGCCTCCTGCGGAATTTTCGTATTATACGGATTTAATCCTGAGAACTGTTCACCGTTTCCATCAAAAATATATATGGAGTTTCCCATATCTTCATCCAAATACGATGAATAGCATCGATTCAATTCATCCGCGTCTATATTCATGCAGATATATCCTTTTTGTTCACCGGAAATTGGGGAACGATAGCAGTAAACACAGGCAAGTGTATTCTCATTTTTACATTCCTGGAAATTCATGGACTTTCTGTTTTGCACGATTTCCCACTTATAATTCCATTCAGAATCAATAAAATAATCATCCCATTCCTGCCGTTCTTTGGAGATATTCATTGTATATTCAGAAATAAAATCGGAAGACCAAAATGTAAAAATAGCACCTTTGTTCGTTACCAGGACATTGCTTCCATCTATAAGCGTATAGAGCATCGCATTGCTCCTCAGCGTTTTCCTAACCTCTTTCAGCCTTCTTGCCGTATCATAGCTTTCAACACTCCACTTTTTAAATTCCTCCTGCCCCAGATCTGAGGTTTCGGCAAAAAACCACTGGATATAGTCATTGGAATAGATGGCGATCATTTTTTCAACCATCAAATCCGTCATTAGAACTATACTGTTGGAAATTTGTGTCAGCGCCTCTTTGTCTGTCCTGAGCAGTTCTTTTTTTACCTGATTTTTAAGCATATACATACTTACGGAATAAACGATCATAAATACAGCTACCACAATGATGCTGTATGTAAGAATCAATTTTGTCTGCACTCTGTGAAGCAGGTGCTTATGCCTGTTACTTTTCATTTTACCCCCATCTGCCCTGTCAGCGCTCCCAATCCTCTGCCGCTAATTCTATACTTGTCTCTATATTTGCTCGGTGTCATTCCGGTATAGCCCTTAAAACTTTTTATAAAATAGCTTTTGTCATTGTAACCGACCATTTCCAATATTCTGTCAATTTTATAATCACTGTTTTTCAGGTAATCACATGCTTTTTCCATTCTCGCTTCCACAAGATACTTGCTGAAATTTTTTCCCATGATCTCCGGAAACAGGCGTGAAAAATAAGAATAACTTAAATTGAATTCTTTGGATAAATGCATCAGGTTCAAATCGGTCATCTGCATATTGTCCGCTATGTAGGAAGCGATCATTCCTTTTAGACGGTTATCCTCCTCCTGCCTCTGTGCCTCCAGATATTGGTTCCTCTCATCCAGTATTTCCTTCAGGCCTTCGATTAGCTCCTGATAGCTGTACTTCTGATGAAACAATCCCAAAATCTGCTCTTCATCAATCATAATATCAGAAGGAGCCTTATATATTCTGAGTCTTTCCTGATATAAATAAATCAAATGCATAAAGCCGCCCATTATATCTGCTTTTTTGGGCCTGTCCTGTACGATCATCCTCCACAGATCCTCGGATTCCTCTTTGATTTTACCTATATCCTCCATCTCCAGGGCTTTCTTGAACTCCTGAAGAAGATTGCTGAAATAATCCTTTGAGAATCTATATTCTTCTTCTCTGTAATCTGTAAATTCCACCGTTGCATAATTCCTGGCTTCCTGTTCTTTCTCTTCCTTCTCCCCGGCTTCCATTATACGGTTCATACATGACAATATATCTTCAAATTCCATCTCGGGCTTCCATAAAAATTCATCCGCATGATACCTCAGAGAATCTCTTACATATTTGAATTCATTGTGGGCAGTCAGCATAATCACATGGGTTTTGGGATATCTTTGTTTGATTTCCTTCAGAAGAGAAATACCGTCCATATCCGGCATATTGATATCCAGCAGAATAATATCCGGGCAGTTTGCTTCACAAAAATCCAGAATTTCCAGAGGGTTTCTGAATGCCCCTATTAATTGATATCCATGCTCATTCCAATTAATCACCTTTGAAAAGCCTTCCAGCATTAACGGTTCGTCATCAACAATAATTATTTTGTACATAATCCCCCTCTTTTTCCGCCTTCTTAATTGTAACATTTTAAATATACCACACATCTGTGTTTCTTTTCTATTATCAGCAATCATTTTGCACAATTTTTTTGTTCACAAAAAGCCGGCCCACTAAGGACCGGCTTTTATATAAATTTATATAGCAAAATCAAACAGACTGATCTGGTTGGATTCCGGCAGATCACCCAGCAGCTTCAGATCATCCATCAAATCAACAACCGTCTTGGAAACCTTGGTCCGCTGCCTGAAATCATCCTTGGAAAGGAACGGTCCGTCCTTGGCCGCCTCCACAATGGCATCCGCAGCCTTTTCCCCCAAACCGTCGATACTGTTCAGGGACGGCATGATCTTGTCATCCACCACCTGAAAACTCCGTGACTGAGCCGAAAAGATATCGATAGGCACAAAATCAAAGCCTCTGGCGTACATCTCCTGCACCACCTTCATATCTCTCGCCGCATCCTGTTCTTTTTTGGAAAGAACATCACTCCGGCGTTTATAATCAGCCATAACCGATTCCAGATGCTTCTGCCCCTGACACATCAGCTCATAGGAAAAGGCGGAAGCACGGATACTGAAAAACGCGGCATAATAAGCCAGAGGATAATTCACCTTGCAATAGGCGATACGCCAGGCCATCATAACGTAAGCAGCCGCATGGGCCTTGGGGAACATATATTTAATCTTTTTACAGGACCATATATACCAGTCCGGCACATTGGCCGCCAGCATGGCCTCTTCCATTTCCGGCTTAAGGCCTTTACCTTTACGCACGCTCTCCATTATGGTGAAGGCAAGGCTGCTTTCCACACCCATCTCAATCAGATAGAGCATGATATCATCCCTTGTACAGATGGCGGTGGAAATGGTCGCCTTCCCTTCCTTAATCAGCGTCTGGGCATTTCCCAGCCAAACATCCGTACCATGGGCCAGACCCGCAATACGCACCAGATCGGAAAAGGATGTGGGCTTGGTATCAAGAAGCATCTGCATGGCAAATTCCGTACCGAACTCCGGTATTCCCAGCGCCCCCAGCAGACAGCCGTCGATTTGTTCCGGCGTAATTCCCAAAGCATTGGTATTCTGGAACAAAGACATTACCTGAGGATCATCCAGCGGAATTGTGGTGGGATCCACCCCGGTGAGATCCTGCAGCATACGGATCATGGTAGGATCATCGTGTCCCAGTATATCCAGCTTCAGCAGGTTATGGTCAATGGAATGGTAATCGAAATGGGTCGTTACCGTATCCGTTGTCATATCATTGGCCGGGTGCTGTACCGGTGTAAAGGAATTGATCTCTTCTCCGAGAGGCAGAACAATGATACCGCCCGGATGCTGTCCCGTACTTCTGCGGATTCCGGTACAGCCTGTTACAATCCGGTTGATTTCACAGGTTCTTTTCTTGGAGCCTCTTTCCTCATAATAATTTTTCACATAGCCGAAGGCTGTTTTATCGGCCAGCGTGCCTATAGTACCTGCACGGAAGGTCTGTCCCGCACCGAAAATTACCTCCGTATATTTATGGGCCTTACTCTGGTATTCTCCGGAGAAGTTCAGGTCGATATCCGGCTCCTTGTCTCCCTTAAATCCCAGGAATGTTTCAAAAGGGATATCAAAACCGTCTTTTTCCAACGGTTCACCGCATACCGGACAGGTTTTATCCGGCATATCACAGCCGGCCTTGCCGGTATAGGCTTTTACATCCGGGGAATTAAAATCATTATAATGGCATTTCATACAGTAATAATGCGGACTTAATGCATTTACTTCCGTAATTCCCGCCATGAATGCCACGAGCGAGGATCCTACGGAACCACGGGAGCCTACCAGATAACCGTCCTCCACTGATTTCCATACCAACTTCTGGGCTATGATATACATAACCGCAAATCCATTCGTGATAATGGAGTTCAATTCTTTTTTCAGACGATCCTCCACGATAGTCGGCAGTTCTTCCCCGTACATTTCGTGAGCTTTATTGTAACAGATATCCGTCAGTGTCTTATCGCTGTCCGGGATGACCGGCGCGCACTTATCCGGCCGTACGGGAGAGATTGTTTCTATCTGATCCGCAATCAGGTTCGTATTGGTGATCACCACCTCCTCAGCTTTATCGCTTCCCAGATACTGGAATTCCTCCAGCATTTCTTCTGTGGTGCGAAGATACAGAGGCGCCTGATCATCCGAATCCTTGAATCCCTTGCCTGCCATGATAATCCGGCGGTATACCTCATCCTCCGGATCCAGGAAATGCACATCACAGGTGGCGACCACAGGCTTATTATACTGTTCTCCCAGCGCCACAATCCGTTTATTCACTTCCTGAATATCTTCGATGGAATTTATATTCCGGATCTTTTCCTCATTGATCATGAACTTATTATTTCCGGAAGGCTGTATTTCCAGATAATCATAAAAATTCACTATCCTGGCTATATCCGCATCGCTTTTTTCGTCCAGCAGGGCCCGGTACAGCTCTCCGGCCTCACAGGCGCTGCCGAGTATCAGCCCTTCCCTGCATTTCTGGAACAGGCTCTTTGGCACGCGGGGCCTCTTCGCATAATAGGTCAGGTGGGATTCCGATATCAGTTTATACAGATTCACTCTTCCCGTATTGTTTTTAGCCAGAATAATAGCATGATAGGTAGGCAGTTTTTTTACAATATCCGGATTGGAATCTCCCAGGGCGTTCACTTTGGCCAGGGTATCCACATCATCCTTCAGGAGTTTATCCGACAGCTTGATAAAAATCTCTGCGGTAGCCTCCGCGTCATCCACGGCGCGGTGATGGTTTTCCAGGGATATTCCCAGGCTTTTGCACACTGCGTCCAGCGTATGCTTCGCCTGATGGGGCAAAAGGACCCTGGCGATTCCCACGGTATCCACATATGTATAGTCGAAAGGAAGCTGCTGCCTTTCCGCATTTTCCCTGATAAAGCTGATATCAAAGCTGGCGTTGTGGGCCACGAGAACGCATCCTTCACAGAATTCCAGGAACCGGGGCAGGACCTCCTCTATCACAGGGGCTTCCATAACCATTTCATCATTGATGCTGGTGAGCTTTTCGATTTCAAAGGGAATCGGCACCTGGGGATTCACAAAAGTGGATAACCTCTCTGTAATTTCCCCATTTATGACCTTGACCGCCCCTATTTCAATAATCTTATTCTTGATAGGGGAAAAACCTGTGGTTTCAATATCAAACACCACATAGCTTCCCTTAAGGGGCTGTCCTTTCCCATTGGTGACTATTTCCTTCAAATCGTCCACCAGGTAGGCCTCCACCCCATAAATCACTTTGAAAAAATCATTTTTATCAGGATTGGGATCTCCTGCATCTTTTCTTTTGCCCTTTTCTGCCTTCCACAGATCATCGATAAGATGGTTGGCATCGGGAAACGACTGTACCACGCCATGATCCGTGATGGCAATCGCAGGATGTCCCCACTGATAAGCCCTCTTCACGATATCCTTGGCTTCCGACACCCCGTCCATATCGCTCATTTTGGTATGGCAGTGCAGCTCCACCCTTTTGCGCACGCTGTGATCCATACGGCTGTGTGTGAAATCGCTTATTTTTTTGACACCTACGATGGAACCTATGGTCAGTTCCCCGTCGAATTTGTCAATCATGGTGATTCCCTTTATTTTTACAAAGGCGCCCGGCTTGATTCCTTCGCAGATTTCCGCTACCTGTTCGTTTTTTGCGAACATTTTAATCGTCATGGTATCAGAAAAATCCGTCACATCAAAAATGAGGATCGTTCTCTCATTCTTAATTTCTCTTTTATCGAGATTCAGGATTTTCCCGCGGATAGCCACCTCACCGATTTCACCCATGATATCTTCAATGGCAATGGCTTCTTCTTCAAAGTCTCTGCCATAAAGGACATCGGGATTATCAGAACGCTTGGCAGACTTGAAAAAATCGCCGTCTCCCTTGAACTTTCCCTTTCCTCTGCCAAAGCCGCCAGACTTCTTTCCGGAAAAGGTCTTTCCTTCCAGTCCGGGTCCCTTAAGGACTGTTCCGGTATTGGGGGCCTTGCCCTTAACCGTCCCCCCGTCAAAGGGAGCTCCCTGAGCATTCCCATCCTGTCCGCCTTCTGCCCTGGCGGCATTCTGCGCGGCTCCGGCCAGATAAGCCTCATAAGCGGTATCCGCCTTCATAGGATCCGTCTGTCCGCCGCCTTGGGCGGCTGCAGAAGGCATCTGCTGATATCCTTCTCCGTCGTGATCGCCGCCGTGCTTGGATCCTACATAGCGCGAAGCGATCTCCGCCACTCTGCGGGCTATGAAAATATCATCCTCTTCCTTGAACCTTCCTGTCCGCGCCTCCCGGTACTCCACAAATACATTCACAGGCAGGCCGCAGCGTTCAAAAAAGACCTTTTCCAGAATCCTCGTCAATTCATCACTTTTGGTCCTGGCGAGCACAGTATCCTCAATGCAAAGATTCATGCGTCCCTCCTCCGGGAATGAGATCTCCGCATTCTTAAACATACTGTACATCAAATGGCTGTATTCCTGCAATTCCAGCAGGATGCTTTCCCGGTAAACCTCCAGAAGCTTTTCCGGGTTATACTGGGAAGAAAGACGATATTTTTCATATATTTTAATAGTGATATTGCATCCGGAGAAAAGCTGCTTTTTGATCTCCTTTTCCACCGTGAAAATATCTTCCTTCTGTATCAAACGATCGCTGGTCAGATAAATCCGCACAAAATCCTTCTGTTTCGTAGCCGTTACCCGTTCTATACAGGTCTGCTCAAACAGGCTTTTCAGCTTGCTTTCCAGTTTTAATCCGGGGAATACCTCAAAAAAAGCCTTTGCCATTTATGCCTCCCAATGCAGCAGTTCGTCGCGGAGTACCGAAAGGAGCTCCTCTTCCGGGACTTTACGTATAATCTCTCCTTTTTTAATCAAAAGACCTTCTCCAACGCCGCCTGCAATTCCTATATCCGCTCCCCTGGCCTCTCCGGGCCCATTTACCGCACATCCCATAACAGCTACCTTCACGCCGTCCAAAGGGATATCCGCCACCATGACCTCCACCTGATTGGCAAGGCCTATCAAATCAATTTTTGTCCTGCCGCAGGTAGGGCAGCTCACCACCTCGATACCGCCCTTGCGGAGTCCCAGAGTGCGCAGCAGCAGCCTGGCCGTGCGGACCTCTTCCACCGGATCCCCTGTCAAAGATACACGTATGGTATCACCGATTCCCTCATAGAGTATGATTCCCAGGCCTATGGACGATTTAATATTCCCGCTCCACAGGGTTCCCGCTTCCGTAATTCCCACGTGCAGAGGATAATCCGTTTTCTGCGCCAGTATTTCATGAGCCTTGATGCACATGAGGACATCAGAGGATTTGATGCTGATTACCAGGTTGTTATAATCCAGATCCTCGATCATTTTTACCTTATCCAGGGCGCTCTCCACAATCCCTTCCGCCGTAACGCCGCCGTATTTCTCCACAAGCTGCCGTTCCAGGGATCCGCTGTTTACACCTACCCTGATGGGAATATTTCTTTCCTTCGCCACGCTTACAACAGCCGCCACATTTTCCTTCCCACCGATATTGCCGGGATTGATGCGGATTTTATCCGCTCCGTTTTCCATGGCTGCAATGGCCATTTTATAATCAAAATGAATATCCGCCACAAGCGGGATGTGGATCCTCTTTTTGATCTCCCTGACCGCCTTAGCCGCTTCCATATTGGGGACCGTGCTGCGGATAATATCACAGCCGGCCTCTTCCAGGCGGAGGATCTGAGCCACAGTCGCCTCCACATCCTCGGTTCTTGTATTGGTCATGGACTGAATCAGCACCGGATTCCCGCCGCCGATTACCCTGTCGCCTATTTTTACTTCTCTGGTATGTTCTCTGTACATAAACACTCTCCTGCTACTTCTTGATAAGGCCCTTTTCGATAAGAAACGCTTTGGCCACTTCCTTTTCGTCTTTGCCTTCCACTTCCACCTGATAGTTCATATTACGCATTTCGTCATCGGAAATCTGTCCGGTAAGCTTTTCCAGCGTATCTGCAAGACCGGGATATTTTTCAAGGGTATCCGTCCGAACGACGGTTCCTGCATAATAGGTGGCAAACAGGCTCTTGTCGTCCTGCAGCAGCTTCACATCGGCCGCCGCCAGCTGGGCATCGGTGGTAAAGGCATTGGTCACATCAATCTCTTTATTTGCCATCGCCTGATATTTCAGGGCGATATCCACATCCACCGTCCCCTTAAAATTCATTCCGTAAGCTTCACAGATCATGGGATATCCGTCTTCTCTCTCCATATAGTCCGGATTTCCTCCGAAAATCAGATTTTCAGATGCCGCAGCCAGGTCACTGAAGGTCTCAAGGCCATAGGTATCCGCCGCTTCCGTTCTTACAGCAAGCACATAGGAATTCTGAAATCCGTACAATCCGCTCCAGGTAAGCCCCATATCATTATATTCCTTCTGCAGGTTCTCATATAACACATCGGAGTCATCTTCTTTTTCATGCTTCAGCACCGTCATCCAGGACGTTCCCGTATATTCGGGATACAAATCAAAATCACCCTTCAGAAGCGCCGGCTGGATATTTGTGGTTCCGCCGCCGATTCCCTTTGTGATTTCCACGGGAACCCCGAGATCATTTTCTATGAGCTGACCCAGAATCTCCGTGAGGACATATTGTTCCGTCATGGGCTTCGACGCGATTTTAATAGGTTCCTTTTCTTTTCCACAGCCGGCCAGAGTACCTATAGCAAGAGCTGCTGTTAAAAATAATGCCAATTTCCTTTTCATGTTTTTTGTCTCCCTTCCTGCTTCGGTTAATAAAGTTCCATACTTACTCATTATCTGTCGGATATCAGCTTTTTCACGAAATCCGTAGCCGGGTTCGCCCTGATTTCTTCCGGCGTCCCATCCTGGATTATCTTTCCCTCATCCATAACAACAATGCGGGTGCCAAGGCGCAGCGCCTCATCAATATCATGAGTAACAAACACAATTGTTTCCTTTTGCTGGCGGTGTATCCTGCCGATTTCCTCCTGAAGCCTGCGGCGGGTAATCTCATCCACGGCGCCGAAAGGCTCGTCCATCAGCATGATCTCCGGAGAATTCATCAATGCCCTCGCGATTCCGACACGCTGCTTCTGACCGCCCGACAGCTCGTCGGGATATCTTCTGCGCACCTCTTCCGGCAGCTCCACCAGAGCGAGCAGCTGGCTCACTCTTTCCCGTACAGCCTTTTTATCCCGTTTTCCGTATAAATCGGCTACATAGGAAATATTTTTTTCTATAGTCAGGTGCGGGAAAAGTCCTGTTTCCTGCACGACATAGCCAAGTTTTCTGCGCAGGGCGGTGAGATCCGTATCCGCCAGATCCTTCCCGTTCACCACCACCCGGCCCGCGTCAGGCTTCAGCAGCCCGTTCATCAGCTTCAGAGCCGTGGTTTTCCCGCAGCCGGAGGTACCGATCAGCATTACGAATTCCCCCTGCCCGATATCCAGGCTGAAATGCTCCAGTACCCCCTTGCTCCCATAGGAAGCAGTTATATCTGTCAGTGAAATAATACTCATGCCTGCCGCTCCCTTCTGTCTCTCGCTCCTTCGCTCCAGGGAATCTTCTTCTCCAGCAGATAAATCAGCCTGTCGGAAATCAACGCCACTAAAGCTATAAGGATACTTCCTGCATAGGTCATGGCCGCATTATTGGTGGTTATCCCTCTGTAAATGGCAACACCCAGACCGCCAGCCCCGATATAGGAAGCAATTCCGCTTAAGGAAATCGTCATCACCACCATACTTCTCACACCCGCCAGAATTACCGGCAGAGCCAAAGGCAGCTTCACCCGGAACAGGATCTGCATTCTGGTGCTGCCCATCCCGGACGCGACTTCCGTCAAAAAGGGCTGGATCGTATTTATTCCCGTATAGGTATTGCGCACAATGGGCAGAAGCCCATAAATACTCAATGCAATAATTGCCGTCTTATTGCCGATTCCCGTAAAAGGGATCAGAAATCCCAGCATGGAAATAGACGGTATGGTATAAAGTACGTTTATAATATTCATAATGATCTGCGCAGGCTTCCGGAATTCACTGATGAGCACCCCGATAACCAGTCCCAGAAAAAGGGATATTGCCACAGAAATGCCTGCAATACGTATATGCTGCAGAATCAGTTCTCCAAAAAAGGAACTCCGTTCCGCGTAAAGTCTGAAAATTTCCTGTATCATACAATTCTGTCTCCAATCGTATCTATTATACCCTCATTAATTACATTTGGCAAAGGTAAAATGGAACCGTATAAAATGGAACCGCCGTCCGGTATTCCGAACGGCGGCTGCTCTTATTCCGCTTTCAATTCAAACTGTACTGCCCTGTATTCTCCCGAAACAGAAGGAATACAGATACCGGCATTCATCAATGCGCTACCGCTTAAGCTTCTTCCATCCTCCATACGGTATCCCGCGTCAGGATCCAGCCCTTTCAGCTTCATGAAAAGAGGCTTGTTATTGGCACGCGTGTGTGTTACCACAAGATTTACCAGAACCTGCTTTTTATCCTCCGATACGAAAGCCCATGCCACGAATTCCTTCCCGTCCCCGGGAGCGTTCAGCCTGTAATAATCTCCCCGGTGGATGAGTTCGTAATACTTCTTATAGTCGGAAACCTGCTTCCTGACTTCTTCTTTTTCTTCCTGAGGAAGGGTATTCAGATCCAGCTCATAGCCAAAGCTTCCTGCCATCGCTACCACGCCTCTGGTATGGAAAGGAGTGATTCTTCCTGTCTGGTGGTTGGGACAGGCCGACACATGGGAGCCCACAGCCCCAATCGGATACAGGAAAGAGGTTCCATATTGAATCTCCAGCCTTTCCACGGCATCCGTATCATCGCTGCACCAGATCTGAGGGGAATAATAAAGCATGGCGGCGTCAAATCTTCCACCTCCTCCGCTGCAGCCCTCTATCATGAGATTCGGGAATGCCGCGGTCAGCCTTTCCAGAAGCTCATATACACCCAGCATACAGCGGTGATACACTTCTCCCTGCCTTTCTGCCGGAAGCGAAGCGCTGTATATATCGCACATACTGCGGTTCATATCCCACTTCACATAGTCGATTTTGGCATTGCTGAGGATATCGGACATCCGTTCAAACAGATAATCCCTCACCTCCCGGCGGGACATGTCCAGAACAAGCTGGAATCTGCTCCGGTTGGGCTTTCTTCCCGGAATCTGAAGCGCCCAGTCAGGATGCGCCCTGTACAGATCGCTGTCCTCAGAAATCATTTCCGGTTCAAACCAAAGCCCGAATTTCATTCCCATGGCGTTGATTTTTTCGGACAGGCTGGAAAGATTGCCCGGCAGCTTGTCCAGGTTCACAAACCAGTCACCCAGACCGGAACAGTCGCCATCACGCTTTCCGAACCAGCCGTCATCCAGCACCAGCATCTCAATTCCCAGTTCTGCCGCCTGACCGGCTATCTTCAGGATTTTTTCTTCATTGAAATCAAAGTATGTGGCCTCCCAGTTATTAATCAGGATCGGCCTTCTTGCATATTTATATTTTCCTCTGCAGATATGCTCACTGATAATCCTGTGGAATTTATGAGACAGAGCAGTAAAGCCCCTGTCGGAATAGCTCATAATCACCTGAGGTGTCTCAAATACCTCCCCCGGTGCGAGACGGAAACAGAAGGATTCCGGATGGATTCCCATAAATACACGGCTCTGCCCCATCTGATCCACTTCAGCGCCTGCGATGAAGTTGCTGCTATATACAAAGGTCATTCCGTAACAATCACCCGCATCTTCCGTTGTCTGCGGAGTGCACAGAATCAGGGACGGGTTGTGATGATGGCTGGAGGTTCCTCTCTTGCTTCCGATTGATACGGTCCCGTGGCAAAGCGGCGTGCGCTCAACCTGGCGCTCCATGGCATGTCTTCCATGGAAATGGATCATTTCCCATTCTCCAAAAGGCATGTCCAGGCATACGGAAAGCATCTTCTCCAGAGAAACCATCCCCTCTGTGGAATTCTTCAGCACGGCGGCCCGTGTGATCACATCTTCCTTTTCAAATACGCCATATTTCAACAGCAGCTCCAGGCCGGTATTCTCATCACGCAAAAGGATGGAAAGGGAGCTGCTGATTTCCTCTTCATCATATACCGCAGGCATTCCCGTGATCTTATATGCTCCCTTTGTTATTTCATGGGAAACATAGCGGAAATCCGCAGCCATGGTACCGTCAGGATTCACTGCCTCGATGCAGGAGGTACGATAATCCCCCACTCCCTGTGAAGGAAATTCCTGCGGCTGGATATCCAGGGAAAACGTCCTGTCCCCTTCCGCTTCATAAGGATTTCCCGAAAAGCCCGCATCCGTTCCCCAAAGGAGATAATCCATCGTGCTTCCATCCACCCGCTTCCCATAATACAGATGCTGTAAAATGTTATATCTTCCCACCATCATCTGATAAGTGGTTTCCGCTGTCTGCAGAGTGAATATTTTAGTTGATTCATTAAAGGTAATTGCCATAAACAAGGTCTCCTTCCCATTGTTTTCACTATCTCCATCATATGAAAACCTTAACTTCCTGTCAATCCTTTCTTGTTAGCTTCATCTGTTCTTTTGTTGCTTTTCCGTTCAGAGTAAAAAGCTGTTTTTCCTTTGTCCTGCCTCCTGTATTCAGCACGGTCACTTCCACAGTTATCTCCTCTCCATGAATCAATTCCCATGGCACTTCCACAAAAACCGGTCCTTTCGCCTCATAAGAAGCCCCTTTCCGGATCAAGAGCTTCCGCATATCCCCGTCCCGCAGAGCGAGGGCTGCAGGATTTGGACCGGGCAGTCCCGAGGCCAGGGCCGCCGCCGTCACACCTGCCAAAAAGCCGACAAATAAGCCTTTTCTTTTTTCCGTTTTTTCCTGTTTTTCAGCCATCCTTCTTCGCAAAGGCCTCCTTTTATTAAAAGTCCATAAAAATATCAAGGGAATTGTCCATACCATCCCGGACAAGGAATTCATAGAAATGAAGATTTCAGAATTGATAAAAATTATTATAGCACAGTCTTTTCCCTGACGGAAGGCCGGTAATTATAAACTTTTTATGAAAAGATGTCAAAAACCGCAGGACAGCGGCTGTCTCTTACAGCCCGCCATCCTGCGGTTCCACTTTTTTACATCAGGCGGCTCTTCCGCCCTTTATTCTCTTATGAGAAAGCAGCGACTCTTCCCTTCTGAGCTACGGCTATGTATGTCTTTCCTTCATTCAGCTGGATTTCATTTCCTGCATCGTCAAAATATCTGGTAGGGCCGTAATCGGTCGTTTTCTGCCAGGTGATGTGGATGCATTTGCCCTTTGTAAAATAATACCCGTCTTCTGTGGTATCAAAGTTATAAAAAGCAAGATATCCCTTTGCATCCAGGGTCATCCATTTCGTATTCTGTACAATAACATTTGCAAAGGCTAACTGCTGGCCGTTTGCCGCATCCTTATGCGCTTTCCCATGGATAGTCTTATAATACAGTCCATCTGCCGCATTGTAGGTAAATCCGGTCTTGGTGTAAGGAAATACATTGGACAGATTTATCTGGTTAGCTGTCTGGGCGCCTGCTCCGTACTGGGCCAGAGTATTCACGCCTGCTGAGAAATTAAAATGCTTAGGGCTGTAAAACTCCGGACGCAGAGCAAGGGAATATCCCAGCTGACTGCAGGCATTGGTAATACCGCTTCCGCTGATATAAGCATTGTGAGGGGCTTTCCTGTCGCTGCTTCTGAAAAAAGCATTCGCTCCGGGTGCGCTTCCTCCGGTACCGTATTCAAACGTTCCCGAAAGGTTGTTGATATCCGGCATACTGATCCGATCAGCCATATACCACACACCGCCGTAATGAACCAGGATAGGATCCCATTCTGTGGCAATGGGAATATAATAAGCACGGCAGCTTCTTATATTTCCTATGCGGGAAAGCCCCTGCCAGTCATCAATGACGGCAAGCTGACGGGAAATATCCCCTTCCTCCATGATTTCATACAGTACCTTGGCATGGCTGATTCCGTAGGACGGCTGAGCCGCTTTATCGGTAGGCATCATTATGGCAATAGGCCGGGAAGCCGCCTGGGCAGCCGGAACCCATTCATTCGTATATACGCTTCTCACATAACCGGCAGGTCCTTCCTCCGCATGTAATTCCGCCGCCGGTGCAGCTGCTGTCATACAGAGCACTGCAGCCAGAACTGCCGATAACGCTTTCCACTTTTTTTTCTTATTTTTTTGTACATGTGGAAATACTGACTTCCATTTCATATTTTCTTTACCTCCCCTTAATGGTTTGAAGCCTGTCCTTCAAAACAGGTCTGATCTAATAGTACTCATTTCTCTCCTCTTCGTCAACTTTCCGAATGAATTTATGGTAAATTTTCGAAAATATTAAGATTTCATATAAGATTCCATTAGACTTCTTTACAAAAAAATCCGCCTGAAGGCATCAGCTTTTTCCCTTGCCATGGAAAAGCCTGTGTCTTCAGGCAGATTCCTGCCTTTTCCGGCCGTCTGACTTATCGGAACAGCCGGGATATATCGTTAAACATAACAAAGACCATCAGGACCATTAATACCACAAAGCCCGCAAAATGAACCATTCCTTCCTTATCCGGAGGCACAGGTTTTCCCCGTATTGCCTCAATGATAAGGAATACAAGACGTCCGCCGTCCAGCGCAGGCAGCGGAAGGAGGTTCATAACCCCCAGGTTCACACTGAGCAGCAGGGCGATATTAATCATATTCAGGATTACCATCCAAATACCGTACGGCTCCGCCTGTTCCTTCACCTCGCCGATCACCTGGGCCACACCGATAGGGCCTGAAATATCATCCTTGCTGGCTTTGCCCTGTATCAGCATTCCGAGACTCTTAATAGTCGCCCTCAGGCTGTATCGGACCTCATAATAGCTGTATTTGAAGATTCCCGCATTCCTGCAGTCCACATAATCCCCATAGCCGTTAAAGCCCAGCAGGTAGCGCTCTTCCTCTTCGTCATATTTGGGGACAAGGGTTACGGTATGCTTTTCTCCGTCCCGAAGGAATTCCACCTTCATCGTTTCTCCCGCGCCCACATAGGTGTTCAGCCAGATTTCCCGGGCTACATAAATCCGTTCCCCGTTCATCCTGGTGATCACATCCCCCGGCTGCATTCCCGCTTCCTGTGCCGGATAGCCGTCGATCAGGCCATTGATAACCGGCCTGTCACTTCCTGCATATCCCACCACAATCATGGCCAGAATATAAGCCAGGATAAAGTTAAAAAAGGGACCGGCAAAAACAGTGGAAATCCTGGCCCAGACGCTGGCGTTGGGAAAAGCACCCTCCGATGGAGTTCCATTGTCATTATCAAGCCCGTCTTCCCCTTCAAACATACATGCGCCGCCAATGGGCAGAAGACGCAGTGAATATTCTGTTCCCCCCTTTTTAAAACGGAGCAGCTTGGGCCCCATGCCCACGCTGAACTCCACAACCGTAATGCCGTTGGCTTTTGCCAGAAGAAAATGTCCTAGCTCATGCCCTACGACGATCACTCCGAATACCAGGACAAATAACACGATAGTCAATTGCTTCCATTCTCCTTTATATGTTCGATATATTCATAAGTTTCTGCCTCTGTCTGCAGAATCTCATTGACATTAGGATTCTCAATTACACGGTGATGATTCATACATTTTTCAATCAGCTCCGGTATTTCCAGAAATCTGATGGCATGATCCAGGAACATAGCCACCGCTTTCTCGTTGGCCGCATTGAACACGGTTGGCATGCTGCCTCCCAGCTTTGCCGCCTTCAGTCCCAGATCCAGCCCGGAAAAGGTATCCCTGTCCGGCCGCTCAAAGGTTATCTGTCCCAATTTGAAAAAGTCAACTCTTTCACCGGCCATGGGCCTTCTTTCAGGATAAAAAAGAGCATACTGAATGGGCAGCTTCATATCCGGCATTCCCAGCTGGGCAATCACCGCGCCATCCTTATATTCCACCATGGAATGAATGATGCTCTGAGGATGCACCAGCACTTCAATATTGTCCAGATCCACATCAAAAAGCCATCCGGCCTCCATAACCTCCAGGGCCTTATTCACAAGGCTGGCTGAATCCACGGTAATCTTTCTCCCCATAGACCAGTTGGGATGCTTCAGGGCATCCTCAGCCCGCATTCCTGCCAGTTCCTCTCTTTTCTTTCCCCGGAAAGGGCCGCCTGATGCGGTGAGCCAGATTTTGGAAACACTGGAATGATCTTCCCCGTTCATGGACTGGAAAATGGCACTGTGCTCGCTGTCCACAGGCAGAATGGGCACGCCGTGCTTTTTCGCCAGGGGCATTATGAGATGCCCCGCCGTTACCAGCGTTTCCTTGTTAGCCAGGGCAATTGTTTTTCCGCTTTCAATAGCGGCTATGGTAGGACGGATTCCAATCATCCCCACGACAGCCGTCACCAGTATTTCATAGCCTTCCATCTCCGCCAGTTCCAAAAGGCCATCCATCCCATGCAGGACCCTGACGGGAAGATCCGCCACACGTACCTTCAGTTCCCCGGCCGCCGCTTCGCTCCACATAACAGCCAGCTTCGGCATAAATTCCCTGATCTGCTTTTCCATCAGAGCAGCATTGCTGCCGGCAGCCAGCCCCGCCACCTGTAAATCCGGATTTTCCCGGACGATTTCCAGTGTCTGGGTTCCGATGGATCCTGTTGAACCAAGAATTGCTATTTTTTTCATCCGTATGCTCCTTTTAGTCAAATCGTATCAAAAGTATGGCAAGATAATAAATGATAGGCGCCGTAAACAGAACGCTGTCAAAACGGTCCATAATTCCGCCGTGTCCGGGAATCAGCTTTCCATAATCCTTGATATTATGGTTTCTTTTGATCCCGGAAGCCGCCAGATCCCCCACCTGGGAAATCACAGCGCCCGCCGCACAGATTACAGCAGCTATCCAGGTTATATTCTGATCCGCAAATACCCTTTCCAGAACCAGCCATCCGAAAAGAGCACCCACCAGACCGGCACCCACAACGCCACCGACAGCACCTTCTATCGATTTCTTCGGGCTCAGTACCGGCGCCAGCTTATGCTTTCCGATTGCCATTCCCGAAAGATAGGCACAGGTATCGCAGATCCAGGAGCTGATGAAAATCATCCAAACCATATAGATGCCGTTGGGAAGATTTCTTGTGAGGAAAATAAACGTAAACAAAACCGGGGCATAAAAGGCACAGAAAAATGTGGTCATGACCTGCTCCGCTCTGAATTTAGGGAAGGAAAACACATAAACAAACATCAGCCCCAGAAAAATCACAGCGAGCATTCCCATCCAGTAGACAGGATCCTTTATGCCATATACTACCAGGTAGTACAGGATTATTCCCCCATACCCCACTCCCTCCAGGGCATTGTTCTTTTGTCCCGCATCAATAACCCCACAGGCCTTTGTCAGTTCCCGGAATGCAATTAAAGACAGTATCAGCATTCCCAGAGCAAGAATTCCTCCCCCGGTCAGGAGCAGGAAAAGCGCCAGAACCACAAGCACGACACTGCTCATCAATCTTTTACCAAACATATTCATCCTCCATAATTGAATACAGGACAGTCCTTTTGTCTCATTCGTCTTTTACCAGCCCGTATCTTCTGTCTCTATGATTATATGCTTCGACAGCTTTGACCAATTCTTCTTTTGTAAAATCCGGCCACGGAACAGGTGAAATATAAAATTCCGTATAAGCCAGCTGCCACAGCAGGAAATTGGAAAGCCGCTGCTCACTGCAGGTACGGATGAGCAGATCCGGATCCGGAATTCCCGCCGTATCCAGGGCATTGCTGATATCATCTTCCGTTATGGAATCCGGATCCAGCTGTCCCTGCACCGCTTTGGCAGCCAGACGCCCAAAGGCTCTGCGCAGCTCATCCCGGCCGCCGTAATTTAAGGCGATCAGAAAATGAAGTCCGGTATTATCCTTCGTAGCCTCCTCAAGCTGGTCAATCCGTGTACGGATATCTTCGTCAAGACCGCTCTTTTCACCGATAACCCGCACGCACATATTATTCTTTGCAGCTGTTTTTAAACAGGTTTTCATATAATTACGCAGAAGCTTCATCAAAGCATCCACTTCATCTGCAGGACGTTTCCAGTTCTCCGTGGAAAATGCATACACGGTAAGGTACTGGATTCCCATGCGGTATGCTTCCTCACAGATAACCTCCACCGTTTTGGCTCCCTGTACATGCCCGTAGTTCCTGGGCATGCCCTTTGCTTTTGCCCACCTGCCGTTCCCATCCAATATAATTGCAACATGATTCGGTACGTTCATATTCCTATTCTCCTGTCCGCAGCTTCTATAATTATCCGCAGGCAAAAATACAGTACTCCGTCTTCACCTGCACGTTTTTCCCGAAACCGGGAAAAAGGGACAAGCACAAAGTAACGCCTGCCCCCTCTTTATTCTCATAATTATTAACCTGTGCTCTATTATTTACTCAATAAAATTTACACAGTAAGTATTTCCTTGGATTTTTCTTCAACCAGCTTATCGATGTCTTTCACATATTTGTCGGTAAGCTTCTGAAGGGAACTCTCCAGTTCCTTGATTTCGTCCTCGGAAACGTCTTCTTTAGCCAGCTTCTTAAAGTAGTCATTACCATCCCTGCGGATATTGCGGACAGCGACCTTGCCTTCTTCGCCTTTCTTCTTCACTTCCTTAACCAGTTCTTTTCTGCGCTCCTCTGTGAGCTCCGGAATCACCAGACGAATAACATTGCCGTCGTTGGAAGGCGTGATTCCCACATCGGAAGCCATAATAGCCTTCTCAATTTCCTTAATCAGGGACTTTTCCCAGGGAGAGATCTGAATCATTCTGGGTTCAGGAACCGTAATATTTCCCACCTGCTGAATAGGTGTGGGCGTTCCGTAATAATTTACTTTAAGCTTGTCCAGGATGTGGGGATTCGCACGTCCCGCACGGATAGTGGCAAAATCTGCAGCCAGAAAATCGTAAGCCTTTGTCATTTTGGTATCGAACTGCTGTAATTTTTCGTTCATCGAATTTTCCTCCCTGATTCTTATTTAAACGGTAACCTTGGTTCCGTTAAATTTTCCGTTTACAGTATTCACAATACTGTTTTCTTCGTTGAGTCCAAAAACCCACATGGGCATTTTATTATCCCTGGCAAGTATGGAAGCGGTCATATCCACTACCTGAAGATTCTTCTCAATCACTTCATCTATGCTGACTTCCGTGTATTTCTCTGCCTTCGGGTTCGTCCTCGGGTCATCATTGTATACTCCGTCGATAGCCTTGGCCAGCAGAATCACCTCTGCTTCCACCTCTATCGCCCTGAGCACCACGCCGGTATCCGTAGAGAAATACGGATGGCCCGTGCCTCCTGCAAAAAAGACCACCATTCCCTTTTCAAAGTACTTGTTAGCCCTGTCCTTGGAAAAAAGCTTGGTAAATGTACCGCATTCGAACGGCGTGAGCACCGCCGTCTGCATCCCCTCCGCCCTGCATATCTCAGATACATAGATGCAGTTCATTATGGTTGCCAGCATGCCTATCTGATCCGCCTTCGTCCGGTCTATGTTCTCACTGGTGCGTCCTCTCCAGAAATTACCGCCTCCGATAACCACGCCTACCTGTATGTTATTCTCCGTCAGCTGTTTAATCTGAAGGGCCACCTTTCTTACAGTGGCTTCATCAAAACCGGTCTTCTTTTCTCCCGCAAGGTTTTCTCCCGCAAGGGCTTCACCGCTTAATTTAAGTAAAATTCTTTTCATCATTAACCTCTCATTCTGCCCGGAGCTCATTGCAGTTCTTTCGCTTTTTGTTCAAATTCCTTCCTCGCCATACGGAAACAATCCATCAGCTTGGGGTTAAACTGCCCGCATTCCCCATCGAGTATCATCTGATAGGCAACATCGTAAGAAAATGCCGGCTTGTATACACGATCGCTCACCAGGGCGTCATATACATCCGCTATCGAAACCACCTGGGCCGCAAGCGGTATTTCATCCTCTTTGAGTCCCTGAGGATACCCTTTCCCGTCCCATTTTTCATGATGGCTCAAAGCAATATTATAGCAGTATTCCTTGAATATCATGTTATCCGTCACAAAGATTTCCCTGATAATTTCCGCCCCCTTGGAGGTATGGGTCTTCATCAGTTCAAATTCTTCCCGGGTCAGCTTCCCCGGCTTTAGCAGAATAGAATCCGGTACCGTTATCTTCCCCACATCATGCATGGTGGATGCATGGGAAATAATATCGGCCATATCCTCTGTCACCCCGTATTCCGGATAGTATTTAATCACATATTTCAAAAGTATGGCTGTGAAGGAACGGACTCTGTAAATATGGTTCCCGGACTCCATGCTCCGGAACTCCACGATGGTCCCCAACGTATCGATGATATGGTAATTCATCTCCGTCAGTTCCCTGTTCTTTTCCTTGATTTCCTCCGTCTGCTTCTCCACCATCGCTTCCAGGTTATTCTTATGGTGGTACAGATCTACCAGATTGCTCACACGCCTTCTTACAATGGGTACTTCAAAAGGTTTGGATACAATATCGGACACTCCCAGATCATATCCTCTTTTCCTGGATTCGCTGGAGGTATCACTGGTAATCAGTATCACCGGAACAGACATCATGAGATGCTGTTCATGCATATAATCCAGTACTCCGAAACCGTCCATCTCCGGCATGACAATATCCAGCAATATTGCGGCAAGCTTACCACGGTTGCTGTTTATATATTCTACTGCCTCCCTGCCATTTTCCGCCAGGATTACCTCATAATCCTCTTCGAAGATACCTTTAAGTATCTCCCGGTTCATCTCCATGTCATCAACAACAAGTATCCTATCTTTCACGTCTCTATACCTTTCCCACAGACGCCCCTCTACCCTAGAGCCGACTAATCTTCTGTATCAGCATTTTATAAATATCTTCAGCATCCCTCATTGACTCTTCCAGATGATCAAGATTCTTGTTTCTCAGCTGTTCCGTCAATACAGAAATCGTCTGGTAGAAAGACTCCAGTCCCAGGTTTCCGGAAAGACCTTTTAATGTATGAGCATTCTTGAAAGCCTCCTCATACTGTCCGCCTGCAATATTTTCCTTCATCTGTGCGAAATTGGGATCTTCCGGAAAACGCTTCAGGAACTTCAGATACAGACCTTCATTGTTCATGAAGCGCTCCATAGTTCTGTCCAAATCCACACCAGCATCAAGGAGCAGTTTTTTATTTTCTTCGTTCATGTTTTCCCCTTTAATTCAAGCCTTTCCAAGCAGACTTTCCTATAATTTCACGATAAACAAATTATAGCATTCTTTCCGGGTATTATGCAATCTATTTTTTCCATGTATAAGGTACGAACAGGAGCAGCATCGGGAATATTTCCAACCGCCCTGCAAGCATGTCAAACATCAGCACATATTTGGAAAACCCTGAGAAAAAGGCGAAATTCCCGCTCGGCCCCACCAATGACAGCCCGGGGCCGATGTTGTTCAGCGCCGATATTACCGCCGTAACATTGGTAGTGAAATCAAAGTTGTCGATGGAAAGGAGAAGTATGGATAACGCCAGAATTCCCGCATAGGAAATCAGGAAAATATTCGCCGCTCTCACTACCGGATGATCCAGCTTCTTTCCATCAATCAAAACAACCTTTACACTTCTCGGATGTATCAGGATAGCCAGCTCTTTCTTAATTGTTTTCATATACATCAGTATTCTGGAAACCTTAATTCCTCCGCCGGTACTGCCCGCGCAGGCCCCTACAAACATCAGGAAAACCAGCAGTGTCCTGGAAAACTCCGGCCATTTGTCAAAATCTGCCGTAGCAAACCCGGTGGTTGTCATGATTGACGCCACCTGAAAAGCCGCATGTCTCAGGCTGTCACCCACATTACCAATCTGAGAAAGGATATTAATGGTAATCAAAAGAGTGGCGGCCGCAAAAATTCCAAAGTAAAGCTTCACTTCTTCCATGCAGAAGGCATCCTTCAGCTTTCTTGCGATAATCAGATAATAAAAAGCAAAGTTCGTGCCGAACAGCATCATGAAAATGGTAACCACAACCTGCACATAAGGACTGTAACCCGCTATGCTGTCCGAACGGATGCCGAAACCGCCGGTACCGGCTGTACCAAATGCTGTACATACCGCATCGAACATGGGCAGCCTGCCCAGCAGAAGCAGTATGATCTCCAGCACCGTAAGCATTACATAAATCCCATACAGGAAAAATGCAGTGGTTCTTATTCTGGGTACCAGCTTGCTCACAGAAGGCCCGGGGCTTTCCGCACGCATCAGATGCATGGTCTGACCGCTGGTCATGGGCATAATCTGCAGCACGAATACCAGTACCCCCATTCCTCCAATCCAATGGGAAAAGCTTCTCCAGATCAGAATACCTTTGGAAAGGTCCTCCACCCGGGGCAGAATACTCGCTCCGGTAGTGGTAAAACCGGATATAATCTCGAACAGGGAATCGGTAAAGCTGGGGATTTCTCCTGTAAAATAAAAAGGCAGCGCTCCCACCAGGCTCATGACAATCCAGCCCAATGCAACCCCTACATATCCTTCTCTCGCATAAAACTGAAAGTTTTCAGGCCTTTTGAAGGAAAGTGCTGTCCCGAGGACAAGGGACAGCAGCGCACATGCCAGAAAAACCGGCCATGTCCTTTCCCTGTAAAGAAGAGACACTGCCAGCGGAAGGGCCAGAAAAACCCCTTCCACCTTAAGAATCCAGCCAAGTATATAAGTTATACATTTGTAATTCATGGTACTTATGCTCCTTCTAGGCAAGTATATCTTCTATATCATCCAATCCTTTGTGAGTGGTGACTACAATAACCGTATCTCCTGCTTTTATGGAATCCTGTCCGGTGGGCAGAATAAGCTTCCCCCGTCTGACAATGTTACACAAAAGCAGATTGCTTTTCAGCTTCAAATCGGAAAGAGGGACATTGAGAACCTTGGAATCCTTTTTTACGAAAAATTCCAGCGCCTCCACCTTATTGTCAATCAGCTTGTATACCGCTTCCACCGCACTTCCCATGGAATTCTGCATACCGCGGACATACTTGATAATGTGCTCTGCCGTAAGGTACTTGGGACTGATAACGCTTCCTATATCAAAATTATCTATAATACCGCCGTAATTGATCTTATTTATTTTGGTGATAACCTTAGCCTTGGACACCTTTCCCACATAGCAGGAAAGCATCACATTCTCCTCATCCAGGCCTGTCAGTGATATAAACGCATCCGAACTCTCAATTCCTTCCTCACGGAGAAGATCCGTACCGGAAGCATCTCCGTATATGATCATCGCCTTAGGGAGAAGTTCACTGAGTTCATCACATCTGGCACGGTTATTTTCGATTATTTTCACTTGTATTTTGGACTCCAGGAGCATTCTGGCGAGATAATAGGCAAGAGTCCCTCCTCCCGCTATCATCACATCCCTGATCATTTTGCTCTCTATTCCAATACTGGAAAACAGCGCCTTCATTTTATCCGGAGGCACGATGACAGAAATATAATCTCCCTCATGGAGAATGGTATTTCCATCCGGAATAATAACCTCATGGCTTCCGTCCTTCTCCACCACGCAAATCAGCATGTTGAATCCGAAACGCTTCGTAGCTTCACTGATTTTGCGTTCCGACCAGGAGGAACCATCCGGGATCCGGAATCTGACCAGATCCACCTTTCCCTTGGCAAAGGCATCCACATCCATAGCGGAAGGGATCCGTATCAGCCTGGCTATATCAGAAGCTGCCGCGAGCTCCGGATTAATGGCCAGAGAAAGGCCCAGTTCTTCCTTAATAAACCCTATTTCGGCATAATAGCCAGGGTCACGCACCCTGGCAATTGTCTGACAGTGTCCCGCCTTTCTTGCAATCAGGCAGCACAATAGATTCACTTCATCTTTCCCCGTAACCGCGATCAGGAGGTCCGCTTCTTTTACTCCCGCCTCCACCTGAACACGATAGCTGGTGGCATTGCCCTGGATGCACATAACATCCAGCACATTGCCCACCAGCCCCGCTTTCTCCTCATTCGTGTCAATAATGGTCAGTTCATGACCTTCTTCATTCAGCTGTTCGGCCAGGGCATATCCCACTTTGCCGCAACCGGCAATTATGATTTTCATTTGTGTTTCCTCAGTGCACACAGCACTTTACCTTAATTTTCTTCTTTTTTTGCTCCATGTAGCATACGCTGCTTAATTTGTCCGATATCTATACGCGTCCTAACGCGGAAAGATAATACTTGTACAGAGTTTTGCTCGTCCCCTTGCTGTAATGGAGTCCGTCCGTCAAAGTATAACCCGTTCCCTGAAGATAGGAAAAGCTGTCTATCCAATGGATCTGAGGGCTGAGACGGGCCTGCAGCTTCTTATTAAAGGTGTTCACCATGGATTTGGTTATATACTGCCCATTTTCCACAGGATTAACAGACGCATAATAAACAGTTGCACCCTTTTGTGTCCACTCCGCCGCTTTTTTGTTAACCAGTTCCGCGTAAGCATTCACATTGGCCACATCATTCACGCCCAGATTTATGAGGATCTTCGTGCCTCTGCCCACAACTGCGTCAATCTGGGGCACCGCTTCCGATGCAAACCATTTATAGCCCTGGGAAGATTTGGCAATCCATACATAATCGCTTCCGCCTACCGCATTGTGCATCTGCACAAACCTGGAGTCACCTACGAATATAATTTCCGGTCCTTCCGCAAGTTCTTCCTCTGCTGTCATTAAATCCGCAAATGCCTGCAGCTGGGTATCTGTCTGGGCAATCTGTTCAAGCTGTACCTGCTCAAGCGTCTGAAGCTGGCCTAAAAGCTGGAGCTGCGCCGCATCGATAACAGCGGTCTCCTGCAGTTGAGTAAGTGTCCGGATCTGTGTCTGAACCTGCTCAAGCTGGGTCTGCTGAATATCCCGGATGCTCTGAAGCTGTAAAACAAAGCTTTCCGAATCCTCTTCCGGAACGGTTGTCAGAGTAACAGCCGCCGTATCCTGTGGCTGCTCTGTGCCCGGTGCTTCTTCCTGCACTGCCGCAAGGGCTGTCTGTGCTCCTTCTCCGGCTTCAGCCGTCTTATCTGCCCGTATTGTCATAGACGGTACTGTCAGCGCACACACCGCCGCGAAAGCAAGCGCTGTATGAAACAGCCTCCTATTCACTCTTTTCGTCATCTTTAAGTCCTTTCTGCGAAAACAAGTCTTCATCAACCAAGCAACCCTATTATACGTTGACTTTCGTGAAAAGGCAATCCTTTCCTGCGATAATTGACAGAATCCACCCGAATAACCGTTTTTTTCCGGCATCGCGGCTTATTTGGATTCCACAGGTACAGGGCCTATCTGCACAGTATTTAATCCTTCTGTATCCGCTCTCCTTTTTTCTACAAAAACTGCCGGAAAAGAAGTTGCAAAAACGGAAAGAAATTTTCACAAAGTGTGCTTTTCTTTCCGTTTTTTTCCTAATTTTTATTTTTTTACTTGTCTTTTGTTATCTGTCTGTCTTGATGAAAACCTGCATTTCGCCTTCGCCTCTGTTGGCCCATGCATAATAAGGAATCCACTGCAGAAGCACATCTTCATATACCGGCTTTTTGTATTCCCGGTACAGTTCTCCGTCTTCCTCCGCCTGCGGCACCAGTTTTTTCCCTTTCGTGGTTATCGTTACCATACGCTGTCCTATTTTTTCTTCCTGTACAGCCTGAGGTTCGGGATCCTCCGCAAGAGAATACAGCTGAAGGTTTTTGCCGTTATCCGCTTCTTCCATGCAGTAAACGATGGGGCCTCTTGTAACGGCTGCTTTGCCGATATCTTCTCTTACCCTGGCATCCGCCTGCATCAGACGCACTTCCATGGGGAAGTCAAGCTCCAGCTTTTCTCCGCCATTCCACACTCTGTCGATAATGAGATAGCCATCCTTTACCTGTCTGGTTTCCCCGTCTGCGGTCACCGTCTCGCCTTCTTCCAGTCCCTTCTGCCCGTTCATCGTATAAGAAGAACACCATCCGGGGATACGGAATGCAAGCTTGCAGGCAACCGGTTCTTCCGCATTGATTTCTGCCGTAACCTTTCCATCCCAGGGGAAATCGGATGAAATACGGATATCAAGCTTTTTGCCGCCGCAGTCTTTTTCCAGGACACTTCCCATGTACAGATGTACATAAAGGGCATCCTCCGCTTCCGTATAGGCGTAAGAGGCGATAGAACTCAGCAGTCTGGCAATATTAGGCGGGCAGCATGCACAGCCAAACCATTTCTGGCGAACCGGCTTCACATGGAATTTACGCTCATCCTTATGGCAGGCCTCAGGCAGGGATTCCAGCGGATTCACATAGAAAAAGCTTTTCCCGTCCAGAGCCATGCCGCTTAAAATACCGTTATACAGCGCCTTTTCCATCACATCCGCATATTTACTGCTGGCCTTGATTTCCAGCATCCTTCTTGCGAAAAATACAAGCCCGATGGACGCGCAGGTTTCCGCATAAGCAGTATCATTGGGGAGATCATAGTTAAAGGAAAAGGCTTCTCCCATATGGGTAGCACCGATACCGCCGGTAATATACATTTTCTTTTGTGTAATATTGTCCCAAAGCTTTTCACAGGCTTCCAATAACGCCTCATCTCCGGTCAGACGGGCCACGTCCGCCATACCGGAATACAGATAGACCGCGCGTACCGCATGTCCGACAGCCTCATCCTGTTCCCTTACCGGAAGATGTGCCTGATTATAGGAATAGCGCTGCTCATCCTCATGTCCTTTTTTCACGGCTTCGGGATGCTCTGTATCATAATAATAGGGTCTGGTTCCTCTCTGATCAACGAAAAACCGGCTCAGATTCAGGTATTTATCCTCACCTGTCACCTCATAAAGGCGGACAAGAGCCATTTCAGCTATTTCATGACCGGGATAGCCTTTTAATTTTCCTTCTTCCTCTCCGAAACGGGAGGCGACAAAGTCCGCATACTTTTCCGCGGCCTTCAGCAGCTTATCCTTACCTGTAGCCTGGTAGTAAGCCACCGCTCCCTCTGTCAGATGACCGAAGCAGTAAAGCTCATGGTTATCACGCAGGTTGGTGAAAATCATGGACTGGTCATTGATGATGTAATAGGTATCCAGATATCCATTGTCCTGCTGTGCGGCACATACGATATCGATGGCTTCGTCAGCCGTTTTTTCAAGCTCCGGATCCGCTTGCTGGGTAAGGGAATAGCCCACAGCCTCGATCCATTTGGAAAAATCGCTGTCCTGGAACAGACAGCCGTAAAAACGGTCTTCCAGATGATCCATATCCTCCGGCAGCGGCTGGAAAATCAGGGGCCATTTCACTTCTTTATATGCATCCCCCTGTTTTCTTTTCTCTTCCGTAATTTTGCCTGCAATTTTGAAATTGCGCATGCTGAAGCTTGGCTCCGCATCGGGAAGCCGGTCGTTCAGGGCTTCCCACTGATAGGGGATAACCTCCTTGCGGACCAGTTCCATTTCTTTTTTCCAGAAGGCATCTGTTACCTGTACCTGTCTCAAAGATACCGGTCTGCTCTGCTCTTTCTTATCCATATTTCCTCCATCCTCTCTGTCCGGACGCATTCCTTTGGAGTCTGCTCTTTGGTTCCTCCTGTTCCGGCCCCTGGCTCCGCACCTTCTGCATGGACCGCCGATCGGCAAGGTTCCTGTGCAGGCACGCTCTCGCTCGGATAAACACGCAGCGGTACTAAGGCTGCAAAGGACGCAG
>ERZ772875.116-NODE-116-length-92777-cov-17.274358_pt1 | contig 92777 bp, 136 predicted proteins | sample MGYA00580585_ERZ772875 | MGnify/ENA primary metagenome ERZ772875 (study PRJEB29015, sample SAMEA2737736) | human gut metagenome | biome: human gut; feature: human-associated habitat; material: faeces | place: China | collected 2012 ... | reverse complement strand
TGTCCAGTTTAGCCCTATCAAGTTTCCGTATGAACAAAAGGCTCGCACTATAAATACAAGATTGTTCAAGATGGGTGACAATGACAATTACATACAGGTGGATAATGATCCGATATGTGTTGCGATGCGAGGGCGTGAATCAGCCTGCCTTACTCCAAAAAGAACCGAATATGGAAAAAAGATAAGAAAGGAATATGAAGCCGGGATTGTAAAGGAACAGAGAAAGAACATCCAACAGCTTGAACCTAGGGAAGATGGAAAAACCAATTGCCTTACAACAGTACAAAAGGATAATCTGATAGTTGTTTCGGGAACGATATGTGGATTTGGAGGGAGGCATTTCCGTGAAATAAAATCTGGTAAATCATGTACACTGCTGGCAAGGGCTAGAAATGATGGAAGCACACAACCATGCGTTATAATTGCTACTCCTAATATTGCCGATATTACAATTCCAAACAAATATATAAAGAAAAATATACGCAGTATAGACGATAAGGCTCATACATTACTTGCTACATCACACAAGGGAGCAATGGCAAACGGTATGACGCTAGTTGATAACGGTAATTTTCGCATTCGTAGGCTTACCCCAACCGAGTGTGCACGGCTTCAAACTATTCCCGAATGGTATATATGGGATGGAATATCCGATACTCAGCGTTACAAGATGCTTGGGAACGGATGGAATATAGAAACAATCAAACATATATTTAAATATTTAAGACGATGAATGTACTAAGTTTATGTGACGGGATAGCTTGTGGACGTACTGCACTAGAGAGAGCAGACATAAAGGTAGACAAGTATTACGCAAGCGAAATAAACGAACCGTCTATCAAGGTTGCACTGGATAATTATCCCGATATAATTGAATTAGGGGATATTAGAAACTGGGACAAATGGGATATACAGTGGAAAGATATTGATTTATTGATTGGCGGAACACCATGCCAGGATTTCTCACAGTTAGGGAAAGAGAAACTGAACTTCGATGGAGAGCGTTCGGGATTGTTCTTTGAATACGTCAATATACTCAACCACATCAGACAGTTTAACCCTAACATAAAGTTCATGCTCGAAAACGTGAAGATGAAATCCGATTGGGCTGATTTGATTTCGTCACATCTTGGAGTAGACTATGTGTATATCAACAGTTCCGATTTCTCCGCGCAAATGAGAGCAAGATACTACTGGTGCAACTGGGAAATACCTGCATGGAAGGACAAGGGAATATTGTTCAAGGACATAATCACGGACGGGTATGTGGAGAAAGACAAGTCATGGTGTATGCTTGAATCATGGAACAGGTTTGCCAAGAACCCCGAATCACTGTTGAGAAGATATAAAAAATCACTTACACCGCTTATATTCAACTCACCCGACTGTAATCCCGAAAAAGGTTTCAGAACGCCAAATATTACGGAAGCAGAAAGATTACAGACCGTACCCGAAGGATACACCAAGTCGGTACAGCCACATATAGGCATGGGGCTGTTAGGGAACGGATGGACGGTAGATGTTATTAGTCATATTTTTAAAGGACTTATATCATAAAAAAAGTCAGATAAGTGGATTTATTATGGAAATAAAGAATGGAATAATAATAGATGGTGTGTTGCATGAAATGAGCAAAACATTCAATGAAAATTTCGATTGCAGCGAATGTTCATTGTGTAAAGAATGCAAAGAGTGTAAGATGGAGCATGAATCATACCTGTGTAATGTGATGGGATGTTTCTGTTTTGTCAATCGTGGCAAAGTAACGGATATTAAAACAGAGGAGGAAAAGAAATGAAACAGACATTAGAAAAAGCGGCTCATTCTTTCGCTGAAAGCAGAAGCAGCGGAAGTATGTTTCCGGCATATTATATGGGGTTTATCGCTGGCGCAGAGTGGCAGAAAGAACAAGCTATCGAAGTTCTTTCCTCCGTTTTAGAGAATTGGGTACATGGCGGTGATGCAGACTGTATCATTGCGGAGTTTGAGGAAAAACTAATGAAAACGAAATAAACACTCCCCCTTGCTGGTAAACGGCAAGGGGGATGATTGTTCTTATAACCCCGGACCCATAGAAAGAAGCAATGTACTATCTTTATATGCAGCACTGTTAAGGCTTACCCATATCCTTGCGGTTCCTGCATTAATCAGTTCCGATGATATTAATATTCTCACTTTCTTGTCAATGCTGGAATTGGCGGATACTGAAAAATTCTCTATTGTTTCTCTTGATTCACCTATAACCATAGGATCTTCAAATTTCTTACTTGCAAACCTAGACATACAACTATTATTACGGAAAGAAATAGAGCTACTCGAACCGTTTCTTACTCTTACGGTAACTTCAATATATCCCATAACGGATGGCATCACTCCACCAAGTATTGTTATGCTTACGTAAGAACCAACTATCTCTATATCTCTTTTACTTACCATTGGAACAGTGTATGTTATATGAGCAATATCGGAGTCATCCTGCTTCAATATAGCTGTACTAAGGAAAGGATAAACTTCCCAATCACCAGCAGTCATACCCCACGAGTTTACAGTAACCGTAGCGTATCCTGTTCCTATCTTCTTGTCGGCAGTAACACGCCTAGACATCTGACTGGTCTTGTGCTTAACATAGACACCGAAATAGCAATCAGCTATCTCGGCAAAGTCACCCATGTTAAGAAAATCAGTATCATGCCCTTCCGATGGCATCATTATAGCCGCAGAACAGACAAAATTACTACTTGTAAACTGATTGGTAGCAGTATCTGGGCAGGAGAATCTACTTATCGGTGCACTGGCACGATGGTTGTATCCGTTAAAGTCGGTAAGGCGAAATGGAAACTTTCCTCCTGTAGGTGGAGTATATTCCCATCCGTTCATGCTTCCATCAGCGTGTTTTGGTGCATCCCAGTATCCTGCCATTTGAAAAGGTTTGACACCACAGTTCCCATCCCATCCTTGCCACCATTTTTCATTTGGTCCAGGTGCAAGGCTTTCGTAACGTACAGGCTTGTACCGTGCCCACGGGTTTATTTTCCCGTGGGTGTTTGCACAAGCATATCCTAAATCATAATCCCCGTCGACATGACCTATGCCAAGAGTGGCGTAAACGTCACCAGCAAGGTTTATCGGGGCTGTAATCTTTCCATTAGAATGACTCATAATATTTTTTTATTAATTGTTAATACCTAATCTCTTTTCCAATTCTCTTACTCTTTTCTTTAATCTTGTAACCTCATCATCGACTTCCTGCAAACCTTTCCATACAACGGGGATAAGTCTTTCATAATCTATGGTGTAATAGTCCTTGAATATGTCACTGACCCACTGACTGTAACCGCCGGAAAGTAAATCCTGGGCGATAAGACCATAATTCCATTTTTTATGATTGAATATCTCGGAATTTCTCTTGGCAAGATTGTTCCAGTGATATTTCACGCTCTGGAATTTGCGGATAATACCCATAGCGTCATAATCCTGAATATCGGTTTTCAACCTTATATCGGAAGAGGACGCTTTGGCGGTTATTGCTCCGGTTGCGATGATATTAGCACTACTTGTAATATTCTTTCTTGCATATATTCCTCCACTGGTTGATATTGCAGTAGCTGTACTAAAATCAGTATTATCTCCATTTTCAACATAAAATCTCTTTCCCCCGAACACTCTCACCCATGAACTGTCTTGCATATATATTCCACCACCATAATTCTGATGATACCACCCTGAATTTCCTGTGCTTCTGAACCAATCGCTGCATTGGATGGAACTTGGGAGTTTTAAATATACATTACTACCACCATTTACATTAACGCCAGCACCTGTATGGGAGGAATCATGGTCTTGTATATAGAATGTTCTGGCAGTAGTCCACACATCCGCACTAGAAGCCCTACTGTCAGCCAGCGTGGAAGCACCTCCAGCCGATACAGCCACAGACGTGTTGGATGTGGATTGCAGATTTTCCCATGCGGAAACGTTACACCCATAAGACCAATATTGGTATTCAATGTTTGCATTGTGGTATGGACCAATTTGACGCACCTGCAATTCAAAATTGTTTGTTCCTACACGTACAAGGCGAATGTTATCCATTCCTTTTGCAAATGTGGGGAGATAAAGGCGTGCTGAATTTACAACATTTCCCACACTGCTATCAGAAGAACTAGGGTCACTTCTCATATAAAATATGGCACAGAAGTGATAATTCCATACTTCTGACTGTGCATGATTTCCATAGGCGTACCATATCCTTCCCCAAACCGTTACTGACCTATATGGCGTGGCTCCCGATTCAGAACAAGCGAATATCTTTTTCCAACCATTATCTTCACCACCTAGAGCAAATTTTACTGCATAGCATCTACCTATATTGTAATTTCTAGGTAAGAAATTAAGATGCCAATTGTCCAGCATATCCGCGTTCAAATTATTCCACAGTGCTGTACTACTAGATACCATGTTAGAACCATTCCAAGTAAATTTATAGTTGTTTCCACCACTCCATGAAGCACCCTGTTGGATAAACGCCAATCCTGTTGCTCCATTCAATCCTTGCAATCCAAGGCAGCCTGCAATATTACAATCTCCGAAGCCACAGTCATCCCCAGCGTTGTTTCTGGTACCATTAGCCAGATGTAATGCTCCCGTCATGGTATCACCTGCTTTCTTTACGTAACGTCCGTCAGAATAGCTGGCGTAGTTTACATTGTCAAGCAACATTCTCCAAGGTTTTTTATCGTCATAAAATCCACTCCTATACTGGATGCCATTTGTATTGTAATCTGACGCTGACGAAGTATGGTTATACCATATATCTAATCTTGGACCACTTGCTGGTAAAGATACGACAGCCCCATAATTATATATAGGATTAGCCATTCCGTCAGGCTTTGCTTTATTGTACTGTCTTATACCTATCTGTGACCACAATGTATTATAGCCGTCAATGCCATAAGTATCTCGGTATCTTAAAAACGATTTTTCATGCAACCCGTCAAGAAGGTCTGCATTAAGATTACCCACAACAGTGTTACTTGCCACAATAAATGGAGCAGTGCCACTTGCTACGATAGATTGTAACGGAATATAGCTTACAACCCTGCCCGGTGCTATGCTGAACAAGTTCCTCAAAGCAGAGCTTGTACAAATACTCTCTACCGTACCTGATATTGGACTTGCATAAGTCTGGAATAAATGGGCGGCAGCAATATGTCTTATTCTGTCAGGTCCAGCACCACCTACGGTTGTGGCATCTGTATCACTGGGGCTTAAATCGTTTCCTTTAAACAGGACCAGCTCACCACTTTCCGTACCTCCCCAAAATCTTTCAGCAATGAACGTATGGTTATAACCTCCTGGTCCATCTCCCGTAGTTCCGTAGAAATATATGGTATTGGGAGAAGTGGCGTTTCCTATCTTCAAGTCACCGCTCATGGTGATACTTCCCACACCTGTCATATCACCGCTTACATTGGCCGTACCATCAAACGACTGCCCCCATAAAGTCCTTGGGGTTTGCAGTTTTTTAGCAGCCTCAGAAGAGTTCTGCAAGTTTGCAAATACAGGATTTACATAAGTGCTCCATGACGGTGCTTTTGTATCTGCTTGGTATAGCGTTATATTCGTATTAGCCCCTCCGTTTCGGTCATGGCTGTATAACAGATTGGCTTGTATTATGGAATAGTTACTTCCACCATAACAGTACAGTTCTATGTTTTTCTTTTCCGCATCATGATAGATACGTATGTTTGACCTATTGATATTGTATGATGCTATCAATAGACCTTCCACTACAGCCGTACCTCTAGTTTTGACAACTAACAGACCAAACAAATCACTAAAGGATGAGTGCAGCACAAAGCAAACGTCTGTCATTGTTTCCGTATTACGTCTGGAGTATGTAGCTATTCTACACCATGCAGGTTCAGTGCCTCCTACCGTATATCCGTATTTTATAAGGGCGTTTGATGTGCCGAACGCATGGTATCCGTCCAACAAATCCGCACTTAGATTATCTACGGTTGTATTGCTTGAAACTATCAAAGGTGATAACCCTGTGGCAACAGTTGACATGAATCTAGGTGCTCTTACATCATTTGGAGTGACACGTAAAACCAGCTTGTTGTTATGGTCTACGACACCAAATCCTGCACTTTCCGTACTACTTCCTCTAAGGTTTCCTATATACCAGTAGGTGTCATGCCAGTTGAACCTTAATCCGTTTCTTATAGAAGTAAGCCCACCATCATCGTTCCTGATAACTCCGTTATCTTTATAGATATTGGTAATATCACAATTTTCCACTCCCTTGAATACGATTGCGCCGGAAGTGGAAGCGGATGTAAGGGTTCCAGTCATAGTATCGCCAGCCTTTTTCACCCATCTACCGTCCAATACGGAAGTAGGGATATGACTTGCATCTATGACTTTACTTGAATCAGCCTTTTTCAATTCAGCCCACATAGCGTCAGCGTCAAGTCCTCCCTGCCCAGCCATGTCGTACAGTTTCTTTATCGTGTACGCATTGAACGTATTGTCAAGGTCTGAATCGGAGAAGGTTGTGCCGTCAGTAAGGTTTGCGAAGCTGTAAACGGTATTTACAACACCGCTACCACCACCGCTACCACCTGTTTTCACGCCAAGAGCAGATACCCAACCGTCCGAGTAGAATCCTACCGTGTTTCCGTCTGTTATATGCTTCACTCTCAGAGCCTTGTTTGCCGAATCGTAAACAAGTTGGGCATCTCCTATCGTAATGGTATTTGTTGACACTGATGGTGCTTGAACATTTCCTTCCTTATTAATCCAAACAGCACCTTCCGTATTATTATGCCCATTAGGTCTTAGATTTATACTTCCATCTCCGAAGCTAGCTAGTATTGTATGACCGTCTGAATTTCTTAATGCTACATTTCCATCGGGATATGTTATACCACCGTTATTATTGAATACTATATTCTGACTAAACGTTTTTCTTCCCGAAATAGTCTGAGCAGTAGTCAAGGTAACGGCATCAGTAATCCCGTACCCTGCCAAAGTGGTAGGATTATCACCAACTGTAACACGCCCGTAGGTGTCTACTGTAACTTTCGTATATGTACCAGCCTTCACCCCTGTGGTGGCTAGTGACAATGTGCGGTTTGCAGACAGGTTTCCACCTCCCGTAAGACCAGTTCCTGCGCTTATCGTTATGGTCTTGTCCGCTTTCAGTGCGAGAAGTTCAGCTAGATTATCGCTTTCCGTAAGACCGTCAAGGAATGCTTCAAGTTCTTTCCATTTGTTGATAATGTTATCGGCATCGCTTCCTTCTAGGAAGTTGTTCAGCTTATTGCTTAACTGTGTTACAGTATTGTTAAGTGTGCCAAAGTCCTGTTGTCTAGCGAATGTTTCCCCGAATACGGCAGTAATGGTTTTTCCGTCAGAACTAAGTGTCATGTCTGTTACGGCATTTCCACTCCCCGACTGGGTGATGTTCTTTATACCACCACCTTCCTTCGCCATTTTCCAAATCTCGTTTATCGTGTACGCATTGAACGTATTGTCAAGGTCTGAATCGGAGAAGGTTGTGCCGAGATTGGAAAAACCATATACGTTTTTCACAAGTCCGTCACCACCGCTACCACCGCTTCCTCCGGGCGATACGCCCAAAGCGGAAATCCATCCTCTGGTATAAAAGCCTATTTCCGTACTTCCATCTATATGCTCAAATGTGACTGCCTTGTTTACGGAATCATATATAATCTTTATATCGCCAACCTGCAACGCCTGTGTTTTCACCGTGCCGCTTATGTTGGCATCTACAGCATAAATATTCTCCCATCTCTTCGATTCAAGACCGAGTGTGGATGCGTTGTTCACGCTAGGAACTACATTTGCCGTAGACAACTGACCAGTGAATATCTTGCTTGCAGTTACTGTCTGTTCCGTATCAAGCGTTACAAATTTATTGTCAGGAATATGGGATATGTGAATTTTCTTTGTCGGATCATCCTTTCCCAACTCCTGCCACAATTTGTCCGTATTCATTCCGCCTTCCTTGGCTAGCTTCCATATCTCATTAATGGTGTATGCGTTGAATGTATTGCTAAGGTTGGAATCGTCAAACGTCTTACCTAAATCGGCAAATCCGTACACGGCCTTAATCAGTCCGCCTTCTCCACCTCCCGGTTCTCCGCTACCACTCTGTGCACCTAATGCTGATATCCATTGGTTTGTATAGAACGCTGACTTGCATCGTAATGCTTGGTTTGCTTCATCCCATTCAAACCATCCGTTGAACTTCTGAAACGATGCAATAAGGTCATTAAGGAGTTGTTCAGAAAAAATATTTGTTCCGCTTCCCGTACCACTTCCGCCTAATGTTACATTTGTCGTATTCTGTGTTGAAGCGGTCTGATTTTCCTGCGCCAACCGTTCATAGAAGGACAATATCTTTCTTCTTGCAATGGTGCATGAATATGACGGGAACATATTATCCTTGGAATATTTAATCTCCAAAGACTGTATCTGCAACTGCATATCCACTATCTGACCGTTATCAGAGAAATCGAACACGCCTATTCCATCATCCCTTACCTTAAGCATATTTCCTTCTATGAAGTCAATGAAAAGGTTAGGATGCTCTGCGACAAATCCGCTAGATATGTCAAGTGAAACGGTTCGGTTCTCATGGTCATATCTTGACAGGTAGTCAAGAGCCGCCTTTTCAAGCGTATTCTCAGCCATTGTCACATACGATTCGGGCATGACAATATTCAGAATGACAAATTCCGTGCCTTCCGCAATTGAAGGAGATTTACCATCCGTGTAAAGCGGAAGTTTGGCATTGTCGCTATCTGTTCTGTAGCATGATATTTTATATCGTGCCCCCTTGTTGAACATGGCAACATCCTCTTCCGTTTCCCCCGTATCACCGTTCACCTCACCGTAAAGAGGAATAATACCGTTTTTGTTTATCTTAAATTCCGTGCCTGTATAAGTTCCTGTACGCATACTGAACACCGCGTCCGTCACAGAAGCATATTTGTAATAGAACCTATCCTGTGAACCGTCCTGATTACCGAAATGTATATTGCAGGTCATTTCCTCACTAAATCCGATCTTACAGCTTCCGGCAGGAACGTCAGAATCAAACGTGAACTCAATACGTATGGTAACTGTCGTATTCTGACCTTTTTCTATATATCCTACAAGAGCGGTCTTGTCGTAAGGTATTTCAAGCATACCAGTAGCACCTTCCTCTCCGATAACAACCTCTTTCAAAGGAGAAGCCTGACCCAATACACGGTTCGTAACCATACGTAGATTAATCTTCACCTTTTTCCCTACAGCATCACTTCCTATAGGTAATATACTGAAAAGCATCTTTCCTGAGAATGATGCAGTAGCCTTTACAGGCTGGTCGTAATATGCCCTTGTACTATATATATCAAAACTCTCAAAATCCCTGTACTTGTCAAACATAGCATGGGACTTGTACTGGGGCTGCACATTGTCGTTTATCTTATCGGATGAATCACCGTCCTCATACACCTTGTACCCTAGGTTGAATCCGGGAGAGGTCATATAAATGAAGAAACTGTCACTATCATCACTCTTTATAGGAGTAGACCCGATAATCTTGTCTATCCGTGTAGATGCGCTAGCACCCTCACCTGCCACCTTACCCGATTGAGGATCTGGTTCTCCGTCCGCCTTGTATGTATCCCATTTGGGAAGTCCTGACGGGTACAGATCACCAAGTTTTTTCCCTCTGATGGAAGGATATATCCCACTGAACGTGTTTGATATGGTTTTTCCTCTCACGCCATAGTTTTTCAATCCGTATTCGCTGTCAATATAATATCTTATATTCCCTGCGGAATCATTCGGAAGAAGGATATACGGGCAATAACGTGATTCATCGGCAGGCTTAGCGTCCTTCTTGTATTCAGGCGGAACGTTCCTGCTTCCACCTTGTGGTATGATTCGGGTTATGACAGGTGTACTTGTATCTACGGAAGAGGAAACTTTTACAGCACCCCCACCGTCACCCTGCTTGAATGTCCAGTTTACGGACGGTCTAGCCTTATCTGTAATGGTTATTATTCCTCCATTGGCTGTCGTAGAGAAATAATAGTTTAGATAAAACTTGTCATAGAAAAATTTCAATGCTTCAAACAGGTTGGTGCCATCGGTTATGTCAATCATATCCTCTGTCAGTTCGCCTTCTGCATCCACATTCAATGTCCATGTGCCAATGCCTGTATATCCCACGCCCAATGAAGCATTGTAAGATTCTATATTCGCTTCTATACGTGCTGCAAGCTGTTTTGCATCACCCCAAAACTGGAACAGACCGCCATGAGTGTATCTTATCTTATTTATTTCCCCACCTGTTCCGCTTACTATGTCAAGAAATGCCACATTCTGCAAAAGCACCTCCTTACCGTAAAATAGAAGGGAGTATTTGTATTTCCCTGCTTCGTTAAGATTATCTCCCGATGGGGCTTGGTACAGGATGAATGTATTACCGTTATATACGACTGTATCGTATTCCGATTCGCTCTTTGAATTGTATGCCTTGAACTCTATCGGAACAACGGAAACGACTTCACAAGTCAATTTTCTCACTTCCTGCAAAGACGGGCTGTATGAAAAATCAGCACTCTCCGCAATAACCCTATTTCCTCTTTTAATCTGTAAAATCATTGGTCTTTAAAGCGTTGGTTGGTCAATACTGAAATTTAACGAAAATGTATAAGCAGACACAAGTTTATCCGGGTTCTGCAAGTCCTGAACGTCCTGATAACTCATCTTTGCGCCTGTTTCAAAACCAGTGCATCTTATCACCTGCTTTGCCGATTCCCCCCATATATCATTCCATATAGAGAAAGAGGATGAACCGTATGGCGTACCGGGAGTGGCAGGTATCACATTGGTTATATATGAATAGAACGAACGGATATTAGTCTTTACCGTTTCCACATCTCCCAAAGCGGCAAATGTTATGCTTCCTTCCGTTGGCTGGTAAACAGGCGTGACAGGTTCGTACACCTTCTGACCGTTCTTGTCATACCATTTTTCGGCATAGGCTTCCTTTCTTGTCGGCAAATCCCATAATCCCTTGCTTTCAAGTATATACAGCCTGTATGTGGCATACAAATCCTTTGCCGTATCGCTTCCTTTCTTTATAAAATATTTAGCTATAGCCATTCGTGTACATATTTAATTAGTGCAAAAATAGCAAAAATAGTCTTAGAAACCATCTAGTTTTAAAAATTATTTTTCTATATTTGCATCACAATCGGTGCTTTGGATGAGTGGTTTAGTCAACGGTCTGCAAAACCGACAACAGCGGTTCGATTCCGCTAAGCACCTCAAGTGATTGGATTTTTTTTGTTCATAATCAAACTGGAACGCCCTGCCGACTGTGAAGCTAGCAGGGCGTTTGTTTTAGTCAATTATAACTTTTATCGCATTTCCGCCTGACCTTGGGGCAATGGAAACGACACTTAAAAGTGCTGTCTTTATCGCCATAGTTGCGGCAAGCTGTTGCTTGAGAACTTCAAGCTGTGCCAGTTGTATGACTGTCATGTTCGTTCCGCCCGTTCCTGCCGAACCACCGTTTAACGATACCAACTGACGGAGAAGATCGCTTTGTACAACCATTTCGTATCTCATCCCGTTAAGATACCCCAACGCTTGATTAAATGCATTCTCGTCAACTCCTGCAATGGCATTGGACAGACCTTCCGCATTTTCCTCCGTTTCAGTAAGCATACCACCAAGGGCGTTGTTTATCTCATTGACTACACCTCCGGCTTCCGCAAAGGCTGATTCCAATGAACCCATTACATTTCCTAGTATTATAAGTTCATCCTTATCTATCTTGTTATCCGCAAACATACCACCTTTGCCGTCTGCTCCGAACAATGTGGTCTGTACCTGTTGCATTGCCTTTTCTATGTATTGTTGCTGTACCCAACTCTTAACAACATCTCTCATAACGTCTGCCACAGTGTCCTTATAAGCCTTTGCAGCATCCTCGCCTTTCAGCCATGCTTCAACAAGAGCATCACCTATCTGACTAGCCCAGCCTTTCAAGTCAATGCTATACAATTCGCTGGCAAGCGTTTCCGTATAATATCTTATCTCATACTCCAATTCTTTTATTGTCTGTTTGTAATCTTCTACTTTTTCTCTATCTGACTTTTTCTTATCTTCTTCGGCAGCAAGAATATCCTTTTGAATCTGCAACTGTTCTTTTAAGTTGGAAACCTGTTGGGATGTCACCTCATCAAGTCTTGCCGGGTCTATAATGTGCTCAAATTCCTTTTCAAGCATATTATATATATTGGTCAACTTCTTTGATTCAAATTCAAGATCTTCTATATGCTTTTGGAGCCTTTTGTCATGCTGTCTGTTAAATGTAGCGATAACATCAAGAGGCATGGATATTGCCGAGCCTATCGCACCTGCAAAATCACCGCTTTTGAATGAATCCCATGATTTCTTCACGCCTTCATTCATAACTCCCATAGCTTCCGAGAACTGGTTCATTTCTCGCATAAATCCGCTCTCGGTATCCTTACCCATAGAATCCATGAGGTTGGACACGGATGCTATTATCTGCTGCATGGCTTTTATGGCATTGTATATGTTGGTTATGATAAAGTCGATAAGATTTACCGTCTGCAAAGCGTTCTGTGCGGCAGCCATCATTCCTTTACCAGTCTTGACAGCTTCCTGTCCGCTCTTATATCTTGATTCGGCTTCCGACTTGGCACTCAAAGCGGCATTGGCGGCTTCTTCATCACCATTCTTCATTGCGTCCTCATATGCCTTGGAAGCATTTTTGATGTCAGCCATAGCCTGTTGCATATCATTCATACCTGCCATCATCTTTGACTTTCCAGCATCATATCTCTTGTTGTACAGACCTTCAATACCATCTTTCATGTATGTTTGCAAGTCAGACTGATTGTTCTTCATCGTCTTCTCTATCTGCTTGTCCACGCGTTCAAGTTCTTTCATGTACTCTCTTGCACTGATAGCACCCGATCTGAATGCACTATTAAGCATTTCCCTTGTCTTGTCAGCTACAGTATTTGCAGCTTCCATAGACATTGCTTCCACCGCACCGAAGAAGTTTTGATAGTCGGTAGTCAACTTAAACAAGTCCATCTCTTCGCTTTTCTGCAATGCGGAAGTCAAGGATGTATTACCCATTCCTTCTGCGGTTGCGATCTTTTTACGGTACTTTTCTCTGATAATATCCACCTGGGTATAATAATCTCCATATTCAGCCAAATCATTAGCATATTGTCTAGCCATCTCACCGAAATAGCCTTTCCATGCGTCAATCATACCTTGGATAACTTGTTTCTGTTCATCACCTATATTCTTATTCCCCTTAATAGCCTCCTGTATCTGATTTATATACTGGTTCATTGAGGTGAATGAAGATGTGTCGGGCACGACAGAAACGCCAAGGTCAAGATTCATTCTTGCCAATACGGATTGCAGATTGTTATATATACCTGCCGCAAAACTTTCAGCCATAGTAGATGTGTCACCGCTGAACTGAACGGCAAGGTCTAAGGCAAGTTCGGAATCACCCGTTATTCCAAGTATGTCACTGTAAAAGTCATACTTGTTCTTGTATCTGTCAAACTCATCCGTAATCCTCTTCATCACCTTCTTGGCTGCATCAACATAAATTTCAGAGGACGATTCGGCTGCTTTCCTTGCGTTCTTTACCGCATCCTGTGGAGCACGTGTTTCCAATTCCTTTGTAGCCTTGTTGTAATTGTCAACAATAGCCTGTTTGTCATATACAATATCCACGCCAAGTTTTAACGCCTTTGAACCGTAGATGGCTTCAATCTGCTTTTTGGCTTCTTCCTTACCTATGTTAATGCTCAAATCCTTGAACTTGGAATAGGCGGATTCAAGCAATGACAACCTGTTTTCCCAAAGGACAGCAAGAGGATCTCTTTTCTTCTGCTTTTCCAGTTTAAAATTAAATTTTTTTGCCAATCCCTTAGCCTTTGACATCACTTTATCGGCATCGTTAAATTCGCTTATTATTTGCCTTAATATTTCAAGTTCTTTGGGGTCTACCAATCCTGTCAGTTCGTATTTATCCCTTACTTTTTTCAGTTTACCCTTTTTGGAAAATTTGTCAATAGTTCCCTGATATTTTTCTATTGTACTCTTTGCATCTTTATATTCCTTTTTTACGGCATCAAGAACATCCTCTACAGTATTTACATCTGGCGTTTTGATTGCTATAGTCCATGCTTTTCCTGTAATTTCGTCAAGTGATTTCTTCCATCCCGTCAATCCTTCTTGTGCTTCCTTATCGTCAAGTTCTATTTTAACAGCATATTTTTTGTCAATAAATTCATTAAACAATTTTTTAGCATTCTCCCCAAGTTCGCTAGTTGTGGCAAAATTTTCAGATTGAATCCTTATAAAGTCCTTTTGAGCATCATTTAATTTATTTACATCAATACCTACAAATACTTTTTTCAGTTCTTTCTCAAGACTGTTTGCAAAAACATTAAATGATTTTTCAAGTTCTTCAGTTTCGCCCATTATGCCCATCCTCAACTTCTCATACTCCTTCAACAATTCCTCACTGTCAAAATGGGCTTTGTTCTTGAATATTTCAAATGTCCGTGCATCTCCTGACGTTTCATCCAAAGAACGTATCTTCTCTACAATAGTAGCTGCCGAAGCCCCTTTGTTTATCAGTTCGGTAAGTTCGTTTCTCCATTCCTTAGTACCATTACCCATGTTTATAATTTCCTTGGATGCCTGTACTATCTGACCACGAAACTCTTCTATATCCTTACTTGCCGAAGTGAGTTTTACGGATGATTTCTCATAATCTTTAAGCATATCAGAGAATGAATCGCCAAATACGCCCGTAGATGTTGCCTTGTCCACCTTGAACATTATATCCGCATTTTCAGCAGCACGTTTATAAACCTGCTCTAGTTCCGATGCTGACTTTTGCAGATATTCAACACGTGATTTCTGATCATCTATTTTCTTGCTGTTCTGTACTATGTACTGCCCCATATTGCCATATTTTGACAATACTCCAGTAAGCGTTTCCTCATACGACTGCAACTGTTTCGTATCAAGCTGTTCAAGGTTTTCCGGGGTAAGTTTGTCGAAGTTTATATTGTCAAGGTCTTTTTGCAAGTCACTGTATGACTCACGGAAAGACTTTGCACTATCCTTTATCTTCTGATTGAACTCTTCCGAACGTGCAGACATGATATGAAACGCTTCCGCTACAAGTCCTGCAACGGTAAGTATCGTCATAAGCGGATTAGCTTTTATCGTAAGCCACAATGTTTTCAATGAATTTGTCAATCCGAATGTTGCCAGTTTAAATCTATTCATCAACATTGTCGTTTTTGTCATAGACAACATTCTTGCAGCTTCCGCACCTGTCAGTTTTAGTTCGGTGACAAGAAGATGCCGTTCAGCCTGTGTCAGCATATTCGTGGCAAGAATACGTTTTGCCATCTCTGCCGACATCTTTCCCGAATTAACGGCAGCAGCTATCTCTACGGCAGACAGTTTGGATGCTGTCGCTATCTTCCATCTCTCGGCAGTAGTGAGCGTTCTGTACATCGCAGCCTGTTTAAGCAACTTGGCTTCCCGTAATTTCTCAGCTTTAATGGCATTAGTTGTTGCAACAACTTCTTTACCAAGCATGGCTGTTCTAGCTAGCTGTAATCCCTTTAATGCGGCATATCCTACAGCAACGCCCTCTATTGCTTTAGAGAAGTATCTCCAGTTGTTCATTGCATCGGTTATGCTTCCAACGATACCTTTCAGAACGGAATCATTCGCCTCGCCTATGTCATTCATCATAATCTTGTATGAATCGGCAAGGTTACTTACCATACCTTTCAAGGATGTGGCTTGTATTTCCTGCATCTTGTAGAACATACCACCATCTTCCGTCATTGTGGTAAACATCTCCCGAATATACTCGAAAGGAATCTGACGTTTTGATATGGCGTCGAACACATCATCAGTAATTTGAGCCTTACCTCTTACTTCTTCCAGTTTTTTTCTCAATGATTCCAATGCAGGAATACCGGCCTCTGTCAATTGACGTAATTCCTGCCCTCTTAATACACCTGCGCTTCTTATCTGTCCATAGGCAAGAATGATACGACCCATATCCACGCCAAGACCTGCGGAAACGTCCGCAAGGCTTTTCATGGTACCATACAATTCGTTGACAGGTATCTGGAATGCAGCAAGCTGTTTGGTATATCCAACCAAATCACCGAACTGGAAAGGAGATATTACAGCAAGACCCTTAATCTGACTGAATATCTGGTCAGCACGTCTTGCATCCTGTATGATGGCACGCAATGACACCTGTTGTAACTCGAACTCTCCACGAATGGCAACAAGTTCCTGAAACATATCTCTGAAAAAGTAGAATCCTGCATAAGTCTTTATCGTATTGACAAACTCACGCATCATTCTGTTCTGCTTTGTCAGTTCCTCGGAAAACTCTTTTGAACTTGCAGCATTTTTCTGATTGGTCTGCTGCATCTTTGTTCCATAGGATGTGACTTCGTTTACAAACTTGTTATGCTCCTGTATCTTTCTGTTTAGAAGAGTAAGGGTACGGTTATAGTTTGCATCAGTCGTATTAAGTGCATTACGCCTGTTTGTCAATTCAGAAATAAGATTGTTAGCCTGATTGATAGACGTAGGATTGATATTAAGCAATTCATTTGTTGATGTTTTTCTTAAAGATGATTGCAACTTCTCCAATCTGCCTTGCAATTTCTGAATAAGAGCGTCAGCCTTTGTTATCTGATTGCTGTTTAAAGGAACTTCAACCTTAAATTTATTCAATAGTTCAAGGCGTTTCTGTATAGCGGCAATCTTCCTGTTTAAGTCCTCTGCACTTCCCTCCGGCATACCAAGGGCAAGACCTGACTGACCGGAAAGGTATTGTAGATACTTCTGATTGGTCTGCTGCATCTTCTTATTCGCCTGTTCCTGCTTTGATGCTTGTCTATCCATCTCCTTTGTCCGTGCAATCTCCATCTCGTATTGCTGGCGTAGAAGATTAAGTTCTCTCTCATCGGAAATGGACAATTTGGGCGCACTGTTAGCAGTAAGGGAATATGCCGTTTTCAATCTGTTCAATTCAGCCACAAGATCATCTATCGCTTTCTTCTGACTTTCAAGATTGGCTTTTCTTGTAGCCATCCCCTTATCTCCGCCTGCATTGCCTAGGTTACGGTAAGTCTTTTCCAGCTTGTCATACTCCCTTGTCGCTTCGACAATCTTGTTTGACAACTCTTCCATCTGAACAAGTATATCCATTTTCTTGTTTGACTTACCTTTCCCTACCTTGGACGCGTTTTCATTCGCTTTGTTTATCTTATCTACAACCTCGCTAAGTTCTGCGTTCATTTTACCTATATCGGTCAACATAGGCTTGAAGGACATCTCCTGGTTAAAGGTGTCCTGCAACTTCTTCTGTATATCCTTTATCTGTTTGTCAAGACCGGAATCATCTAGCCCAATCTTAAACTTTAATGCTCCTAAATCAACATCAGCCATAGTTATTGTTTTTTAATTATTGCAAAAATAGCAAAAATAAGCACAAGAGCATGATTTACAACAAACAAAAATACATTAATATTTTTTAACATATTAAAAATTGTGGATAAAAACGATTATGTTATCTTTGCAATAAAATAATTTTTTAACTATGGCTATAGAAGAAAACAAAGTAACACTCGTTGGCGTAAATTCAGCCAGCGTAACATTCAGCAATGAAGCTAATGTGGAAAAACAATACAAGGTGAACGCGAATGTAAATGTATCAAACGGTAAAACAATTGATTCATTTGATGGCGGAGAGGTGAAGTCGCTTGAATCAGAGAACCAACTCGCCACATTCTATTTCAATCAGAACGGTGGTATAGCAATCAACTACAATGACCACCCTGAACTGGATACCCAAATCGCTATCATTACTATCATCAACTCTTTCGTAACCGATGTGAAAAAATACATTAACACAAAAGGTATATCATCAGTTTCAATTTAAAAAAAGCAAGAAAAATGACGAACCAAGAAATGTTTTTAAAGAGATTAACTCTCTTGAATATCCCCTTATCACTAGAAGGGAAGGAACTTCCATCAGAACTGAAAGCAAAAATCATGCTTATGCGTGTCGCTTACGACAAAGCTGCAAAAGCATTCGATGATGATATGCAACAGGTTCTTAAAGAGATAAAGAAGGAAGGATATGACGAGCGCGCACAGAAAATCAATCGCATGAAAGAGATTGACGGTAAGGAAGATGCGACAAAAGAGGAAAAGAAAGAAGCGGATGAAATCAGAAAGACAGAAGAAGATTTCAACAAGGAAACAGAAGAGCTGAACAAAGCATACTCCGAAGCATACCAAGAGAAAATGAAAGAGGAATGTGATATGAAGCCTAGAAAATTCGCTTTTGAAGGATTCGCTAAAATCATTGAACTTATTGGTACTGACGGCGCAATTAAGGTGAAATGGAACTCTCCCGAAGCATTGGAAATACCGAAGGAGGAATTTATCTCGCTTATCGCAACAAATCTTGTCGATGAATAAGCCGTTTTCTATATTGCTATTTTTTTTGTTACTGTCGTGTTCTTGTTCACGCAAGCTACTTCCATCTTCGACAAATACAACTATAGTAGACCACAACACGACAGTAACGGAAAGAGTAGTATGGCAATCGAAAATAATAACTCTTCCAACAGAACACATACAACATACAACATTTGAAGATAGTTCACACTTGGAAACATCATTAGCCGTATCAGACGCTAAAATAATGTCGGATGGCAGGCTTTTTCATAGTTTGAAAAACAAGAAAGACTTTCTACAAGACAGCATCCCATCCTTGGAAAAAGAAACGGTAGTGACGAAAGATTCGATAATAACCGTGGAGAAAATTGTAGAAGTAAAGGTAGAAAAGGAATTGTCTAAATGGCAAAAAATACTAATCAATCTTGGATACATAGGTATCGGTTTCATATTGTTTTCAGGTTACAAAATAGCCCGAAAGTTCGTGTAACTTTCGGGCTTATTTTATTGGGGATTGATAAAATTTTATGGAGCGTAATCTTCAACCATATTATAGGTGGTATTTACCCCTGTGGCTCTTGCTGCAATATAATAATCATAAGAAAAATCTCTACTAACATTAAAGGAATACATAGATGATCTATATGTTCCTTTTGCCGGAACCTGTGCAATAAGTCCTGTAAGTAATGAACCAGCACTTTCTCCAGCTTCTGGAACTGTTCTTGTCCTCATTAACACAAGAACTATACCACGTATAGTAACAGATGACCCACTATTATTTGTTATAATGAAGTTGTATGTAATTTGGTTATTAGAAGAGTTCCATGTACCGAATGCTTCTATTACGTATAGAGATCCAGCTGCATGAATAGTCATTGTTTTTGGTGTTACTGGAATAGGTATGTATATTCCTTGTTTTAATTCATCATCTACTCCTATTTTATTAGATGACAAGAAAAAAGATACTTTCCATTTACCTACATAACCACCTATATTTAATAATCTTATAGATACTGAATCAGTAAACATACTTTCAGATGTTACTAAAATGTATCTAGTATTTTGTAAAAGTCCTACCCCTGCATACATTTCAGAAAATGGAGTTCCTTGATAGCTTAAATAGGATAGCAAAATGTTATCATCAGCATTTGTTGTCTGTTCAAGTTGTATTTCTAGATTATTAGATGTGTCCAAATATACATCTGATGGAACGTCATCTCCAAAAGGAACTATAGCATTATGATTATATCCGTTGAAATCCAATATCCGATAAGGTGCTGAATCTCCACCAGTAGGAGCATTATATCCCCAGTCTACGCCATTAAAAAGGTCTTTTAGAAATCCGCTATTAAGCGTTCCTGGCGACATGTATCCCACTACACTTAGACCACATAAACCATCATTAGCTTTCCAATAATCAGAACGATAATCTAAGTATGGTTGCCTCACAGGTTTATATTTACTCCATTTATTTATTCTCCCATGCGTATTTGCGCACGCATACCCCAAATCATAACCATCACTAGTAGGACCGATACCTAGAGTAGGATATACATCACCACCCAAATTAATAGGAGCAGTGATTTTACCGTTAGAATGACCCATAGGCTACACCTCCACAAATTTATTGCAGACGATATTGCCGCCCATTGTCAAACTACCCGTCACACGTACATCACCATTAATAATGACAGCTTGTGACAGATCAAACTCTTCTGGTACCTCACTACCATCTAAGGCTATTATCTCATAAAGCCCCTCTGTCGGGCTAAAGCCCCTCTGTCGGGCTAAAGCCCCTCTGTGCTCCCTCGCTTCGCTTCGGTCGCACACCAAATTTCCGTTTACAAACAAATTAATCTTCATAAATATTGTTTTTTAAATATTTCGCAACGCTATCCATTACGCATTCAACACACCAGCCTAGAAGATATGCAAAGTGCTCATCCTGCCCGTTTTTATACCCCATTGCTATATCATAATACTCAAATACATTACAAACATAATGAGCAGATTCATGAGCAACAGTCTTTACTCCTATACCATCGTTGGATAACCAAATAAGTACGCCTAAATTATTTGTACTTTTTTCTCTTACAAGAATAGTCATACCATCACAGCCTTTAATTTCATCCTTAGATATATCTATCGGGTCATGATTATGTTGAGTAAATTTTCTATATATTTTCCCCCATTGGTCATCCCCTACTGCAACATACAGTTTAAGGGGATATATTTTAGGATCGTATTTTGTTATCATCGCAAAACATCTTTTAGTAATATATCGGGATGCTCTTCTTTAGGTTTAGATTCTTTGAATCTATATATAAAGCCACTTGCATCCTTGTTAGCTTCCTTATATAAATCTTCTGTAAGAGAAGCCTTGTACAACTTAACTTTCTCTTCAAAATGATAATCAAGTTTAGGCTGGTCCATTATTACTGCCTGTATATAACTCCATGAATATTTCCATAGCAAAGCCCAGTCCTTGATTATCATCAATCCTCCGAATAGCCTTAAATCTCCTCTGAATTGGGGGAAATCTTTTTGGATAGATCCTCGTGAGCCGATTTTGCATCGAGAGACAATTTCATGGCATCCTTCTTGCTTAATGTCGCTGTCGTATCTATCAAGAACGCTAAACGGATTGTATTTGTAAAAAAATCACTTACATTAGCCCCCTCCACGATGGCTTCTATCAACGGAGTAAGTTCCTTATGGTCATAGTGTCTGCTTAACCACCAAGCGTATATACGTCTTGCAAAAGGAATTATCTCAAAAAACCAATAGTTGTTCAATACTCCTGCCGCTGCAACTTTGTACGGAATAGATGCGTCATTTTTCATAATTGCAATCATTTCCTTTTTCGCTGTATCGGGGTTGATAATGTCACGTATCAACAGCTTGTCTACAATATAATCGTATGCGCCTAGTCTAAGACCACGCACCTTGAATTTCTTATTGCCAACCATAACCTCTTTGTATTTATGAGTGGCAAACTTCTGCATCTTTATCTGATCATCTAAGTCAGGTTGTTTCCAGTTGAATATTCCCATTTTTAAACTAACTTGAACGGTTTAATCATTAATTTTCCTTTCACATCCACCTTTGATATGTTCTTTGGAGTATTTGTATGTACGAACACCTTGGTATATTTAGACGATACAATATCAAGTTTGGCATCGTCAATCAAAGAAACGTGTACTATGCTGTTATCAAGCGCAACAAGGCTTACATGGCTGTTATCCTTGACATACATCTCTCCTATGCCGAAATCGTTGAATGTGACAACACAATCACACGAGCCGTTAAAAATAGACCATTTAGGATTGCTTATGAAAAGGTTGGTATCATCAACGAAGATATTAAACTTCTCCCTAATGCCTGCAAACTCCTTCTTTAACATTTCGTTTGACGGATACCTGTTAAGTAGGCAGAAGTCAATATTTTGAATATATTTCTCGCATAAGTCATATTTATCTGGTTCTCCCCATTCGTTTATCCGTTTTTCGCAAGCTCCAAGACTTATAGCCTTTTGCTTTAATTTATCAGACAATTCTTTATCTGTCATGGCGTTATTTTTTACAGCAAAAATACAACAAAGGTTAACAAAAATCAAACACAATCAGTTAAAAAACAATAAAAGCCGGACAAAATGCCCGGCTAATAATCCATCACCCTATATACATCATTCACTCGAATTGTCAAGTTCGAGAACCATCATGGTTTTCAAATACTGAGTATTAACTTCCAATGCTGTCACAGTAACGGAGAATCCAAGGTATCCTGCGTTACTTGGAGCACCTGTGAAGCTGACAGCCCATGATGCCTTCGGGAAGAAGATCATACGGTCACCAGTACCGTTGATAATACCGATAGGACGTACAAACTGCTTGAATGAGCTTGCACCAAACGCTTTCAACTTCTGAGTAGCACCTTTCCCAAAAGCGTCAATGGTATCAGTTAAACTATTCAGTTCCAACTCAGCCTTTGCTTCATTTCCTTGCGTAAAAAAAGCGAAAGCAGCTTTTGATGTAGACATACCTGTAAAGGTAAATGCCATAGTACCCGGTGTGATATTTTGGAATACGGTAGCACCCTGCTCGTTCTTTGTTTCAGAAGTGTCAGCGTCAGTACCAGCGGATTCCGTAGTACCAGATTCAATATTCGGAAGAATCTTCGGATTACTAAAACTTGAATATTGAGTACTATCAGTGATTTCAATCGCATCAAATGTCAAAGCAGCCGACTGCCCGTTCAAGTAAGCAGGGCTGGTGTCTAAATTTACTCGTGCCATTCTATTTTCTGTATTTAAAAAGTTATTGTTAATTGTTGAAAACGTATCTACCGATGCGCCTCCACTGTTTTTTCTCACGTTTTTCATGCGGCTAATCCTTTGAAATGTCAACATTCAACAGGACGGACATATAATAGAACCCAACCCCGTCAAACATTGGTGGTAAAACATTAAATATCTCGAAATGAAGCTGCACAGTCTTTTGAGGGAACAGTTCTACCATCTTTTCACTCAACGCATCCATGACAGACGGATATATGTTCCCAGGCAATGCCCTTACAAACAGAGTAACCGTAGCCATTGTTTCGCCTTTCCCGAAGTGACCGTAAGGGCCGCCCTCGGTATTGCTTACAATTCTTGTATTGTTGTTTACGACAATAAAACTAGTTACCTTATCATCAACACTTGCAGGACGCTGTACCTTATATACATCGTCAGCAATCTTCTTGTCCAATACAATATTGTACAAGGTGGTATTTATTGTTGAAGGATTAAAGTAGCCCATAACTTCACTTAAAATATTTGTTTAACATATTAGCTGCAATTTTCTTAAAAACCACAGTATATTTGCCCCCTTTTAAATCTGTCTTTGTCTTAATCCAAGAATCTGAAAGAACATTCAACAAATGATAGTTCTCCACATACTTGGCATAATACATGACAGCAGCGACAACCAGTTCATATTTTTCAGAACCATCGGATTTATAACTGTTGAAGAAATCTTCGGCAAGTTCACGCCCCCAATACTCGACATTGTTACGTTTCCTAGGCTCATTTGCAACTTTCGTTGCATTTGCCCACACAATCTTCTTTAGGACTCCATCTTTGTAAATGCCACAGCCATAACTATCTTCAAGATTGAAAGTTTGGTTGGTAAATCCCTCCATGTCTTTTATATCATCCATGATATTCGTAGCGATATCTTCCATGAACTGCATGATAGAAGCATCCAAGGCAAGCTGGACATTACTACCAAACTCTTTCAATACTTTATCGTTGTTATTTGCCTGCATTTTTTATACTTGTCTTTCTTGTTACTGGTTTACTCAGTTTCTCAATCTGCTTTTTTAATGAATCTCGATCATCTTTTGCGCATTTCAACTCGTTTTTGATATTGTTCATCTCATTATAAAGCTCCTGTATCTTCTGATAAGCATCATGAAGAGATTGCTGATAACTCAATATTTCTTCCTGTGCCTTTTTCAACTGAGCACCCTGAATAGCAAACCCTTTTTCAAGATTGTCCAAGGTAGAAGAATCAATTTCAGTTTCCATTTTTTCCTTCTTCTGCTTAAACAGTAATATTGAAGTTAGAAGGGTTATACCATTAGTACCCAACAAAGCAAGTATTATTTCCGTCCAATTGATTGTCATAGTATTCTAGTTTTCTATTTGGTTAAAGTATATTACCGTACCAAATTCCATATTGTTAAATGGAGGTTTCTTTATCTCACGCCAGCTATTGCTGTTGTCCGAAAACGGATGGTTGAAATTCTGCCAATCCAACAGACACCCGGAAGGTATGGTTACATCGTTATCTTCTAGGTAGGCAGCATATTCGGACTTGTCAACATCATTCGTTTCCGAACCAGTATCCTTTTCCTGTATGTTTGCCCTTCCTTCGTATATCATCTCCCAATACGGGGTGGTCTGATATTTATCCGAACTGTTCTTGTTCTGATAAATTCTCACCATATCAGGAAACATATCCTCACCTAAAATACTCTTTCCCATACTACCATCTTAATCTAGTTATTTCAACATCAGTTCCAACATCCAAATTCAAACCCCATTTGGCGTATAAATCCTTTGCGCGTTGCTCCAATCTTTTCTTGTCATTGATAGAAATAGTCTTGCTTGTGTCGGTAATTGACCAGTTCCCGGCTTTCTTCGTCTTTCCCTGTATCGTTGAAGGGGCAGTGCAAACAATGAGCAACAAGTCAGCATAAGCCAAATCCTTCTTCATCTCAGACGTTTCACGGCTGTCATCAGACAAACGGAATCCCCATTTCTGGGCAACACTGATATATGATGTGTTTTTCAACTCATAGTCAATCTGTGCTTTCAGATATTCACGCATAGACATATAGAAATATGCTTCCACCTTCATGTTACCCTTTGCTGTTATCTGAGGGGTAACTTGAATAGTAAACGGATTATCCGAAACTTTCAGTCTATCTTCCGGCTTCAAAGTTTCATTGTCGGCAATAAGCCAGTATCCGAACTCTACACTTTCTTCGGGAATAGCTTGGAGCGTGAGAGTATCTCCAATGAAATACTCCCCTGCGCCCTTTGCTGTGCCTTCGCCATTTATATCAATAATGACCTTCATGGTTCAACCTTTTACAATCCCGTATTTGACTGTTCGTCAACCTTCATAATGATAAGGTTGTTCGGATTCTTCATCACAGGACATGCCCACAACTCACCTGAACTCTTCTCCGCATACGGTTCGGAAGAATACTGATGCAAGAACGCGATACGTCCGCCTTCCAAAGAAGAAATACGTACAGCCGGGTTGGTATCCTGCAAATACATTGACGGTGAGTTCTTGATACGGAAGAACTGACCGCTCTGAACAAGAACAACGGTGTTCTTTTCAAAAGACGGTTTGGCTTCCTCAATCACACCAAGTTTGTTCCATTTTGATTTTTCATCAACAGGAATAATCACAGGAATAGAGAACACCTTCATCAGCACATCAACAATCTCCTGATTGTTCATAGGATAGATTGTAGTAGATGCTGCGGCAGGAACAAGACGAGCCTGTACTGCTGCTGTCACTTTCGGGTGCATCAGGAAGTTGTCATACAAATCCTTGGACATTTCAAAGTGGTCGTATGGTACACCATCATTGTCGGCAATCTTACACATTCTTTGAAGGTCTTTAATAGGATCTGCATTCTCGTTCGGTGTCCAGTCTGTATCGCTAAACCATTTCTGTTTCAACGCTTTCAACTTGTGTTTTGCAGGAACACGATAGTCAATCTGAACAGGGATTGAGTTGGTACCACTAGCTGTATAGTTAAGCATACCTGTAGAAAGAGCCTGATAAGTCATGCAGTTCAACTCGGTATGGAAACCTTGGATACACGCTTCCATCTTTGTGTACCATTTCTCACGGATCTTGTCAAGCAATGCGCCTTGCGGAATGTCAAGTTCATAGAACTCCTGAATATCGGTTTCCATAAACTGAATGGCGTGACCCATCTTCGGAATACGGCCAGAATACCATTCAAATCCCGTAGTATCCATGATAGGCTTTTCAGCCAAAGGAGCCAGCATTACAGGACGGGTAGCCTGTGTGTATTCGTCAACCATGACATTCCATGATTTACTCATCTGAGGAACATCCCAATCTCCGTAGCTTCTCCAGTTTTCGTTATCAAATTTCTGATTGGCATAATCCATAAGTTCCTGCATCTCCCCGGAGAAATGCCAATCATAGAAACTAAATGTCGATCTTTGCATAAAACAAAAAATTTAATTAGTTATACAATGTGTAACGGAAAACGCAAGGATATGATTCATCATCCTTCATCGCCTTTTTGATTGCCGAAGCTACGGGCGGAATGCGTTTTTCCAAAATCTCACTTGTCACCATCCATGCACCGTTGAAAGGATAGAGAGTGGCACCGGGAATGGTGTCAACATCATAAGGCAGGATAGCATTGGGAATAACCTTGATTTTTGCGCTAGCACCAGCCTGTGTAACTTCAACCAAAATATCGGTCAATTCCAATTTACCTGCATCCGCGGACAATGTAAGGATGTCATATTCGTCATGAGACGAATCAATAGCGTTAATGGTATAACCAGTTGTAGTACCTGCGGCAGTAGTAGGTGCTTTACCGACAACCATGCCAACCTTGGCAACTGTATTACCCATGATTTTTTCAACTTTTACCGTAGCACCAGAATCCGATTTCTCGTACATTCTGAATGAATAGTGAATGTCACCGCCATTCTGCTTTGAGGAATCACATTTAATCATGGTACCAGCCGGAAGTTTGTTCCCAACTGTAGGCATACGTTCTACTGAAACGTTACATCCTACCAAGAGTACGTGCAAAGACGTATCATTAGAAAAGATATGTCTTGCGCCACCAATCTTACTATAACTTGTTGCAAGAACTCCTGCTTTCATAATTAAAAAAACTATTTGTTAATTTTACTGTAATATCGGCTGACAATGTTGTTTTCCTTGTTAGCCTTATCTTCTTCTCTCTTTCTATCTATGAATGACTTTACATCGCTAGAACCACCCTTGTCAGAGATGAAAGGATTAATGCCATCCTTTGTGTATTTAGTACACGTTTCATTGTACTTTCCCTGTATTTTCAGAAGAATGCTTGTATCTTCCTCTTCGGGCGAAATCTGAATGTTCTCAAAAATGATGTTGCGCAACAACTCGTTAGGCATACCCGCTTCTGGGCGTTTAATCAAATCAGACAGCTTCTTGCGCTTTTCAGTTACAATCTGCTTCTGCTTTTCCTCCTGCTCTTTAGCTTCAAACTCTTTCTTGAACTTTTCAAACTCTTCAAGTTTAGCCTTAACATCATCGGGCAACTCAAACGGTTTTGGTTCGGGTGCTGGTGTTGGTGTTGGTGTTGGTGTCGGTTGTGGCTGAGGTGCTGGTGTAGGTTGTGGTGCAGGATGTGATTTTTCCCATTCCTTTTTCAAGTTGGATATTTCCTGTTCCTTGATTGTATCCCACTCTTTGCGCTTATCAGACGCAAACGCTCTTACCTGACCTGCCACTGTGTTCTTTAAATGATTCACAACACTTTCATTCCAGAACTTTTCCGCATTTTCCTGCGGTGCGAACGCTGAGAACTCATTAATTGTCTGTTCGATTGTACGATCTGTAATAACGGAGCTACTTTCTCCCAACGCATTCTTGATACCTTCAAAAATGACTTTTACATTTTCATCCATATACTATTTATTTTTTATGTGATTCATGCACAAGACCTTTGCGCACAGTAAGTACCTCTTACCGATGCAAATGTAGTTAAAAAATGTGTATAAGCAAAAAAATATTTAAAAAAATATTATATTTGCGGGATACATAGAAAACGATGGAAGAAATTGACTTAAAATACCGAGGATTAAAGACTAAAGATGTTGTCAAATCGCTGAAACGATATGGCAAAAGGGGAATCATACCATATAAAAGCCTTGATTTCGTCCAAAGATATATAGAGGACAGAAGAAGCAAGGGGTACAAGGTAAATATGCTTGCCCCACAGAAAGGTTCACAGGAGGCATTTCTAAGGAACAGGGCAGGAATAAAGATACTTCACGGGAATCGTGGGGGAGGAAAATCCGTATGTCTTGGAATGGATATACTGAGTTCATGCAACCACCCGTCATTTTCCGCACTTGTTTTCCGTAAGGACAAGACATCCGCAGAAAAAGCGGACGGTATTCTTAAAGTGGTTTCAAAGATGGTTGAACCTTATGGTGAGTATATTGATTCAAAACGCCTTTCAAGACTTGACGCAGGAGGTGAAATACGATACGATTATTTCGGGGATGCCTGCTTGTCGGGAGAAAAAGGCATAAATGAATTTAAGGACAGACAACAGGGTGGTAACGTTGTGAAGGTGGCGATAGACGAGTGCTCACAGGCAACGGAACCTATCATAAACTACCTTCAAACGGTATTGCGTTCATCATCAGGACTAAGAACAGGTCTTACAGGCGCGTGCAATCCAAACCCGTACAGCGATTTCTGGAGAGCACTGGTATCATGGTGGGTGGACGATGACGGAATAGCAATTCCGGAAAGATCGGGAAAGGTAAGATATTTCTTTCAATATGGAGATACTATACATGAAACAGCATGGGGTGACAGCCCACAAGAAGTATTTGCTCAGGCAAAAGATTATATCATCGCAAGATTCGGTAAAAATACCAAAATTGACGAAACAAACTGTAAAAGATACATCAAGAGCATAACCTTTATAGCTTCCGGGCTGGAAGATAACAAGATACTTATGGCTTCCAATCCCGACTATCAGAAAAACCTTGGAGGAACAGCACAGGAAGTATCCATAAACGCATTAGGTTCATGGAAGCTGATAAAAGGGGGAAACGAGTGGATAACCCGTGACGAAATGGAGGAAATGTTCTCATCTCAGCCTGTGTTTGACGATTATTTTGAATGTGCTACACTAGATATAGCATACGGTCTTGGTGACGTTTGTGTAATGGGGCACTTCATAGGACATCACTTACAAGACCTAGAATGGTCAAACACATTAAAGCCTAGGGATTTGAACCGATGGGTAAGAAACAATCTACGAAAATGGGGAATCGGTGAAAACAGACTGGCATTTGACGGTCTTGGAGCACCTACATTCCGTGACGCATTCCCCGAAAGTCTGGCAATACTTAGAGGTGTTCCGAAAAGACTAGACAAAAGCAAGGATGACCAGCCTGTAAGATTCTATTTCGATCTTAGGGCACAGCTTGCCGATGAGATGGTAACACGTATAAAAGGAACAAACCTAGGATATTGCGGATTCAGTATAAACCTGGAACTTCTCGAAAAACCGTATGTGAACAAAACAATACGGGAAGCACTGATGGACCAGAGAAGAGCAATAAGACGTGACGTGGAAAGGGAAAACGGGAAACTAAGACTGCTGAAAAAACAGGAAGCAAAAAAGATTGTAGGATGCTCGCCCGACTTGATAGAAGGAACATTTTTATACAGGACATATTTTGATATATGCGATGTAATGATTGACATACCTAACGATATAATGGATGAATTAAAATATTTATAATTACCTATGGAAATTTTAAAATTAGACGTTTTATTACGAAAAGAACCGTTCAAAGTGGCACTTCCGTCAAGATGTGACGATGGGAGAGGTGGAGGAACAAAGAAAAAGCCAAGACGCTCCACTTTGATATACAAATATATGTCACAAGATGATTTCCTAGCACAATGGGATACATCAGGACATTATATACACAACAGACCCGACTGGAAAGACAGCATCCCGTCAGACGAGGATGCCACATCATCGGATGATGAAAGCGCGAATGTAGGTGCTCAGAAAAGGAAAAAGAAATCGACATCAACTCCCTACGTACTGCAAAGACGAGCATTTCCTCTTCAAAGGATGATACACAAGAAAAGGGTATCACACCTGTGTACCAATCCTCTTAAATTTCAGATAAAGAAAAGCGCGTCAAACCAGCAGAACAGGGATAAGCTGACAACATACAAGGAATACTGGACTGATTCTCTCATGGAAACAGCCAAGTTTGAACTTATAAGCGAAGCCGGAAAGGTAGGAGATGCTGCCATATATATATATAAGGATAAGGACGAGATAAAATACAGGTCTTTCAGCTACTCAAAAGGAGATATACTGTATGAACATAAAAACAGAAGAGGGGAAAGAATAGCTTTCGCAAGGGAATATACAACCACATACATCTCGGCTGATGGAGAAGAACATACAGACACACTTGTCGATGTATGGACTAAAGATGAGTTTTACACGCTTGATTCCAACGGAGATATAGCAACGGATATTGACGAAAACGGAAATATCATACAACTGCATCAATTCCATAACCTGGGATTTATACCTGTAGTATATCTACGGCTTGAACTTCCATTTTGGGGGGCAGTACAGGACTTGATAGACGATTTCGAGTTCTTAATGTCCATGATAGGAGAATACAACACACGACAGGCATTCCAAATGCTACTTATCAAGACTAACGGAAGAATAAACATTCAAAGAAACGGATTGGGAGGAACTTCCATTTTACGTGTAGGAGCAGAAGATGATGCACAGTTCATGGGTAAAATGGACGCTTCAAATTCACTATTCACCGAAATAGACAACATATACAACGGAATACTTGACGGAAGCGGTGTCGTTCCGCCAATGCAATCATCGTCAGGTGACAGACCTACTGGAACAACGGCAATGTATTATGAGCCGGAAATGGAATGGGCGAGAAGTGATGCACAAATGATGAACACAGCCATAAATGACATGGCCAATATATTCAAATACTATGTAGGAGTAATGGAAGGTGACGCAACAGGTTATAACGCTCTAAGAATAAACGCTACCATAGAACCATACTCATACATAGATTTCTCCGAATGGAACAATACACTCGTTCAGCTTGTGAACTCCCGAATAATATCATTACAGACAGCAAGAGAGGAAAGTGATTTCTCAGCAAATAACGAAGATGATAGAATGGACGAACAAGACAGAAGATTAAACGATATGGAAGCTAGAGTTATAGAGGAAAATAATGAAAACAATGAAAACAACGATAACAGCTAAACTATGGGAAAATTTATAAACTTACTAAGAAAAATAAGAAGGGCATTGGACTATATATGCCTTAACAATTTAAGAGTTGACGGAATGGAACACCTCATTGCAGGAATACTTTTAGTAAGCGTGGCGCAATGGTTTTTCTCCGTATGGACAGCAATAGCACTAACCTTATTCCTCCTTGTAGGGAAAGAAATCGTCTACGATAAGTGGCTTAGACAAGGAGTGCCCGAATGGAGAGATGTATTCTGGGGAGCAGTAGGTATGGTGCTTGGATTGATGTAGAAAAAAACACCACAAAGTTTTTATATATCAAAAATTATTATTTACTTTGTGGTGTCTAAACTTAATAGCGGCACGAGCCGCATACATCGGCTTTTTTTGTGCCCATATATAACGTGTATATCATTACAAAATATATACTGCACCGTGTCGGGATGTAGAAATACTCTCGGAGTTTTGCTATTAAGACTTAGACAACACGTAGTGCAGTTTTTTTTATTGTCTAAAATAATAGCTATGTTAGAATTAATCTTATCTAAAAAGAGTAGCGAAAGCGAAATCAAATCGTATTTCAACGCAGTTCTTGAATTGTCAAAGTCTGACAATGAGTTCCCAATCAATCTTGATGAAGTATGGATGCTTGTTTATGGCAGGAAAGAGGAAGCTGTAAGAGCACTAACTTCAAGTGAACAATTTATAGAAAATATTGATTATCAAGTTTTACGCAAGAATGCGGAAAACCAAAAAGGCGGAAGGCCTACAAATGAATACAAACTTACCGTTTCCTGTATGGAGTTTTTTATTGCTCGCAAAGTACGTCCAGTTTTTGAGGTTTATAGGCAAGTGTTTCACAAAGTGGCAAAGCATGAGCTTTCCCGAAAGGAGCTTGCACTAATGGTAATACAAGCCGAAGAAGAGAAAGAACGCTTGGCTTTGGAGAATGAAAAGCAGCAAAAACAGATAGAGAAACTCCAGCCGAAAGCCGACTTCGCCGACAAAGCCTTTGCAATGGAAGGCAAGTGCGATATAGGACAGGCGGCAAAGATACTTGGCTTGCCTTTTGGGAGAAACTCTTTGTTCAAAAAACTTCGTGAAGCAGGAGTATTCTTTGCTAACAGGAACGAACCAAAACAGAAGTATATTGATGCTGGGTATTTCGAGATGAAAGAAAAGCCTATTCCAAGAGAGAATCACCCAGGTTTTGTCGTGATGGTTGTTCTATGCACACAAAAAGGTCTTGCATACATCAATCACCTGTTTGGCGGAAAACCGTCCGATGGAAAATTGGCGAGAATAGTATAGCACTGTACATAATCTATTATTACTAAAAAAACAAGGAGCGACAAAAATATCGCTCCTATTTTTCCTTTAACGTATGATTAATCACTTTATCGTAACCCAAACCTGTTCGCCACGCTTTATCGCATCGTCAATCAATTTGTTCAACTTGTCAGAAGTATAGCGTGATTCGGTAAGCCTGCCTTTTGATGTATTGTTACCTACAAGGATACATCCGGCAGAATCCTTTGCTGTATTCCCAGCGTGAAAAAGAATACCCTCAAAATGAGGAACATTCAACAATCTTGGCATATTACGTCCGAATTTTGGGGACCAGTTGTATATCACCTGGTATCTACCGTAAGGGATAGCAGATTCAGCATAAACCTTCTTCTCGTTTCCATCAAACACTCCGTTCTTATTCACGTCAACAACACGATCTTCAAGCGTATTACTGAAAAACTCACCATCAATATACAAACGCCCTATAGTATAATCAGGCTTACACCATTTTCTTTCTACTAATAGTTCCATGATATTTTATTTAGTTATACATTGCAAATATACAAAAAAGTATTATATTTGCAATGTAATAATTAGGCTAGTTGATATTTAGATGTGCAGATTTAACTGCAAAAAGTAAAACTTATTTAAAGATATCATTTAATGGGGTTGTCTATATTATTTTGACAACCTCAACAATTTCCAAAAAGCATTAAATGGATACAACTAGCAGTAACATATTGCATTTTTTAGATTTATTCATTTAGGCAAGAGAAGGGCTTCAATCTGTTCTCTTGCTTTTTTTTATGCGCAAACATAAAGTCATTGAATTAAGTCTTTCTTATAGAATAATCTAGTTGTTTCTTTTGAAATTTCTACATGACACTTATCTGCCTCTCCATAGCCAATTCTAGCTTCTATCCAAGGCTTTTCGTTGCGAATTGACGCTCCCAATTCAAACATTGTCCAAGTATATAATTCCTCCAAAATACTAATAACAAAATCCTGCTGGTCTTGCGTCAACTTTTCAAATTCCTTATCTACATCTTCTTTGGTATTATTTGAATATGTCAATTCTTCATACAACATATATTTATCTTTAAGACTACCGTAAACCTTACGACTAACGGGGCCATGCACCCATGCTTCAAATTTATCAGTAATAAGTTCTTTATCAAAATATGCCAAATGATAAGCATCGCAGTAAAATAATAATCTCTGCAATTTCAAGTGTGACATTGGCCCATAATGTTTTAAAATATAATCTGATAAAATTATAGAATCTATGGTTCCCATATCTTTAGGTATTACAAAACGATTAACAATATTTATCTATTTTATCATTGCAAATATACCATATTTTCTGTTACTTTGCACTATCTAAATGAACCATTACGATGTTTTTACTTGGCAGCAGGCAGATGTGAATCTTTACTGTTGCCTTTTTTATTTAAAATACATACCTTTGCACTATGGACAACGAAAGAGAAATATTATCGAAACTTGACGCTATCATACAGAACCAAAAGGTTTTGTACGAGAATCAAATTGTCATATTTCAAACTCTAGCATCAATTGGGCAAAAGGTGTACAGTCAAAGCGATTTCAAGAGTTTGATGATAAACATGGTAGCAAACGGTATAACAGAAAGAGTAGAAGCCAATGATCAACAAAGAAGAAATATCTAAGATTGCAGACTATTACTTCCAGGTAAAAAGACTTGCGAACGGTATCAAATCGTCAACCAAAGAACGTGCGGAGAAGTTCTCTAAAGACCTTCTGTCCGTATTTATTTTGGCAGGGGCTAAATCATTCAAGTCAATATCAAAACTCCCGGATAGCCAAAAAGAAAAAGTGCTGGAACTGACCAAAGAGTTCCGTGAGGATATATATAACGACATATACCAATATGTATTGGAAAGCAATAAGCTGTCACTCGAACTAAACGATGATCTTGGATGGGAGTATATTTCAATGACGGACAACGGCATTAAGGAATATATGGAAAGGACATACGGTGGAGAAACAACAAAGCAGAGAATAAATACAAATACAAACAGATTCCGCGCTGTTGTTGAAGTATATCTTGCCAATACATTGCTGTCCACAAAAACGAACAATATAGAGAAAATAACGGATGAGGTTCAAAAGAAGATATGGAACAACATATCATCACCATATAACGTATCATTTATTCCACCAAGCAAACAGAAACACTACGGTAGAGGATATGCTACAAACGGTATAAGCCAGTTGTATGTTATAGAACAGCAGATGATTCTAGGTATTTTCAATGAAGCAAATTACAACTCATGGAAAAACATTCCAAATTTCAAGGGATGGAGGACAGCAGTAACGTCTAAAAATCCATGCCAGTTCTGCATTGATGAGCAATACAGAATACACACAGACAGACCTAAGCTGCCGTTCCATGCCCATTGCTTGTGTATATTATATCCGGTGTTTAATACATAATAACTTGATAATCAACATACCATTGAGTAACATTACCATAAGATGGGGGATTACCAGCATCAACCACGTCATTACGGGTAAATGATTTAGGAATATTTGTGCACGAAGGCATCAATATATTACCTGACCATTGACCTGTATAAGATCCATCTTTCGCTCTCCATCTATATCTAGCGTATGGTCTGCCGGATGAAGCAACGTAATCACTAGAAGTGTTATTTGTAATGTTTAATCTGCATTTAGAAGAAGTAGACCCATTTGTCAACTGTCCGTAAACAGAGAATCCAGAAGCGTTGGCTGTTGTATCTCCAAGTGTAATAGAAAGACTTTGAGTAACCACTATCGGCTTACGAATAAATCCGTCAGATGTAGTAGGGATTAAGCATAATACATTTCCACTGTAATCACAAAAATAACCCTTAATATAAATATATGTATCCCCCATAGATATGAGATTATTGCGATTAAGGGTAATTGAAATTTTTCCTGTACTATCAATACTACTTACAACGAAAACTCCAGAATCCACCAACTTCTTTAATTGATTATATACTTCCACCTTTATCTTCATATTAGACCAAGTAAATCCCCCAAGTATTTTACCCCAATTATACCTAGAATCAGCCCAATATGGTGAAATTGTAAGTACAAACGTTGTCTTTGTAGCATCTACAGGATTAGTTAGAATATCTTTATCTATTGTAAGAGGTTTAGCCCCATGATCGTATCCATCAAAATCAGTAAGCCTGGCCCATGTTTTAGGTCTATCATATACTAATTTCTTATTTACAGAATCATAAATTATACCAGGTAAACTAGCGTTGTCAAATGAAGGGCTAGACGCTTCTTTGGGTTTTATATAACTCCACATATTAATTTTTTCGCTAAGACAAGCATACCCCAAATCATAACCATCACTAGTAGGACCGATACCTAGAGTAGGATATACATCACCACCCAAATTAATAGGAGCAGTGATTTTACCGTTAGAATGACCCATAGGCTACACCTCCACAAATTTATTGCAGACGATATTGCCGCCCATTGTCAAACTACCCGTCACACGTACATCACCATTAATAATGACAGCTTGTGACAGATCAAACTCTTCTGGTACCTCACTACCATCTAAGGCTATTATCTCATAAAGCCCCTCTGTCGGGCTAAAGCCCCTCTGTCGGGCTAAAGCCCCTCTGTGCTCCCTCGCTTCGCTTCGGTCGCACACCAAATTTCCGTTTACAAACAAATTAATTTTCATCTAACTCACGTATTAAATCATTAACATATTTTACACAGGAATCAAACTCGTCATACCCATCCAAAATCATAGCACCGACAGTAATGTGAAGTTTGTCTATCACTTCTTTTTTTAACAGCACAGCATTTGCCTTGCTTGTATCAGACTTTTCTATAACCGTTATTGCAGAATCAATCATCCTAGTGACTTCGGATGGTGGCATCATGGGAATATCAGCACCTTTCCGCCAAGACTGATATTCTCTCATTTTTTTAAGAAGTTCTTTTTTTCTCATGGCAAGTCAGATATAGACTTTTTGACATCATCAAGTGACTTATCCACCCATGATGAAATTACACCGTTGTTTTTCCCATAAACATACAGGCTTCCTTCCATAAAAAGATTGCCGTCATTATCTTGTTTGAAATAGACCTTGTTTATCTTTTCCACAAACTTTCTATTTCTCCAATCTCTGTACATTTTAAACAAATTCTTTATATACATAGTGTTTAACTGATTATACGCTCCTAATAAATAAGGGGTGGTTATAGTATAAATGAAGAGGACTATACCACCCCTACTCGTTTTTCATGAAAATAATTAAAATCCAAGCAACAGTCTAAAGACAAATATTGTTTTAGTGATCTTAAACGGTGACAAAATTACCACAAAGATAATAAATATTGTGAATTAATTGTTTCCTAGTTCTAAATAAAGTATAGCATTTACATCTCTTTCTATCTTTGCTACAACGCTCTCATCAAATTTATCCTCGTCAATGCTTTTTATGTAGTCAACCAAAGAATGAATCTTCCTGTTGGTGTAAATAATAGCAGAACGAACATCATCAATCATCACGCTGTTTGAAGCCTTATCCATCTCCTTGTCTGCAAAAGTTCTCTCATGTATAGTTCCATCTTCATCAATTTTGTATGAAGGAATTTTGAAGAACTCACATACATCAAAACGGATCATAAGACTAACTACATTCATCATGCTTGTAATGTCATCATCAGAGCAATCCAAGACAATATCCCTATAATCTTCACACACCAAACAACTTTTAAAAGAAAAATATGGGATATCATCTTCCGAATCAAAAGTCCATGTTTCTTTATACTCATTTGTTTTCATCTCAACAAACTTATAATGATCATAGCCAACAGACTTGTATTGATTGATAGCATCAATCCACCCCATAAGTTTAGACATTGTATCATTCAAATACTTTTCATACAAAACAACATCATAATACAATGCAGGTAAAGCATTATCACGGGAAGAGAAAGTTACAGGCTTAGAAATAGATTCCAAAACGGATAACTTGCCCAACACAAAATTAAATATATCAGCTAAAGGATATTCACTCTTTATTCGTTTCATAACTACTAATAAAATCGGATGGAGGAAAACCCGAAATATGGCAAAAAAGATAAACCTCCATCCGCAAACAAAAACAAGAATTTGATCAATACAAGCAAAAATCACACATTTCAGAAAGCATTGCAATTTTAAAAGGGCAAATCATCCCGTCTTTCAGGCTTGGCAGGAGCAGGTGCAGGTGCTTGTGCTGGTTGCGGCATATCTATCTTAAAGCACCCAACTTCATTGTAATATTTACCCTGGTATTCTCTTGCTCTGATTTCAAGATGGGCAGTAATGGTATCGCCCTCTTTCAATTGAAGATCACACAGGTTGCCCATTACATAGAAATACACCTCTTTGGCATACATGGAACCAATTTCCTCAACGAGAAAATTTCTCTTTTGCCAAGGATTACCTGCCTTACTTGTACCAGTCTGTAACTGACCTACTTTCTTTACTTTACAATTTAATACTAAATCCATTTTTTTTTATTTTTTATATTTTTCTTCTTTAATCTTGTCCAACTCTCTCATTGCGGACAGCCTTCTTTTGTGAGCATCCACTCTTATCCAGAAAACCTTCCAGCTAACTTCCTTACCGTTAGTGGTGTTCTCTTTAAGTATCTTGCCACATTTTAAAATCTCGTTGACAAGATAATCATACCGTTCTTTATCATAGCAATATCTCATGCGACAAAAGTAATATTAAAAAATAAACTAATACAGAAAACAATAATAAAAATTGTTAATCAAACAGTTAATTCTTCCTCTTCCTCTTTTGACAATACTTCCACGTCACCATCTTCACCTTTAGGGAAATACAGTTCGTCAAGATAATTGCTCGCTTCACTCTTTTCAGCGAAACTCTTTATAACACTACCCCGTTTGCTAACAACACGGTAACTAATATTATCCTCTGCTACAACTTTATAACAATTTAAATCATCCACATCTACGACATCGGGAGCATTATCATCAATACGCATCATGCTTAATATATGAGAATACTCGTTCACCTTCACCGTACAGGAAAAAACATTAGGAACTGGTTCTATTATCAATCCGGCATTTATCAATGAATCAAAAACAGAACGCCTAGGCTTATATTTCAGTTGCCTCCTTATAAACTTCAACGTTATCATATTATCTCCCCTCTGTGCGGATAATACACACAAACGTAATACCCGTAACGCATCAATACTACATAGAGGCGAAAGGTACTTGTACAACTGGACAGGAGTAAATTTATGGTAATAATCAAATACTCCCTCTTCCTCTATTTCCTTTATACGCCTTTCCCTTTCTTTATTCCTTACCGTCAAATTAGTGGCTTTCCTTACCGACATAGACTATCCTTTCCATGTATCGTTTTCCTTTATCCATTTACGTTCATCATCACTAAGATCGCCTGTTGATTCACGATGATATACACACTTGTTGCATAACCCTGCCTTGGCACGGACACACTTGTCGCAATCGTATGGGAAAAACGCTATGGTGGTCTTGTCGTAGAAATCTTCACCAGCATCATCATCAGAAAGCCAACCTTTGAACTTTGCAAGCATATCAAGTGCACCTTTCACATCCTTAAAATCAGCAGTATCTATATCAGAACGCTTTAGGAAACTTTCTATAAGACTTATCGCATCTTCAAATTCAAGGTTATCCTTGTTTATCAAAGTCTTTGTCTTTTCCTTATTCTCCCCTTCCAATACACGCCTCATGGATGGTGTCACATAATCGGAAGCAAGCATGGAAGATTTGGCATAATTGACAATCTGTGTTATCCTTGGAGAGTTCACCCATTGCTTGGCTTTCATAAGCAAAGAACGCTCTGACATACCCTCGTCAACAACGTGTGTAGCCTTGTAAAACAAGACAGGATTGGTATCTATGACATAAGCGGACGCAGCCCATAACTCCATCTCATTCGCATCATCAATATGCTTTGCTATATCAATCTTCTTCTGTTTTTCATCGTCAACAAGAAGATTGTTACTAAGGGGAAGTTTACCCCATCCTTTATTCAAACCCATTACCTTTCCTCCTTTATCCTAAATTTTATCTCCCTTACTCTCTCGTCAAGTTCAGAAGAATATTTTAAAAGATTGTATATGCTACTCCTGTCAATACATAGGAAATCAGAAATTTCAGACATACTTAAACCCATGTCACGCATGACACAGCACACAAGCGCACGGTTCATCACAATATCATGTTTTCTGCTTTTCCTGTTAACATCAGTATCGGAGAGTCCGCTTGCCGCTAGAACTCTCCTAAAAACTAAAGCGTTATCAGCCTTTTTCCCCATTTTCCACATTCTCCTTGTCTACGATTAATTGCATTATATCAGCGTAGCCAGCCAAGTCAACCATATTGTCACGCTTTTTATGGAATCCCTGTCTGCATAGCTTTACAGCTATCTGTACAGCAACACAGTCATAAGGAGATAATTCCTTTCCAGTAATCAAAGAAGCCATCTTGGAAATATTTTCAAAATTGACTACTGCATCGCCATAGTCAGACTGTCTGCTATTGCTACGGATATCCTTTGCCTCATCAAGGATGCTTCTCTCTTTAACATGATCAACATAAGCAATACAATCCGAGAAAAGAATATACTCTTTACCCTGGTCATCCGCACAAAGAAACTTTTCACCATTCTCAAAACAGTATTTAACAGTGACAAATTTACCGAACACATTTGACTTGCTTACAGAATCTTCACCGTGAAGTGAAATGTATTTATCACGGTTTATAATTTTTACCCTACTGTTCAACGTAACTCCAATCATAACAAATCACCTACCTTTATGTTATCCGCATCCTTTTTATCAGAAAAGAAAATACGATCATACTTCGTTTCACCAAACTCAACAAACATGGCTAAGATAAAATACTTGTTCAGCACACTATCATAACCCTTGTCGTAGATCTTGTTTATCTTTTTTGTTTTCATCTCTTTTCGCATTTAATATCCATACTGTCACCTCCCATCATCATCTTCAACGTACATGTATTGGACATCAGTTCAACAATCTCGTATATTACGTACTCATTTCCATCAACATAACATGTAATGGTTTTACCAGAAATATCATAAGTACCGTAACCATTCCCAAAATAGCCCCTTCCTACATAAGTACCATCCTGATTAAACTTAGCGTAAGTAGGTCTTATCATTGGATACCATCTACCATCCACTTTCACCTGAACAAGTTCCCATGTGCCGATAATAGCATCCTTGTATTCATCATCCTTATCATTGGAACAACTACACAACCCCAATAACACTATTGAAAAAATAGCCAAAAATAATAAAAACGTCTTTCTCATTTTCCTGAATTATTTGTGGAACCAAAACCTCCATCTCCCCTATCCGTTGAATCAAGGCTTTCAACCTCAACAAATTCAACCTCAATATAATTACTGAAAAGAAGCTGAGCAATCCTCTCCTTGGCGGCAATATAGAAAGGCTCTTTCTCAAAACTCTTCACTATAACACCGATACAACCGGTATAGTCACAATCAATAACACCATCCAACACATCTGCGTCATGATACTTCCCGTCAACGCCAATAATACCTTTCAGGGAAAATCCACTCCGCGGCTTGATAATAGCCTTCATATTTGATGGCATCTGAATGGCTATACCAAGTTTAATCAGATTACGACCTTTTCTAATCAACGTGTTGTCAGGAACATACAAATCATACCCGGCAGCACCATCAGTTTTTTTTTCGGGAAGAACTGCATCCCGTCTTAATTTTACAAATTTTACTTGATTCATTTTTTATTTACTTTTCTCTTTAAATCATACATCGCGCATTCCCTGCTTCTGTAAATCTTACTTGCAGGATATATCACATCACTAACAATAACAAAGCCGACAACAGGATCTGTAATTGGAACAACTTCACCATCAACAATGGTGAAATGATTCTCTGACAAAAGCCTTCTCATGGCAGCAATCTGTTCGAGAGTAGCCTTTGAAATATCATAACCGTTTGCAAAGTTAAACTCTGAATTACAGATAAGAACATTCTTGTCATTATACAAGAAATTAGCTTTCAAACCACCATTGTTGATAAACACATAATCCTTTACATTTCCTGTCCTGCTTTTAGCAAACAGGAAATCTCCTTTCTTGAAATCGTCAATCTTTACCAACTCATAAGTACAATCGTCAATCTTCTTCAATATATACCCACTAGGCAGTTTTATTACATTTGAATTAGTATTATCCATTGCGTTCCTCCGTGTTTAACCGAAATGCAGCCTCCCTAGCCTCATCCTTCGTTCTATACAACTCTATTTTTTCAAACATACGACCATCATCACAGTCATACGTACACAAGGTGACAGCCCACATATTACCACGCGGAGAATAGAAATACCTACCGTAATCCTTTCCCATCACCTTACCGTCAATCCTTATTTCTCCTTTATTAGCCATAACACGACTTATTTTCTCACCCCAAACTTTTTCCTAAACTCATCAGCAGAACACGCTATGCGCTGACCAAGATGGTCTACATACAAAACAGCATCTTTAATCATTCGGTCATTATCGGCAAGCATGTGAATAACACTGTCAACGACACACTCTTTACCACTACCTAATTCAACATACTTATTACCCATGACAATGCAGTCTTTTTCCTTCAAAGGAACAATACGTTTAATCTTGCTTTCGCGATATTTTTTCAGTTTTTCAAAGAACTCACGGTGCATGACACGCTCATTCTCATCCATCACATAGTAAAATTCACAGCAAATATCATTAACATCATTTACTGTAGTGAGTTCAATAATGTTTTCAGTAGCATTCTGCAATGCGTCAAAGAAATTCACATCGTGATCATCCAACACTTCTTCCATCATTCTGTCAATGGAAGCAATAGCCTCGTTCTTAAAATCAATTCCTAATTCAATATCCATTCTCTAAATTGTTTAATGTTAATACTCTTCAAATTATTAATAACAGCATCTCCGATATCATCGTTATGCTTCAATCCAAAAGACAGGCTAGGGTATTCCCACCATCTCGCAACACGTCCTTTGTCACCCCACAAAGATATAGCTTTATTATCAAAGTCGGGGAATAAAATAACATTTTTTGGCAATTTATTCCCAAGCTGGTTCATTCCGCCACAAGCGGTCCATATAAAACCGTTGCCAAAAGCCATAGAAGCTATTATGGCAGTTTTCTCCGATTCAACCATACAAGTTATCGCATCGCTACAATAATCCCCTAAAAAAGGCTTAAAAAAGCCACGATGGGTAAATCCTTCGCCCGTAGTAAACTTCCTGAAAGCATGGGTTTCCTTCTTCCTGTGACCGTTCACACCATATCTTATCCTGTTGTCATGGCACACGTTACCATCCTTGTCGGAATACCAGAACACAGCGGATTCCCTTCCAAGACATCCTACCTTATACCTTGAAAACACATCATTAACGGAATCAACACCGAAAACACTTGAAAGGTACTCGTACAGGTTATTACCCTTCCAATGCCCGGCATCGCTAAGCCTGTCAACATACTTCACATCAACAAACCTTGATTCCTGCTTCCCAGAATCATACTCCTTCTCGTAGAAATCCTTCAAACTCATCCTGCAACCTTCCGGGCTTGACAGAATCCTAAAAGCATCAGAAGCACTACTGCAACCGGGAAGATAAGACACGAGAAAGTCAAACAGGTTGACAGAATCACCGCCCTGCTCGGTAACGGTAATACTGCCCGACTTGTTCATATAGAAAACCAGCTTATCCTTCCTGCTATGGCTCTCCAGATTTATCCGGGCAGGCAATGTCCACCGCTTACCCCTACGCCTTAAAGGAAGCCCAAGCACGGTGTCAAGATTGGCAAATATATACTCATAATCAATAGAACCCATACTACTTAAAATTGCGCCATCCCTGTTTCATATCCCTAAAGAAATCGCTCAACGTATAACGATAACCGTCAGGATATCCCAATGAACTTGACAGGCATGAAACATACCCGTAAGGTTTTTTACCGTCACTCCACCTGTACATCATCTCAGTAGGAACCATAAACACAAGAAGAACAAATACAATGTCAATGTATATGAGAAACATGACAAAACGAACAAAGCATCTCATAATCATTCCTCCACATCCCCTAAAAGAAGTTTCTTTGCATAACGCAACGCAAACTCCCAATTGTAATAAAACGTACCTAGCAAATCAAAAAACAGGCTATACACGGCATCCTTGTCACCATCTGGAACGGAATACATGATATCATCCATCATACGGATATCATCACTGAACCTGGCATTCTTTGTCGTATAACGCCACAAACCGCCAACGGCAAGTATCTTGGCGTGTTCATAAACATGATAGTCAATGGAATATACATCACAAACGTAATCATTAAACCAATCTTCATTGTCTAGTACACCACTAACAGGGCTTGCCGACAAAATCATATTAACAAACACACCAAAATGACAATACTGCTCTATCTTACCCGAATCATTATCAAACTCAACCTTGAAAGCATCTTTGCCGCTCTCATTAATACTGCAAACCATGTCACTTACGTAAAGCGTCTTTAACCACTGGCTGAAATTATACCTTTTCAAACCAACCCTGTTACGAGATTCATTTATCGCACACTGGGCATCAGACACACATACATACCAATCAGAAGTAACACGAATACTTCTATCAAATAAAACAATCTCTTTATTATCCATATACAATAAAATTTTTCAGCAAAAATACATATTAAAGTAATATGGCAAAAACAACAACGGTTAAATAATCTTTAATCTTTATTATATTCTCGGACAATATTGGAGATGATATTATATATCTTATCAAGAAAATTATTCCTTTCAGCTACATCCAAATATGTTTCACGCTTATCTTTTTTATAAGCCTTCACGGAAATACCATAAAGATAATAAAGCTGATCGTAAATCTTATGCCATATATCCCGTTGGTTGGTATTTGTAGCGGAAGAATATTTGTTTACCAATTGACGAATGTTGTTTCTCATAGACATTTCAGGAAGAACATCAGAGGACATTGACACAGACAGTAAAAGTTTACCATTCTCATCCCTTTCCTGCTCAATTGCATCAAGACGCTTCTCTACATTATCAATTCTCATACTTTGTTCAAGAAGAGCCTGTGCGGATTGAACAAGTATTTCAAGTTGTGACAATGGTTTTTTCTGTTCTTTCAGTGCCTTCTCCATCGCATTAAATGCAGCAATATAATCCAACTTGAATTTAAGAGCCTTTTTCCCTGTAAATCCCATCGCCAAAAGGGTAAATCCATCTCGGTTCATAATAAATATAGGATACTCCTGTCCATTTTGATCATTAATATATGTTGTTTCCTCAAACATAAGGTTGGCTGCATTTTCAGCACACCCCTTTATTAACTCACGGATAGAACTTAACACATTCTTGTGTTCTTTTCCAAACTTTTCAGCCACCAATAGGCTGTTAGTTAAAACTTGGTCATTCTGACCTTTAAAAACTAGTTCATTCATAATAATAAAAAAGTGCGCCTACTACGAGCTGTCAAATCAACCATAGGGTTTATTTCGGAGGCGTTTCCGTATCTCCACTCGGTAGGCGCAATATCTTAATCTTTACTACTACAATATGTCATGGCAAAAAAAATAACTCCAATGATTGAAGTCACAGGAGTTTGCCTCTCCCATGATTGATTTGACGCTACAAAACTAAGTATTTTTTTTGAAACTGCAAAATTTAGAACGGCAAATCCTCCTTCATTATATCATCAGCCTGTTGGAGAAGATATTCGTCAGGATTGTACTTCCGTCTTAGGACAACCTGGAACAGTCTGTTCCTGTTCTCATCCCACGCGGAAGTGACTGAATAGCCTTCCTGGCGTATCATTTCAACCATCTTTCTCTTGCTGTAAGGTCTAACGCCACAGTCATTGCAGTATGCTATGTATTTCACATACAGGTCACGGTCACGAATGGCGGATTCCTCAATATCACCAGAAGAATCATACCCCGAATCGTAAAGATACGACAGGACACTGTTGGAATCACGTCTGGCATTCTCCGTAACGGATTCTATCGTATAACTTCTCGTAAATTCACCCTTGTTCTTCACAAACCGTCTTGCACCCTCTATTATCCAGTTGATAATAGCTGCCGATTCCTTTGACAGCTTCAACGGAAGCGACCTGTCCTGTTCCGATTCCTTAAACACACGATAGAACGGGATAACAAGAGAGCGTCTGAAATGACCGTAAGTCTGGTCCGAAACGGAAGGCATCTTGTTAAGATTGGCCATGAAAGGCGGCATCATGTCGGCAAGGAAAGGCTCACCGAACGGAAGGCGCGCCATAGTAGGCTCACCGGATATGAACTTCTTGTATTTTCCACCGCTCACGTCCTTCCCACCCATTTCGGAAGCGTAGTTTAGCAGCTTCCCGTTTATCATAGCTATATTGTACTCGCAAGTAGACTTGTCACCCGACAGGTCAGCCATCTCCATATAAGAAACATTATCTTTCCCTAGCGCGTTGACAACAGCGTCAAAGAACACGGACTTACCGTTACTACCACAACCGAGAAGGTAACACATCTTCTCCATCTTGATCTTCTTCCTGTCAACAAAAGCACACCCTACAAACTCCTGCAAGGCATCCTGGGTATCCTTCACAGGGATCACATCGTCCAGGAACTTCTCCCACAACGGGCTGCGCGCCAACGGGTCATAATTGATATTGATACGTATGCACGATTCTATCATAGGAGAGAAATCGAACGTTTCCATCGTTTCCGTGTCAAGGACACAATTGTCAAACGTGATGAAGTTACGCTTGGGATTGAATATCTCATGCGTCACGTTCTTTACGATGGTACGGTAGAAACGCTCGCTCGTATCGGTCATGTACAGTTCGCTAAGACCGTTTATGCGGCACAAATCCATACACAGGCGCATCAGATCCTCCTTCATCATGGGAACGAATATCTTACCGTCAAAAGCCATGATGGAACCGCTCCTGTGACGTCTGAAATTGCATTCCCTGCACGCATCGGCTATATCCATCTCGACCATAGCGGATATGGAACGCTTCCACTCGCCTTCATCCCTGGCTTTACGGAAACCGCGACCACCGCCCTTGTCCGCCAGCTTGCCCATTACGGAATCAAGGATGTATTCATAAGAAGCCTTTGCAGATTCAGCGACAGTCATTTTCCCCTCCTTTCTCTACCGATTCTACCGATTTCTCCCGGTCCACAACCTTCCCGAACATCACAACGGGATACAGGTCATAATCGTCCGTTGATATGTCAGGGCGTGCGTCCATATCATCAAGCGAAGAATACACGTCCGCGATGTGTTCCAGTTTCCTGCACACGATGGAATCACGTCTTATCCCATAATACTCTATAAGGTCAGTCATGTACTGTATGGTGATGTCCTTGAACCATGTGAACGCATCGTCACGTGTCCTTGCCCCGTCACAGCAGGTATTGAACGTGTACCCGAAACGCCTCATCTTCACGAAGTAGCTGTTCCGCCACAACGACACCGACTTGTCCATCTCGTTCCCTGCGTTACGTATCGCGGTGACGATGCTTCCAGGCATGAGCGCACACCGTGAAACGCGAGCGGCGGAAGGCTTCCCGTTCGCCCCGGTCCCATCCACCATATCCACATCTGGCACGAACCTTAGATCATCCACGCTCCTTCCGCCAACAACGGACGTGTCATGCCGCATGAGATAGTCTGCATCCACGATATGCCCGTACTGTCTTACCTGGTCCTCGCACCACGAAGCAAATCTCCTTAACGACCGTTTCCACTCGGAAGGAAGCACATACCCGTATCTAGAGCATATCTCCGCTATACGCTTCCTCTCCTTCTCCCATTTTCCCTTCATCTTCCTCTCGTACTCCAGCACCTCACCCTCCACGCTTACACCAGCTACCTGTGCAGCCATAGACCTTGCAGTTAAAGGTACGGGTACGCGCTTGATGAATGACGATTCCGACACAAGAACCGTCCTAGTACCGTCCTTCAATGGCTCGTCAAGTTTGAGGAAACACTGCCTGTCCGCAACGTTGACGAGCGTAACCCATCCGAACAGCCGTGTCTGAACCCTCATCCCCTTGTACCAACGCTCCCTGTCGGGCATTGCATCAGACAGGCATATGACACGCCTTGATTCGGGCAATCTAAGTTTAATCTCTATTTCTTCTTCCATCTTTACACACACATTTTATCTGATTTTACCTGCAAATATAGCGCAAAAAACAATACGAAAACGAGTAGTTAAATTAATTAACTACAAATGTTTACGTGGTTAACAAATACGTGTTTAGAAAGATAGTTTATCTTTCTTTACACAAGATTTTTTACTTTCACGTCCACAGTATGCTTTGAACAGGAAAAGTAAAAAATGTTGATTGTTGTTATTTTTTACTTTTGTAATAATTTTTCTCATTTTAGTTAAAATGATTTAACTATAATTTTTTATTTACTTATTATTTTCTACGTTAAGAAATGTAAAATTGACTTAATTTAACATAAAATAAAAAATCTCAACACCGATAGTTGCATATACAACTAATTGATTCGGGAAAATTCGTAAAAAACCTACGAAATTCGTTGATTTTTCGTAGACTTCGTAAACTCTTCGTTTTTCAACACTTGTCAAAAAACTCGCAAAAATTAACGACTAAACAGTTTATTTTCAACGTTTTATACTTGTCAAAAAAAATTGAATCGTTAATCGTAAAAAATTTGCTCTCTATTAAATAGCATATTAAATGTTAAAAGTAATATATATATACAAAATATACATACACGTACACCTTACATGCTCTATTACAATACATATACATACACAATACATACATAACACACATACATACAGACACCAAAACTGCATACGTAATTTAGTATAGATACATATCAAAACGACGAAATCAACGAAGAATACTGTAAACCAATAACTTATACTGCAAAAAAAGACATAAAAAATGCAACCATACCTACGAAACACACCAAAAAACCTACGATTTTCGTAACTTTTTATGTAAAGATTTATCCGATTTTGTTGAAAACTACCGAAAATACACCCCCAAACCGCAAAATCAGCCATCCGAGCAAAATTTGGGAAAAAAAATTTTTCAGAAAAAAATTTATCGGAAGCGACACACCCGCAGCGAAGCCTCTACAAAAGGGGGTATGGCACTGATTTACAGGCAATTACGCACGTTTATCCACCACGATTCTCAACGTTTGTAAATAAAAAAGAATTCTTTTCTACGACAATCGAATTTCGAAATCTTTACAAATAAAATATCTTTACAGATGACTTCTACGAAGATTTCGTAATTCCTTGATTATCAGACACTTACAACCAAATTTAACACAAATTAACATTGAAAAATCTTGAAATTAAACATAATATTAAGCTAAAACAGGTCTTGCGTGGTCTGATCTGTTAATATTATGCAATATTAATTTAAAATATGTATATAAACTGTATTGATTTTGCAAAAAACGGGCTTAATTTATAATGAATGTTAACAAAATATACAAACTAATCAAAAACGCTGTATGTTTGCAGTGTCGGAAGGACAAAGAGATATATGATATATTGAAACAGCTTGCCACGGTGAGAGCGTGGTACAGAGCCGCAAACAGGGAATAAGCGGAATATAAATAGCGGTATTGTTAGCCACGATGCAGAGGCACGGGTCTTACTTGATAATGGAGATAGTAACTTAGTGCGATATGCGATTAACATCCCTAATATAATATAATGTATGTGCGTATATGTATCCTATACATAAGCCTTAATACTTGTCCGTTATGCACGGAACGTATAAATAAGCCGTAAAAACTACGATACGCGCATATTGTAATGTAGCTACTACGATAGTGGTAACGGTTACAAGCCCGTATTAATACAGAGTACAATAAAACCAATATAAAAAACGATTAAATATTACAATTATGGAAAGATACGATTATCTAGAAGCGGTTAAAGAGGATGTTTTGAACTATATCAACGAAAACAATATAGTAGTAACCTCCGAAAATAGGGACGAAGTGGAACAGGATCTTAATGATACACTGTTTACATGTGATAGCGTAACGGGGAACGCATCAGGATCTTACACATTTAACGCGTGGACGGCTGAGGAATACCTATGTCACAATTGGGAATTATTAGGAGAGGCGTTAACGGAGTTAGGATGTGATATGAGCTATATAGAGAGAGGTGCAGAGGCATGCGATGTTACAATACGCTGTTATCTGTTAGGCCAGGCTATCTCAGAAGTTTTGGACGAAGTGGAAACAGAAGAAGAAGAATAAAACGAATAACGAACAATTTAAATATTTATAGAATTATGAAAACAACAAGAAAAGAAATATACCGTATTTATGGCAAAGAAAATGTAATATTACTAGGATATTGCGAAATACAGTGCATACAGAATTATCTTACAAAAGTTGGGCATACGGAACGTATAGAAGGTTGGGCCGCTGATATCTTAGAATTACCGGCACCGTATAATAATATAGCTATTTGTACAGGATATGCACCATTTGGAACGGAAAACAAAAATGCGCGCAAAGTGTGCGAACGGTGGGAAAAATTGTATTATAATTACGATTTTAATCAACGCAAAAGAATGATTAAGCGTTTTGCACGTGAATTAAGTAAAACAATAAACAATTAAATTAAAATAACAATGAGAACGTTTTTTGCACAAGTTGAAACACGGTATCGGGCGATTAAAAATTGCCCGTTTACCCCCGCACATGTTGTCAAGGTTTTTGGCGGTTATATGTGTTTTGAGGACGATTATAGTTATAGAGTTTGGAAAAATCAAAAATAGGCTATGATTGAGACATTAATACTATTAGGTTGCTTGTACCTATCTATACAAGTAACTGACTATGTAGAAAAACAGAAACAAGGAAAGTAATAATAACAATTTAAAAATGTAACATTATGGAAAGAAGAAACGATGTACCCAATTTACTAGCAATGTATATACGCAATACGCGGGAAATATACAATATAACATCATGGCTGCAAAATTGTATAATCAAAAAATCAAACAAGGGCGTACAACCACAAGCGGAACACCTTGCCAATTGCAACACAATGAAAACTATAATCAGAGAGGCCGCCAAACTGTTATACAAGTATGATGGAATAACACCCACAAAACAGGAAAAACAGGAAACAGCCTATGAACACGCCAAATATATTTTTAACAGTGTGCAATACTCCATTCAGAAACACCAATAGAGGGCAAAATAAAGCCTTCTATTGAAAGATCTCAATCAATACCGATATATTACCCATAAAACAAAAAATATTATGATACTAGTAATAGTAAAAAACAGCAAAACAGGTAGCCAATATATTTGCAAATCGGCTTCAAAAACAGTAAAGTATATAAGCTACCATTTCGTATGCAGGCACAAGGATCACCCGTTTTTTAAACAATTCTATCACGGTCCGAACGGAATACAAACAGGATCAGAACGATACAAGGAAATAGAAGCCCTAGAAAAATCTATCTGGAATACACCGATACACGAATTACTAGAGCTAACCATCACGGAAACACCCCTAGACGGTCGTACCAGGTACGCAAAACAGTTACCTGTATATAATGTGGGTGTATTGGTAAAACTCACCTATTAATCAATCAAAAACAATATATTGCAAAGACAACAAATGTAAGATTATAAGCGAAAACGAATTTTATTCTTTGCCGTTGAATGAGCAAAAAACACATATTCAATTCATTCATGAATAATTAAACCGTTATAATGACCTATGAAAAAGAAATACGCTAAAGAACAATTACAGGAGGCAATTACTAAGATAAGCAATGTAATGAATAATAATAAGGTAGTATGCTTTCAAAAACCAATAGTACCAGGCGATTGCCTTACGTTTGACGAAGAAACAGCAAACTATGTTAGGGAAAGACTGGAATTATACCTAAAAACGTGGGTGTTGCCAAATCTCAACGAAGTGTTAAACGAATTATCTAAATAATTAGTATTATGAAAAAACAGAATATACAAAAAGAATTATATCCTATCCTTGAAAATGAAAGTATTAAGATAGGAACGTTTAAAGCTAGTAGAAATATTGGTACATTGGATTTTATTAAGGAAAATATTAAGTTTTGGAAAAGCTATGACGGGCACAAGTTACCCGAAAAACAAGTTAAACGAGCGTATTATAACGGCACCAGGACGCAAAAAATAATCAAAATATACCTAGATACGCCCGAATTGATTAAGTTTGTAAGAGAACACGCAAATGACTATAAAACGTTAAATCGAAAGGACGTACCTAGCTTCATAACTATTGATCGTAGTCGGAGTGAACGTTATTTTTCCGTATATATCGAAAAGTTTGGGAACGTGCGTTTTGATGAAGTGTTAAGAGTTTTCCCTTTGCTTCCTAAGTCATATTTGAACGAGTAATGAGAGTAATTAGAGTAATAAGAGTTTTAAGGAGAATACTAACTGATTCAGATATAATAGATCTGTACGGTCTGTATTGTGAGTTTTACAAAAATATACAATAATTTAGATAGCATTTTACGCAATTTGTTAGTTGCTGGAAACATTGTAACCGTACCGTTTGAACAAATGAAAGAGATACGCAAGGAATTAGACCGATTTGTTAAGCCTATACAGATAGAGATTATCAAGAGCGATTTTGAAACGGTTTCATTCAGAGAATTAAGATAAAGCGGAAATAATGTGAAATATTTTCCCGGTATGGGGAACAACAAGCGGATCGCCACCGCTACCGGGAACTATTAATAACTAAAAAGCAAAAACAATGATTTACGAAGTACGCGCCTATTTGGGCAAAGGCGAAAACCTATATACCTGCATTTTCGCAACGATGGAAGCAGCAAGAGAAGAGGTAGAACGACTTACTAACGGCTGCAATTTGAACGGGGTAAAAATTATCGGAATGATTTATACTTTATCTGCTGTGAATCACAAATACGAACCTATCATCGAGAAAACCGTATTTTTCGATAATAAGAAAGATTTAGCGAAATTCTATATAGCAAGGGATAAGGACGGGAAATTATTTAAATACCCTTATTGGGTTGGAATGTGTGCAACTGACATACCGCATAAGCATATTAACGCATACCCTTTTGATGGTAATTTCTACGTGCAAGGAAGGGACTACCAGCCAAAGAAAGGCAAAGAAATAGACGGTAAATTATACGGGTATGTGATTTATGAAAACTCGCCCGTACTGATAACAGAAGGTGATTAACTATTAAAACAAAAAAAGGATATGGAAAGAACAAAGACACCCGAATAATTAAACAAGCAATGGAAGCGAATAAGCCGATATACAAGGCAGCGCGGCAAGTTCATGTACTATTTCGGAATATACGTACGTTATAGCAACAGTATGACAAAGTATTTAGGCTCTTCCCCTTATTGGAATATGAAGACTGGATACCAATATACAGAGGAGAATAATGCGCCTGTCCCTGTCCGTATATATACAGCAAGTTACTAATTTAAATAAGATAATGATATACATTTTCCTTGTAGAATCGTTGTTTGCGATAACAAATTGGATCGTGTGTGGGACATTGAAGGAGATGACTGGGTACAACGGTTTTTAAGCCGAATTATCCGCCAAAGGTTCAACGCCTTGCAAGTGGTGCAAGTTCCACGGGCGGAACTATTACTAACAATTAAATGATTGAATTATGAAACGAATTGAAATTTTGGCTTTATTATCATTAAGTCTATCATCATGTAGTGAATACTTCGATAAACAACAAAGTAAGAATGAACTAAAGAAAAAGTATTCTTTCGCATTAAATTACTATGTTGAAAGATTGTCCGTTATTTGAATCATACAGAGATAGTATCAACAAGTACACAATACTTTCAAATGAACTTGATTACTAACTTAAAAACAAAAGAATATGGGAACGAGCAATCAGCTAAGTATTAAGCAAATTATTTGTTTTAACATTATAGCGGCTGAAAAAGTTGCCGGGAATATATGTCAAGGTCTTGCTGTTAAGCTAGGGAAAGCGTTTATATACGATAACCGTGATATTGATGTCAATGAAATCTCATACATTAGTCAACAATGTGAGATTGCGCTTCAAAATATATCCGAATTAGGTCTTACGGAAGCCAAGAACAATGAAATGAATAATATAATAGCTAAATATAATGGGAACGAACAATAAACAAGCTATCCTGGAAGGACGGAAATGGGATGTGATAGAGAGTGTTGACGGATATTTTTCCGGGGAAAAGAACGGAGTTATCATACAAGGAACGACAATGAGTGATCTGTATGAAAAATGTAAATCTTTTGATATAGCTTCGGTTATGGAGAAGATTAATACGGGTGACAATCTGAACGACTGGGAAAAACGCTTAATAAAAGTTAATAAAAAGTTGTTGGAAAACCAATAATATATATATTTGTCGTATGAGAAATAAATATGTCACATTTTACAAGGGCTGTACAATAGAGGTCACAGGAGAAAAAGACTTCATGTACCGGATAATAAAAGGTGAACGGATGGTTCTCTTTGTAGATATGTTTTACAGGTCTACAACTGATGCGTTAAATGGCGCAATGAGGTGGGTGGACAATAATGTTAGAAAGGAGTGATTTTATGCTTTTTGGAATTGTTTTTGCTATGATAATGAAAGCTATATGTGGAAATATGTTGGACGATTGATGATTGTCATTGTATGGCTTATTGTGTTACAGATTTTGTCTGAATGTTAAATATGTGTGTATATGACTAAAGAAGAATTTAAATCAAAGAAAGAAATTATCAATTCAAAGATAAGAGAATTGAATAACGAAATGATAAAATTAAAGAAGGAGTACATTGAATCCAATGTGAAGTATCCTATCGGAAGCAAGGTGTGTATTATCACTCCTGCATCTACATATACAAGATTATATAACTTAGAAAGTGTTACTGTCCCCGAAATAAAACAATACGCTTATGTTAAAGATTATATAATTGATTTTCTTGATAATATTAATCCATTGTTTAGCAAGGTGAAGAAAGATGGAACCATGTCGGAGGTGAACTTGTATGTTAGTCTTACGAACGCTACGATAGAACTGGTAAAGGAGTAATTGTTATGGCAAAAATAATGAATTTAGAGGCGCATTGTAGTGAGTGTATATCTGTCCGTTTATGTATTGCATGGCTTTACAAAAGAGAATAACGGCTAGGAAAACTCCTAAGTATTGTAATCATTATAAAAATAATAAAATATGACTAAGAAAATTGCTGTTGTAGGTTCAATGATAAATTCATCCGAATACCTTCTATTCGAAAATTTGGAAACAGGATATTCCCTTGAACGTTATGATTCTGTTGAGGAAGCTAGAAACAGTGATTGTGATGCTGTTATAGTAACGGATAAGGATAAGATTGATAATGAAGAAACGTCTATTCTATATTACAATGAGCCTGTTGTTGAAGGTTTTGATATGATTTCATTTGATTCACCTAAAACGAAATGCCGTATCAAGGACGATAGGTGTGTCAGAAAGCAGATTGCGAAACGTAGAAAAAGAAACAAGAATCCTAAAACACATAGAAAAAGATGAATACATTTTACGGAATCAGCTTTGCAATATACTTTATACTTATTACCCTTGTATTGACCACATTCATATATGGCTTAAAAAGGGATAAATATAAGTTTTGGAAGTGGGTGATTATAACATTATCTTACTTCATATTTGTTATTATTTACACAATTTTTTGTTTACGGTAATGGAAAAGGTAGAAGTAGGAACCCTTGACATAGACGAACTGTTTGAACACAGGGGAGTAATATACGAAGTTTTATACAAGACGGATTATTGTGTCCGTTGCAAATACCCAAACGACAAATACCGTTACAGGGATATATGGAAATATCTCTATACCGAATTTAGTTTATGGACAAAAGTTAATAAATTATGAAAACACTGGTTTTTGATGTAATGCTTGACGGGCGGTTTGTACATACGTTCAGATACCAATACTGCCCGTTGTTCCCGATAGACGAAGAGGAACTGGAGAAGTTTGTTACCGACAGGCTTCCTACGTTAAAAGGAAAGGATTTTAAAATAGTATTTTAATATGAAACAGACAGTAGAAGATGCAGCGAAGGAGCATCAGGCGCATTTTGAAATATGTGATACCGAAGGTACAATAAGTGGATTTACTAATGGAATGCATAAACAGAGTTATGAATCTTTTATTTCTGGTGTAGAGTGGCAGTCAAAGCAATCTCCTTGGATAAGCGTTAAAGAACGGTTGCCAGAGAAGCCAAAATATGATTGGGTGCTTGTCACTATCCGTGATAAAAGAGATGGCTTTATAGGCCTTCCGCAAATTGGAGAATTAAGGAGTGATGGCTTTTGGCATACAAGAGAAAGTGATGATTTCAATACGGAACAATTCAGACGTGAATATGGAACTACGGACGCTTTAGGCGTTTTACTTCATCAGGAAGTGTTGGCCTGGCTTCCTATCCCGTCTTTCGATGATATACTCGAAGCTAACAGAGATGTACTTGAACGGATTAAAGAGAAAGGAGATTGAGATATGGAAGTAAAGAACGTAGGACAACTTAGAAAAATCATAGAGAACCTTTCCGATGATTTTGAAATAGAGATGCGTATCAGACGCAAATTGACGGATGAAGAATTGAAAAATTGCAGATACCCTTATCCTTACGATACAGAGTATTTAACTTTGGAATTTGACGATATAGGCGTTTCTGACAAAGTATTATGTTTAGGTGTAACTTCTAATGAATGAACGGTATGAAAGTAAAGAACGGAATAATAATAGATGGAGTGTTGCATGAATCATCAGAAGGATTTTGTAATGAATGTTCCTTATGCCAGGAATGCTCTAATCTTTTAGACGATAACTATTGTGCTTTACTCGATTTGGGAATAGGTCAGTGTTTTGTCAGTCGTGGTAAAGTAACGGAGATTAAAATGGAGGAGGAAAAGAAATGAAACAGGTATTGTCAGTTGGACAGATAAAACATTTACAGAAGATTGGAATTGAATTAAGAAATACAAGTATGCTTTTGTGGCATCCACAAATACTTGATGGAATACCTAATTCAGTTTGGGATTTATCGTTTTGGAGTGAAAGCCTATTTAGTGAAGATAATGTGTACCCTGCTTACACCTTACAGGACATTCTCGATAAGCTGCCTTGCTTCATCGGCAATCAAGTGCTGACCATCCAAAAACTTGCAAATAGCTATACATGCTTGTATATGGAACCTTATTCTAGGTCAATAATAAAGATTACAGAGAGTAAAGAACTCATTGATGCAGTCTATGAAATGCTGTGCTGGTGCATTGAAAACGGATATGTTAAAGTTGGGAAGAAGGAATAATTATGGAATTTACAACACAGTGTTTTATACGCAAAAATACTGCTAATATTAGAAATAGATTAAAAGAACTTGGCTATTATTGTAATCCATATTTAGGTTGGAATAATCTATTTACTTGTGTATTTGGAGTTAATTCGGTTTATTCATTGGACGATTATGATACAAATGGTCTTAAAGAAATAGATGGTCTTATTGATTGCGGAACGAATGAAGAACTTTTTCTGGCTATCGCTGCATTAAGGGATGATAGTAACTATATGCAGTGGTTTATAGCAGAATCTTCACTTAGCGTTTCTTTTGGTGATGCTATTGGTAATGACCATTATTTCATAGAACCTAAAGGTAGCTTCTTCTTTTGGGATGAAAATTGGGATAATGCAACCATTATTTCAGGACGTTATCACAAGGCCACCGTAAACGAACTGATTGAACATTTTAAAACAAAGGAGGAACAATGAAAGCAAGAATAAAAAGAAAAATACAAAAACGACCATTTTTATATAATGTAGGACAAGTTTTTAAGGCTTGTGATTGGCTTACTAGTATTCAACGTGGAAATATGGTTTGGCGTAGGTATCGTTCATTTGGTACTATTATTAAATCAGAAAATTAAATATGAAAGCAAGAGTAAAATCAACTGGAGAAATTGTAGAGATTAAGGATTTATATGATGATGGTACTGCATTGGTGGGAAACATGTATATCAAGGTGTCAGAACTTAATTTCTTTAGTGAAAACATTGATTGGGAACAACGTAGGTACGAATTGGCAAAAGACATTATTAAAATTGTTATAGCAAACGACTATGGTGTTAATTCTGATGTAGTCGCTAAATATTCGCTTAATTGCGCTGATGCCCTAATTAAAAGATTAAAGGAGAATAATTATGAATAGCGTACAGACACAAACACTTTCCATTAACGGAGATGGAGGTGGTGAAGCATATATTGACTTTTGCAACGGTCAGTTATGTATTTCAGTTGTCATAGAAGATAAACAGGCGGATTTTCACTTTGAGCCTGTTACTCTAGGAATGTTTGCCCATGCTTACAAGCTGCATTGTGAAGAATGTGAAGAATGTGAAAAGAAGAAAGGAGAATAACTATGAAAGTGTTAAGGGATAAAACTCCTGTCGCTCGTAAAGAGCACAGGTGCAATTTTTGCGGTGGAGTAATTTCCGTTGGAGAAAAATACAACAGACAGACCAATGTTTATGACGGTTGTATTTATGACTGGGTATCCCACTGTGAATGTTCCAAGTTAGCCTGTGAACTTGATATGTTTGATGATTGCGATGAAGGACTTGACGATGATGGATTTATTGATAGACTTAATCAGTATGTTTACGACAATCATTATGACGATAAAATAGATGATATTGCGAAGGATTGGCAATTACCACGTTATGAATTAGTAAAGAAAGTGTTGAATGAATTAAAAAAGAAATAGTTATGACCGAAGAACTTGTAACATTGGAAACAGCAAAGTTGCTGAAAGAGAAAGGATTTAATGAGTATTGCAAAGATATTATTAAAGAAGACGATAATCGGATAATGCAATCTGTGTTCCGAACGAATAAGAATTTGCCAAAATTGTGTTATAGTCGTCCCACTCAATCCGTTGCACAAAAGTGGCTGCGTGAAACCAAGAACCTGCATATCGAAATATCCTATATGTATGAAAACTATTGGACGTATGATATACTGACAATTCCGAGACATGACTTGATAGGATTGTCTGACAGGCCTATTATCCGTTATAATACCTACGAGGAAGCACTGGAAGCAGGATTACAGGAAGCATTAAAACTTATATGATTATGGAAATAGCGGAATCAATATTTAAATTCATCCTTGCCTCATTAAACGTTTGTGCTCTGGCATTTACTTTAATTTTGGTAAGAAAGTGGCATCGCATGGAGAATAAGCTGGATGAGATAGAAAGATATGTCCGTCATGTGTCAGATCGTAACGATATTGTTTACATTAACCAGCTTTCGGAATTGCAAAGACTGTTGATAAAAGAGGAACGGTATGAAGAAGCCGATAAGATTGGGAAAATAATCAAGGATGAAGAAATTAAATTAGGAATAAGGGAATGAGCAATATTAATTTGAACGAACTACGGGATCGTGCTTACAAAACAGCTTGCGAGCACGGTTTTCACGATAAAGAACTGAGTAACGAACACTTCTTTTGCCTTATCATTTCCAGGCTTGGGAAAGCTGTGGAAGCGGACAGAAAAGGGAAACGTGCCGACAGGGAATCTTTTAAATCTTCTTATGAGAATGAAGAACCGCACGATGATGCCAATTTTAAATATTGTTTTGAAAAATATATCAAAGATACACTTCCAGACGAACTAAGCGAAGTAGTTATACGCTTGCTTGATCTTGCAGGGCTTCGAGGAATAAGCCTTGAATCTGCTAGTGAGGATATTAACTCTGAATATATAGATGATATTGCTTATATGTACAGTAAATTTAGTTTTGCAGAAGCGATATATATTATATCTGTCATACCATTTGAATATTATAGTGATTTTTCTACGGCTGTAAATTACATGATATTTTCAATCTTTGCATTTTCCAAACATCTTGACATAGATTTGCTATGGCATATTGAGCAGAAGATGAGATACAATGAACTAAGACCTATGTTTCACGGAAAAAAATATTGATTATGAAAACAATTATATTTATAATTATATGTGTTATCGCCCTATTATGGGTTGGCGATCTAACAATTACATTCAAACCGTTTTCCATATCGCTGCCCGGTTGGCATAAGGCTTTAGGTATCATCCTGTTTGTATTTGCAATGGCGGTGTATAACATTGGAGAATACGCTAAGGGGTACAAGCATGGTTTTGATGATGGAGTAAAGGAATGCATTGAAGCGATTAAGGGAAATGGGAAGAAATGACATTGATTTCCCGTTACTCCGTATATTTAATGGAGTAACGGGGCGATATGAACTTCTTATTGACGATGTATCCATAGATGCTTATGGGCGTGTAAGAGATAGCAGTGGTTGTGTTGTAGAATGGTTTACAGGCGTGTTTGACATGAACGGAATACCCTTGTTTGAAAACGACATAATCATGCCTGTAAAGGACGGGATAAGCCAATATAGACGTATCTGGAGAACGATAGGAGGATTTGTATTAAGCAGGAGCAATGATGTGAAAGGACTGTCCAAATTGGATATGCTTGGTGCGGACTATCTTGTGAACGAACGTGTGCAGCAATACATATCTGATGGTTGCATAAAGGTAGGGTCTGCAACAATTGATCTTGACCTGTTAAAAGGAAGGACGAAAGAAGAAATTATTAGAAACTTATCAAGGAGAGTAAGATGAAAGACAAAATACTAGAGGAAAGTTTGAACAATTTCTACAGGACGTTTCTTATTTGGGTGATAAGATGTTATCCTATATTGTTCTGTCTTGCTATACTTGTCCATCAGTGTGAGGTTATACACTCTGTTAGAACAGGTGATATTATTGAGTATTATGATGGTGATACATTGGAGTATATTCAGTATGCCACTCCGTTTTCGGACAAGTACCTTACCATATTCTTTAACGCCAAACTGTTTAATGCAATATTGTTCTATGTATTGTCAAAGGTATTTTTATTTTGTATATACCATAGAGTATTTGTTATTGAAATGTTGATATACGCAATACTAGATATTGTATTTAATAATGTGGTGTTTGAGGATGTGAGATGCACTATGTTTTATTCGTATATATCAATAGGATTTGTAACTGTATGTTTCTTTATTGCATTGTATCTACATCAACGATTCGGAGATAGGAATATAAATAATCATCAATCTATAACTGATGGTTTTAGAAACTGTTGTAGATTATAATTTCTGTTTTCCTGTTGGCTGTAATCCTCCCGTATTCTTCATATTTATCTTGACCTTTATGGGAGATGCCTTTTTATTTGATGTTACCTTAGGGGATTTAACATTAACCCTAATCACTTTCTTTACCATATATTACTCATTTTAATTGTTTTGCAAAAATAATGATTTTTTTTGGTAGTATGAAAACTTTATGTATCTTTGCGGTGCGATAGTTTTTGGACTTTTTTGTTTTATAATGATAGCTGCTACCTAAAATATAAGCAGAGGTTTCTTCATACATTTTTCATAAGTCTAATGTATAACTGTCGCAAGTTGAAGATATCTCTGCTTCTTTTTTTTATTTATGCGACAGTTTAATGAAAACTATTTAAGCGTGAACAATAGTACCGCTAAAACAGCGTTGGCACACGAAACGGGCGAAATTATGGTTTATGAACATCCTTTGTTTGGTAAAATTCGCATGTTTATTCAAAATGGTAAAAGTTGGTTTTGTGGATTAGACGCTGCAACATCTTTGCAGTATTCAAATCCGTCAAAAGCTATTTCAGATCACTGTAAACCATCCTCCATAACGATTCGGGAAGTAGGGGTACAAACTGGATTGAAAGCGGATGGAACTCCAGCTATACAAATGAAATCAATGAAGTTTATTAGTGAAGGGAATATATATCGCCTGATTGCTAAAAGCCAAATGCCTAGAGCTGATGAATTTGAAAGTTGGATATTTGATGAAATTGTTCCATCAGTTATAAATACAGGTAGTTATTCTATACAGGACGGATTACCAAACTTCAACAATCCTGCCGAAGCTGCCAGGGCGTGGGCTGATGAGTACGAAAGGAATCAAGCGTTAAAGCCACAACCAAACGAATCCAATGAATGGTATAGTATCAAAAGATGGGCAAAGGAAAACGGTGTCAACTGGAAAAAGATTAGCCGGATGAAGATGAAAGTAATATCTTGTAAGCTAGGTTATCAGATAAAAAAGATTTTTGACGATAACCATTGCCAGGTAAACACATACAATGTAAACGTATTTAAGGAATATTTTAATAAATGTGAATAAATAATATGTATTTTAAAATGTTTGATAGTATGTCATTTTATTGATTATATTTGCATCATGTTTGAGTGTAGAAGCAAGCATATTTATAATCAAAGTTTAGGGGGAAAGCGTTCCCCCGATTTTATTAACCATTAAGTGATAAGACAATGAAAAAGTTTTTAGAAATAATGATGATTGTATTCTGTCCTTATATTGTAATAGGCATTAATGAACAAATGGGCACCATTACAAAAATTTAACACATAATATTTCGTATTACATAATACTGATTAATATGCAATTAGTTTATAAATTCGATAGCTGGCGTTGGATTAACGTTTTAAAATGTATGTAAAGATGTACATTAATGCCGGAAAGAAAATACCCTTCGTAAAAGATCAACTACCCATTAGGATAAAATCCCAGGTTGATTAGACTAAGCGTTAGGAGAGAATATATAGTTACCAAGGGGTGTTTGCTCAAGCCTCTTGCTCTAAGGTCAGTGATTAAACAATTCTGTGGGGTAGGAATAGTGTTACTGACGGGAAACCTCTCCATAACATTGTCGATGAGCATTTAACGGAGAAATTCGACTTATAGTAAAAATGGTTTACGTAATTAACAAACAAGGACAAGCACTTATGCCAACCGAAAGGTTTGGTAAGGTGAGAAGGCTGTTAAAAAACAGTCTAGCCCATGTTGTGTGCCGTATTCCGTTCACAATTCAATTGGATTATGACACAACAGATTATACACAGCCCGTAAGTTTGGGTGTAGATGCTGGTAGCAAGCATATCGGCATTTCAGCAACAACAAGTGAAAAAGAATTGTATGCAGCAGATGTGGAATTGAGAAACGATATTGTGGATAAGCTATATACTCGTAGGGAATTAAGAAGAACCCGTAGGAGTAGGCTTCGTTATCGCAAGGCTCGTTTCAATAACAGGGTATCTTCCAAGCGTAAAGGTTGGCTGGCACCATCTGTTGAAAACAAAATCCAAACTCATTTGACTGTTGTAGAGAAAATACATAAGTTCCTACCGATAACTAATATCGTAGTTGAAACGGCTTCCTTTGATATACAGAAGATTAATAATCCAAGTATATCTGGCGTTGAATACCAGCAAGGAGAACAACTTGACTTCTTCAATGTGCGTGAGTATGTGCTATTTAGAGATAATCATATTTGCCAACATTGTAAGAGTAAGAGTAAAGATGAAGTATTGAATGTGCATCACATAGAGAGCAGAAAGACTGGAGGTGATAGCCCAAACAACTTGATTACCCTTTGCGAAACTTGCCATAAGGCATATCATAGAGGTGAGTTTGAATTAAATGTAAAGCGTGGAAAGTCATTTAGAGATGCCGCCTTTATGGGGATTATGCGATGGAAATTGTATGATAGACTAAAGAATATCTATCCTAATGTAAGTATGACTTTTGGCTATATCACGAAGAATACCCGTATCACTAATAATCTCCCTAAAGAGCATTATGTTGATGCAAGGTGTATCAGTGGTAATCCTGTGGCTAAACCTTTAGGTTATTATTTCTATCAGAAGAAGGTGCGTTGCCAAAACAGGCAAATACACAAAGCTAATTTCTTGAAAGGTGGCAGAAAGAAACTCAATCAAGCACCATTCTTGGTAAAAGGTTTTAGGTTGTTTGACCTGGTTGAATACCAAAAAGAGTTGTATTACATCTTTGGAAGAAGAAGTAATGGTTCCTTTGATATTAGGAAATTGGACGGAACTAAAGTGAATAAAGGCTCTATTAATTGCAAGTATTTGCGGTTGATAGATAAAAGGAAAAGTATATTAACTGAAAAACGAACGCAAGTAAATTTATGAAATGTAATTTTACCCCTATGGACAAATTCTACCAGATACTGGATTACTATGGTTTGTCTTACACGGAGATTAAGAAAAATCATATCCGTGTGTTTTATGGAAACAAGAAAATGTTTGATTATTATCCGCTTCGCATGAAGCTGTTTGATTACCATGAATGGCATCAGCTTACTTATCCGTTCGTGAAGGGCAAGGAAGATGAATGGGAAGTAGAACTTACCATGTTCATTAGCGGAGTGTTGGGAGATGAGATGTTTAAAAAGTTTAAAAACGATTGATTATGGATAAGAAAGAGAAGGAATTTACTCCAAAAGCTATAAATTTGTGTGGCAAACGGAGAATGCTATCATCCATAAAAGGATGGGAGATTGTTCATTATAACAATTACTCTAAAGGTATAGCCAATGTTCAGCCTGTGGACAAACTGAGAGTAACACTTTCAGGACGTGAAGTAATTGAGTATGTCCTATCTGATGGAGATAAAACGATTGAAAAACTAGACAGTTATTTCGGATTGCTATGATGATAAAAGTAGACATACCTGAACCGTTCATAGACGGTGACAATACGATGGTAAACATCACGTCTGATTCATTCTGCTATTCTAGCATTGATTCACGTTATGAAGGATTTCAGAGTTCCTACAAGGACGGGAATATGAATCAGAAGATACAGGGAAAACTAGAGATAATTGCGGACCAGTTTAAAGAACTTATAAAAATAATAGAAGATAATTGAAGATGGAAAGACATTTGTTAATACAGGAGTGTGAGAGAGAGGAAAAGATGAAGGAGTTGCGCAAGCAGCAGAACGATCTTATCAAGAAAGGCCGTATGGTTGAGTGCTCTCGTGTAACAGCTAAGATAAAGGAGTTCCAGGAAGCATATATCAAGGCTTATCCTGACGGTAAATATGTAAGGGGCATGGATATTATCAAGAAGATGTCTGATGATGAGAAAATGGATTGGATGATGTATGTCAACGCCATTGCTTTCTGTGCTGATATTATCCACTCATCTTCCATTGAGTTGAATGAAATGCTAAAGAAAACACTCCCCGGATCTAGCCTTCAAATGTTTGAAACGCTTGAAAAGGTAGGTACTATGGCAAAGAATCAAATACTATGGATGGATAACAATGTTGACGAGAAATACCAGGATGATTTTGCAAGATATGCCGATGAAATATCCGTGATGCTTTTATCATTTGTTAAAAATAAATTTTTGCCCAGGAAATGACACGAGAAGAGATACATAAGAATGTGCTGGAAATAAGAAATTATTATTTCAGTATTCAGAATAAGATTGATAACGGATGTAATGTTTCAGAATTGGATATAAATTCTAAAACGCATAACCAGATGATTGACGATACAATAAAATCAGCCCTTGAAGATCATAAAATGATTCTTGCTTTGGAAAAATACAAGTTATGAAAAAGAAAGATATAGACGAAGGATATATTGTAGGTGACTTTTATATTATTAAAAGCCCTATCAAAGAGGGATGGCTTCACATAGTGAATATAAAAACATCTTGGCAGATAAAGGTGATGATGGGAGCGAATACGGCAAAGTTTCTAAGCCTTCCCCAACAGGAGATATTTGACAGGATTAACGGAATATACATTCAATCCATGATGTCTTTATACGATTCAGATTATGCCTTGAAAATAGCTAAAGATGCTGTGTCTTATATGTCTGAAAAGGCAGAAAAGATGGAAAAGGTGGGAAAGGTGGGGAATACTGAAAATGAAGATATTGAAAAGGTGAAGAAAGATGAGTTTATGATGAAGATAGCCACATCTTCCGATAAAGAAATTATGGACATGATCATAAATGGGGAAATAAAGTACGAATATTTTAAGCAGGAACAGGAGGATTAAATCATGCAAGACTACATTTCAGACTGGTTTATTCCGATAGATTTCGGTAATGACATGCCGGACGAAGAACCAAGTGGTGATGATAATTTCAATTTTGATTGAAGCATGGAAAAGAAATTTATACTAACAGATAAGTTTGTAATCAATTCTTTTGGAATAAAGTTATTCCAAATCAAGTGTACAAAATCTTTCAAATATGCCCAAAAAGGTGATTTTGGAGGATATGTTGAGAAAGAAGGGAACTTAGACCAAGAAAATGACGCTTGGGTGTTCGGCAATGCTCGGGTGTTCGGCAATGCTCGGGTGTCCAGCAATGCTCGGGTGTCCGGCGATGCTTGGGTGTTCGGCAATGCTCGGGTGTCCGGCAATGCTCGGGTGTCCGGCGATGCTTGGGTGTCCGGCAATGCTTGGGTGTCCGGAGATGCTGATATAGAAAACGACAACGAGCATTGCGGATTTGACGGTTTCGGCTCATGCAATCGTCACACTCACGCATATATGACAAAAGAAAAGAAAGTGGAAATAATCTGTGGATGTTTTCGTGGTAGCATTGAAGAATTTGAAAAGAAGGTGGAGGAAACACATTCGGGAACAGTCTACGAGAAGCAGTATAAATCCATAATCAATGTAATTAAAATTAAATTTGGATTGACTGATTTTACATAGTTTACTAATGATTTTTGGCACTTCCCAATTATGGTTAGTTGGTTCGATTTCCCTACGCCCTTTATAAATGGGGCATTAATGAACAAATGAACACTATTACAAAAATTTAACACATAATATTTCCCAATGTCATTATATAGTAGTATATTTGCTTCATACAGGGATAGGAACGGAGTAGCTACCTTCCGACAAGCTGAAGTCAGTACGGCTTCCCTGTTCTTCTTTTTACTGGCAAAACATAATACTGACTAATATGCAATTAGTTTATAAATTCGATATCAACCATCCCGACAGGCTTTGCGCTATCTGCCGTGTTACGAACAACCTGTACAACCAGGCGTTGTATATTGTCCGTAGCGAGTTGAAGGATAACGACAGGTGGCTGTTCTATCCCGACTTGGACAGGATAATGAAAAATGTCACCAACCTTGAAGGTACGGTAAATTACAGACTTGTGAAATCACACGTAGCCCAACAGATATTGCGCGTGCTTGATAAGGCAATGAAGGGATATGTCAAGGCTGTAAAGGATTGGGCGAAGAATCCGGGGAAGTATAACGGTAAGCCCGAACTGCCATGCTATCACAAACGGGGTGGGATGAGTAATGCGATATATACCAACCAGTCGTGCAGGATACATGACGGGTATATAATACTTGACCGTGACTTGAAAATACCCGTTCCGCAATGGGAGAAGTACAAGGACAGAATAGAACGGTTCAAACAGGTTAGGATAATCCCAAAACGTACATACATGACCATAGAGGTTGTATATGATTGTGTCTGTTCGGATAATGTCGGTACAGGTATGGCTTCGATAGACTTGGGTGTGAACAACCTTGCCACGTTGGTTTGCGGATGTAATGCTCTGCTGTTTTCAGGCAAGGTTGTCAAGTCATATAACAGATGGTTTAACAAAACATTATCCATGCTGCAATCCATAAAGGACAGGCATGGGATAGACAAACTGACAAACAGGATGAGAAAGATGTATGAGAAACGTGAACGGTTTATGAATGATGCGATGCACAAGACCAGCAGGCGTATCGTTGATTATCTTGTATCACACCATGTAGGCACTCTTGCTGTAGGCTACAACAAAGGATGGAAGAAATCCGTCAATATGGGCGGAGTAAACAATCAGAAGTTTACATTCATCCCTTTTGCGAGGTTGAGAAGCTGCCTTAGATACAAGTGTGAACTTGCAGGTATCAACTATATCGAACATGAGGAAAGTTACACTAGCAAATGTGATGCTCTAGCTATGGAGGATATATGCAAGCATGATAGCTATCTCGGCAAGCGTGTCAAGCGAGGTCTGTTCAAGTCGGCAGTTGGAAAGGTTATCAATGCCGATGTGAACGGTGCGCTTAATATAGGAAGAAAAGTATTCGGTGATTCATTTGTGATAGCCGATAGTGGGCGTTGGTATCGCCCCGAACGGGTTAACGTTCTAAAATGTGTGTAAAAATGCACATTAATGCCTTTAGGAGAAAGTGTACAAGGATGGGGATTCCAACCTCATTTTAGCGTAAGTGAAGTTTCTAAAGAAGAGTATGAAAAGTGCCCACCGACTGAATGGGGAGGCTCAAATTTAAAAAGTGATAAGATATTCCTTAGCCATATATCGGTAGAAGGATTTCCTGAAAACATTGACTACATGGAACAATGGAATTTTAAATAAATATTTTGTATGAAAACATTTTTTGAGTGTAAAATTCGCTACGAAAAAGTAGCAGAAAATGGGATGAGTAAGAAAGTAAGTGAGCAATACCTGGTTGATGCGCTTAGCTTTACTGAGGCGGAAGCACGTATTATATCGGAAATGACACCGTTTATCAGTGGCGAGTTCACTGTTTCGGACATTAAACGATCCAACTACAGCGAACTGTTCCCCTCTGAGGAAGATGCAGCCGACCGCTGGTTTAAATGCAAACTGTATTACATCACGCTAGACGAAAAAAGCGGAGCGGAGAAAAAAACATCATGCTATATGCTTGTTCAGGCAGCCGATTTGAGAGATGCTGTAAAGAAACTTGACGAAGGAATGAAGGGCACAATGGCAGACTATGTGATTTCATCCATAGCCGAAACTGCCATCATGGATGTATATCCGTATGAGGCGGAAAATGATTCCTGTTTATCGGAATACCCAAGTGGACACAAGACGGAAGCTGTCATAGGCGGAAAGAGCGTCATTGTAGACAAAACGGGAAATTCAACTGTAGTTTTACCTAGTGAAATTTAATAGATATGTCAAACGAACAACAAAACCAGGTTCTCCATCATTGGAGAACTGGAAGTCAATCTGATTATGTAGGAGTAGAAATACTTCCTAACGGTCAGTCTATCATCGCTACAATATCCCATATCGTATGGGATGAGAATGCAAAGGTACAAGGTAGTAAGAAACCATCATGGATTGCTTACTTTAAAGAAACAAACCTTGTTCCTAAACCTATGCTGTTGAACAGTACGAACCGTAAACGCCTTACCAAGCTGGCTCAAACTGATTATCCTGAAACCATCCGTGATTTCCGTGTCATATTATGCAAGGAACTGACACGTGACCCAAGCGATGGAGGAAAGGTCTACGGATTGCGTATAGGGCGTGATGTTCCGCCACCACCACAGAAAGAGAAGATGACAGTGAACTCTGATAAATTCAAGGCTGCATTGGAAGCATTGAAAAGTGGGAAATGCGACATTGGATACATCACGGCAAGCTATGATGTGGATGCGGAAGCTATGAAATTGTTTAACGAAGCGACTAAGAAATGATGGAAGCGGAAGAAAAAGAAAAATTATGGCTTATGAAGAGGTGTGGTAAAATCACCTCTTCCGCCATTGGAAAAATTATGGTTTCCGGGAGAAGGGAAATGACACCTTCCGAACTAGAGGTTGCAAAAAAACAGGGTGTAAAGAGAAAGACAGTTGATGTTCCTTTCGGAGATACAGCTATCTCTTATCTTTATCAGGTTGCAAGGGAGAGAAGGTTAAACAAACCATGCCGACATATATCCACTTCTGATATGGAGTGGGGAAAGGATCATGAAAAAGACGCTATAGAGTGTTTTAACCATAACACGTTCTCAAGACTAATGTCTTGTGCGGATGATTTTGACGAAATTGTTTTTGTCGATAATATCTATGATGGATATGGCGATTCTCCCGATGGATATGGATTTGATGTCAATGGTAAATTATCTTATATAGCCGAAGTGAAATGCTTTACTTCTGAAAGTAAGATTGAATATTTGAGAGAAGCCACAAAGGAACAGGCGATAGAGGAATACTATTGGCAGCTAATGTCGCATTTTCTTTCCCATCCCGATGTAGATAAAATGTATTATATCGTATATGACGGTAAATCTGATGATGATCCGTTTGATTTACGCCCAGTTAACGATCCGTCAAGACTTTTGTATTGGGAACTTAACAGAAGCGATTATAAAGATGATATAGACAGGATGGAGGATAAGTTACAAATGGCTCTATCTTATCTTTCATTCAACGAACGGGATGCGAAAAAATACCCAATAAGCAAAGTAAATGACTTTGTTGGTGTTTCAAATATGTAACAGGTAATTGCAGAGTTTACACAAAAATAAGATAATTTATTGAACACGTTGATTATCAGGCATTAGCCCAAAAAGTAGAATGCCAAAATGATATAGGTTATTCAAGAAGAATTATTGTCTAAATTGCCATGACTACATTAATCAAGCACAACAAACCTAATCGTGGGGATGAAATAATCATCCCCTATCTTGCCATAGAAAACAATATCAACTTTATCATGCTCAATGGGGGTGTAGGTGACGTTGAACTTATGGACGGAACGAAATGTAAGTCAACAAGCTGCACTCCTATCAAATTTGATGATGCAGGAGATGATATATATCGTATATATGGTATAGGAAAAGAAGCATGGAAAATGGCATGGCTGAAAAGAGTACATGCAATGAGTGATGAAATTGTAAAACTAAAGTTAGATTTCAATGCCAGCAATTAGCGAATTATGGATAGATTATCCAATATCTTACCGTGACGAAAAAGGAAGGTTCGTCAAAGGTCATAATTACGGATTCAAGAAAGGAAGGGAAGTATCGGATGAGGAACGTGAAAAGAAAAGAGTTATTATGAAGGAACTCATAAAAAAAAGAAAGGAAAACGGTTCTTATCTCGGTCATAGAAACAATACAAGGGCTGTCATTGCGATAGAGGATGGCACGAACAGATTCCTATGCTTTGAAGCCTGTTGTGACTGTGAGAGGAAATTAGGTATGCCACAACGCTCATGCAGTTCTTTCTGTAAGGGGAAAAACGGGCATAGATGGAGAAACTTTAAATTGTTTTACGAAGATGAATACGGATTACGTTGACAACTTTGAAAACTATGACAGGAAGCTGATCAAACTAAATAGCGACACTGCCATTTTGCTTCACATATTCAAGAAAAAGCCAAATCACCACTTCGAGGATTGGATGGTTCTTCAAGACAATGAGGAATACTTCAAAAAGGAATGTGTTCCTGATTACGAAGATGCCGCAAGGCAGTTTGTCAAGCAGTTTGAAGGAGAAGAGTGCATGGCTTTTGTGATTGCATTGAAAAACGAACTTGAAAGAATAATACAAGAAAATGAGTACAAACGAAATCAGGCTAAGGGATTACCAAGAGGTGGGGATAACCCGTCTGAGAAATGCCCTGACTAATCATAAACACGTCATATTCTCAGCCTGTGTAAGTTACGGCAAAACGGTCATAATGAGTTTTATGGCTAAAGGTGCTGTCGAAAAGGGGAATAAGGTGCTTATCGTATCCCACAGATCTGAACTTATGACACAGACAGGGGGAACGTTGGAAAGAGTTGGCATACAGGCTGAATATATCTCTCCTAAGCACAGGAACATACCCAAAGGTCTAGTAGTATCCGCAATGGCTCAAACTCTCCGTAGAAGGCTAGAAAAGCCCGAATGGGTTGAATGGGTTAAGAGTGTATCTCTCTGCCTAATAGACGAAGGGCACACCTCTGATGCGGACTTTCTCTTTGAATCTGGTTTGCTTGATGACAAGTATGTAGTAGGTCTTACAGGAACTCCCATGAGAAGTGGGAACCAAAGGCAGCTTGGCATGAACTATGAAGAGATTGTAGAAACTGCCCAGATACAGGATATGATGGACCGGGGAAACATAACCAAGTTGAGAACGTTTACGGTTGATGCACCCGACTTGTCTAAGGTTAATACCGATTATCGTACAGGTGACTTCGATAGCAGGCAGATGGGAGCAGTGTTCAACAAGTCTGTACAGTACAAGGGGGTGATTGAAAACTATATGCGTATCTGCCCGATGAAGAAAGCAATCTGTTTTGATGCCACACAGGCAAATGCGATAAGGATGTGTGCTGAATTTAATGAAGCTGGCATTCCTGCAAAATTCCTCATATCAGGTATAGACAAGAACAAGCCGGATGAGTTGGAGTTATATGAAAAATACAAGCATCTTACAGGAAACAGGGAACAGCTTATCAAGGATTTCCATGACGATAAATTCACCGTTATATGCAACAGTGGTATATTGTCTACGGGATACGATGAAACAAGTATAGAGGTTTGCATATTAAACCGTGCTACACAATCCGTTCAGTTTTATATCCAGGCAACCGGCAGGGCTATCCGGCTTCACCCAAACAAGACGGAAGCATTTCTCCTAGACTTCGGTGGTAACATATCACGGCTCGGCAAGTTTGAGAAAGAACGTCAATGGGCTTTATGGCACAACAAGGGGAAATGTGAAGGGATACAAGGAGTGAAAGAGTGTAAACAGTGTGGTAAATATATTGCCATAACCGCTTCGGAATGCCCTTTCTGCGGATATGTATATCCTACCGAAAAGGAAATAAGAATCGCGGAACTGCAAGAACTGGTAGGAGATTTAAAGTTCGAGCAAATGACACCTACGCAATTTTTCCAGTATGCGGAACTTAAAGGATACAATACTTACTGGGCGATACGGCAGTTGTATATCAGAAATACGGAATCTGATTTTCGTAAAGCCATGAAAGAATGCGGATATTCTAGCAAGTTTATATGTGGGTATATCCAAAGAAACAAAAAATAACATTATGAAAAACAACATTAATCCTTGGGAAGTGTTTGATGAGATTGAATGTTCCCATAATCCTGAATATATTGTTTGCGTATCACATCTTAGACATTACACGAATATTTTTGGCATAGACAAAAGGCTTATAGATTTTCTTGGAATGGAAAAGAATACAATCTTAGATATTGAAACATTTTGTTTTGGCGGAATGGACGTTTTCGGAATAAAAGAAGATTGTACTTCCGTAATAGAAGATTGTAAAAGACAAAGAGAAGCAAAGAAAGAAGCCTTGGAGAAAAACAGGAAATTAATAGCCATGCTAAAATTAAAACGTGAAAATATGTGCGGCATAGGTACAAGAAAGGTAAAATTAATGCTTAATAAAAAGATAAAACAAGGAGATTTTACGGCTAAAATTTACCGTGTTGCATTGGAGATACAAGATTACAATATAAAGGCTAAAGACGCTCCATTCCCCTACTCGGAAAAGATGTATGCAAAGAAAGAAGATTTGATTGACAAACTTATCGAAATATATAACGAAAGTAAGTTATCTTTTGGGTGCTCAGAGGATAAGGGAAAAAGAGTTTCTTTTATTGTGTATTTTGATCTTCCTTTAGGGAATCAAATCTCTTTTCACTCTACAGTAAAAAGGAATATTCCTGTTTATGGTAAAGAATGGGATGGATTGGTAAACAGTACATTGGACAAGTTAGAAAAAGAAATAAAACAATACTTAAACATTTAATCATGGGAAAAAATTTACTTAACAGCGATGGTAAAATTGCCTTGTTTCATGAAGCTATAAGGCTTGACTTTAATCTGCCCAAATATGCCGTTATAGAGCAGAAAGATCCTAATCCAAGTGTAATGTCTTACGATTTCCTAAAACAATACATGGAAAGCAATGACAAGGAAGGAGTGGCGGAATTTAATCTTACCGTTTCACCGACAATGCTTGATTCTGTAAAAACAAACCAGGAACACAAGCAAGTAAGACCCTTCCTTCTTGATAGAAAACATAAGGAAAACTCATGGTTTAAAAAGATTAAGGATTATATAGATGAATACAGAAGATCCAAGTTTGACGTAATACATTTCTTTTCTGAGGTGAAGATACAGACAGAGAACGAGATGAAGCAATACAGGGATAGAATAAAAGACTATATACTGATGCTAGGTTATGCTGAAAGATCCGGTCAACACGCCTTGAAAGAAAAACTGTTCCGAAACATGGTGATATGCAAATACGAAAGCATATTGTTCAGCAAAGGATTATACAAGGCTATATCAGAGGAAAATCTTATGAAGTTTGCAAAAGGATGTCCGAAAAATCTATGCCTTGATTACATATCTGACTATACAAGAATCATACCATTTGACATAATTAGGAAAAAGACGGACATAGACAAATATGAAATATTTGATAATTATGTCATTCTCCACTACGACTTTGATAACAACGGAACAGATTTACCGTCTGACAAGAAAAAAGAAGAGGTGGAAAAAAGAAAAGACCCTATTCTGTTTGGTATTATTGCAGGAAGTAACAAACTATACTTCATAGGTGACTGGATTGACGAGTATTGCGATTTGCGGTTCGATGATGTGGTAAAACAATGCACGGACGATTTCTTGTCAGAAAACATTTCTTTGGATGATCTTGCAAAATAGCAACACAAAGCCTTGCAGGAACGGAGAGTATTGCTGCTGTCGCTGCAAGCATAGATACACGGTTATTGTAGACGGTTTATTTGTTGGATATGTCTGCTATATTCCTTGGTTTGAAAAAAACGTTGCCATGAAGATAAGAAACAGCGGACATGATATGTGTGAAGGATTTGAGATGGTTGATAACAAACTTTAACCTTTTATTTTTCTCATATATCTCATTTCGTGATACCTTTGCCAAATACAATTTTTTTATTATGGCTGAGGAAAAACGGTCTGCGGAAGAAAAGAAAATGCAGAAAGATATAGTAGTTAGTTACAGGAACGAGAAGGAAGGTAAAGGATGCAGGGGATTGCTTGTGGCATTCTTTTCCGAACTTCTCCATCCCGCTGTAAGTGGTAACAAGTCGGCTGAGTTTCGTGCTCTAGGAGCAAAGAAAAGTATGCCGGACCTTGCTTATATACATGATGGGAAAATATATGGCATAGAACTTAAAATGCCTGACAGTAACCATGACCGTAATCATATAATAGAACAGGCTGATGTGATGGCTACATATTTCTTTAGAGGATATTTTGTATGGTCTAAGGAAATGTTGTGGAATATCCTTGACGCTATTGAGCGTGGTCAGCCAGGAATGTCAAATACACTACAGATAAAAGATTATTGTATGCGTAACAGCACTACAAAGGTAAGTTTTGAAAAAATAATTAAAGAGCTGTTTCAATGAAAGTTATATATAACAAAATAATTCCATTCAAGGGGTACAAGTGTATAAATTTGTTTGGGGTTCTTTTCGTAAGAAAAGGATGTACGATGCGTGAAAGCGATTACAATCACGAAGCGATTCATACAAAACAAATGAAAGAGCTTTTGTATGTTCCGTTTTACATTTTGTATCTTTTGGAATGGCTGTACAGGCTTACACAAAAAGGTAATGCGTATAGGAATATATCGTTTGAGAAGGAAGCCTATGATAACGAGAACGACATGGATTACCTTGATAAAAGAGAACATTTTTCTTGGATTGAATACATTTGAATTTTACATTTATGAATAAGATAGTTTTTGATAGAAAAGTTTTATATTCAACGTTAAACTCAGCCAAAGCCTGCCTTTCCGATACAGGCTTGACGATACTTAAATGTTTTCGTTTTAAATATATAGCATCAGAGAATGCGATAGAGGTTACTTCATACAACAACCTCAATGAGATGCGTTTGATTATTCCCGTTATTGATTCAGACTGCAATGACGGGCAGGAGTTTGCAGTAGACGGAATAAGACTTGTAAAGTTACTCAAAACAGTAAAGGATTCCATTGTTACGGTAAAGATATATGATAAGGATATAATATTCTCTTACAATGGCAGTGAAGCGTCTTTCTTTGCAGAAGATGTGGAATCTTATCCTGATATTAAAATAGGTAAGCGTGGTACCGGGATAAGGGTCAACGTGAACAGGAATGATCTGTATAGAGCATTAAAAAGGAACATAGGATTTAATGATATCAGTGACGTTGTGACCAGCCTTAGTGGAGTGGGGATAAATTTTATTTGTTCCAATAATTGCATTGATATATGTTCGTCCGATAAGATTGTATTTGTAAGAGATGTTATAGAATGTCAGCCGGATATATCAAAGGACTTGTGCATAAATGTAATGCCTACTTCGGTAAAGGAAGCGTTATCCTTTCTTGAAATGTTGTCAGAAGAAAATGTAACTGTTTCTGTATCTGATGATGAAAGAGTGATGTCTATATATTATGGGGATTTCGGTTCTATCTTTAATTGTACGCTGATGGAGGTTAAGTTTGTAAACTACCTGCCATTGGTAAATAATATAAAATCAAACTTTAATTACTTTATTAAAGCAAGAACTAGCGACTTGATAGATTCCCTTTCAAGAATAAAGGTAATGTCAGATGTGTATAATATATCACATTTTGTTTGCAGGGAGGGAGATAATAAAATGGATATAACATACACAAATGATGCAGGGTATAAAATATCGGAAAATGTCGGAATTGAAGGATATTGTCAAGGGCGTTTGGATTGCAATCTGAATATTGAAAAGATGATTAACGCATTGAAAGTGTTCCCTGGGGATTATGTCACATTGGCATATACCAATCCTGAGAATAATGCTCCTATATGTATCATTAATGAAGAGGGTAATTATAAATTAATGGGCGTAGTAAACATTTTTAAGAGTTGATAACTATTGTTTAACCTATCGAATATACAGTTTTATTATTTTTGCAACAAAAATATATAACTCATGGAAAACGAAGAAAGAACAATTCAGATTCTCGCTGAAACAATAGATAGGTTAAACAAGACTATAGAATCACAGAACAGGTTGATTGAGGATTTAAAAAACAGACTTGAAACAATTCAGAACGAATATAGCCCTTCAATTATGACTGTAGGAGTATTGATAGAAAAGTTGAATAATACAAAGACAAGAAGCGGAAAGGTAAGATTTGAAGCATTATCCAAACATATAATGCCATATCTTACCAATCAGCTTTATGACGAGTATGATTTTAATGATGCCATTCCTACGTTCAAGGAAGTCCCGTCCGTTGAAAAGCCTGTCAATCGTGACATGATAGATGATATGATCAATGTTATAAAATCAAAGAGAAAGATAAGCGAATCATCCCAAAAGGCATATCTTTTAATGCTTAAAAGAATATTGTCCGAATCAAAAGAGATGAGCAAATATATCAATGATTATATTATCTCACTCAACGTAAAATCTCCTTCAAATATATCTCTTACAGATGAAGAAATAGAATTATTCTGGAATGTCGAGCCGTTTAACGTTACGGAAAAAATTGTAAAGAAATTGTTTCTGATACAATGCTATACTGCCATGAGATATTCCGATATTTTCAGATTGAAAGATTCTATGATGGAGGGAAATGTTATTTCGTATATATCAAAAAAGACAGGTAAGAACGTTGAGGTTCCTGTACCTTCCAAGATTATAGAAATGATAAAAGAGGTTAGATCGTTCGATAAATACAATATAGAATCTTCGTTAAAGACAACAATGAACGAAGTTCTACCAACCCTTGGATGTAGAGCAGGTATAAACAATCAGGTATTTGTAAGACGGGCTAATGTACTTATGAAAGGACCGAAATATCAGTTCATCAAGACACATACAGGACGTAGAACAGCTATTACAAGATGGGCTAATATGGGAATACCAGAAGCAGAACTAAAATCTATGGCTGGTCATTCTGATATAAGAACGACTAACAGATATATTACTGCAAGCGTATCGAATAAAACTAAAAATATTTTAACGGATGGAAATTTTGGAGAATGTGCTGTCTATTGACAAAATAAAACACCTGCAAGAACTTGGAGTGAATACAGGTAACGCATCAATGACTTGGATGTTATATCCTTATGAAGAAGGCAAACAACCACAATTATCTTTACGAGAGTGGAGAACTTTCAAGGAACGGTATAGAAAGGAATGAATTATGAATAAAAGAACAATGCAAATAGACGTAATTGAGGAAGTAAAAGGAACTCAATTCATGCAATGCAAACTGTATATAGATGGCAATGCGAGTGTTATTCTTATGCATAAAATCGATTATGAAAGGCTGAAAGAAGAAGGAATCTTCATAAGAGATGGCAAAAGTCAAGATTCAGCCGGAGTGTTGAATACAACCAATACTTTCATTGAAAAAAATTAATACTCAAAACAAGAAAAAAATGAACAAAGAAGAATTTCAGACAAAGAAAAATGATATTGATTCAAAAATAAGGGAATTGAAGAATCAGAAAATTCAGTTGGAAAAGGAATACATTGAATCCAACCAAGTATTCCCTATTGGAAGCAAAGTCTGTATAACGGTCCCGGCTCATGAAAGGATATTGGTCCCCGAAGCGAAGAAGCTAGCCTATATTGCAGATTATGAGATTGATGATAACGGAGAGGTTGTCCCCTCTTTAAGACAGTTGGATTGCAATGGGGGCATGTCAGCAATACCTTTATTTGTTAATTTAAAGAAGGCTATAATTGAAGGCATTAAGGAACAAATATGAATAAGATAGAAAAATTGGCAGGACAATATAATGCCGCCTTTACTTGTTTAACAGTAATAGAAAGTGAATTGACCAAAGAATGTCAGAAGTACGTTTCGTGGGATACCGTTCAAGTAAGCATTACTGGTGGCGGTGCTCCCATTGTAAAAGCAAGGAATGAGATAGATGCCGTTCCTTTGGAAGATTTTGTAGACCATGTTAATAAACATGGTAATATGACAGAATCCGCCTACGGATATTTGGCTTGTATTTGATTTAAAACAATAAAATTATGGCTATTATAGGAATTGACTTTGACGGAACAGTCGTGACACACGACTTTCCCAAAATCGGCAAGGACATAGGTGCCGTGCCTGTATTGAGAAAATTGGTTGATAACGGACACAAACTTATCCTGTTTACCATGAGAAGTGACATTGATGAGGTGACTTCCGATGATTACAACATACACAAACAGGGAGGAAAGTATTTGTCGGAAGCCGTACAATGGTTTATGGACAACAACATTCCCTTGTTCGGTATAAACGAGAATCCTGAACAGCATACATGGACACTATCACCCAAACCTTATTGTCACATATACATTGATGATGCGGCATTGGGATGTCCGTTGAAATATGATGTAAACCTGTCAAACAGACCGTTTGTTGATTGGATGGAAGTAGAAAACACTCTTATGAAAAGAAAACTTATATGAATAATTTTAAACTATATATCGCCCGTGACGAAGGCAAATGGGATAAAGGTGTACAAACAACAGGAGAACTGAACCTATTTTATGATACCCCGCAACTTCTGTTTGACGTGAAGGACTGGACATCGTACTGGGGTAATGCTCGTAAGATAGCGAATATTCCCTCTTACATGTATCCGCAAGTCAAGGATAAGGAGTGTTATGTTTTCAACAATCTTGAATTATACCAAAGTTTTAACTGATAATAGAGAGGATAGGCAGTTAGCCTATCTTCTCTTTTCGTATTTTCTTTTCATTTTCCTTCTTTCTACCCGTGATATACCCATGCTTTGAGCAATACCGAACAGGATTTCCTTTTCCGAATCGTTAAGCATATCATATACTTCTTCTTTGCTTTTTCCGCTAATCATAGCCATAAAAATCTTTTTCATAATGATTTATTTTAGTTTTTTCTTACAACAATCGCAAATCTCGTCTTTTATAGGTTTTGTAAATAAAGCACCTACATATCCTGCAAGGTATCCGGCTTCTTCTGATGAAGGCTTTATGCCATAATGATCAATTATATGACCAATCATGTGTTGTTTTTCATGCTCTAGTGTATTCATAAATTCTTCATCAGACGTACTGTGACTGATAATGATTACAGTGCACTTATTGTTTGAATACGTTACACCGTAATTGTATTTTTCAGTCTTTATCTTATCCGTTATCCTGTTCAGCAAATGAAAAGGACAGCCAATATATTCCAGTCTGTATATCGCTCTTAAATAAGAGTATTTATCCACAGAATAGAATACATCAACCGTCCAGTCATATTCTTCAATGTATAGTCTTTGGCGTACCATAGCAATCAGATATAATCCTCCCAAGAGAAAGGTGTTCCACAGGCTATACACTTTGCATAATACTCGTCAAGAGCACGGGTAGGGCTTCCGTCAACATCGTCAAGATAGTCTTTTACAAACATACAGGCATATTGTTCATTGACTATGGATGAACCCATATAGTCGGCACGTACCATATTCAATACATAAACCTTGTTGTATTCCACATCATTCTTCAACTCAACATTGAATTGCTTCATTAATGTTTCCACTTGATCCTTGTCATACGGGTGTATTTTGTTTCCGTTCCTGTCTTTCATTTTGGAAACGGCATATTCACATAATTTCTTAGAGAAGTTCCATCCGTGTTCTGCAAGATATTTTTCCATTCCCGAAGGAAGTTTCTCATATACATCTAATCTCGTTCTTTCCATAGCTTTTGTTTTTAAAAAGATAGCCCGTAGCAAACCACTACGGGCTTAAACCAATTTAATTAGCGTCTACGTCTGGCGTAAGGACCAGTACCTTTGACTCCGCGTCTTTCTCCGTACTCATCATCATCATCCCAAATACGCCCATCATCGTCCATTCTTCTACGCATTCCACGCTCACCGTAACGTCCATCCATTTCCTCCATAGCGTCACGATAACCTTCTTTATACGCTTTTTCTAATTCCCGGTCCATATCTTCACCTTCAAAGCTACGGCCCATTCCATATACTTTCCAACCCATAGTGTTTATTTTTTATTGTTGTTATTATTATTGTTTGTATGTTGCACGTCAGGCAATTTGATACCAGAAGCAGCAAGTTGTGCAAGTATATCCTTTATCTGTGACAATTCACCTTTAAGTTCCTTCATCTCCTTGTCCTGCTGTGCCTTTTCGGCAAATGCAGGATTCAACGCTGTAAGCATCTCATCGCAGCTTTTGATTACTTTCTGATGGTATTCCACAGATTCCACAACCCTTACACTACTTATTTTCATTGCTTCTATCTCTGCATTGATGGCATCCTTGCTTTCCGATACAACCACATTTCCGCCTACTTGGGAAAAGTCTGCTATACTAAGATTGGCTGGCAACTTTTGAAAATCAAGAGTATCATCTCCAACCTTAACTTTCACATCCACAACCATTTCATTTTGCGGAAGAGGATATGCTGTATATCCGTTCTGATATTTAGGAACAGGATTTGAAACACTTACCACAGTGCCCACATCACATCTTGGGTTTTCCCCTTTATGCAATATGAAAAACTGCTGTCCTTGTCGTATTGATTGAAACATACTTATTCTAACTTTTTAATATCATTTTACAGTGCTTCTAGCCTGTGCGGCAGTAGCAGGTGCAACGATATGATTAACTACTTGAAATATCCCATTACATTTGTCGTAATAGACAAAGTATTTATTCCCCTGTGAAATTTCACTAGACGGAATCTGATCCCCAGAACCGTTCACCAAAGGAACCTTGCTTGTGGATGTTGATGTGGTATTTGTCAATGTAGTAGCTACAGAAACAAGATACGCATCAGACCCAGCAGCAGGAACATGATTTACGCTTAAAAGCAAAATACCTTGATTTGGCAATCGTCTGAACAGACACGGGTTAATACCATAGATAACCTCTGAATTTGTCGTATCTGTCGTTACAGAAGATGTCCGAACAAACGGTATTCCTCCAAAGTCAAGTCTATGTACTCCTTTAAAACGGTTAGCGTTATATCCCATCATATAAGGATTAAAAAAATAACTCATAACTTTTCCCTTTCTTTAGAATTTTACTATTTTTGCATCGGGATAGATAGGAGTGATCAACCTATTGAAAAGGGTTTGCTAACGCCCTTCCCTCTTTTTTTCTATGTTAGCATCACTAAAACTAGTTAGCAATGACAAACGAAGAATTTATTAAGAGCATCTCCTTGGAAGGAGAAATTTGGAAGGACGTAATCGGATATGAAGAAACATATATGGTTTCTTCATATGGTAGAGTTGTGTTTAAAGAACGTTTTAGAGATAATGGCAATGGTGGATACGTTATGCCACCAAAGCTATGTCATTTAATGGAAACGAAATTTGGATACTTACAAGCTCGCCTATATAAAGATAATAAAGAGAAAAAATGCTATGTTCATAGATTAGTTGCATCTGCACATATATCTAACCCTAATAATTATCCCATAATAGACCATATTGATACCAACAGGAAAAACAACAAAGTATCTAATTTAAGATGGTGCAATTCCTCTATGAATGCTCTAAATCCAATAACAAGAAAAAGAAACTCTTTATCTAAAATTGGAAATAGAAAAATTATTCTAGCAAACAGTAAATCTGTTGTTCGTATCAATCCAAGTAATCCTAATGATATTAAGATTTATGAATCACCCACTTTTGCTAAGAAAACAGAAGGATATAACCAAGGTCATATTTCCGCTGTATGTTTAGGTAAAAGAAAGTATCATAAAGGATATAAATGGATGTACCTATCCGATTACGAAGCCCAATTCAATAAGTCAAAGAACTCTTAACTAAACTTTAGCAATTGCAACCACAGTTGTCACCAGCAGCATAACCTGCGCCAAAACCAGCCATGAACGGATAACCTCCATAGCAACAATTTGGGTTAGGCACTATATAGGATGGAACTGGGCACGGAGCCTTAAGCTGTCCAACGATATTAGCGGTCTGTGCCTGCTGAGAAGCAGCTAAAGCTAAATTGCTATTTTCCTGTCTCAGAGCATCAATCTTGTTTTGCATTTCACGCATTTCAAGCTGACAGAACTTGTCATTGATGATTGCGCTTTGAGCATCAATCTTAGCAGATATGATGTTGAACTGAGTGTTTGCATTGCTAGTCAGAGTGTTGGTCTGCTCTACAGTAGCCAATCGGCTATCGCATCCTTGACGTTCGATAGCGGTACGGATATCACAGCAGCAAGAAGCAAGCTGAGAACCGATAGCTGCACTATTGGATTGAATTGAGTTGATGATCTGTTGAGAGGAAAGACCTACCTGGTTACCAACTTGCTGAATCTGTCCTTGAATTTGGCAGATAGCATTCTGCAACTGTTGAGTAGAGCAGTTCAAAGAGCTAGCCAACTGGTTGATAGCTGTTCCGTTTCCTTGAATAGCATTCATCAACAATTCACGTCCTGCTTCATTGTTCAATTGAGCAGGGATTCCGTTTGCTCCATTGCCAAACCCGTTACCGAATCCGTTACCACCCCACAGGAAGAAGAGCAGGATAATCCAGATCCAATAACAACCAGCACCACCCCAAGCGTCTTGATTTTTGTTTCCATTCATCAAGGCAGCTACAAGATTGGGGTCTAATCCTTTATTCTGCAACAGTGCAGGAATCATTGACATAATACCTGCGCTTTCTCCAGCGGCAGGATTGTCGAACATAAAAATTTTGTCTGAACCCATAATATTGTAATTTAATGTGTGTGTATTATAACTCCCGTAAAGACTGTGCACTCATCTTTAAGAAAGTAAATTTACAACATGGGTGGTCTAAACAAAAATAAAAATTTCGTAGTATAACTTATTGTGTTTCAGATAGTTTAAACTTGTTAAAATAAGTTATTTGCTTGTGTGTTGTTTTTCCTATTCGTATATTAGCGCAATAATTTTAAAATAGAGGAATTGAAGATGAAAGAATTAAAAAAATGGAATAATAATCCAATAAAGATTACGTATTTAATACCTAGTGGAAACAAGTACGCTTATATAAAATTAGGTGACACTGTTGATCTGATGAACGGAACATATAAAATAACCGCTTTGGATAATGAAGAAAACATTTTCCAAGCGGTTAATATGGAGAATAAAGATGATTGTGTTACAATGTATGCGTATGAGGTTGTCTAGTTTTTAGTCTTGTATTTACCCCTTGACTTCTTTGGACGTATAAGCCCGTTGTTTTTAAGAGCATCCAATGTTTCTTTCAAATAAACGGGCTTTGTCATTCCTTGTACTCTCACAGGAGATAATAACGGTTGTACGGGATGAAATTTAGTGCCTTTATATGTAAGTCTTGCAAACTCTGTGTCGCTCACATCAAGATACTTAATGGCATTTTCTCTATCAAAATAAGACGGTATGATAGTGGATTTGTTTATTGCGTCAGTAAGGAAATTGAACTGTTCCGCATCAACATTCGAGTTTCCGCTTTTCAATGCTAGAGATATTCCGTCAAGTAAAGAGGCTAATATCGTGTTGTAATTCATTCCCATGTCCTACTCAATAGATGATATGTTTGCTGTTCCCGTAACACTTACCTTGCTTCCCGGTGTGACTGAAAAATATTCCACCGTTCCTGCTGGGAGAAGCATTCCTGTTGGTGCTATTCTGCTTGATCTGCTTTTCGTTTCCTGTACCAATGAGATACGGCATCCATCCGATGTTGCTACTCTTATAAGGTTTGACAATGCTGTGTATTCCTTGTCGGTAACATCTTCCGATGCTGATATTCTTGCAGCCACTAAACCTTTTAACGCTTCGTCCTTTGAAGCGTTTTTGGTGGAGAAATACCCACCTATCTGTTGTTTATCATTGTTTTCCATATCCTTTCAAGTAAGATTGTTTCACACTTTCGGCAAACTCGTTCAGTTTTACATAATCCGGGTCAAGTTTGTTTAAAATACCTTTTCTGAGAGCCGCTTCTTCCTCTCCGTTTGGAAATTCATCCTTTATGGCGGCATCTACCGTTTTGTCGTATGATACAGGGTTCTTTACACGCTGTACATCGGCTTTCCACTTTTTGACGAACTTTTCCTGTACAATATTTCCCATATCGTCCGTTTCGGGTTCGTTAACTTGTTCAATGTTTAAATGAACATTGCTATATCCAGTGCCTAAATCAAAGATAAAGGCAGGCTTCTCGTCAAAAATCAAACCTCTTTCCATAGTTTAAATATCTAATGTTCCATCAAAATAATAACCCCTATTGAATTTTATGACAACATCTTCCAATGGTAAAAGGCTTTTGTCTACTTGGGAAAGGAATGCTCCTAATGTTTCGTATCCGCCTTTCACAAAGCATTTTTCTCCTTTGAACAGTATCTGCATTCTTACCCATGTACTATTGTCCTTCTTTGTAGATGGTCTTACATCAAAATCAAGAATGTCTATATGCTCATCGACAAGTTTGTCTATCTTTACATCCTTTCCGTCAAACTTTCTTGACACTCTTATATTTAAGTCACTAATCTTTGTCATGTGGCTATTATTATTAACTAAAACTTTATTAATTAAGTTTTTAGAATCACAGTGCATCAACATACCCATATAACTCGTAATTGATTTTGGGTTATTACGTTTTGACGCAAAGTTTTTCTTTATTCTCTTTCTTATTTTGGTATGACCGGGAGTAAAGACGAATCCACCGAAATCTATTCCTTCTGAAACGGGGAATATCCTGTAATTTTTCTTCATCTCCAGTTTCTTTTCATACCACAGGTAATTTCTTATCCTCCACAGCCATTCATGCAACTGTTTCTTATCATGGGATAATATCACCATATCATCGGCAAATCTGAAATAATGCTTTACTTTGAACTGTTCCTTTATAACATGATCCAAAGACCTTAATACCAAATGGCTTCCTATCTGAGCGTCAGGATTGCCAATAGCCAGACCTTTGTTGCTGTAATTAAGCGTATTCATAAGCCATAACGCATCCCTGTCTTTCAAGTCTTTGCTATATGCCTTCTTGTAAACGCTGTGTCTTACGGACGGATAAAACTTCTTAATATCCATTTTCAAAACGTATATTTTTCCGTTTTTGTCCATTTCAAGCAATGTCCGTTTCATCTTTCTCACAAGGGAGTGCTTTTTAACCTTACTTGTAATACCCCTTTTGGGCAGACAGTTATATGAATCAAGTGTAAGGCTTTTTGTCCATCTGTCCATCATGGGTATCAAAAGGCTGTGCTGGATAATCCTGTCTGGGTAAAACGGGAGTTTGTGTATCTCCCTTACCTTTCCTGCATCAGTCACTTTCTCTATCACCTCATACTTGCTTACATGGTATGATTTGTCTTTGAGCATCTGATAAACATTCTGATGATATTCATCCTTATGTTTCTCATAATCCCTCACACCCCTGTGATTTCTCTTTCCTTTCTTTGCCTTTTCAGCAGCAGAGATAATATTATCCATACTGCCTATCGTTTCAAAAATATTATTCAATCTTTTCATCTTACGTGCTTTTCTTTGTCCGTTGAGCCAAAGATAACTAACTTTCCATATACCTACAACTGTAAATGTACTAATAAGTTCCCATCCTCAAACAATGGGTTGTCTTGACATTTTTCATCTTCCTGACGAGGCTTCTGTATAGCAGTAATTTTTTTAGCACGTTAGCTGCCACCGATGTTCGTGTTCGCGTTTGAAGGATCATGGTTCAAATTACCATTCCGCAGAGAACAATTGTCGTTGTTCGACTTACCACCAAAGTAAACACCACCATTCTACAGACCGCCTTTTTTCAACTAACCGCCTTTGACAGACTTATTTAACTTTGCTGACGCATTTGGTTAGATTTTTAATTATGCAAACTTAAACATTATTAATATATTTTGCAAGTTTTGGGAGGGGGATTTTTCACTTCGTGAAAAATTAGGGTTGGGTTATTGTACAACGAAAGCCGCCACCGATGTCCGTGCCCGCGTGAGAAGGATCATGGTGCAAATTACCAAGCCGCAGAGAACAAGAGTCGTAGGTCGACAGACCACCAAAGAAAACACCACGTCTTCCTATTTTACCCGAACCTGCATTTCCCGTAAACCAGTTGTAATGACATTCCCCCGTGTGAAGATTGCTTCCCTTGACCTCTCCAATGAGCGAGTTCTCAAAGTTCTTCGTTATGTATCCTTCACCTCTAGCCATAGAACCGACAAAATCATACGTATTCTCAAATCCATAAGATTCCCCAGGATTCTTATCTGAGGCTACATTGTCTGTAGTCAGATTGTTTACGTCATAGGTCTGATAAATATCTATGGACGTAGAATCGTGCATGACACAATCTATCCCACTGTACCACATCCATATATCTCCCCACCCGGCAATACGTCCGCGAATGATAGGTTGCGTGAAGCATATTTCTATTTCACGGTTTGTCACTGCCGCATTATCCGGGATACTCCATCCGCTAGTAACAGTTGCAGTGACAAACTTGGCTACGATACCCGACATCTCCCCGTCAGCCAATCCGTTATGACCTTGGAAGTTGTAGTATTTGTATTTTGTGCTTTCATATTCAAACTCGGTGTCGGGAGCGACATTGTGTTCCTTTGCGTATGACATGGCAAGCTGTGCTTCAAACATCTTCATGCAAGGACGGTAGTTGTTTATGAGTTGTGAAAAATTGTAAGCAGTTCCTGTTTCTGATGCTTTAAATCCTTGCCCGTTCAACTTGTAATATACATAGGTCTGACCGTCCGCCTTCTTGAATCTGACGCCTGTCATTTTTCCCCAGCTTGACGCATCGGGGGCTGAATCGTTGGATGATATTCCTCTTCCGCAAACAGACTGTGCGTGCAGGTCTTTTGTTCTGAATTTGATAAAAAGAAGCGTACACCACACTTCAAGGTCAAGGGCGAACGCATTGGCGTAAGGATAGTTCTTTGCCGTATCCGTATTTTTGTTTCTAGCATACTTCTCAAAATCAAAACGTGATACATTTGTCGTAGGCCACCCGTTTCCTTCCATTATGTTCACGCCTAGATTTCCTGCTGCCGTTGTTCCTTTTACCGTGTTGTCAAAAATAGATCTCTGCTTCCCATCCTTTATCGTGGAGTAACCGATACTCATTCCGAACGGTTTTATCTCTATGGCCGTATCGCCACCGTATGTAAACGGAGCGTCACTGACGAGCCTTCTTTCGTATGTATCATCCGTTCCTCCGTTGATTATCCAGAAAGGCTTGGTGTTTACAAGCATGATGTCACTTCCGTCATCTTCTACTAGTCCTTCTATATCGGGAGCGTAAGTTGAAGAACTAGTTATTACAATATTTGACGGGCTACCGTCAGCCATTTTGAAGAAATTGGTCTGGTCAAGGAATCCTACTACCTTACCGTCCTTTACCTTTGCCACACGGAACGAGTTGAGGATAGGATGGGATTGTTTGAACTCTTCCTTTCCTATCCATGTCTGAAAGGCTGGGTCTGCCTGTCCTCTTCTCATCTCCACTCCATATATATTACCCTGCTGCATCTTTATCTGTTCGAGAAGCGTTTTGTAGTCATTGGTAAAGTCGTTTGTGGATAACGCCTTGCCGTCCACCTTGTCTACCTTCTTGTCTAGGGCTGCTTTCTGTGCGGTGGATACGGGCTTTTCGGCATCGGACGTATTGTCCACATTTGACAGACCTATATTGTTTTTCGTTATATTGACATTGCCCGTCCTGTAAGACTGTTCGGCATTACCTTTCACGCCTATGACGGTATTCTTCTGTGCGCCTTTCTCTATCCCGTCAAGCTTATCTTTCAACAGGGTAGTAAAGTTATTGTCGGTATGCACATAGTTTTCGTCCTTTACCATGCCCTGTCTTATCTTGGACACCGTGACGGATTTGTTCTCTTTAGGGCTTCCCGTCACACATGGTATCATCTCTTCTCCCGTAGCGGTTTCAACGGGAGGCATCTGTGAAATTTTAAGATTATCTTCCATTTTTTTTATAGTATTAATATACGATCTTACACCAAATAAATTTTGATAACTTTTAGTTATAAAAGTCATAATTATTTTGGTGCTAAGGTAATAATAAAATGCCTAAATTTATATATATTATAAGTTTTTTTTGCGAATTAAGCATTAAGATAAAAGTTCCTCTTAATGCTGTTGGTGTCATCATTAGAAGTGATGGCACTCAAATTGAAATGAATTGATTTTATCTTTGGTGTCCGATTGTATATCAGTGCCGATGATAATCAATAAAAATAGTTTCGCATTCCATTTTTTTTTCGTATCTTTGAGTATTGAAAATCAAATAAAATCGCCATGTTGAGAGCTTATAAATATAGAATCTATCCGACAGAAGAACAGAAGGTTTTGCTTGCCAAGACCTTCGGCTGCTGCCGCTTTGTCTATAACTGGGCACTCAAGATGAAGATTGAAGCCTACAAGCAGGAAAAGAAATCTATTGGCAATGTTGAACTGACCAATCGCATGAAGAGGGAATTGAAAACGGAATATGAGTGGTTAGGTGAGGTAAATTCGCAATCTTTGCAAAGTGCGTTGAGAAACCTTGACACCGCCTTTAAGAACTTTTTCCGTGATACTCATGCAGTAGGCTTTCCTAAATTAAAAAGCAAAAAGGACAGGCAGAGTTTTCAGTGCCCCCAGCATTGTGTCGTGGATTTCGGCAAAGGAACAATCACCATACCGAAAGTAAAGGATATTCCTGCTGTGTTTCACCGTAAATTCAAGGGAACGGTTAAAACCGTCACCATCAGCATGACACCATCGAGAAAATACTTCGCTTCCGTATTGGTTGATACGGACATTGAAGAACTTCCGACAACACCGATACATGGCGATACGTGTTTGGGCATAGATTTGGGTATCAAATCACTTGCCGTATGTTCTGACGGGAGAATGTTTGACAACCCGAAAAACCTGCAACGAAGCCTTGATCGTTTGAAACTACTTCAAAAGCGGTTGAGCCGCAAGAAAAAAGGTTCTTCAAACCGCAATAAGGCACGCATTTGCGTAGCTAGGTTACATGAACATATTGCCAATTGCCGTAAGGATAACCTTCACAAAATCACCTATGCACTGACGCACGACAGCCAAGTGCGTACCATCTGCATGGAGGATTTGAACGTGAAAGGAATGATGCAAAACCACCACTTGGCACAGGCAGTAGGTGACACATCTTTCGGGATGTTTCTTACGCTGCTTAAATACAAGTGCAGTTGGTATGGTGTGAACCTCATTCAGATAAACCGATTTGCCCCAAGTTCAAAGACTTGCGGAAAATGCGGTTATGTGTATAAAGGATTGAAACTTAGCGATCGCAGTTGGATCTGCCCAGAATGTGGCACACACCATGACCGTGACTTCAATGCAGCTTGCAATATAAAGGAATTTGGCTTAAAAGCCCTACCCACGGAGCGTGGGAAAGTTAAGCCTGTGGACTGTCATAAAAGCAATGACAGGAAGAAGCAGGAAAAGAGAGGATGTATTGGCATCTCCAAGCCGCCAAACTAAAGATTTAGCGGTAGCTCACTCCGTTAATATTAAACCATTGTTTTCAAGCAATACGTTGTATCCGTTCTCGGTGATTATGGTATTCCGAAGCACTTCCAGTGTAATTCTTGAATCAGCAAGATTCCATGAATTGTCAGAAAACGGCATATACCCGTCTTTCTTTACAGACAGCGACATCGTGCCATTTGCCATACCCCGTACTTTCACTGTACCGTCAGACAACGTTTTGTACTGTACACCTCCCACCGTAACCGTTGCGTCCTGTATGGGTGAGCCTGATACGTCCACCACCGTTATCGTTACGATAGCCTTTGGTCTATAGTAATCAATCAAATCCTGTTCGGTGAATCCGTCATCCTGTTTGGTGGGGACGGAATCGAACCCGAAGGAGTTGTAGAAAGCCAGGTTCATATAAGAAGAACCGTAACTATTAAAAAATATTACGTTGTTATTGCTTCCATCGGTAGGATTTACAATTGTTACGGTTTTCTTTTTGTTTAGCAGGTTGTTTGTTTGAATTGTTTCATTTAACGTTCCATCCAAATAGGTAACGCCATCCGCATTTCTATAATTATATGCAATTGTATTAGGTTGTCCGTATATAGAAAAGCTATTTTGGGCATACCATGTCTTATATAACGCTAATGGGGTTGCTGTCATGAACAACACCTTCACCCCTTGCTGCAAGTTCTCCACAACACCGTAATCATCCACTCCATCAGTTATTAGGGCGTTGGGATATTTAGGCAGGAACTCTATTGTTACGTCCATATCTCCTATATCCCCTGTAACTCCTATGGCGTTATACAATGAAGTGGTTCCTTCGGGATAGGTTAATGTCACTTCATGTTCTCCGTTGTCAAAGGTATAAAATCCGCCATTTCTGTTTACCAAACTAACTTGTCTGCCATCAGAAAGACCTGTAACCTTAAACTTATGCGTTGGGTTAGAGTTTGCCGGAACTATGTTTACCATGTTATCCGTAGTGGATAGTTTTTTAGTAATATGAATAATTCTGTTATCCGTAACAGTAACATTTGCTCTATCGGGTAGAATATTAGTGCTAGCAATATCATACCCTCCCACACCGCTCATTGCAGCAAACAGAAAATTGTTAAGTTTCAGAGGTCTGTTGTTTCCACTATGGTCTTGCAGGTATGGATTGGCTTTTAGTATCTCGTTTGTGGGAACGGATTGTCCTGACGGTAGCTGGGTGATGGTAATGTTACAAGCACCGACAATATTGCCGTTTCTGAATGACAGATTACCGTTTACGGTTCCTAATGGCGGAATATCATATGTTCCGTCTTGTGTGATATTAACTAATTTTACATTAGCACTATATCCCCAGTATAATTCCTGCCCGTCAACTATACCTTTCACTTCCACTTTCATTCCTGGGAAATTTTTTGTTTGGTCAGGAATGTAGCATTTTACTGTATCGTTTAGTGTAGCAAATCTAGTTATGACAAATGAGGTGCTTGTTATAATTATATCAGCATTTACAGATGGATGTGAACTCCAATCATTAAAGTTTTGGCTGTATGTATCCACAGGCTTTGACATATCGTACCAGAACACCATGTGTTTTGGTATCCATTTTTCTATCACCTTGTTTATATCGGTTTTTCCTGTACCTGCCGATTTTACAAGTCCAAGTTTTCCTATGTTAAAAAAACCTATTTTTCTCATTTTTCGTCCATTTTAACCCACTCATCAGATAAAAGCAGCTTCTCAAACTCTCTTGTGCCAGTGTCGTATGTGTCGTAAGGGAAAGGGTGTTCCGTTCCGTCCTCAGGTAACGTCATAGGCATCACTTCCATAACCTTCTCGGTATGGATCATATAATACAGACCGTCTGTCGATCGTCTGAAAACGGACAGATCATCTTCCGAAAACATAATCTCGGCATCTATTTTTGGTACTATAGAAAACTGCATATTATGAATTTTATCTATTATCGCAAAGATAATTAAAAAAAAGTTAAACGTATTGGTTGCATACAGTTTTATGTCGTATATTTGCTGAAAATTTAAAAAAAATATAACGATGAATGTATTAAGCCTTTTCGATGGAATGTCGTGCGGACGGATAACACTTTCCGAACTTGGCATTCCTGTAGAAAAATATTATGCGTCCGAAGTGGACAAGTTTGCCATAAAGGCAACTATGCAGAACTTCCCTGACACCATACAACTTGGTGATGTAAGAGAGTTGGATGTTAGCTTGCTAGATAAGATAGATTTGATAATCGGAGGATCTCCATGTACGAACCTGTCCATGTCCGGCAAGAGAAAAGGGCTTTCAACGAAAGAAGGCATGGAGGTTTTAGACTTGAAAACGTATCTTGAATTGAAGGAGAACGGTTTCGAGTTTGAAGGGCAATCCTATCTGTTTTGGGAATACATACGTATATACCACGAACTTATTGAGCGTGGTGACAATCCCAAGTTCTTCCTTGAAAATGTGGAAATGGGAAAGAAATGGGAATCTGTGTTCAATGAAACAATAGGGAGGAAAGGGATACATATCAACTCCGCACTTGTATCGGCACAAAACAGAAGGCGCATATACTGGACGGATATTTATGACGATATTCCACAGCCGGAAGATAGGGGTATATTGTTAAGGGATATTCTTGAAGAAGAGGTTGATGAAAAATATTTCTTGTCTGACAAGATGATTGAATGCTTGAAGGGCAGGGTAAAGACGGAAAAATTCAGTCCTGTCCAGTTTAGCCCTATCAAGTTTCCGTATGAACAAAAGGCTCGCACTATAAAT